>Ga0209521_10003340_pt1 | contig 12945 bp, 13 predicted proteins | sample Rifsed19ft4_FD_184016 | JGI IMG/M metagenome (GOLD analysis project Ga0209521, IMG submission 184016) | Soil microbial communities from Rifle, Colorado, USA - sediment 19ft 4 (version 2) | ecosystem: Environmental > Terrestrial > Deep subsurface > Rock core/Sediment | place: Rifle, Colorado... | reverse complement strand
TGCCCACCTCCGGGCGCGGGCCCTGCAGGCGGAGGATATTGCCCGTCTCGTCCAGCAGCTCCGTGGGCATGGGGCCGTTGCCGACGCGGGTCATGTAGGCCTTGTAGACGCCGACGACCTTGGTGATGTCCGCGGGGCCGATGCCGACGCCGATGGCCGCGCCGGCGGAGGTTGAGGAAGGCACGGAGGACGTGACATAATCGTAGGTGCCGCCGTCCAGGTCGAGGAGCGCGCCCTGGGCGCCCTCCAGGAGCACGTTCTCACCGCGGGCCAGCGCCTGGCGGGCGATGACGGAGGTGTCGCGGACGAGCGGCCGCAGCCGCTCCGCGTAGACGCTGTAGGTGGCGTAGACATCCTCGAAGGAGAGGGGCTCGACGCCGTAGAGGCGCGTCAGCACGGCGTTCTTGTAGGGCAGCACGAAGGCAAGGCGCTCGCGGAAGGACTTCGGGTCGACGAGGTCGCCCATGCGGATGCCGAGGCGGCCCACCTTGTCGACGAAGGCGGGCCCGACGCCGCGGCCGGTGGTGCCAACGGCGCCGGCGCCGCGCAGCTTCTCGTCAAGCTGGTCGATGAGCGGGTGATAGGGCATGATGACGTGGGCGCGATCGCTGACGAAGAGGCGCTCAGTGCTCACGCCGCGGCTCGCGAGGCTGTCGATCTCCTCGATGAGGACGCGTGGGTCGATGGCGAGGCCGTTGCCGATGAGGCAGGTTTTGTCCGGGTAGAAGATGCCGGCCGGCACCAGGTGGAGGGCAAAGAGGCCCAGATGGTTGATAATGGTGTGGCCGGCGTTGTTCCCCGCCGAGTAGCGTGCTATGACGCTCGCGTCGCGGGCTAGGAGGTCAACGATGCGACCCTTACCTTCGTCGCCCCATTGGCCGCCGATGACGACTGTTGCGGGCATAAATTACCCCGACGGGCAGTCGGGGCGCTCCTTCCCTGGTGCCGGGCGCGGCCCTAAGCCGGCGCCGGACGGATTATAGCAAATCCGCCGGGCGGCGGAGGACAAAATCGAGCGCGGGAAAATAGGCTCGTGGGCGAACTAGCATGTTGTGTATTGTCAACCCTCTCACTATTATTGGTCTCAGATTGAGATCGTCCCCGACTGGAGGAAGACTTGCCGAAGCTAGAAAAAGACGCAATTCGCACCGAAACCCTACCCCTGATGACCCTGGTTGACGCCGGCAACGTTGCCCAAAGAGGCCTGGAGAAGCGTCTGAGCCACCTCAAGCTCAGCGTCGCGCAGCAACGCATCCTCGCTCTGGTCTACTTCGCCAAAGAGAGCCTGACGCCCTCGATGCTCGCCGCGCTCCTGCTGCAGGAGACGCACAGCGTAAGCGGCCTGCTGAACCGCCTGGAAGACCGCGACCTCATCACCCGCACGCGCGACCGGCAGGACCGGCGCGTGGTCTGGGTGGGCCTGACGCCCGCCGGGCGCAAGGTCGCTGAGGAGGCCATCGAGATCGTTATGGGGATGTCGAAGGAGCTGGACCCGGTGCTGCGCGGCCCCAAGGCAGCCGACGTCGTCGAGGTCGTGCGCCAGGTGCGCGACGCCGGCTTCAAGATCGCCGGCGTGCGTGAGGACGTGCGGCGCGAGGCGCTGCGCCGCGTCTGGACCTAGCCTTAGCCTTCGACCGAACGGCCGACGGAACGCTCGGTCGTTCACTGTCGCCGCCGTCAAGCCTCGGCGGCGAAGACGCGATTCACCGCGTCCACCTGTGACGCGTCAACTACGTTCTTGCCCTTGAAGCCGATGGACTTGGCGAGCTCCGCGTGGGCGACGAGACCAGCCTCGTCGCCGGCGCCGGCGAAGGCCGCGTCGATCGCCGCGAGACGGTAGGCGGCGCAGACCGTGGCGATGACGTAGCGGGCGTGCTGCAGCTCGCGGCCGTCGCGCGTGCGCGGGACGCCCAGGTCGGCAGCGAAGTCGCGCCCGCCCAGCGAGAGGCCGCCGATGCGGCTGGAGGCGAGGACGATCTCCTCGCAGCGCAGGAGGCCGCGCGCCGACTCGATCTGCGGCAGGAGGACGATGCCGCCGGGCTTCAGGCCGCTGCGCGTCTCCTGCTCGCGGATGAGCACGTCCAGCTGGCGGACCTGCTGCGCTGCCTCCGTTTTGGGGTGGACGAGCCCGTCCAGCCCCGGCCCGACGGCGGCAACGAGGTCGTCGCGAGTGAGGCCGCTGCTCAGGCCGTTGACCCGGACGAAGACGGCCCGGCCGGCGCCCTTCAGCGCCGCGACGCGCTCGCGCAGGCGGCCGCGCGCCGCCTCTTTCGCGCTGGGGGCCACGTTGTCCTCCAGGTCGAGGACGATGACGTCGGCCTGGGTGCCGCGGGCCTGCTCGATTGCCTCTTCGCTGTCCGCGGACACGATGAGGAGGGTGCGCATGCTGAGCATCTGCCGCTCCGTTCTAGGTGCGCATCCAGGTTAGCGGACGCTTCCCCGGAGGAGGAAGACGTCGCGCGGGCGGGCGTGGAGCAGGCGCCGGCCCCAGGTAGAGGGTATGGCGAGCGCCTCCTCGCGGCTCAGGCGGCGTCGCTCCTCGACGGCGAGGCCGGCGGCGCCGTAGGCAGGGACGAGCGCCGGGTCGATGTACGTCTCGTCGGGCACGGGCAGCGGCTCGCCGGTGAAGGCGCCGCTATCTCGCTGCGGGTCGTAGGCGAGGACGAGTTGAAAGCGGCCGCCCGGCTTGGCGAGCGAGGCGAGGGCGCGCAGGACGGCGGTCTCCGGCTGCAGGAGGCCGCGCAGCAGGCCGCCCCAGGGGAAGTTGACGCAGACCAGGTCGGCGAGGGCGTGGAGCGGCGCCGGCAGCGCCGCCACAGCGGCGACGACGAAGTGGGCGTTGGCGACGCCGCCGCGGGCCGGCTTGCGGCCGGCGCGAAAGGCGTACGCGGCGAGGGCGGCGGCGTCCGGGTCGACGGCTACGTAGACGGACGCCGCGTCGTTGCGGGCGCTCTCGTAGGCGAAGCGGCCGTCGCCGGCACCGAGGTCGATGACGACGCGCCGGCCGCCGTGCAGCAGCGCCTCGCGCCAGCCGGGCTCGGCGTCGATGACCTTGGTGCCGTTGAGGATGCGCATTTGTCAAGCCTTTGAAGAGGGCACGGCCTATAATCAGAACGTAGCAGGTAGATGAACGTATGGCGAAGCCACGGACGACCTATAAAGACCGCATCGTAGTTGATCCTGACATCCTCGTCGGCAAGCCGGTCGTTAAGGGAACCCGAATCCCCGTCGAGGCTGTCTTGGCGCGCCTCGCTGAGAACCCGGACGTAAGCGACCTCTTCGGCGCCTTCCCGCGCCTGACCATCGAGGATGTCAAGGCCTGTCTCGCGTTCGCGGAAGACGAAGTGCGTCGACGAAGGCGCGCAAGAGCCAGTGCGACCAGGAGATGAGGTTCCTGCTGGACGAGAATGTGGACGCTCGTTTGGGCGCCTTCCTCGCACAGCAGGGACACGATATCAGGACGATCGCGGTTGACTATCCTCAGGCTCTTGCCGACGATCAGGTACTTGCCTTAGCCCTCGGCGAGCGCCGCATCCTTGTCACCCACGATCGCGACTTCGGTGAGCTGATCTTTCGCGAGCAGCGGCCGCACGCTGGCGTTGTCCTCCTACGAATGCGCGGGACGCTTGATGAGTTGCAGACGCGGATGCTCCAGGTCATCGTTGAGTTCGAAGCTCACTTGACGCAATTCGTCGTGGTCACCGAACGCCTTATTCGAGTCAGGTGATGCGTCTGGGTCATTCCTGTCGCCTTCTCAGCTCCCCGCGCAGGAGCTTGCCGGCGACGTTGCGCGGCAGGGCGGCGGCGAAGTCGACGCGCCTGGGCGCCTTGAAGGACGCGAGGCGCGCGCGGCAGAACGCGATGAGCTCCTCGGCCGTGGCGACGGCGCCGGGCCGCAGGACGACGACGGCCGCCGGCACCTGGCCCCAGCGCTCGTCGGCGAGGGCATAGACGCCCGCCTCGAGGACGTCGGCGTTGGACACGAGCGCCGCCTCGACCTCGGCCGGGTAGACGTTCTCGCCGCCGGAGATGATCAGGTCGTCGCGCCGGTCGAGGACGTAGAGGTAGCCCTCGTCGTCCAGGTAGCCGAGGTCGCCGGTGTGAAGCCAGCCGTCGCGCAGGGCGCTGGCCGTCTCCTCGGGCCGGTTGAGGTAGCCGGGGGTGACTGTCGGGCCGCGGACGAGGATTTCGCCGGCCTCGTTGGGCGGGCAGGCCGTCCCGTCCTCCCGCTCGATGCGCAGCTCGGCGCCGAAGAGGGGCTTGCCGGCCGAGCCGAGCTTGCGCAGGGCGTCGGCGGGCGCCAGGGTCGCGACCTGCGAGGCCGTCTCCGTGAGGCCGTAGGTCTGGACGACGGGCAGGGCGCGCGCGGCGCAGGCCTCCAGGAGCGGCCGCGGCGCCGGCCCGCCGCCGAGGAGGACGCAGCGCAGACTCTGCGGGAAGGGGCGGTCGCCGCGCGCCTCCATCAGCCGCTGGAGCATGTTCGCGACGACGGAGACGTGCGTGACGCCGTCCTCATCGATGGCGCGGCTCACGCGGTCGGCGTCGAAGCCGTCGTGCAAGACGACGGTCGTGCCGCAGATGACGCTGCGCAACAGGATGGCGAGGCCGCCGACGTGAAAGAGGGGCAGGCAGGCGAGCCAGCGGTCGTCCTCGCGCAGGCAAAGGTTGAGGGCGGAGGCGAGGGCGCTCCAGAGGTGGTTGCCGTAGGTGAGCTGCGCGCCCTTCGGCCGGCCGGTGGTGCCGGAGGTGTAGACGACGGTCTGCACGGCCGCCAGGTCGAAGCCACTGGCGTGGCGGCCCGGGGTCGCCGCGCTAGAAGAAGAGGCGGTCAGGTCTTCGAGGGAGAGCAGGTGGGCGGAAGGAAGCTCGCCCGATAGCCCGGCGTGAGATTCGTCGAGGATCAGATGCTTCGCGGCGGCATCCTGGAGCTGGAAGGCGAGCTCGGCGGGCGCGAGGCGGACGTTGAGGGGCAGGAGGACGGCGCCGAGGCGGGCGAGGGCGTGGACGGCGACGACGTAGTCGACGCCGGCGCGGGCGAGCAGGGCGACGAGCTCGCCGCGGCGCACGCCGGCCGCCTCGAGGCCCGCGGCCATGGCGTCGACGGCGCGGTCGAGGTCGGCGTAGCTGAGGCGTCCTTCCGGGGAAGGACCGGCCAGCAGGGCGAGGCGGTCGGGAGTCGAGGCGGCGCGGCTGCGCAGCCAGTCGGGGACGGAGCCGGTGAGGGCGGTCGCGTCCATCAGCCGGCCTCGCGCCAGCCGTCGGAGTAGCGGGCGAGGGCGGCCTCGTCCAGCCGCACGCCGAGGCCGGGGCCCTCGGGCAGGCGCATGCAGCCCTTCACGATGGGCAGGCCGGAATCGAGGATAAGGTCGTCTTCCAGCAGGTCGAGCGTGGCAAGGCCGTGGGCGCGGCCCACGTCGGGTAGCGAGGCCGCGAGATGCAGGCAGGCCGCCGTGCCGACGCCGCTCTCGATGCTGGTCGTGACGACGACCTTGACGCCGGCTGCTGTCGCGGCGTCGATGACCTCGCGAGAGGGGCGCAGGCCGCCGAGGCGCTGGGGCTTGAGGACGAGGACATGCGCGGCGCCCGCGTCCAGGAGACGCCGCGCTGCTTCGGGGCTGGTCACGTCCTCGTCGGCGGCGACGGGCGTTGCCACCGCGTCCTGCACGCGCCGCAGACTTTCGAGGTTGCCCGGCGCTATCGGCTGCTCAACGTACTGGATGTCGAAGGGCTCCAGCGCCTGTATCGTCTCGATGGCCTGGTCGACGCCCCAGGCGCCGTTGGCGTCGAGGCGTAGCTTCACGTCCGGGCCGAGGGCCCCGCGGACGGCGGCCACGCGGCGGCGTTCCTCATCGAGGCTGGCAGCCGTGCCGACCTTGAGCTTGACGGCGCCAAAGCCGGCGACGCGCGCCTCGGCGGCGGCGCGGACGGCCTCTTCGGCGCTTGGCGCAGTGACGAGGGCGTTGACGGCGACAGCGGCAGCGGCGTTAGGGCTGAGGAAGTGAGCGACGCTGACGCCCCGATGGCGCGCCAGGAGGTCGCAGGCTGCCGTATCGACGGCGCAGGCGAGGGCGCGGCCGGCCTCGTCTGAATCAAGGAGCGCCTTCACGTCGAAATCGTTCGGCTGGCGGCGGAGTAGTCGCGGCGCGAGCGTGGCGAGGGTCCGCGAGAGCGCGTCGCCGCTGACGTCCGCCTCAGGTACCGGTGCCGCCTCGCCCAGGCCGGCGAGGCCGTCCTCGGCGGTCAGCTCGATGATGAGGCCTTCGCGATACGTGACGGCGCCGCGGGCGGTGACGTAGGGCGCCCTGAAAGGCAGTCGGTACGTCGTCCAGCGAAGGGAGGCGATCTTCATGACGGTTGCCGCTCATCCTTCGAGAGCCTCAGGACGAGCGGACAAGGAAGAGCCGTCATTCTGGCCCTTCCGCTTCGCTCAGGACAGGCTCCGCGAAGAATCTGGCCCCTGGCGCGGACGCTGCGCCTCTAACCGTGCCCAGACCCTTCGCTGCGCTCAGGGTGACAGTCAACCCCATCACGGGAACCTGGGGAACTTGCTGAAGTCCGGCTTGCGCTTCTCCAGGAAGGCGTCGCGGCCCTCCTTCGCCTCCTCCGTCAGGTAGTAGAGCAGGGTGGCGTCGCCGGCGAGCTGCTGGATGCCGGCGAGGCCGTCCGTATCGGCGTTGAAGGCGGCCTTGAGGAAGCGCAGTGCCGTCGGGCTCATCGCCAGGATCTCGCGGCACCAGGTGACAGTCTCCTCCTCCAGCCTTTCCAGGGGCACGACGGCGTTGACGAGGCCCATGGCCAGCGCCTCCTGCGCCGAGTACTGGCGGCAGAGGTACCAGATCTCGCGCGCCTTCTTGTGCCCGACGATGCGGGCGAGGAGGGTGGCGCCGTAGCCGGCGTCGAAGCTGCCGACCTTGGGCCCCGTTTGGCCGAAGACGGCGTTGTCGGCGGCGATGGTGAGGTCGCAGACGAGGTGGAGGACGTGGCCGCCGCCGATGGCGTAGCCGGCGACCATGGCGATGACGGGCTTCGGCAGGAGGCGGATCTGGCGCTGCAGCTCCAGGACGTTGAGGCGGGGCACGCCGTCGGCGCCGACGTAGCCGCCGTGGCCGCGCACGCCCTGGTCGCCGCCGGAGCAGAAGGCCTTGTCGCCGGCGCCCGTGAGAATGACGACGCCGACCTCGTCATCGTCGTGGGCGCGGCGAAAGGCGTCCTGAAGCTCGCTGACCGTCTGGGGACGGAAGGCGTTGCGGACGCGGGGGCGGTTGATCGTGACCTTGGCGATGCCCTCCGCCGTCTCGTAGATGACGTCCTCGTAGGAACCGGACTGCTGCCAGGCGATGGTCATGATGTCACCTCTTCATGATGGTGGCGTTGTAGGGGTCGCTGGCCAGCGACCCCTACAGGCGTCGTCCTCAGGAACCGGCCCACCGTTGCCGCGAACGCCTCCGGCTGCTCGAGGTGGGCGGCGTGGCCGGCGTCTGGGATAACCTCGCAGGCCGAGCCAGGAACCGCCCCGGCCATGCGCTGGGCCTCGGCAACGTAGCGCGCGTCCAGGGCGCCGGCGACGAAGAGCGCGGGCACCTTCAGGGACGCGAGGCGAGGCAGGAGGTACGCCTGCGACCCCGCGCCCATTCCCCGCAAGGAGTTGGCGAGGCCGAGCGGGTTCTGGGCCAGGCGCTGCGCTCGCTGACGCTCCCTCACGTCGCGAGGTAGAGACGACTGCGACGCGAAGAGCGGCTGCGCCTGCCAGCGGTCGACGAAGGCCTCGATGCCGTCGCGCTCGATCGAGGCGGCGAGGGCGGCGTCTGAGGCGCGCCGCGCCTCGCGCTCCTGCGGGTCTTCGATGCCGGGCGAGGCGCTCTCGAGGAAGAGGGCAGAGATGCGCTCCGGCGCGGCGAGGGCGAGGTGCAGAGCCAGGCGGCCGCCCATCGAGTATCCGAGGAGGACCGTCTGCTCCACGCCGAGCTGGTCGAGGAGCGCCGTCAGGTCCACGACGGCGTGCTCCATTGTGTAGCGCGCCGGGTCGGGCGGCGAGTCTGACTTGCCGTGGCCGATGATGTCGACGCGGATCGTCTTGAACTGAGACCAGGCGTCGAGGAAGGGCTCCCAGGTCGTGGCGTCGCCGGTGAAGCCGTGCAGGAGCATCAGGGCAGGGCCTTCGCCGCCGCTGTCTTCGACGTTGAGGTGGATGCCGTTGATTAGAAGCCGGGTCATGTCGCCCTCACTCCTTCGACAAGCTCAGGACAGGCCTAACCCTCTCCCGAAGGGAGAGGGGATATCGCCTTCGCCACGGCCTGCCAGATGTCATTGTGGAGGCGGAGGTTGGCCTCGCGGTCCGTCTTCACCTCGATGATGTTGACGCCGGGGGCGTCGAACGAGGCCCGCAGCGCGGCCCGATACTCCTCCCGCGTCGCGACGCGCCGGAAGCCGACGCCGTAGAGCTCAGCGACGGGGCGGAAGTCGAGGCCGTGGGGCGTGCCGAAGAGCGCCTCGAAGTGCTCCGGATCGTCGTGCTGAGGCAGGAAGGAGAAGATGCCGCCGCCGTCGTTGTTGACAAGGACGATGGTGGCGCTTAGGCCGAAGCGCCGGGCGGCGAGCAGGCCGTTCATGTCGTGGTAGAAGGAGAGGTCGCCGACGACGAGGACGAGCCGGCCGTAAGACCGCGCCGCTGCGCCGAGTGCTGTGGAAACGACGCCGTCGATGCCGCTGGCGCCGCGGTTGTGAAGGAAGAACGCGAGCTTGTTACTCGCGGGCCAGAAGCTGTCGATATCACGAACGGGCATCGAGTTTCCCGCGAAGAAGGTGTAGCCCGCCGGCGCCACTTCGGCGAGATCGAGTACAGCGGACGGTTCGCTGGGCGCCGCATTTCTGTCGATGACGTGCCGTATCGCCGCGACGGTGGCGGCCTCGGCGCGTTGCCAGGTGTCGAGCCAGTCAGGTGAACGCCTGACCTCGAGTCGCGATAGGCTTTCCCACTCCCAGTAGCCGTCATAATGACTTACCTCGGCCGCGGTCAGGTCTGGGTCGGGCCAGCCTCCTAGAGGCGAGATGACAATCTGCCTGACATCCTGGTGTACTTGCAGATAGGTGGCGAGCGGCTTCGAGGTTGGCGCCTCGCCGAAGCGCAGGATGAAGTCGGGCCTCAGGGACGCAGCGAGGTCTGCGTTTCTCAGGAAGTTATCGTAAGCGCCGATGATGTGGGGCCTGAAGAACGGCCCGCAGGTTCGAACGTCGGACAAAGCGTCGGCGAGGATAGGAACGCCCGAATCAGCCAGGCGCCTGACCGCGCCGAGATCGGCGTAAGAGTCGGGCCCACAGACAATCAGAGGCCTTGCAGACCTGCTGAACCGATCTTCGATGCTGCCTGGGTGAGGGTCGCGGACCGCTGGGGCCTCCTCCGACTCTGAGGTGTCGGCTTCTATGGCCCCCCGAGCTGTTTCTGCGGCCCGCCGGGCCGCTTCCTTGACAGCCTGCGCCTCGACCTTCAACGTCGGTTGCCAACCCGCCGGCATCAGCGGCTCGCGGAACGGGAAGTTGAGATGTACAGGGCCCGGCGCGCCGCTGCGCGCCGCCATCTGAAAACTCCGTCTGGCGACCATGCGAACGTAACGCAGCACCTGGTCGGACGCCTCCGGCAGCGGCATCTGCATGAACCACTTCACCGCCGGGCCGTAGAGGCGAACCTGGTCGATGGTCTGGTTGGCGCCCACGTCCTGAAGCTCCGGCGGCCGGTCCGCCGTCAGGACGATGAGGGGAGCGTGAGAGTGAAAGGCCTCGATTACCGCCGGCGCGAAGTTGGCGGCCGCCGTGCCCGACGAGCAGAGGATCACGACGGGGTCCACCCGATACGCCTTCGCGATGCCGAGGGCGAAGTAGGCGCAGGAGCGCTCGTCAAGGTGCGTCCAGACCTTGACCTGCGGGTGTCTGGCGAAGGTCAGCGCCAGCGGCGTCGAGCGGGAGCCCGGGCAGAGGCAGACGTGCTCTACGCCCGCAGCGACGAGCTCATCGACGAAGGCGCCGCAGTAACGGCCGAGGACTTCGGCGTGCGAGGGGCTGTCTGCCATCCGTAACCTCGCCCTCACCCTATCCCTCTCCCGAAGGGAGAGGGGACTCGTCTTCGGACTTCGATGCGTTCAGCGCCCAAAGCATGGCCTGTAGCTTCAGGCCCGACTCCTCGTACTCACGGTCCGGGTCGGAGCCGGCGACGATGCCGCAGCCGGCGTAGAGGGAGGCGACATCGTCGCGCAGGAGGGCGGAGCGCAGCGCCACGGCGAACTCGCCGCCGCCTTCGGCGTCGATCCAGCCGATGGGGCCGGCGTACCAGCCGCGGCTAAAGGGCTCGTGCTCCCGGATCAGCTGCAGCGATCGCCCGCGCGGCAGGCCGGCCGTCGCGGCCGTGGGGTGGAGGCGCTCGACGAGCTCCAGCACGTGCCGCGGGCCGTCGGTCGTCGCCTCGACGGGGGTAGAGAGGTGTTGGACGTTGGCCATCTTGCGCAGGACGGGCTCTTCGGGCTGCCTTATGTCGCTGCAGAGCGCCGCCAGCGCCTCTCGCAGCGAACGCGTGACGAAGGCGTGCTCGCGCAGCTCCTTCTCGTCTGCCAGCAGCGCTTCGCCGAGGCGCCGGTCTTCGCGGTCCGTGGCGCCACGGGGATACGAGCCGGCCAGGCAGTCGGCGCGGACGCTGCGGCCGCTCAGATGGACGAGCGTCTCCGGCGTGGCGCCGAGGAAGCAGGCCTCGCCGCTGCGCACGGCGAAAATCGTGCACTCCGCATAGCGGGAGCGCAGTCGCCGCAGGATGGCGCCGCGGTCGAAAGAAGCGTCGCTCTCGACCTGCACCCGGCGCGCCAGCACGACCTTGTCGGCGTCGCCTCGGAGGATGCCGTCGGTCAGGCCACGGACGCTGTCGTTCCAGTAGAGCCTTGACTCGGAGCCGGGGTCGAGCAGTCGCGAAGGCGTCTCGTCCGCCTCGGCTTCCGGCGCCGCGGCAAGGAGGCGACCGGCGTCGCCTGCGGTGTCTGCCGTCGCCTGCGCGGCGTTCGTGTCCTGATCGACGAGGACGTTCGCCGTGAGGAAGAGACGCGAGTCGCTCAGGGTGAAGAGAAGCCGCGGCACGACGGCGACGGCGTCCGGGAAGCCGAACCAGGCGACGTTGTCGGGGTGGCTGGGGTCGAAGGCGAAGCCCGCGTGGGCGAAGGGCAGCGGCCCCGACGCAGTCGGGGCACTGCCGATGACGGCGCCTTCCGCCAGGCGCTGCAGCCGGCGGCGCAGGTCGCCGAATCGCTGCGGGCCAGCGGCGACGAAGCGGGCCGCCTCGCCGAAGGCGGCGAGGGAGAACCGGCGGGAGGGCTGCTCCCAGAGGAAGTGAGCTCTGGCGGCCAGGCAAGGAGGGGCGGCCGTTTGGAGCTCGACGCTGAGGCTGGCGAGGACGGGCGCCGCGCGCCGGGCGGACGCCGCCCGCGCCCGTTCGAGAAGGGGCGTCAGGCGCTCGGCGAGGAGAGAGAGAGTTTCAGCCGTGGTGGTCATCGTCAGAAACCGACCGACGCGTCGGTCTGTTTTCGATTGTAGGCTTGGCGGGGCTCAAATACAAGCTAGAAGCACGACTCCGGTGTGCCTCTTAGATGACTTGCGATGTCATTCTGAGGCGCTAGCCGAAGAATCTAAGCGCCACGACATTCTCAAGGCGTCTTCAAGAACGCGCACCGCCGCCAGCGACCCTAACGTCGAGTATGCTCGCGGCGCCTAGATTCTTCGCTTCGCTCAGAATGACAGCGGAGCGGCAGCCAGGCCTACTGTCTAGAACTCGACGATGGCGCGGCCGGCGATCTTGCCCTGGCGCAGGTCAAGGCAGGCCTCGTTGATCTGCTCCAGCTTGTAGCGTCGCGTCACCATCTTGTCGAGGGGCAGCTTCCCTTCCTTGAACCAGCGGATCATCATCGGGAAGTCGCGGTCGGGGATGCTGCAGCCGCCGGGGGCGCCGCGGTAGACCTTGCCGGCGAAGAGGTTAAACATGGCGGGCGTCGGCGCCTCGCCGTGGGGCACGCCGACGAGGATTGCGGCGCCGCCCTCGCGCTCGCCGCCGCGCCGGGGCCGGGCCGCGTTGAGTATCTGCTCCATCGTCACTTTGACGCCGATGGCGTCGAAGGCGTGGTCGACGCCGCCGCCCGTCATCTGGGCGATCTTCGCCACCGGGTCTTCCTTCGTCGCGTTGACGCCGTGCGTGGCGCCGAACTTCTTCGCGAACTCGATCTTGTCGTCCGCGAGGTCGACCACAATGATCGGGTAAGCGCCGGCGATGGCGCAGCCGGCGACGACGGAGAGGCCGACGCCGCCGACACCGATGATGGCGACAGAGTCGCCCGGGCGCACCTGGGCGGCGTTGATGGCGGCGCCGACGCCGGTCATGACGGCGCAGCCGACCGGAGCAGTTACGTCCGTTGGCACGTCCTTGTCCAGCGGCAGGACCATCTGCTCGTCCAGGACGACATCGCGCGCCCAGGTAAACGTGCCGACGTTGGCGGGCGCGCCGAAGTTCACCTGCTGGCCGCGATAGGTGACCTTCGCCACAACCGGTCGCGGGCCGCTGACCGGGTTGCGCTGCACCCAGGTCACCATGACGTGGTCGCCCTCCTTGACGTGTGGCACGTCCTTGCCGGCGGCGGTGACGATGCCGGTCGACTCGTGGCCGAGGACGATGGGTACGGCCGGGTTGGGGCGGTCGAGCTCGTGGAGCTGAGAGTGGCAGACGCCGGTGGCGAACTGCCTGACCAGGACCTGGCTCGGGCCGGGGTCCGGCAGGTCGATGTCGTCGATAACCATGGGCTTTCCGGACTCGACGAAGATGGCGGCAGGCGTCTTCATAGCGCGGATGGTCTCCTTGTGTACTGCCAGCGGGGTCGGGGTGGAGGTGGCGCCAGTATACTCCCTCTGCCGAGTCTAAACGAAGGC
>Ga0209521_10003338_pt1 | contig 12950 bp, 12 predicted proteins | sample Rifsed19ft4_FD_184016 | JGI IMG/M metagenome (GOLD analysis project Ga0209521, IMG submission 184016) | Soil microbial communities from Rifle, Colorado, USA - sediment 19ft 4 (version 2) | ecosystem: Environmental > Terrestrial > Deep subsurface > Rock core/Sediment | place: Rifle, Colorado... | reverse complement strand
GCTTCGCCCGAGCACCTCAGGATGACGGCCCTCGCCTCGAACCACGGCGCTCCTCACCATGAGGAGGCGATTCCTCATCCTGAGGAGGGCCGTCCTTCGACCTGCCGCCCTCATCCTGAGGGCTCCCCCGGATTTGATCCGGGGGAGCGTCTCGAAGGATGGGCGGCCGGCTCAGGATAAAGGCCTGTCTCGAAGGATGAGGCCCTTAGGGCTAAATCAGCGCCAGCTTCTTGAGGCGGGACCGTATGGCGCCGGGCTTGCGGCCGAGGCTTGCGGCGATCGCGTCCACCGTCTCGCCTTCATCATGGCGGCGCTTGAGGTCTTTCTCCTCGGCTTGAGTCCACGGGGCATAGGCGTTGCCATGGGTCTCTCTCATGGCGGCCACCTCGTAACTCTTGGGGTAGCCCGAACCCCTGGGCTGGCGGGGCACGGCCGCTTCGCCTGGCTCGGCGCGCGCGCCACAGGCGGCGCGGAAAGCCTCGTGCCTCCGGCCGAGCTCGGCAAAATCGAGGCGCGAGGCGCCCCCGCGCGCGGCCTCCGACGCCGCACGGAACTCGGCGTCCTTCGCGACCGCGTTGGGGTGCACGCGCAGCGCCTTCTCGTTCAGGCCCAGCAGGTGAAGCCCCGACAGGCTGCGCAAGCGCGACAGCGCGACATAGCCCTGGCCATATTCGAACGCGCGGGCGAGGTCGATGACCGCTTCATCGAGCGACATGCCCTGGCTCTTATGCACGGTGATCGCCCAGGCGAGCCGGAGCGGCACCTGGGTAATGCTGGCCCGCTCCTTTCCGCCCTCGTCGATCTTCCACTTGGCGGGCTCGGCCAGGATGCGGCGCCCGCCGCGCGTCCGCACCATGGGGTAACCGTCATCGGGGTCGAACGCTTCAACCACGCCCAGCGTGCCGTTGACGAAGCGGCCGGCCGGGTCGTTCTTGGTGAACATCACCACGGCGCCTTGCTTGAGGGCGACGATGTCGGGCGACAGGCAGCCGCGCTTCAGCGCCTCCACGAAGGGAACCGGACCCTTGGCGAGCATGGTGAACTGGTGCGTTTCGCCGCCGAGCTTCGTGAGTTCGCGCTGGTTGATCTCGTCCACCGCGGCATTGTGCGTGAAGAGCCGCGTGCAGCCATCGGGCAGCCGGTCCTTGTCGATCAGCCGCGCGGCGAGGCGCTCGCGATGGAGGCCGATACATGCGTTGGAGCGGATGGCGGCGAGCACCTCCAGGAACGACGTGTCGCTTTGCCGGTGCTGCTCGGACAAATAGCAGACCGTTGGCGAAAGATCGCGCCAGGCCGGCGCGGCATGCGCGAACTCCGTACCGAAGGCGTCGGAGCCGTCGCCAAGCGGGAGCATTGGCCGCTCGGCGTCGCGGCGGACCACGGGCGGCAGTTGGAAGAAGTCGCCGACGAGAACCACCTGGAGGCCGCCGAACGGGGCAGCGCTGCCCCTGATATGGCGGCAGACCGCGTCAACCAGGCCTAGGCTCCGCGCCGGGAGCATCGAGATTTCATCGATGATCAGCACGCTCGTTCGTTCGATCCGGGCGGCGAGGCGGCGATTGGCGGCGAGCGTGTCGAGGTCGCGCCGGTCGAGCCTCTCGCGCACCCCAATCCCGCTCCAGGCGTGAATGGTAACGCCGTGTCCGTGGGTCGCCGCGATGCCGGTCGAAGCGGTGTAAGCGTATTCGATCCCTAAGAGCTGAAGCGCCTTGATGTAGCGTTGGACCGTGTGAGTCTTGCCGCTCCCGGGCTGGCCGGTGAGAAAGATACTGGCGCCGGTCTTGAGCAGAGCGAGAGCTTCGTCTTGTGTCATGCTTTCAAATGCCCCCTGGCTCAGCGCCCGAAGCAAGCCTAAGCGACCGGGAGGCGCGACGCTACGCTTTGGTTGGCGTCCGATCCTGTGCTAAGGCTGGCCTATGACGAAGCTTATGGAAAAGGCGCTCGAAGCGGTGCGCGACTGGCCCAAGGAGCGCCAGGACGAAGCCGCCGCCCTTCTGCTGGCTCTCGATCGTCTCGGCACGACCCCCTATCGCGCCACGGAAGATGAACTCCGCGCGATCGATGAGGCGCTTGAGCAAATGGGGCGCGGCGAACGGGCAAGCGAGGCGCAAGTGCAAGAGGCGTTCGCGCGCTTTCGCAAGTGAGGATCTCGTACAGCCCGAGGGCAGCCGCGGACCTGGCCGAAATTGGAGGTTATCTCGCAGAGCGGAATCCAAGGGCGGCTGCCGCCGTCGAACAGCGAATTCGCATCATCATTGAGCTCGTTGGACAGTTCCCGGCGAGCGGACGGGTGCTTGAGGAGCGGCCGGGCGTTAGAGCGATCCCGCTCGGCAACTACGCCTATCGAATCTTCTACACCGTATCCGGCAACGAACTGATCATCCTGCACATAAGGCATACTGCGCGAGAGCCGATCGATCCAAGCACGCTTTAGGGCTTCACGCGCCTTCTTGATTCCCGACAAGAGATGACGCCGCGCGCCTCTCGTGCATAGATGCGCGCCCGATGAAGCTCAGCCCCACCCATATCGCGCTTCTGGCCGGCGTCGTCGCCGCCGCGGCGCTGGCGCTTTACCTGATCGGCCACCCGCTCATCTGCAAATGCGGCTACGTGAAGCTCTGGCATTTCGACGTAGAGAGCGCGGAGAATTCCCAGCACTTAGTTGACTGGTATACGCCCTCCCACATCATCCACGGCTTTCTCTTCTATTGGCTGCTCTGGCTCGCGTCGCGGTGGGTGCCGCTGTCGTTCGGCATGCGGCTCGTGCTTGCCGTCGCCATCGAGGCGTCCTGGGAGGTCGTCGAGAACACCCATTTCGTCATCAATCATTATCGCGAGATGACGATCTCGCTCGACTATTACGGCGACAGCGTCATCAACTCGGTGAGCGACGTTCTGTTCATGGTGCTCGGTTTCTTCCTCGCCGCGCGCCTGCCGGTCTGGCTCACCGTGGTCATCGTCATCGCGCTGGAAGTCTTCATCGGCGCCATGATCAGGGACAATCTGACCTTGAACGTGCTGATGTTCCTCTGGCCGCTCGACTCCATGCTCAGCTGGCAGCAGGGGCGGTAGGGCGCAGCGCTGCCGCCTCGCCGCGAGGTCAAATCCGAATGGTTAGGCCGAATGCCATGCGAAGAATGAGCCAGAGATAGACCGCGACCGTCGGATAAAAAGTGATGCCGAAGCCGAAGGCGCGCACATAGGGATTGTAGTGGTAGCCCACCCAGAACAGCACGCGCCCCAGCAGGAAAAGAGCCGTGAGGATGATGAGAGCGCGCGCCTCCTCGGGCGGACAATAGAGCGCCAGGCCCGCATTGCCGATGAAATAGAGGATGAACTGCTCAACCGTGTTGAGGATGAACCGGTTGTTGATGTCGACCGCCGAATTGGGCTTGGGCACGCGTCCGACGAACATCGTTGGATCGAGGCGCTGCGCGGCGACGATGCAAATGGCGAGTACCGCCGGCAGAATGGCAATGACGGCATCCTTGATGACGAGCGCAATACGGTCGCCGAGGGTCCAATCGGTCGGCACCCAGTGCCACAGGAGCTTGGCGAGCGCGAAGAAGGCGGCCGCGAACAGCCAATTGCCGACGAGCACGAAGATGAAGGGCCATTGCCGCGCGGTGAAGCCGAAAGACTGGGCGCGAGGGTGACGCCGCTCGCTGATGCGGCGCTTGGGTGCCTGCCGCTGCTCGACGGACCGCTGCATCTCACATGTCCCTCGCTTGGCGAGCGCCTGACGCGCCGCCGGTGACCCACCCGAGTGTTGTTCCCTAAGGCATAGGGCGCGCGCCGCGAAATCTCAAGATGCCAGGGCTGGACGATGGAGAACAAAACGTGTACAAGACCATGCGGCTCGTGGCCTGTGGACAGCGACTTTGCCGTCTGGCAGGTGGCGGCTTGCGGGCAGTAGAGTGGGGCAGGCGCTAAGCCGCACAGCCCCGCATGGAGGTCTCGTCACATGGCCGGATCGGTCAACAAGGTCATTCTGATCGGCAATCTCGGTGCCGATCCTGAAATCCGCCATACCCAGGACGGCCGTCCCATCGCCAATCTACGCGTGGCGACGAGCGAGAGCTGGCGTGACAAGGCGTCCGGCGAGCGGCGCGAGAAGACCGAATGGCATCGTGTGGTCATCTTCAACGAGAATCTCGCGAAAATTGCCGAGCAATATTTGAAGAAGGGCGCCAAAGTCTATCTCGAGGGTTCGCTCCAGACGCGCAAATGGGAGGACCAGCAGGGGCAGGAGCGTTACACCACCGAGGTCGTGCTCCAGGGGTTCAATGCCCAGCTCACGATGCTCGACGCGAAACAACGCGACGGCGCGGGCGAGAGTGAGCAGCGCGGCGGTGGCGATTTCGGGCGATCCGGTCCGTTTGCCGGCGGGGGCGGCAAGGGCGCCGCCTTCGACAAGGAGCTTGACGACGAAATCCCGTTCTAGGAGAGCCCCGCTTGGAAGATCGATGCCGCGGCGTTAAGCATGAAGCTTAACGCTGTTTGGAGCCTCACCGTCGCCTGATTTTTGCCTCCGGTACAATCCTTGCCTGGGTCGAGCGCGCGAGGCCACAATAATGGCCGCGCGGGTTCGTTAGCGGGAGCAGCTCGCGGGATGGGCCTATGGCGAACACGATCGCCGCTCTGCTTCACGGCAGAGACAACAATTTCAATCTGATCAGGTTCCTCGCGGCCTCGGCCGTGATCCTCGATCACAGCTTCGCGCTCGTCGCGCACGACCAGACGGCGGACGCGCTCATCGACGTCGAGAGGCTCGAAATCGGGCGCCTGGCGGTCGACGTGTTCTTCATCATCTCGGGCTTTCTCGTCACGCGCAGCGTGATGACGCAGCCGACCCTTATCGACTATGCCGTGGCGCGCTTCCTTCGCCTGTTCCCGGCCCTCTTCGTCGCCACGATCGGCATTGCCTTTGTGCTCGGCCCGGTCGTGACCTCGGCCTCGCTGGGGGAGTATTTCACCGATCCGCGGCCCTGGCTGTTCGTGCCGCTGACGGCGTCGCTCGTCACCCATTCGATGACGTTGCCCGGCGTGTTCGAGCAGGTGCCTGAAAGCGGCGTGATCGATCCGCCGCTGTGGACCTTGCGTTATGAGACGGTGTGCTACGTCTTGCTCGCGCTCTTCGCTCTCGTCGGAGCGCTGGCGACGCGATTCCGCGCCACGTTGACGCTCGCCGTGATCCTCGGCCTCTATGCATTCGTCACCTTCGCGACCTCCTGGCGCGCGGACATTGGCGCGATCGACAGCGCGGCCCGTTTCGTCCTCGATTTTTTCCTCGGCGGCCTTTTCTACGTCTTCGCCGACAAGATCAGAATGGATCTCAAGGTTGCGCTCGTGCTGGGCGTGGCGGCGGCGGCGGCCTTCGGCACGGCCGCCTTCGAGGCGGCGTTCAGAGTGGCGCTGGCCTACGGCCTCCTCTGGTTCGTCCTGGTGCCGGGAGGACCCCTCAGGCGCTTCAACCTGATCGGCGACTACTCCTATGGCCTCTATATTCTCTGTTTTCCCATCCAGCAGACCTTCGTCATGCTGAATCCTCAAATCACGCCGGGGTGGCTCTTGGTGTCCAGCTTCCCCGCCGTGCTCGCCTTGGCGATCCTGTCGTGGCACTTCGTCGAGCACCCGGCGCTAAGGCGGAAGGCCTGGGCCGGAGACTGCGTGGGCAGCCTGATGCGCGGCACGCAGCAGCGGCTCACGACTGTCTTGGGACTGGGCGCCGCGCCTAAGGCGCAAGGGTCCGAGAGCGGGCGCTAGGGGCGTCGCGCCGCGGAACGTAGCGGCCGCGACGTCACGGCGCGTGACCGCCTGTTTGAACAACGTCTCGGCGACTCGTTCGTTTCGGTATTTTTGCTTTCGGCGCGTCTCTCCGGCGGCTGACGAATCGCTCTCTTGTGCAACGCGGAATTGCCGGCCCGGCGTCAAGTTAAGCCATTGAGAATATGGCTGAAATCAGATGCCCTTTGCACCCTTTGCGCGGTTGCGGACGAACCGCCAAATCAGCTATAGAGAAGCGTCTTACGGCCATCGTTTTCGGTCTTGCGCGTGACGGGTTTTCGCCCTCACGTAGCCGACGGGATGGGCTTCGCTCACCTCTTTAGAATAGGCTTCCTCCTTCCTTGGCTGACAACGACAAGACAGAGGTCGAGGGCCCGGTCCCCTCTGACATCAGGCCCGTCTCGCTCATCGACGAGATGAAGCGCTCCTATCTCGATTACGCCATGAGCGTGATCGTGTCGCGCGCGCTTCCCGACGTGCGCGACGGACTGAAGCCCGTGCATCGCCGCATTCTCTATTCGATGCACGAGAACAACTACACGCCGGACCGCGCCTACAACAAATCGGCGCGCGTCACCGGCGACACCATGGGTAAGTACCATCCCCACGGCAATCAGGCGATCTACGACGCGCTCGTCCGCCTGGCGCAGGAATTCTCGATGCGCCTTCCCCTCATCGACGGGCAGGGGAATTTCGGCTCCGTCGACGGCGATCCGCCCGCGGCCGAGCGCTACACCGAGGTCCGGCTGGCGCGCCCCGCCATGACGCTGCTCGACGATCTCGAGAACGACACGGTCGATTTCCAGCCGAACTACGACGGCCGCGAGCGCGAGCCGGTCGTGCTGCCGGCGAAATTTCCCAATCTTCTCGTCAACGGCGCCGGCGGCATCGCCGTCGGCATGGCCACCAACATCCCGCCGCACAATCTCGCCGAGGTGACCGACGCCTGCATTGCCTATCTCGACAATCCGGCCATCGGCATGGACGAGCTGGTGGAGATCGTCCCCGGTCCCGACTTCCCGACCGGCGGCCTCATTCTCGGCCGCTCCGGCATTCGCGCCGCCTATCACAAGGGACGCGGCTCCGTTCTCATGCGCGGCCGGGTCACCACCGAGACCATCCGCAAGGAGCGCGAGGCGCTCATCATCAGCGAGATCCCATATCAGGTGAACAAGGCGGCGATGGTGGAGAAGATCGCCGAGCTCGTGCGCGAGAAGAAGATCGAGGGCATTTCCGACATTCGCGACGAGTCCGACCGCCAGGGCATGCGGGTGGTCATCGAGCTGAAGCGCGACGCCATGGCCGACGTGGTGCTGAACCAGCTTTACCGCTTCTCGCCGCTGCAATCGACCTTCGGCTGCAACATGGTGGCGCTGATCGGCGGCAAGCCGGAGCAGCTCAACCTCAAGGACATGATCCGCGCCTTCACCGAGTTCCGCGAGGAGGTGGTTGGCCGCCGCGTCAAGTTCCTCCTGCGCAAGGCCCGCGACCGCGCCCATGTCCTGGTGGGCTTGGCCATCGCCGTGGCCAATATCGACGAGGTCATCGCCGTGATTCGCAAGGCGCCGGATCCGGCCACGGCGCGCGAGCAATTGATGGCCCGCGACTGGCCGGCCAAGGACGTGGTCGCCCTGGTCGAGCTGATCGCCGACCCCCGCCACAAGGTTTCCGCCAAAGGCACCTACCGCCTGTCCGAGGACCAGGCCCGCGCCATCCTCGATCTCCGCCTGCAGCGGCTCACCGCGCTCGGACGCGACGAGGTCGGCGACGAGCTGAAGACGCTCGGCGAGCAGATCGGCGACTATCTCGACATCTTGCGTTCGCGCGCCCGTATCGTGTCGATCGTCAAGGACGAGCTGACCGCAATCAAGACCGAGTTCGGCACCCCGCGCCGCACCGAGATCCTCGAGATGGAAGGCGAGGTCGAGGACGAGGACCTGATCCAGCGCGAGGACATGGTCGTCACCGTCTCCCACAAGGGCTACATCAAGCGCGTGCCGCTGTCCGCCTACCGCTCCCAGCGTCGCGGCGGCAAGGGCCGCGCCGGCATGGCGACGCGCGAGGAGGATTTCGTCACCCGCATCTTCATCGCCAACACGCACACGCCGGTGCTGTTCTTCTCCTCGCGCGGCATGGCTTACAAGATGACGGTATGGCGGCTGCCGCTGGCGGCGCCGCAGGCGCGCGGCAAGGCGCTGGTCAATCTCCTGCCGCTCGGCAAGGACGAAACCATCACCACCATCCTGCCGCTCCCTGAGGACGAGGCCACCTGGGCGAAGCTCGACGTGATGTTCGCCACCAATTACGGCAGCGTCCGGCGCAACAAGCTCTCAGACTTCATCGAGGTGCGCCAGAACGGCAAGATCGCCATGAAGCTCGACTCCGGCGACCGCATCATCGGCGTGCAAGTCTGCAACGAGCAGCAGGACGTGCTGCTGACCTCGGCCGAAGGCCAGGCCATCCGCTTCCCGGTTATCGATGTGCGCGTGTTCAAGGGCCGCGAGTCGCCCGGCGTGCGCGGCATCAAGCTCGAGCGCGGCGACCAGGTCATCTCCATGGCGATCCTCAACCATATCGAGGCGTCGCCGGCCGAGCGCGCCGCTTATGTCCGCCAGGCCAACGTCATTCGCCGCGGGGGCGTCGATGTGGAGGAGATGGAAGCCGAGGGCAACGGCCAGGAGACGGTGGTGTTGAGCCCCGAGCGTTACGCCGAGCTCAGCGCGCACGAGGAATTCGTGCTGACGGTCTCGGAGAACGGCTACGGCAAGCGCACATCCGCCTACGAGTACCGCATCTCGGGCCGCGGCGGGAAAGGCATCATCGCCATGATCGTCAACCAGCGGAACGGCAAGCTGATCGCTTCCTTCCCCGTCGAGGAGACCGACCAGATCATGCTCGTCACCGATGGTGGTCAGCTGATCCGCGTGCCGGTCCAGGACATCAGCCTGATGGGGCGCTCGACCCAAGGGGTGATCGTGTTCTCGACCGCGGAGGGCGAGCACGTGGTCTCGGTCGAGCACATTCCCGACGAGAATGGCGGCGATGGTGACGAGGAGGGCGTCGCGGAGTAGAAGCCCGGCGCGCGTCCGATCAGACGGCCGTATGAAGCGATGCTTCGACCCAGCGGGCACCGCTCATCTCGATGAGGGATCGCGCCGCCGGAGAGCGCGCCGCCAGAGCGCGAAAATCGCGGACCACGGCCCGGTTCCGCTCTGACTGGCTGATGAGGCCCGCCACCTTGAGCCGCGACATGATACGCGACAGCGTATCGGGATTCAGTCCGAGATAGTCGGCGATGTCCTTCCGGTTGAAGGGCAGGTCGAACACCACGCCGCCGCCGGGCGAACTCATGCCGGTGTGCAACGCAAGCTCGACCAGCAACGTCGCCACCCTCTGCTCGCAATCGAACTGGCCGAGCGTGGCGGCATGAATGACCTGGCGGGCCATCCGGCCGGCCACGGCATCATCGAGGTAGCGCATGATCGTGGGGTTGACCGCCGCAAGCGTCTCGAGCGCGGTAAAGCGTATCCGCCAGACCTCGCCCGCGGCCGCCGCGACGAGTGTCGCCTGGGCTTGGGGCGGCGCAAAGCTCGAGCGGAGCACGTCGCCTGGAAACAGCAGGGCCACCACCTGCCGCGCGCTGTCGGGCAAGGTGACCTGAAGGGCCAGCACGCCTATGCGGACGATGAATGCCGTCTCTCCGCGGTCTGATGCGAGCGCAAGTGTCTGTCCCCGTCTCGTGTGCAAGATGCTGGCGTGGGAACCAAGTGCGGCAGCAACCGCGGCGAGCGCCGGCCCCTTGGACGCGCTGCAAAGCGCGCCGGTCCCCAATTGGGCCTCGGCCGGTGTCTTCGCGCCGGATGCCATGACCAAGGTCTTTCCCCAGGGAGGCGATATGCGGCCGCCCGCGCACAAGCTGTCGGGCGGCGCGAGATCTTGCCTTGATCTCGATCAAAATGGGCCCCCAGGTAGGAGCATGGCCGCACGGCCACGCGGGGCCGCAAAGTTTTGAGCTGGATCACGAAAATCTGTGGCGTTGCGGCAACAGCGGGCGAGCGATGCGCCTAAGTCTGACCTTGGTCAGCGCGAGGGACCGATCGGCGCTTTGACCGAGGAGCGCCCTGTCCCAAGAATGTCTGGCTACCGCTTCAATCTTGGCGCCATTTTTGGCCATCACGCCGAAGCCACCCCAATAAAGTAAATCACAAACCATGGTTGGGGTGCGGAAGGGCTCGGCGTCGCCGGGCCCTTTTCGCTTAAGGCCACAAGTGGTCTTGCCGACGCCCGACTTGCGCGGCTAGAAGGTGGCTCACGCGACTGGGCGTCCCGGCCCCTTCGATGAAGGGGGCAACCGTCGCGCTTACGGAGTTCGACAATGCGCGTGGGCCTTTATCCCGGAAGCTTCGATCCCGTCACCTACGGCCATGTCGACATCGTGCGCCGGGCGGCCCATCTCGTCGACAAATTGGTGATCGCCATCGGCACCCATCACGACAAGCATCCTTTGTTCACCGCCGCGGAGCGCGTGAAGCTGACCTCAGAGGTGCTGAACCCCGTGGCGCAGGAGATCGGCCTCAAGCTCGAAGTGGCCACTTACGATAATTTGACGGTCGATGCGGCTAAGGACGCGAAGGCCACGGTCGTCATCAGGGGCTTACGCGACGCCGGCGATTTCGACTACGAGATGCAGATGGCCGGGATGAACCAGGCCCTTGCGCCGGAGATCGAGACGGTGTTTCTGGCCTCCTCGCCGGAGTCGCGGCATATCGCGGCAAGTCTCGTTCGCCAGATTGCCGCCATGGGCGGCGATGTTTCGTCCTTCGTCCCGCCGGTCGTGACCGCCGCGCTCAAGAAGAAGTTTGCCGGCTAGGGTCCGGACCCTAGTCCGGTTCCCGAAAATTCCCCAAGGAGGTGTCATGAGATTTCAGGCAAGCATCGTGTTCGCCGCAGCCCTCGCGCTCGGTAGTCTCGCTGCCCACAGCCCCGTCCGCGCCGGCGATTTGTCGGATCCCGCAAGCCTGAACGAGGAGGCGCCCGCCGTCTACAAGGCCAAGTTCGACACCAGCAAGGGCACCTTCGTGATCGAGGTGCATCGCGATTGGGCGCCGAACGGCGCCGACCGCTTCTACAATCTGGTGAAGAACGGTTACTACAACGACGCGCGCTTCTTCCGCGTGCTCGACGGCTTCATGGCGCAGTTCGGCATCAACGGCGACCCGAAGATCTCGGCGGTGTGGCGCGATGCCAACATCAAGGACGACGCGGTAAAGCAGAGCAACGCCCGCGGCACCGTCACCTTCGCCACCGGGGGTCCCAATACGCGCACGACGCAGGTGTTCGTCAATTTCGGCGACAATGCCGGGCTCGACGGCCAGGGCTTCGCGCCCTTCGGCAAAGTGGTGTCAGGCATGGACGTTGTCGATTCCCTCTATGGCGGTTATGGCGAGGGCTCGCCCAAGGGCCATGGCCCGAACCAAGGCATCGTTCAGAGCCTAGGCAATGCGTATCTCGGAAAGGCGTTTCCCAAGCTCGATTTCATCCAGAAGGCGACCATCGAGAAATAGGCTCGGCCCGCAACAAGGATCGCTTCCATGGCAAAACCCGAAGACACCCTCATCATCGAGACCAGCAAGGGCCGCGTGACGGTCCAGATGCGGCCCGATCTTGCGCCGAACCACGTCGCCCGCATCAAAGAGCTCGCGCGCAAAGGCTTCTATGACGGCACGGTGTTCCATCGCGTCATCGAGGGGTTCATGGCCCAGACCGGTGACCCGACCGGCACCGGCATGGGCGGCTCGGGCCAGAAGCTCAAGGCCGAGTTCAACACCGAGCCGCATACCAGAGGCGCCGTGTCGATGGCGCGCGCGCAGTCGCCCGATTCCGCCGACAGCCAGTTCTTCATCTGCTTCGACGATGCGAATTTCCTCGACCGCCAATACACGGTGTGGGGGCGGGTGATCGAGGGTATGGAGAATGTCGACAAGCTGGCCCGAGGCGAGCCGCCCACCACCCCCGACAAGATGCTGAGTGTGCGGGTCGCCGCCGACCAGGCCTAGCGCTCGGCCGTGCGCGTCGACGACTTCGATTACCATCTGCCGGAGGAGTTGATTGCGCTGCGTCCGGCGGTTCCGCGCGACGCCGCGCGATTGCTGGTGGTCGCGCCCGGGGCGGAGCCTCCCTTTGCCGACCGGACGATGCTCGACCTTCCCGAGCTGCTTCAGCCCGGCGATGCGCTCGTGTTCAACGACACCAAGGTGATCCCGGCCGAGCTTAGGGGGTCACGCGAGCGCGACGGCGCTACGGCGCAGATCGCCGTCACCCTGATCGAGCGGCTCGACGATCATCGCTGGCAGGCTCTGGCGCGTCCGGCCAAGCGGCTCAAGCCGGGGGACCGCGTCCAGTTCGGCGCCACGAGCAATGTCTGCCTTGTCGGCAGCCTTGCCGCCAGCGTCGAGGGACGGGGCGAGGAGGGGGAGGTCACGCTCGCCTTCGATGTAGGCGGCGCCGCCCTCGATGAAGGGATCGCGGCTCAGGGCGCCATGCCGTTGCCGCCTTACATTGCCTCGCGCCGCCCTTCCGATGAGCGCGACCGCAGCGATTATCAGACCGTCTTCGCGCGCGAAGAGGGCGCCGTGGCCGCGCCGACCGCTGGCTTGCATTTCACCGAGCGGCTGATAGGGGCGCTTGCCGAGAGGGGCGTCTCGGAGCATTTCGTGACCTTGCATGTCGGACCCGGCACCTTCCTGCCCGTCAGAGCCCCCGATACGTCACAACACGTCATGCATCCGGAACGCGGCACCGTCACCGCCGCGACCGCCGAGGCGCTGAACGCGGTCAAGGCGAGGGGAGGGAAAATCGTCGCCGTCGGCACCACCTCGCTCCGCCTTTTGGAGAGCGCGACCGGGCCCGATGGCAGGCTGCGCTCCTTTAAGGGGGAGACGCGTCTCTTCATTACGCCGGGCTATCGCTTCCGCTTCGTCGATCGCCTCTTGACCAACTTCCATTTGCCGCGCTCAACCCTGTTCATGCTGGTGGCATCCTTCTCGGGGCGAGAACTCATGCAGCGCGCCTATGCCCATGCCGTCGAGCACGGCTACCGCTTCTATTCCTATGGGGATGCCTGCCTGCTCAGCCCGGCAAGCATCCCCCTCTCCCCTGTGGGG
>Ga0209521_10003336_pt1 | contig 12952 bp, 8 predicted proteins | sample Rifsed19ft4_FD_184016 | JGI IMG/M metagenome (GOLD analysis project Ga0209521, IMG submission 184016) | Soil microbial communities from Rifle, Colorado, USA - sediment 19ft 4 (version 2) | ecosystem: Environmental > Terrestrial > Deep subsurface > Rock core/Sediment | place: Rifle, Colorado... | reverse complement strand
ATTTCCCCGCTTATCCGCGACGCCTTGCCTGGAATAATGAGTTTTCTGTGCTTCACTTTGCTTTCCACGCCAGAAGCCTTTATGGCGTCAGTCACTTTATCCGCCGTCAGCTTGCGCCCTGCAACTCCGCTGTCCACCGACATGCCTTCAGTATCCACAACAATCAAGTACGCGTTCATCTTAGAGTTTTCAATGTCTGAAGCCACAGTGTAATACGTCAACGCGAAGTTCGTAGTGAAGAACACAGGCGAATTCTCGTCAGGAGTGCCGAACACCTTCAAGCCAGGCTCCACAGCCACAGGCTTCCGCGGGTCAGTGTAAATGTTCTGTCGCAACACCGTGTTGGGAAGCTGCGCCCACCCGTCAGTCTCGTGCATCACAAGGACATCCGCGTAGCGGACAATGAGCATAGCCGCCAAGTAAGCCTCACGCCACTTCACGATTTCGTCAGCCGTCTCGCCCTTGTTCATCCAAGCAACCAATGGAACACCCATCAACGGAAACCCAGCAAACTCCTCACCGCCTTTGCACGCAGCCCTGCGCAGCATAGTAAAATTGTTCAACGTGTCAGCCAAACCATCATTCAAGAAAGTGCCAGGATCCAGAACCAAATCCTGCACGCCATAAGCCAGCAACGTCTTAGCCAAAGACACTAAAAGGCTCAGGTCATTCGGCGCGGAAACCACCAATGGGCAATTGTAAATCAACGCCAGCTCAGCCATGTCCTTCCAGTTATCCATCGTTGCCGCGTATAATAATGGCCTCGCGTTCGGCGCAGCCGTCAACCCTGCCTCAAGAACATTCGCGTTCAACGAGCACAGTATTAACGGCAAACCAGTGGTTTCAACCACCTTCTTGACGGCTGCCTTGAACTTCTCAGGTTCACCCGACGTGGAGCGAACAGCAATCATGTCCAACTTGAGCGTGTAGCCGATGTATTCGTAGCTGAACTGCTCCGTGCGCTTTATGCGGTTCACAATCTCATCTTCAGGCATTTCATCCGTCACGTCAATTGCGATGGCTGTCGGATTGAAGTACGTGAACTCGTGGCGGTACATGACGAGTTTTCCGCCGAGCTTAACGGCTTTGTCGCCAACGCCCACAACCACTTCCTTAACCGCGGGTTTTAGCATGTCCTTCAGCTGCTTGTAAGCCTTCTCGTTCTCCTTCTTCAACAACGGCGGACACTGCTCAAGCGTCACTTCGCGGTTCACAAGCTTAGCGGCGAAAGCCATGCAGTTCTCTTGACCGCACTCTTTGCAGTTGGTCTTGGGAAGAAGCTTGTAAACGTCTATAGGGCTGAGTTCCTTTACTCCAATTTTGCTTTTTCCTTCTCTTTCAGTCATACCTTCACGGCTCCAAACAGTCCTATTGTTTCAGGGTAACCCAGTCAACGAACTTGCAGGCATCAGCTTTTTTGCCGCTTACCAGCTTGGCAGTAACGTCCTTCAACGTTTTCACCGCAGCAGGATGCATCATCATAAACAAGTCCACACCAGTGAGCAACAGCGTCAACGCGGTAATCACTTCCCAAAGCGGACCCCTAAGCTCGCGGGGCTCCCACTCAGGCGCCATCTTCAGCCACGCTTCCCGCGCAGCCCAGGCGTTTGTGGTGCCAGAAGACATGGGATGCGCAAGTTCAACGTCACCCATCAAGCCCGCAAGCCTAGCCCTCTCCATGTTGGTGAACGCGTAGTCCAAGCCGTAACCAAGCGCTGCTGTCGTCAAGTCCATAACAATGTCCTCTCTGCCCAAGAAATCGTATAATCTGCGGTTAAGCTCGCGAGCCAAGTTCAAATCCATGGGCGTAAAGGACAACGCCACGTGCCCATTCTTCTTAACAAACTTTGCGCATCGTTCAACATCCATGTCCCGCGTAATTGAGCTTATCAGGAAACGTTCACCGGCAAAAGTTTCAGTGATTTCCGCGAAGACATCCGCATCCTTAACTGGGTCACCGCAACCGCCAATCACCAAGGGCACGTCAACAGCTTGCGCAACCGCCTCCACTGTTTTAACCGCGTCCTTCGGCTTAGCATCCTTCAGTAACGGGTCAATGCTTATTAAGTGAACCGTAACCATGTCGGCACCGAACTTTTCAACCGCAAGCTTAGCCCAAGCCGCAGGGTCGCCAACAACGTCCTTCACGTGCATTTTCACAGCTTTGGATAAGGGAATTTCCATGTCGAAAACGTCAAGCGTAACCACAGGCGGATGCAGCATTGGCCGCTCAAACGTGTAAAAAGCAGGCGCAGTCTCGCCGCCGATAATAATTGATTTTCCGCGTGTTCCGCCTTCGCCGCGGGTAGCGCCGAGCTTCACTTCAACTATCTTGTCAGCATAAGTCTCAACTGGAGGCACAAACTGCGCCATAATCAACTCTGAAGGCTTAGCCTTCAGGGAAGGATTCGCTTTTAGCTTGGGCGTAACTTGCCTTGCTATGGCACCAGACTCCAGCCACAACTCTAAGTCGCCTACTTCCATCTCGAAGTCTTCCAGCTCAATCTCCTGAAATTTCGCCAGCAGCTCCAGCAAGTCAGGACTGAGCTTCATGCCAGAAGCGTTCTCGTTCTTCTTTTTTGCAGCCAACAGGTTCACCTCTTCCTATGATTTCTCGCTTTTTGCTGAGCGGATGATGACTTTCTTGGCGTAGATCTTCGCGTCTTTCAGGATTATCTTGAAACCGCCCGCCATTATCGGCAGAGTTGCCGCTGTGGCAACAGGCATCATTGCTCCTTCTTCCTCTTTTGCTTCTGCAGGTGCAGCCTCTTCAACCGCCGCCACTTCTTCCTTCCATTTCGTTACAACAGGGTGACCTTTCTCTTTTAGGAAAGCTTTCAAAGCGTCGATGTTCTGCGCGCCCTCTTCAGTGGCTATTTTGTCAACAACCTCCTTAGGAATAAAGTCCTTTACGCGTTCTTTGACTTCTTTTGGCAGCCAGACCACGCGGTTCCATCCGCCATCAGCGTCCAGGAACTTTAGTGAGCGCATATACTCGATGGATAGTCCGTGGAATCCGTCTACTTGCCGTCCGCCTGCTGTGGAGTCAGCGAGAGTTGAGAAGGGCAAGCCGTTCACCGTGACGCTCTTGAAGCTTCTGTTGACAAGGCCGAAACCGTCCACTTCTGGAATGTAGAACGCGACAGCTTCGAAACAGCCGCATGAAGTGTGCGGATGGTCAAAAGCCGTGTAGAGCCAAACTTGGTTGACTTCGCCCAGCGTCTTCTTCTTTACCGCCTCGTTGACGCCCGCGTACTCGCCTTTTTCAGCATTTACCAGTTCACCTCTTTCAATGGCGAATACTGGTCCCTTCGGGTCGATTTGGGCTGATGCGCGTCCGTCAAACCAGCTTATGGCGCCACAGTTAGAGTATCGCTGCGGAGTAATAACGCACACGTGGCTTGGAGCGAATGACTGACACAGGACACAGCCATAGAACTTGTCAACTTCCTCGTCTTTCAAACCTCTAGCCCTTGCGTCTCTGGCATCATAAATCTGCAACGCCGCGGGATATAATTCCTTCACTTTTTCAGGGTCGGTGATGAAGGTTATTTGCACTTTCTCGATTATGGGCAGTTCACTCTTGAAAAGTCTGTGCAGAACCTTGCCGATAAGCTCGAAAGAGTTTAAGCCTTTCTGAAACGATTTTTTGCTTAATCTCAACCAAATATCGTAGCGCTGGTTCAGGTGCATGAAGCCTTCAATGTAATTGCTATAGCCGTGAATGCGTCTTTCAAACACTCCTTCAAGTTGCTGATCAATCGTGGGACCAGCGACCTCTATCAAGATTCCAATGGGATACGTGTCGCCTTCCTGCATGTCTTTGATGTCGGGGCCGATTATGGTTATTTTTCCGTCTTCAACTTCATTCATGTCTTTGACTTTTACTAGTTCGAACTTCTCTTTGGTGCTTGGACCGCCGAGTTCCACTTGCATGTCGTTTCTGCGGATGCGTTCTCCTTCGTAGATGACGCTAACATCAACGGGTATGTCTTTAAACATTGACATTTCTTTGTTTTCTTCCTCTTTCTTCAAACTTTGAAATCATTATCTTTAGGTTTTCAGCCCAGTCTTTCACACTCGCGTTCGGGAAAGACCAACTTGCATGTGGATGATATTTGTTATCTAAAGTTATAGTCTTAAGCTTGGGCGCGAAGCTCTTTAATCCTGAAAGAATAAGCGATTCCATATAGTAGGGAAGACCAACAAATAACGCCACATCATGCGGCCCGTCGCAGTCGATTCCGTGCCATTCTGGATCCGCAAGCTTGCTTCCGATTTCTGTGGCGGACATCCAACCAGCGGGCTCGAAGCCTCTTTTTAGAAACTCGCCGACAATGTGAGCTGTGGCAATAACTGGAATCTTGGATTTCCGAGCAAAGTCAATCAGGTAATCAATTAGCATTTTGCCTTCCAACTCGATTTCGGCTGCTAAGTGGCCAATCACAAGAATTGGATGGTTTGCTTTTTTGATCATAGCGACGGCGACCTCAGGCTTCGCTATGACCATAGCTTTTTTTGTGCCTGAGAATTCCGCTGTTTGCCAAGGTTCGGTTGCGGACATTTCAGTCTCACTCCTTCTTTTTCCTAATCATTCTTGGAAGAAGCGTCGGGTCGGGAATCACCGTTTCCTTCCAGTCTTTCTCATCCAAGATTTTTATGATTTCGTCTTTCATGGTAACTGGCACATCCGCAAGTGTTCGCACGAACCTGTGCAAGTCTTGAGGCATTGTTCCGTATAATCGTTTGTGCAAGTCGACGTAGTGCGTGAGTTTTATTAACCGCCCCTTCCATGTATCGTTAGGCCTCATGCAGAGCTTGGCTATAGTGACCATAGCTTCTTCTTTGGTTTCAACCGTCTGGAACAAGTGCTCTGGCGCTGGACCCACGTACACCTTTTCGCCTGTGCGCGCATCGTAATTGTACCAGTCTTCTTCCTTGTCTGCTCTTCCAAGGAGCATGCGGCGATATTTGATTCCGTGAGGACCCACTATGACTGGAATGCCTAATCGCCAGAACCCGGCAGCTATTGCCGCCGCCTTCTGAGAGTAAGCACCCCATGCGAGACCGACAGCGCCCACACGGTTGTATATGTAATCTGCTATCTCCTCGTAGTTACCCCTTAGAGGTCGTCTGGCGAATATGTTGGCAATTTTTATTGCCGCTCCAGCGATGTGCGAGTTCGAAACGCAAGAGCCAACGTTAACGATGCCTCCAGCCGCAAACTCGCCAGTGTACTCTTCGTAGGCCGTTTTTCCTTCTTCGTTCCTGTACATACCCGCGGACATTGCTGCGCAACCCGAAGTCACCACAATATAACGCCTATTAGCGAATTCTCGACATATGTCGGCAACGTCTTGACCGCCTTTGGGATAATTGGAGCAACCCACAACTGCGAGCACACCAGGAATCTCGCCAAGCACTATTGGGCTACCAACGCTTCTTATTTCCACATCGCTTATGGCGCCTCTTCCAGATCGGCACTTGTAGGTCTCCTCTTTCATTTGTTTCTCGCCAGCTTTGATTATGAAGCTGTGTATCGCTAGACCTATAGGGCATGCCTCTTCACAGCGTCCGCAACCCACGCACAACTCGTACATTTCCGCTAGTTTCGATAGCGATCCTTGCGCTGCAGCGCTTAAGGCTTCAGGAATGTTATAATCTTGTGGGCAGGCTCGTCTGCACAGGTCGCATTGCCTGCAAGTTTTTGCAAGGCGAATAATTTCTTTTGCTTCTGGAAGCGCCTTGAACTTTTTCCGTAAAGGTGCGACTTTAAGGGCGACTCTCACCGCGACTTCGCCTACTTTGTCAGGATCAAGTATCAGCACCCCCGGCGTTTTGCCGCTTACCAAGTCTTCAACTATCTCGTCTGCTGGGTCGTTTGTGCGGTTTGGCAACCCCATGCAGTTCTTTTCAGACGCGGCGATAACTGGCATTTTGAGGCGCTGAGCTTCATCGAAGGCATCAGTTCTAACGCATTGCTCATCCAACACGACTACGTCGGGAGCGCCGCTTCTTATGAAGCGTAATTGCCATGAGATGGGTCCGACGATTTTTCCTCGGTTCCAGTACCTCGTTATATCGTGAGCTGTGCAACACAGTCCGCAGACCTCGAGTTTCTCTTCAAGATCATTTTCTTTCATGTAATCAATTATGCCGACTGATGGGACCACATTGTGGCCTATGCACATTATTACAGGATTATTCACGTTTACGCTTCCGAAACCCAAGTCCACCAGAGGAGCCTCAGCGTCAGCCTTTGGAAAACCTAAGGTTGAAATTTGAGCTATGTCACCAACTTCCATGCCGACATGGTCTACCATGCCAACATGGAAAGCTTTAGATTCAAAATCAAGATTGTTTCCTTCTTGGCCCGTGTGGGTAGAGGCAAGCGCATGGTTAATCTGGGTTTCAGCGTAATCCAAAACTTCTTCCAAATCACCCAGAGTTTGAGGTTTTATTCCACACACAAGACGCGTAACAGGCGCTTCAACTTTGATGTTCAAGCCGCCAATATCCAAAGGATGCCTGCGACCGTACTTCTCAATTAAATGCTCCACCATGTGGCGTGCGTGCCCAGTGTGGGTCGCAGCGCCGATGCAGCAAGCCAGAAGCACTATGCGGGACTGCTGGGCAGCCATGTTTATTCCACAGGCTCCGCGTTTGTTTCCTGTCAAATCGCATTTGCCAAAAGTGCAGAGGCAACAGAGATCACAAAACGGCATGTAGAAGGGTTTATATCGGTTAAGGAGCTTGAAATCCCAATCTCTAAGCGTTGTAAGCGAGGGCATCGGTGTGGGCCCCATGGGCTCCGCCCATGAGTCATCGATAACTCTGCCGATGGATAGTTCAAGATTCTTAATGAGACCAATATTGGTCTTTATTTCGTCAATCTTTACATGCACGTTTTTTGTCAAATTTCAAACCTCAGCAAAAGGTTTAGGAGTTATCAACCCTTACAGCGTTTTAAACTTTTCCAGATTTTTTTGAGCAAAAGTCATGGTGAGACTATAAGAATGTAAGCCTCTTGAAAAAGTGCATTACTGTTGTATGTAGCCTGCGGTTTTCATTATTTCCTTCACAGAAACGTAAGCTGCACTGTCTGAGGGCAGGTCGAGCAGAGATTTCCCAGCGAGAACATACTCGTCTAATTGTTCATCCGAAGCTATTTTTCCCAAGTACTTGAACTTCAGAGCAGTTTCCGCTTGACCTCCCAATTGCGCGGGGAACCTATAACCGCCTATGAGATAGAAGTTGTCAAACTCTATGTTGACCTCTCGGGCTATGCGGTGTGCCCGTTTGACGTGATCAAAGGATTTTTTTGAATGGTCAAGGATGTCGAGAATGTCATTTACTTTTGATGTGATTCTTCTGTTTAGGTGTTCAAGTCCCGCTGGAGAGTCAATGAGCACGTACTTGTAGTTCTTGGTTAACGTTTCCAGTGCGCCCTTTAGAGCGGCGTTGGGCATGCAGTAGCAGCCTTCAACCCACTTGGTGCCGACGGCTAGAAAATCAAAATTCCTGCTTTCAAAAAGACCGTTTGCCCAAATCCTGCTCTCCATTCTTTCAGCGGGCGGAACCCCGACCGTTGTTCCGCCTTGCTCTATGAACGTGCTCACAAGCAATTCAGAAATCGTCTGCTTCCCAGCCTCTTTCAGGTCTATTCCAACCATCTCAGCGAGATTCTGATCTGGGTCAGCATCCACCAGCAACAGTGGAGCCTGACCAGACTCGATGAAGCATTTCGTCATCAGAGCCACAAAGCTTGATTTCCCAGTTCCTCCACGACCGATAGTCACAATCGTTTTCATTCCGCACAGCCTCCTATGCTTATAGGCGTAACGTCAATTTAGATGTTCTTTTTAGCAAGAGCCTCGCATATGCTGTCGATGACGCGGACTGCTTCGATTTCCTTGTGTTTAAGCGGGGTTTCTCCGTGCATTTCCGTCTCGATAATCTTCTGGTCGAAGGGCACAAACGCAAGTATGGACAAACTGTTTCTCTCAGCAAAACTCCTAATCGCTTCTTTTTGCGTTTCATCCATAACCTTGTTTCCAACAAGAAAAATTTGTTTCATCCCCGCCTTCATAGCCAAATCATGAATGTGCTTTGCAACTTCGAGAGATTTCAGGTTCGCGTCTACCACGACCAGCAGAGCGTCCACGCGGCTCGCTGTTCCTCTGCCAATGTGCTCAACACCTGCTTCCATGTCGAGAATAACAACTTCGTTTCGTTCCACGATTAAGTGGCGAAGCAAAGCACGCACGACCGCATTTGCTGCGCACATGCACCCAGAACCCATCGACCGCACCGTGCCCATGACTATCAGGTTCACGCCAAACGGGGTGTTCACAGAATATTCGCGAACCACATCGTCCACGGTGAAGGATAAACGAAAAACGCCTGAGTAGCCCGTGCTAGTTTTGGATTCAACGAGCTCCTTATTCTCGGATATGGGCACTATTTTACGAGCCTCTTCAGCGGATAAACCTAAAGTTAAAGCGAGATTCGGCGAAGAATCAGCGTCTATGGCCATCGTCTTCAAGCCTCTCTCGGCGAAGCCGCGCGCTAAACCCGCGGCGATTAGGGTTTTGCCTACGCCGCCCTTGCCAGAAACCGCAACCTTCATGATTTTCCCCTATGCGGAATCTTTCGTTTCTGGATTTATTTACGTTTCCTTGAAACAAGAGGATTTGCTATGCAAAAGATTTTTTTAATCCTAACCAATCTTCTCTTTAGCCGAGATGCTGTCTCGATGAAAATATTACACGAGTTTGTTCCAACACGCAAATTCCTGAAGCTTGCCGAAGAAACCAAGGACCTAGTCGACGGGTGGAACGTCACAGACAGTGCTGCTGGTTTTCCAGCACCCAGCGGCACAGCTGTAAGCTGCATACTCAAGGCTAAATACCCTGACAAAATGATAGTACCCATATTCATATTACACTACAAAGGTCCAGTCGAAGTAGGAGGTTTGGCTTTAGCGGCGGATGTTATAGGTCTTGACGGTCTTGTGCTTACCATGGGAGACGTTCCTAAGTATGGAGAACCTATAAAGATGTTAAAATCCTCCGAGGAAGCCCGAGACTTCCTTCGCACATCAGTGAAGCTCAAAAACCTAAAGCTAGGCTGTCTACTAACAGCGCGACGATCTGTGGAAGAAACAATCGCCCGAGCGAGGGACGCATGGGACTTCATCTACTTCATGCGACTTGAAGACAAATCCTTCCCCATACTTGAGCAGGTAGCCAAAGAATGCAAACGCCTAAACAAACCCATCTACGCCTACTTCCTAATAGGAACGCCTAGAAACGCAGAGATAGTAAAAATGATTGGGTGGCCAATCACCACAACCATGGACTACATTGAAGAATACGCGGCAAAGCTGGAAGGCCTCGTAGATGGCATAATTGCAACATGCGCTGGAGACCCTGAAGGCGACAAAGAGCTGCTAAGGAAACTCCAAAAATTTCGAAAGTAACAGACCCCGCGGGTCCAATCACCTTTTTTCCTCTCAGCCTTTGCGTGAAGGAACAACACTCATCAAAACAGCGCCAAAGACACTTTGACGGTGTCTTCATCCAACGTCTCCATCTTAAATCCCTTTTTATCGCATAACCTTATCATCTTGTAGTTGTTGAAAATCACATAACCATAGATTTTCGCCAGCCGCATATCCTTGCCGATGCTGGCGATGTAGTCGATAAGCTTGGACCCGAGGCCTAAACCTTGCCATTGATCGCCGACCAACACGGCAAACTCGGCACTTCTGCCATCAGGTTCAACGATTAATCGCACAGCGCCGATTGTTTGCCTGCTGCTCTGCTGAAGTTCGGCTACGATGGCGATTTCTCGGTCATAATCCAGATTGCAGTACTGCGTCAACGTTTCATGAGACATTTCCTTTATTAACGCGAAAAACCTGAACCGCATTGATTCTTCAGAGAGAGACTTTAAAAGTTCGTTGAAACGCCCTTCATCTTCAGGCTTTATCGGGCGAAGCAACACCTTAGTCCCATTTTTCAATTCCCAAGTCGCAACGTACTTCTTCGGATAAGAAGCGATGGCGAGGTGCTCGCGATGCTCAGCAACCTCCCTCATCATTCTATCCGTGTCTATCACTATGCGAGCGTCAACCGCAACAGCACTGCTCTCGTCAACAATCAAAGGATTTACGTCAATCTCGTTTATTTCTGGAAAATCTGTGACAAGCTGCGAAAACTTTGCCAAAATTTCCTCAAGAAGCTTAACATTGAAAGGAGGCCCGATAGATGACGCGTGTTTGTAAACGGCGGTTTCCTCAACAAGTCGTCTTGCAAGCACCTGATTCAACGGCGGAAAACCCACACTCACATCCTTAAACAATTCAGTAGCAGTTCCGCCAGTTCCGAAAATGATTACTGGACCAAACTGAGGGTCTTTTTTGGAGCCTATGAGCAACTCGTATCCCTTCTTGCGGATCATTGATTGGATTGTAACGCCTTGGAACTCCGCCGCTACGTTGCTGTCTCTAACTCTTGTAGCTAGCTCATCAAAGAAACTTTTAACTTCTGATGAAGAACAAACGTTTAAAACGACACCGTCGATTTTGGATTTGTGCGTAACCTGAGGAGACAAAGCCTTCATAACCACGGGATAGCCCACTTCAGAAGATAGAACATTGGCTTCTTCGGGGGTTCGCGCAACAAGCGTCTTCACAGTTGGTATCTTGTACTCCTCCAAGAAACGCATAGACTCAGGCAAAGTGAGGACTTTCCGTCCTTCGCAGAAAGCTCGCCTGAGAATCCCCTTGAGAAAAGTTGGGTTAGTTTGCTCTACCGAAAGCTCTTCGGGAGTCTGATATAGAAGCTCCAAGTTTTGAGTGAGGCTGTACATATACATGAAAGTTGAAACAGCCTCTTCAGGAGTTGTGAATGATGGGATACCATTTCTCTGCAGAATTCTGCGAGCTTCTCGGCAACGATTGTCTTCGCCCATTAAAGCAGTGAGAATCGGTTTGTTGGTTTGCTTTGCAAGATTCACGATTATCTCTGCCAAGGCAGATGGGTCTGTTGCTCCTTGAGGCGTGTATATAATCAGGAAGCCGCTGCTGTTCTGGTCTTTCAGGCAGATTTCCATCACGTTTCTGAACCTGTCGGGTGTAGCTTCCTCGTAAATGTCGATGGGATTCGCTATACTACAGTAAAGGGGCAAAACACTCTTCAAGGCTTGAACAGTTTCATCACCCAACTGCGAGAGCTTTCCTCCTCTGGCGATAAGGTGGTCAGTAGCCATTATTCCCGGCCCGCCCGCGTTAGTAATTATTGCTAGGTTAGGCCCAGTCGGGTTCGGCTGCATCGCCAAAGCCTCTGCACAGTTAAAAAGATCACGGATGGCTTCAACACGGACAATACCGGCACGTCTAAATGCAGCATCATAGACCGCGTCTTCCCCGCCCAAGGAACCACTATGAGAGAATGTAGCTCCATTGCTTTCTTTGAAACGCCCAGCCTTAACCAGCACTATAGGTTTGGTTCTGGCGAAGCCTCGTGCCGCACTCATGAATTTTCTCACGTTTCTTATGGACTCAACATAGAGCACGATACTTCGAGTCTGAGGGTCTGTTCCGAAATAATCGATAAAGTCGCCGAGGTCCACATCAAGCATCGAACCAGTTGAAACCACGGCGCTGAATCCAACTTGAGCTTCCCGAGCCCAATCCAAAGCCGAAGCGCAAAGCGCAGCGCTTTGAGAGATGAAAGCTATTTTTCCAGGATTCGCCTGCTTGTCCGCAAAAGTGGCGTACAGGTTTATTCCAGGCCTTATCACGCCGAAACTGTTGGGTCCAATGATGCGCATGCCGAAATTTTTCTGATGCTCAAGTATCTTCCTCTCAAGAGTCACACCGCCTTCGCCTGCTTCTTTAAAGCCCGCTGAAATTATGACTATTCCTGAAACCCCAGCCTTTCCACATTCTTCGACTATCTGCGGAACGGTGCGCGCTGGCGTCGCGATAACTGCGAGATCAACTTTCCAAGGTATTTTGCTGACGCTGGGATAGGCGGTTATTCCCTGCACTGTCTGCCTGAAAGGGTTTACAGGAAAAACCGCGCCAGTGTAGCCCGCTCCTATTAAGTTGCGGAGGATAATGGCGCCTATGGACCCTTCTCTTTCGCTTGCGCCTATCACGGCGATTCGCGTAGGATTGAAAATTTGGTTTAGGTGCTCTATTCCCAAGCTTCCGATGCCCCACCATTCCAGAGAAGCAGCTTTTTCACATAGATGTATAATACAATATATATGGTTTTAAAACCTTCCCGAATTCACCACATAGCAAACTTAAGGCTGTTGTTAACCTCCAGATAAGCTTAAGTTTTCATGCACAAGTACCCATAACACGCAAGGAAAGAGAGGGATACACTGGTGACACCTATTGAGATAATTGCTGTTGAGAATCTACCATCAATAGCGAAAGGAACCAATGTGGCTGAACTCATTTACAGCGCAGCCAAAAAACAGAACACGCCCATACAAGAAAAAGACGTTATAGTAATCACTCATGTGGCCGTTTCGAAAGCTGAAGGAAACGTAGTTAACCTCGACGAGGTCTCGCCATCGGAACGGGCAAAGGAAATCGCGGTGAAAGTAGGAAAGGAGCCTGCCCTAGTGGAAGCCATCCTTCGAGAAACAAAAGAAATCGTGCGTATAGGTCCCAACAGCCTCATAACGGAAAACAAAAACGGCATAGTCTGCGCAAATGCGGGAGTAGACAGATCCAACGTTGAAGGAGAAAGGAATGTGGCGCTGCTGCCTAAAAACCCTGACACATCCGCACAGAAGATTAGGCAAGAAATAAAGAGGCTAACAGGCTGCGATGTTGCGGTGATCATCTCGGACACTCATGGCCGCCCTTTAAGAATGGGCGAGATAAACGTGGCGATAGGCGTGGCGGGAATCAAGCCTATAAGGGATA
>Ga0209521_10003335_pt1 | contig 12954 bp, 13 predicted proteins | sample Rifsed19ft4_FD_184016 | JGI IMG/M metagenome (GOLD analysis project Ga0209521, IMG submission 184016) | Soil microbial communities from Rifle, Colorado, USA - sediment 19ft 4 (version 2) | ecosystem: Environmental > Terrestrial > Deep subsurface > Rock core/Sediment | place: Rifle, Colorado... | reverse complement strand
CTTCATTAAATTCATGTCCTCTTTTACAATGTGTTTTCAAACTCATGGCTGAGATAAATCTATTTTTTTTAATACAATCACTAATATTATCTTTTTGAGTACCTATAAAAAGATGATTTGGATTTATACAAGAAGGTATATCACAATGATGACATACAAACATTTTTTCTGGAATTATACCTCTATATAATTCATAAGATATTCTATGGGCAGGTCTAAGTTTATTATTTATTTTTATAATTCCATATCCACTTTTCGAACAAGTGCCTACCCATACCCAACATCCTGATTCTGGAATAGGGATAGAATTTTCTTCAATAAATTGTTTATTCATTAATTTTATTGATATGATAATTAGGTGATTCTTTCCAATATTTTGGCCCTGACGCACATCCGATTAACTTTTCGAGTTCATATGTATTTTTATTTTCTTCATCTTCTTTCCATAATTTATTACATAAATCAACTATTCCTTGTAATCGTTCAGGAGTTTTCATCCAACCAAAATGACGAATTATTGGATTAGATAATTCCTTTAGCTCTCTTCCTTTTTCAATACCCCTTAATTGTTCGTGAACTTTCCGAACCCATCGAATATAGGGCATAATCCTTACCATGCGTGCCTGCCAATCTGCATAAACAGATAAATCAGGGTTCTCGCAAATGGACATATCGAAAGCTCTATAATGCTGACGAGGCAAGGATATTAAATCATAATCTAATTTAATGAGATCTGGAATTTTACTTACATCTTGTGGTAGCATGCGTTCGTCACCGTCAATGACAATAGCCCAGTCTGTTTTTGCAAGATGAACAGATATTGAGCGCATCTCCCCGTACCCCGGACATTGACCAATATTATAAACTCTTGCTCCCAATTTCCTTGCCAGTTCCCTTGTCCCATCTGTAGATTCGCAATCTACCACGATTATCTCATCTACAACGGATGAGAAACAATTAAACACAGCCCGGATATTCTCAGCCTCATCCTTCGTATTCATCACTAAACTGATATTGGACATGACGCCTCTTTTCTGGACTTCTGTTTGAGTAACTCTTTAAGTTTGGCCGTGACATTCGATACATCCTTGATCGTCTCTTTAAATAAATCAGGCATAATCTGTTTAATTGCTTCTCTGACAATTTCAGGTGAATGCAGCTCTCCGCATGGTTGTTTGCAATCGTAATTGCCAAAACAGGGCCCCACAATCGGGCATACTTTGGAATATACAGGCTCTAAGAACCTTTGAGCGCCATCAGATAATGCCGCCGTAACTCGTGCTGCACCTGAGCCAAATGTCACAACCATAGGCACATCAAATGCCCCGGCAACGTGCATGGGATAACTATCTATGCCTACAAACAGCTTTGCTTTCGATATAACATAAGCTGTCTGACGATAAGATGATTTTCCCCTCATATCAATAAACTCAAAATCACCATTACCAAGGATGTAATCTTCTCTTGAACCAACTTGTATGATCGGTAATCTGCATTTATTCAGTGCTACATGAAAATTAAGATAAGTCCGATATTTATGACTTGTCGTGTGTACAACGATATATTCAGATGGTAGATTATCAACGGTATCAGGAATTATTTGAGGCCTGTTAAATGGTACTCCGAGTATTTCAGAGTATATCCCGGTTAAAGTAGAATCCCCCGACCCCCAGTTACCTGGTAAAATTCTAAATTCGTGAGCCATATAAACATATTCATATTCATGTATCAAGGATGGCAGCCAGTCAATCACACCATCCACGAGTCCTTCTACTATATTATGATACTGAGGCTTAGTCATATACATTAGCGGGGTATTGGGATGTCTCTGCCGGAGGCCCGGAAAGCATGATGTTGATAACAGCACGTCACCCGCACTACCCCGCTGAACGAATAATATTGCCTTCTTTTTCTCTTTAGATTGCTTAATGTCTGAAACAATAGGCAACCAATACTTTTTAAATACTCTATCTGCATCAAATGATTCAACCGCACTTATAGACTGTTCCAATGATTGAGTTCTATATCCTGGTTTATTCCTGCTTTCATATGCCTCGATGATCTTATTGACCAGATCATCTTCATCGGTTTTATATATAGGAACCGGAGCCACTCGCTCATCTTTCGTTGGATATGACCTGACAGGTTTTATTCCTGTAACCTCACATATATTGGAAAACCCCGTATGCCCTGGTATTAGTATCGGTCTTTGACAAAATAATGCCTCAACAGGGGTAACTCCAAAGCCTTCAGAAAGAGATGTTGATATAATTAAGTCTGAGCAATTATAAATCCTGTTCAATAAACTATCCGGCCAGCCATAATGCGGCGTGAAATTGTTGGGAAATGATACGTCTGATTCAAAATTCGTACCTACTGTAAGCCCTTCCATTGTGCATCTTTTCATTAAATCTATAGGCTCGCCCTGCGTCCATTCATCAATAGCCGCAGTATGTAAATAAAGCCTTGCATTGGGTATCTCTTTCTTTACCCTCTTAAATGCCTTGATTGATGTTATAAGGTCTTTGCGAACGGTATTTCTATTGACATTGGCAATGATAAAATAATCGGATTTAATACCTACGGAAACCCTGTCCAGTTGACGCTGATCCTCTGTAGAAGGATAAAATATTGATGAATCTACAGTATCGGGGATATAAATCAAATTCGGGACAACTTTCTTTATTTCATCATATCCTGCGCCATTATCGAACCCTAAACCCCACTTAGAATGGGTGATTGGATAATCTGTGCTCCGTAAAATATCAATATCTTCATCATTCAAGGGATATTCTGTTGAATAATAGCCTATAGTTTTGAAATTGTACCTAAACTGCATTCGCTCAAGCCATTCCCTGAACCAACCCCTGAAGAACCAGATATCGCCCATGACAAAAAGAATATCGGGGTTAAGTTTAGGAAATATGGCTTGAATAAGTTTTCTGCCTTCAATGTCATTGGGATCACCTTGTATATTTGACCTGAAAATCTTGAATGGCAGACGGTCATCAATGAATGGTTCATTGGGTGATTCGTCCATCTTATTAATTCCCACACATGCAATATTAAAATCTGCCGATAATCGCTTTAGAATATTTTTTGCTTGTCGGGAATATCCGGTACTGCCATTGGGGTCATCACAATAAGCCAATAGATTCATATTTGTCCTCTTTTGATTGTTTGTTATTAAAAAGGGTAATGATGGCCTCAATCATTAGTGGTATATATACCAAAGACCACAACATCTTGTCAAGATATTATTCTAACCTAAGATATTGTTCTGTTTTCCATGCAATCTCAACATGAGATAAATGCTGACTTTTATGACCATCTGGAAGTTCACATTGAACATTGACAGGATCGGTTCTTCCGGGGATCGTGGTAGTAACAGTGGATTGACACAATCTTTTTGATTTGATAAATTCCGTGAATTCTTTAATCCAACCGGCAGGTATTGGAGTCTTCATTAAAATTCGTGAGGCTCGACCCTGCCCATCATTTGAGCACGGTGAGTTATTTTGGAAATCATATCCCTATAAATAGTTAAAGCAGGGATATAGCGGTCATCGTCTTCATTCTGGAGTGATTTTACATGAAAACCCTGGACAAATAGAGATCGCCACATTCTTAACATATCCTGATGAATGCCGTTACTATCTGCTATATCGGTCAGCATGATATTAACCCAGTATTGATACCAGAGAGGATATGTTTTATCAGGCACAAGCTGTGTATATAGACGATTGTTCCAGATCATGCCTGTTTCAGGCCGTTCACGTTCAGTTCTGCTTGTAACCCTATTAAATGTATCAGGGTTAACGATTCTTAACGGGTGATATTCTGTGACTATAAGATAACCTGTGGTAACATTCGGTGTAGTAGACCATGCTGAATCTACCGTTGCAATCTTTGTCGTAGTATTAAATCCCGTGATTTGCCTTTTCTGACCTGAACCTGTACCCGATATTAAGACTATTTCTTTCCCTATACGGCCTTCCGATTCTGAAGAATCTGTTGAAACAAGTGTTATGGTTGTAGAAGTGCCAGCTTGAGCAGTATCTCTTATATCGCCATCCAATACAATGAACGATTTGGGAGCATCAAAATCATCAGGTAGGCTATATATATGGGTACCTTCGGTGAGAAGCATTACTGCATCAGTTTCCAGGAGGGTATGACTTCCACCGTCATCGAACCATATATCGTTTTTTATCTCAGGGAACCATTGATCAAGCGCTCTTACTTGTTCCCCGGAGCTTGGAGTCCTGCCCAGGGATCGCTTCATCCCCTCGACTATTAATGTCAGTCCCGATGGCGCTACTGGTATCATCTATCTCCTCTATGTCAAGAATTGTTACAGTATTATTAAAAAGATTATCTGATTTGGATACAACAACGAAACTTGCTTCATGACTGCCCATTAATATATCAAGTTCGGCCTGAGTTACCTTTGTCGGTTTCATGCGCTCTATGATCCTGATATTGCCATTCAAATTTAACTTGATATTATCAGTGCTGTCTTCTCTTTCCCTGATAATTATTTCGGGCATTATAAAACCTCCTCTATCTCAAGATTAAATCGCCTGTTTTCTACTTCCTGCGGCCCATGACCAGATAAATATGTGCCAGAATCAGGGTCAACCTGACAAGTTATTCGTTCTCCCTTGGCAATAGGGACAATGCTAACCGATTTCTCGGCATTAACCAGTATTTCTGCTATTTCTTTAGGTACGGTAGCGGGAATATCTCTTTCAAGCCTGTAATTTCTGCCATTTAATCCTATATCAATGGGTCTTTGGCCATCAGGAGTACCATCAGAAGGTACTCTTAAGGTTACAAGACCAGATGTTTCTACCTCTATTGATTGATCTGTGTCAGAATCTCCTAAACCCGATATGACATGATCTATCATGGGATTTGGCCGATTGATAGGTCTTTTTATTGTACCCTGAAATCGTATTTTACCATCTACTAATTCATAACGTGAAGCAATGGGCATGGAACCTCCACAAAGAATAAGGGGAGGGGATATTTCGCCCCTCCCCTTTTAGTTATTTAGGATCATGTCCCCTGATAGCAGTCCAGAATACTTCCGAACCGGTTGCACCCTTAAACTGCGTATCTGGCCCTATAGAAAACCCTATATTTGTCCCATCATCCACCAGCTTTATCCCGCTACTGGTAAGATATGATGGGTTTGCGGCACCACTTGCCCGAATCATTGAATCATCCGGCATACCTGCATTCCATATTGCGCTACAAACATTGGCTGAGTTGAAAGCCTCTACATGAGCAGGCTTAAACCCCAGGTTTACTGTTATTCTGGCATTACTGGTTAGCAAGGCACCGGAGGCACGTACATCTTGTGAAGCACTCATATTATGTTCCCTCCTTTATTCTTATTTTGACCATGAATTTTCATGTGACATTGATTGCACATTGTAATGAGATTATTCATATCCTCATTCCCGCCATAATGTCAATCATAATTTTTCACACACTGGCACAATGTTCCAAGCGTATCATGAAATTATCATTTAAAATCTTGGTCGTTGTCTTTGCCTTCCAACCGGTAGTACCTACCTGATCCAATGGATCAGATGTTCCGCCAGTACCTCTCGCCTTCAAATGGGATGTTAATGCGGCGCCCCTTAATGGCACTATACCAAAGGCATTCATGCCAAATATCAATGTTGCATAGACATCGGCAACGCTTGTAGTATTAACCATAGTGGTTGAACCCTGTCCTGCGCCTGTCCATTTCTTTGCATTGGGATTAAGAAGAAACCTTACCCTTATTGCAGGTATTGCCCCTATTTCCGACTCGTGAATAGTACGCATCTGACCATAATCCTCTATCCCTACGAAACCCGTCATCTGCCTTACATCAAGTGCGGTATCGGGATGCACTATCGCAACAAATGACATCGGAACAGCATCACTGCCGACATTCGGGGAACCGGCAAGCACACTGGTGATATATTTCACCTTGTTTCTTTCCATAGTTCTAAGCACTGTCCTCAGTGTCGCAATGGTTAGAGCTGCATTCTGTGATGCCCTTGCTGAACCTGTCTGGTACTGAATATTGGTACCAGTGACCAACACATCTCGCCTGAGTAAATCTATTGTTTCCCCAGATTGTTCTCCCAGTAATTCGTTGAATTCCGTAAGAAGCGGATCGGGATTAGTAAGCTCCACATCATCCGAATACTCGATATAAGCCCCATAAGTTGCTATGGTAGCGGTTACATCGGTATATGACGGGTCTGTAGAACTTGGCGGCACTCCTTCACTGAGTGGAGTAGTAGCCATACCAAGAGATTCATATCTCCTGAATTTAGCAGTTTTTGAATTCTTTTGCGGCAATGGCCTTATCTGACCGAATAGGTCGTGATTCATATAGGGCAAAGCACGCTCCAGAAGTCCTCTATTGTAGTATTCCGTTACTGCTGATGGAATTTCTACGGTGCTTGTAAGCATTTATATCACCTCTCTTTATTTCTTAAACTCATTCATTTTTATGCTTTCCACATATTTGGAATATTCTGCTTTAGGCATTGACATAAATGACGGAGGCGGAAGATTTGTCTGACCATCCGATCCGGGCGCCATAACAGATGCAGATTGCATATTCTGAACGAGTTTGGTTCGTGCATCGGCGGCAGACTTATTACCACCAGTGCGGTATTTAGCAAGTTCTACCACGTCTGCTAATACATCTTTTTGAGATCTGCCCTGAGCCATGATCTTTGATACCTCTTTTCCAAGCGGAGTATTAGGATCGAATGCCTCATTATTGGTTGATTTGAAGCTATCCAACCCTACTTCGCCAAGTATCTCTGATTTAATCAAGTTACGATCCCTCTGTCTTAACTCATTCAATGCTGCTGTAGCATGTTCCGGGTATTCACTTGAATGAGTGACAATGTATTGCAGGTCTCCTTCAGGAATCTGATTCCATGATCTCTGTCCTGCTGTGCCTTGAGAACTTTGGCTGTTTTTTGCCTCAAGTTCAGCTACTTTTGCTTCCAGGGCTTTGGTAGTTTCCAATACCTGATCGAATCTTTCCCGTGGTATAAACTCACTTCTCTGACCACCATCCTGACTTGGCACCGGCGACGCACCCTGATTACCGCCCGAATCTGGTGTCTGGCTACCAGGAGCCCCGGAAGCAGGCGACGCATCCGGTTGTTTACCGCCCTGTAATTCATCTGACATTATTTTGATCCTTTCTTTTTGGTTATGATCTTTTTACCCTTTTTATTGAGTGGCACCTGTTGTTCCACCTCCCCCCATTTGTGATTGCATTGTCTGCTGATTCATCTGCGCCAACATAGCATCCTTGCCTGGCCAATCAGAAACTGTTACCAATAATTCCAATAAAGGCATTGGCGGCGGTATACCGACTTTGGCCAGCACGCCAATTAAATCAAGCGCCTGCCTGAATTGTCTCTCTCTATCTGAACCCAGCAATGGTGTTACATCTACCACTACATCATATTTAGCTTCCATTGCCCGTTCAACAAATTGATAAACATTTTCTTGTGTTAATCCAATCTTACTAATACCTGAAATTCCCAATATGTCAATTATCTTCTCCGGCGTATAATATTGCTGAATAAGGGAAAGTGTCTGTTGACCTAACAATTTCTGAGACCTGACTAACGAATCAAACAGTGGCGCAAGTATAGTAGCACCTGACTGCTGCAATGTGCTTATTGCCTTACCAGACTGATCTCCTGAACGTGCTAAACCCTGTAATTCCTGTATGGCACCTGAAGTGTTTTTTATTTCGTCTCCAGCAATCTGCATCAAGGCCACAAACGATGTAGGAATATTCTGGCCATCTATTTCTTTAGGCTCACCTATCAATGGGTTATATTCAAACCAGAAACCCGGCTTACCTGATTCTGTAGACCACATGGATAATTGTTCTGGAGATACTGACCGTTTAGGTATTTTCCAACCACCCTTTGCCATAGTGTTAATCATGTGAAGCATTTGAGACCAGCGTTTATTTTTTTCTCTTTGCGGGTCTTTAAGGGAGCGTACTATGCCCATAACTTTTTCATCGAAATTGTATGCGGTTAAAGGTATGATAGGATATTCATTATGCTTATATGGTGACGGGGAATCCTTAAGTATTTTCCATGCTGTGACATGAGCTACCCTTGTTTGCCTGATTACTCGTTCGATTATCTCCATATCAGGCACTGGTGCGGATTGAGATACGGCCATGCGTGTTACCTGTTCAATGGCATCTTTTGCCTGTTTATCAGTATCAAATCTTTGAACGCCGGTATCTGTGATTACGAATGCCACGGATTTAGGCACCTTGTACCAGAATTCCAGTATCCTCAATTTACCGGTACGCTTATCACGCCAATTATAATCTATAGTAGGCTCTCCGGTAAGTTCTGCTGGCATACCTAACCAGTCACCGGAACGAATTTCTGACATGGCGCCCGGATAATAGACTTTCAGCATATCTTCTGAAACCCATTTGGCCCATATCATATAATTCGCATCCTGCATATCGTATCGGGATGCGTTCTCATCCCAGAATACAGATAAGGGATGTATGCGTTTTACCTGAATCTCTCCCAACGGTTCATCCTGCTGATGATAATCAATGGTTGTATATAAAAAGCCTCTGCCGCAAACCGTCATATCCTGAAAGGCATCGGAAACCTCATATACAAGATTTGAGTTGTCTGCCGCAAACCTGTAAATTTGATTTGCTATCTGAGCCGCACGGTCGTCATCGAATCCACGAGGTTTATAACTAATACCTAATCTGCTTGCTCGTTCCTGCCCAGATATAAGGTTTACAACTGGAAGTATGGAATTCATTACAAGCGCCGGACGGGATTGTCTGTTTAAATCTTCTTTTTGCTTCTGTTCCCATTGACCATATCCTTCGACAAATGAATAATCTTCTTTGGCATCCACACGCCAGGGTTCGGAGGTTTTCTTTGACTGATGAAAGAAGAACCGGAACCGTTCTAATCTGTCTTTTGGTAATTCACATTGGAATATATTCTGTTCAGCCATCAAACCCCCATGTATGCCAATTCGTTAATCGGGCCGGGATCATATGCAACCTTAACAGGTTTTTCATATTGAGGACACCTGATATGACCCTGTAAGGCAAGTCCAAAGGCCATGACTCTGTCATCCTTGCATCCAGATTGAGCTTCAGCCCTTCCCTTTTCATTCACGATAAATGTCGTCATTTCATCTATAACATCCTTATCGTATACTTTAACAGTATTATCTCTTATGGCAACTGATATGCCATCAACAAGTATAGGGCGGGTCAAGGCATTGGTATTCCAACCCCATTTTCTTGATTCCTTTTGTCCCCATTTATCGAATGTTTTTTCTGCGTACATATTGGCATAACCATGATCCCGAACTTTAGAGATTACAGCGAATCCATGATTGTTAGTCTCGATTGTAAGCCATGCCTCGTTATATTCTTCAGCCATAAGTATTGCCTGCTCCCCCAATGTATCAGGATCTATTTTACCCACAAGGATTGCTGCAAGTGTAGGCATGGTATCACGTTTCAAAATAAAGATTACGGAATTATCACCATGCTCCAGTCCTTCTGCAGTATCAACTCCGATGGAATAGCCAAAATCGGCAACAGGATACTCGTATATGAATAATTTGGAAGATTCTGAAATATTTCTTATTTCTATAGGCGCCTTAATTGAATCTCGTTGCAACAATAGCCCTGATTCGCTGAACGCACACCGGCCTAAACCCATAGCATAATTGCCAAATATGCGGACTTGCTGCTCCCATTCCTCCATGTTGGATTTAAGGCGGTTAATCATTTTCTCTGATAAACCGGGATTCTCGGTAGTAGCGCCTGTCCAGATTTTAAGGTTCATGGGGTCTGCTTGTCTAACTTCATTTTTAAGTATTTCTTTGTATGTCCAAGTAAGGCCCTTGAATGGATCAGGGGTCATGCTGCCGCGTATAAGAAGATTTCTGCCTGCCTTAACCCTTATACATGCCTCAGAGAATACATCTTTAGGCGGCTCTTCATCGAAACCGATATAGTCTTTTCCGGCACCCCTGAATTTTTCTATACCTGAGTCCCCGCTTTTAAATCCTACCTCGGACGAATTAAAGAGTTTGGCTATTAAATCAGTCTTATTAAAATCCCAGGAGTTTATATCTTCACTCCATTTAACACCAACTTCAGGCATCTGCATCTTAAATTTTGGTACAAGGATGTCTCTAACCATAGGGAAGTCAAGACCTACAATCCAGACATCCTGTGGCAGTTGATAGAGTTCATTAGTGAGCGGATTATAGCCATTGGCCTGACATATGGCACGGAACACATTTGCATCTGTCTTACCCCAGCGGTTTCCGGTAATGACCCAGGCTTCATCACCATTCCACGATATAAATTCTGCTTGCTTAGGATGGAAGAATAATCTGGCCACATCATGACCGCAACCGCCAAAACATTCTCTGTTTATGCAGTCTTTGGCATGAACCCGCCAAGCATAAGTTTGCAGATGTGTAATACACTTGATCCAAATTTCTGCTATGTCATCTGTAAGAACAGAGAGTTTTTTTGATAAGTCCTCTGCATCCCATGACTTGATTAAATACGGGTTTAATTTGGGATCATTAATCGTTTCGGAAATGATAATGAGGTCGGTAGATATATCGTTTGACATATTAACCGATAAGATACATTAAATCAGGAAGTTGTCAAATTACATGCGGGCTATTTTGGAAAGCTGAGATATAGTAAAGGGCTTATTATTACGAGTGCAATAACCGGCGTCAGATAGAATACCTGCTATTTCGACAAGTGTTTTCTCTGCCCTGTTATTTTTAACCATGCTCATAATTTCCTGTTCTCTTGGATCACCCTCTAATATTATTTCACCTGGCCTGAGCCTCATACCAAAAGGAATATTGCCAGTCCTCTCCCCATTGGCCTTCTTATGCTGCAGGACGGCTTTTGTGCGCTCTGAGATAACCTCACGCTCCCATTGGGAGACGGTAGTAAGGATTGATAGGATCATCCGGCCTGATGCTGTATCTGTATCAAACTTATCATAAACTGATGTGAATCGGTATTTCTCCATGTAGTTTTTAAGAAGATAGCCGAGGTCGAACACGCTGCGGGTTAGACGATCCAGCTTTGTGATGATTACACCCTGAGCAATACCGGCATCCAGCATGGCAAATGCCCGCTTCAGTCCGGGCCTGTCAAGAGAGCTTGCCGAATAGCCATCGTCTATTATAGTGTCTATAATCTCAAGGTCGTAAAGAGCGGCGTATTTGGCTATCTGCTCACTTTGAGCGGCAAGGCTCATGCCTTCTTCAGCTTGCTTATCTGTGCTTACACGTACATAGGCTATCATCTTCATCTTATTCTCCATTAAAGAAATATACAGATGCTATTATGCACAAAACAATAACATACATTATTTCTTCTCCTCTCGTAAATATGCCTCTATAACAACAATAATAAACTCCTTCATTGTCATATCCTGCTGTAATGCCGCTATCTTCATCCTCTTAAATACATCATCAGGTATACCCTTAATAAATAAATTCTTCATAATTAATACTATAATATATTAATGTTGATTTGTCAAGATTCCATATCAGATAATTTCCCCTTTATCACATATTCCTGATTTATTGTATATGTGTTTTGCAATATTTTCCCTGAAGGCGTCAGATGTCTCTTTATGTATCCCTTCTCAATTAAAAACGATAACCATTTCCTAACCGATACCGCCGCACACTTTAAATCCTCACTCATCATTTCAACTGACGCTATGATAATCTGGCTCTGGTTTACCCTCATATCCTGCACTTGATCTATAAACCAAAATAATAATTTAGCCTTCCCGCTCTCAATCCCTAAATCATCAATTACCCTCATCGTGAAACACTTAAACACCTTTACAAAATCAGCGTCACCCTTGATCTTATCAATAATGATAGCGTAATCCCTCTTCACTATTTCACCAGTTTCACCATCAATCCGCTCTTCAATTCTGTGCACAGTTCTTTTACTCATTTATATCTCCTGTATATAATATCTTGCATAAATAGCAACATATCATATACCTCAATATAATACAATAGATATTGAGATATCATTAAATACATACCCACGTATCAAACACCCTCTTTAGAATCAACAACTTACAGCGTTTGTTCTAATCTCATACATATAGACTTTTATTGAGATAATTATATTACCTAAGTAACAGTTGTAAAGTTGTCCTTAATCAATTTGAATATTTGTAAAAATTTGTGGAAGGCATATTTGTGACACAGAACATTAACGGTCAATATGTTGTCTTATGTCAATATGTGAAATATTAAAAAATTTATCGAAGGCATGAGATGCAGGCCTGAGACTCCTATGTGGCCGATGGTACCCTAAGGGTTTTCGGGAATCGGGGTAATGTCTACAGGTGGTGCATCAGTGGGATGACTCACTATTACTTGTGCGGCTGCGCTGTCTTGACCGGACGGTAATGACAATTGCTGACCCGTCAGTATCTGTACGAGTACATTGATCCGGCCGGCCGTGACGCTACTGACACGCTCTCCATCGCCATATGTCATCTTCCACGCCCAGGGCAGAGCCTCTCCAGGCTTGGACTTGCGCCAACGGTTGAAATCTCTGACTGACTCAATAGACTCCAGATATTGAGTGGCGTACAATCGCATACTCTTCGCAAGTGATTTTCGCGGTCTTCCGACGACCCTGCCTTTCACGTTGGGTATGAGATTATTGATTTTGTTAAATTTTTCTTTGGCTGCCAATTTATGATCATCCTTGCGATGATCCCTCGCCTCGCGGAATTGATTTTGCACATCCAATGGATTGATTTTAATAAGTTTTGGCATGATTATTGATATACGCTAATTATAGTTTTTTGTCAATGTTCC
>Ga0209521_10003334_pt1 | contig 12956 bp, 12 predicted proteins | sample Rifsed19ft4_FD_184016 | JGI IMG/M metagenome (GOLD analysis project Ga0209521, IMG submission 184016) | Soil microbial communities from Rifle, Colorado, USA - sediment 19ft 4 (version 2) | ecosystem: Environmental > Terrestrial > Deep subsurface > Rock core/Sediment | place: Rifle, Colorado... | reverse complement strand
GTGACCTTCAAGAGGAAGAAGTCGAATATGTGATCGGTACAGGCTATGGCAGGTATCGCGTCACGTTTGGAAATACGCAGGTGACTGAGATTTCCTGTCACGCGCGCGGCGCATCGCACATGTTCCCCAATACAAAAACCGTGCTGGATATGGGCGGACAGGATACGAAAGCGATTCGCGTCAGTCCAAATGGCGAGGTGCTGGACTTCTGCATGAACGATAAATGCGCAGCGGGAACGGGCCGCTTCCTCGGAGCCGCCGCCGCCGCGTTGGATATTCCGCTTGGCGAGCTGGGCAACGTCGCGCTGCAGTCGGAAAGACCAGTCAAGATCAGCACGACCTGTACAGTCTTCGCCGAGTCCGAAGTTTTGTCGTGGCTGGGCAAAGGTAAAAAGATCGAAGACATTCTCTGGGGCGTGCATCTGTCCATCGCGTCACGTTCCGTTGGTTTGTTGCGCCGCGTTGGCATCGAAGAAGAATTAACTTTCACGGGCGGCGTCACCAAAAACGTTGGGGTCATCAAGGCACTCGAACAAGCCATCGGTTTCAAATTAAACATCAGCGACGAGTCGCACTACATCGGCGCGCTCGGAGCCGCGCTGTTCGCGCTCGATCACATCCTTGCCAGCCGCGCACCTTCCAGCGCAAAGGAGACAGCATGACTTACGTTACAGGCATTGACGTCGGTTCCACATACACAAAAGCCGTTATCCTGCGCGACGGAAAAGAGATCGTCAGCCGCGCCATGCTCAGCACAGGATTTCGACTTGAAGAAGCGGCACTCAAGGCATTTCACAGCGCGCTCGATCTCGCGGGACTTCAAGAGGCTGACTGTTCCTATTTGGTGACCACTGGCTTTGGGCGGCATCTCGTCACGTTTCGCGACGTCAACGTCACCGACATCAATGCAAGCGCGCGCGGCGCAACTTTCCTTTATCCAAACACGCGCACCATTTTGGATGTCGGCGGGCAGACAATGAAAGCCATCCAACTTGTCGAAGGCGGCAAGGTCAAGTCGTTTCGTTTGAACGACAAATGCGCCGCAGGCACAGGCGCGTTCCTTGAAAAGACCGCGCGTTACATGGGCTACAAAACCGAAGAGATCGGAACGCTGGCGGCTGTTTCCAAACAAGCCGTGCCGATCTCAGGCGTGTGCGCGGTGTTCGCTGAGTCAGAAGTGATCAACCACCTTTCGCAAGGCGCCTCCCCCTCCGACATTATGTACGGAGCCATCGTCTCGCTGGTTGCCCGCTCCACTCAGTTGATCAAGCGCGTCGGCTTGACGCCAGAGTTCACCTTGATCGGCGGCATCCTGCGCTACGAATCCATGGGACGCGTCGTGCGCGAACAACTCAAGACCGATTGCAATGTGCCAGGAGGCGACATGGTTCAGTTCGTCACCGCATTAGGCGCGGCGATCCTGGGATTTCGGAGGATGGAAAAATTGAACAGGGAAGGCATGGCAGAAATATCATAATGGCGACTACAGAAAAACCATTCGTCCGCACGCAGTTTTTGATCTTTACTTTATTCGGTGAATTCATCCTTGCGCGTGGGGGCTCCATCTGGACCAGCAGTCTGCTCTCCCTCCTGAATCATTTGGATGTCGGCGAGCACGCCGCTCGCATCACGCTCTCGCGCATGTCGCGCAAGGGCTGGCTGTCGGCGCGCAAGGAGGGACGGCGCAGTCAATACTCGCTGACCCCGCGCGGCTGGTCACTGCTGATTCAAGGGGAAAAACGCATCTTCGAGCCGCCGCTCAAGGAATGGGATGGGATGTGGCACATCGTAGTCTTTTCCCTGCCAGAAAAGAAGCGCAGTTTGCGCCACGCCTTCCGCGCACGCCTGCCCTGGCTCGGCTTTGGTCAACTGGCGCCGAATACGTGGATCTCGCCTCACAACCGCAAAACTGAAATCACCGCGTTGGGCAGTGAACTCAGCATCCAAAATCACGTCGAAATATTCTCAGGGATTCATGCGGGTCCCTCAGAAGACCAGGAACTCGTTCAACGCTGTTGGGACCTCCCCAACCTGACCAGCCAATATAAAAAATTTCTCTCCAAATTCGAAAAGGAATATCTAGAATGTAAAAATAACGGGAACCATGCACTGCTACTGGATGAATGTTTCATTCGGCGCTTCTGGCTGATACACCACTTCCAGAATTTCCCGCGCATGGATCCCAACCTGCCTGCTGCCCTGCTTCCGCCCGATTGGATCGGATTCAAGGCGCGTCAATTATTCGATGATTATCGCGGCATATTGGAAACGCCCGCCAATCAATTCGTCGATCAAATCGTTGGCACTGAATCCCCGCGTTGAATGAAGCGATCCATCCATGAAAGCATATGTTTTCCGATCAACCCATTTGAAACACGCCTAAATCAAATTGGAGAATGAAATATGGACGTATTGAAAGAACAAAAAACAGATTTCAAAGAGATCATCTATGAAAAGGCGAATTGGGTGGCGCGCGTCACCATCAACCGCCCACAGGTCTACAACTCCTACAGCACAAACGCGCTGGAAGAACTCGCGACCGCTTTTCGTCAAGCCGCGTTCGATGATGAAGTAGCCGCCATCGTTTACACAGGCGCGGGCGATAAAGCCTTTTGCACGGGCGGGGATGTCAAGGAATATCAGGAACGCTACACACGCTCGCCGCATGACTACTGGAAATATATGCGCTTGTTTGGCGCGTATATCGAAAGCATTGTCAACACAGGCAAGCCTGTCATTGCGCGTTTGAATGGAATGGCAGTCGGCGGCGGGAACGAATCGCAACTGGCTTGCGATCTTGGCGTCATCGCCGAACATGCCTGGGTGGGACAGGTCGGCACGGGCGTTGGCAGTGTCGCGGCGGGCGGCGCAACACAATGGCTGCCAATCACAGTCGGGGACCGCCGTGCGCGTTACATGCTGATGACCAATCGCCGCATCCCTGCGTATCAGGCAATGGAATGGGGCTTGGTGAATGAAGTTGCGCCGTCAGTCAAAAAGGATGGCGAATTCATTAATCACGCCACGCCCGAGCAAATCTCCAAAGCGCAAAAAAGCGCGGACGGTTACAGCATTGATCTCGCAAAACTCGACGAAATGGTGGACGCTCTCGCACAGGAACTCGTAGATAAATTTGCGGAGTGCACGCGCTTCACAAAAGAACAGGTCAACTTCTGGAAGAATCTCGGCTGGCATCAAACCATCGGCGCCGCGCGCGATTGGCTGTCCATTCATTACACATCGTGGGAGCCGCTCGAAGGCATGACCGCCTTCGTCGAAAAACGCCCAGCGCGCTATCGCATGTTGCGCGAACGCGCCGCGCAAGGCAGGAGCAGCGAGTTCATCTGGGGCGCGTACGAAAAGACCTGCTCCTCCTGCGGCGCGAAAGCCCTGCCCGAGGAATTCACTCACTGCGGCGTATGCGGCGCGGAACTGAAATGACCGACTCATTCATCAACGTTGAGACGAAGAACGGCGCGTCGTTCCTGACCTTGAACAGGGCTCCGTTAAATGTACTTAACATCGCCGCCCTGGGTCAACTCGAGTCCGCGCTGACGGAGTTGACTCGCGACGAAAGCATTCGCGTCCTCGTCCTGCGCGCGGAGGGGAAGATGTTCTCGGCTGGCGTGGATGTGGCAGACCACACCCCCGATAAAGTTGATGAGATGATCCCGCTCTTTGACCGTGCCTGCCGAATGCTGGCAAATTTTCCCTGCCCCACTTTGGCTGTTGTCCACGGTCACGCGCTGGGCGGAGGTTGTGAGTTGGTTCTGTGCTGCGACCTCGCAGTCATGGTTGAAAGCGCAAGAATTGGACAACCTGAGATTCAACTTGCCGCGTTCGCTCCTATCGCCGCAATGAGACTGCCCCGTATGGTTGGTTATCGCGCCGCGGCGGATATGCTTCTCACAGGTCGCACCCTGACTGCCGACAGAGCATTGAGACTTGGCTTGGTCAATGCCGTCGTTCCCGCGGACGGATTAGAACAATGGGTTCAAGAGAAAACCGCACAGTTATCAGGTCTCAGCCGCATCGCGCTCACAATGACCAAACGCGCTTTGCAATTGGGTTTCGGCAATTGGGATGCTTCCGCGTCAGAGTTGGAAAGACTCTACCTGGAAGAATTGATGAAGACCGAGGACGCGCACGAAGGACTCGCGGCTTTCATGGAAAAACGGACTGCTGTTTGGAAACATAAATAAACCAGACCCTAAAGGTTTTAGAAACCTTTAGGGTCTCCTCGGATAAAAAGGACACTCTATGGCATCACGCGGACTCACTTATGACGAATTTGAAATTGGCTCGGTCCACACTTCGCAAGCGCGCACCGTCACCGAAGCGGATGTGGTGAACTTCGCGGGTCTCTCTGGCGATTTCAATCCCCTGCACACCGATGCCGAGTTTGGCAAAACCACTCCCATCGGCGAGCGCATCGCGCACGGCGTATTGATCCTTGCCATGGCGACGGGCATGGCGAACTGGATGGGCATCTTCGAAGGCACAACCATTGCCTTGATGGAACAGGTCACGCGCTACAAAGGAGCGGTGAAATTCGGCGATACGATCCACCTTGAGATGGAAGTGATGGAGAAGAAACCGACGTCAAAACCAGACCGTGGCGTGGTCAAGTTTGCCGTGCGCGTACGCAACCAGCGCAATGAAGTCGTCGTGGAAGGAGAGTGGACTCTCCTGATGAAAACAAAATTGTAAATAATCCGTCATTGCGAGCGGAGCGAAGCAATCTCCAAGTTGGTAGTAACATGAGATTGCTTCGTCGCTCCGCTCCTCGCAATGACATAAAATAACTGGAGGGCAGCATGTTACTCAAAGATAAAGTCGCATTGATCACGGGTGGAGGAAATGGAATCGGTCGCGCGATTGTGCTGCGCTTTCTTGAAGAAGGCGCCAAGGTCGTGACCATAGACCTGGATGAAGCTGGCTTGGAAGAGACGCGCAAAGAGGCGGAACAGGCAAAGGGTCAGGTATTGAACGTTACGGCAAATGTTACAAAACGTGAGGACGTGCAACGCGTCATAGATTCCATCGTCAAAGAATATGGCAGGCTTGATATCCTGATCAACAACGCAGGCATCACCCGCGATGCGCTGACCACGCGCATCAAGGACGGCGAAGTGAAATTCATGTCCGATGAACAGTGGGACGCGGTGCTGGATGTCAACTTGAAAGGAACCTGGCTCTGCTCGCAAATTGCCTCCGTCGAAATGATCAAACAAAAAAGCGGGCGCATGGTCAACACCGCCTCGGTTGCGGCAATAGGACATTTCGGGCAGGCGAATTACTCCGCGTCAAAAGCGGGTGTGATCGGCTTGACGCGGACACTCGCCCTCGAATGGGCGCGCTTCAACGTCGCCGTCAACTGCATCGCTCCCGGAGCCACGAAGACGCGCATGACGGCGGCGATCCCTGAAAACATCATGGCGGGTTTGCTGGAAAAAATTCCGCTGAAGCGGATGGCTGAACCCTCCGAGATCGCGGCTGTGCATGCCTTCCTTGCAAGCGATCAGGCTTCGTTTATCACAGGGCAGGTCATCTTCGTTGACGGCGGACAAACCGTGGGAGCGTAACATGGCATTCCAGAAAACTTTCATCCCCTACGGCGGATACTGGAGCTCACCCTTCGCGCGCTGGCAGGGAAGTTTTGCAAGTTTACACGCGCTGAAACTTGCTGGGGACGTGACACGCAAAGCGCTGGAGGCGCGAAACCTTTCACCCAAGACATTCAGCAATGTGTATCTTGGCATGACCATCCCCGCGCTGCAATCGTTTTATGGTGCGCCGTGGCTGGCTGGCATGATCGGCGCGGAAGGCGTGACAGGTCCCGTTTTTTCGCAGGCTTGCGCGACATCCGCGCGGGTGATCGGCAGCGCGGCGCAAACTGTGGAAACAGGAAGCAGCGACTCCATCCTGTGTATCACCGCGGATCGAACTTCCAATGGGCCGCACCTGCTTTACCCGAATCCACTCGGCCCCGGCGGGCGCGGAGATGCGGAAGACTGGGTGTGGGACAACTTCAACCGCGATCCGTTTGCGGGCAACAGCATGATCCAGACAGCCGAGAATGTCGCGAAAGAAGCGGTCATCGCCACCGCTGAACAACATGAAGTTGTGTTAATGCGTTATGCCCAATATCAGAAAGCGCTCGAAAACGACGCGGCTTTCCATAAACTTTACATGACTCCAGTGGAAGTCAATCCGTCCGGAAAGAAAGTCATTGCGACAGTCACAGACGATGAAGGTGTTTTCCCGTCCACTACAGAAGGGTTGGCGAAACTCAAACCCATCATGCCCGAAGGAACGGTCACATTCGGCGGACAAACTTTCCCGGCCGACGGAAACGCGGGCATGGTCGTCACCACGCGCGAAAAAGCGCGCGAACTCAGCAAAGATTCAAAAATCGAAATCCAATTGCTATCCTTTAATGAAGGACGCACCGCAAAAGGATTCATGCCCAAGGCAAACCTCCCTGCTGTGCGCGGAGCACTGGCGCAATCGGGCGTGGACTTGAAAGACATCAAAGCCATCAAGACTCACAATCCCTTTGCCGTGAACGACATTTTTCTCAGCCGCGAGTTGGGCGTCGGGTTGGATAAGATGAACAACTACGGTTCATCGCTCATCTGGGGACATCCGCAGGGGCCAACTGGGATGAGACTGATCATTGAGCTGATCGAGGAATTGGTTCTGCTTGGCGGAGGCTATGGATTGTTCACGGGGTGCGCGGCGGGCGATACTGCTGCGGCGATCGTGCTGGAAGTCCGCGCAAGTTAACTTTATGACCGACCTTTATCCATTTTCCACGTCGCTCAGGGTGCGCTTCAACGAGACCGACGCGCAGGGACATGTGAATTTCGCGTGGTATCTCAATTACTTTGACGTCGCCCTAATCGAGTACCTGCGTTCCCTAGGTTTTAGTTACCAGCGAATGCTCGCTGAGAACATGGATATGCTCTATGTGGACGCGCACGCTTCATACCATGCGCCCGCGCATTTTGACGACACGTTGCGCATCCACTGTTGCGCGGGGAAGGTCGGTAATTCCAGTGTGCGTTTTGACTTTCAGATATTTAATAAAACAGATAATCGCCTAACGGCAAATGGTGAGATCACCGTAGTGATGGCGGACCGCAAGACATTTCAGAAGGTGCGCGTCCCCGACCTTTTCCGTCAGGCGTTGGAGGAAAAGTAACAATGAAAGCCGCTGTTTTTCATGCCGCCAACCAACCGTTGGCAGTGGAAGAAATCCCAACCCCAACTCCGGGCGCGGGAGAAGTTTTGGTCAAAGTGGCAGGCTGTGGAGTTTGTCATACCGACCTGCATTATATTGACCATGGCGTGCCGACTTTCAAGAAGCCTCCGCTCGTGCTGGGACACGAGGTCTCTGGCACGGTGGCGGGATTGGGCGCGGGAGTCTCACAATGGAAAGAAGGCACCCGCATACTGTTGCCCGCCGTCTATGGTTGCGGACAATGCTCCATGTGTCGCACCGGGCGCGAAAACATCTGCGAGAAGATGGTCATGTTCGGCAACAACGTGGATGGCGGTTACGCGGAGTACATGCTCGCGCCCGCCAAAGACATTATCGCCCTGCCTGATGAACTTCCACTCATCGAAAGTTCCATCATCGCCGACGCGGTCACAACACCTTATCATGCAGTAGTGAATCGCGGACAAGTGAAGCCAGGCGATTCGGTTATAGTGTTCGGATGCGGAGGAATCGGATTGAATCTGGTTCAGATCGCGACGGCGGTTGGGGCGAGAGTCATCGCCGTGGACGTAATCGATTCAAAATTGGAATGGGCAAAGAAACTTGGCGCGCAAGCCACGATTAATGCAAAGAATGTCGAGCGCGTGGATAAGGAAGTCCGCAAGTTGACAGGTGGCGGAGCCGACATCGGCTTTGAAGCCATCGGCAATCCCGCAACTCAGGCGCAAGCCTTCTCCTGCATTCGCACAGGCGGACGCTTTGTGGTGGTCGGCTTCAGCGATAAGCCAATGACTCTCGATACGGGCCGCGTCATGTACCGCGAAATGGAAATCATCGGCTCGCTCGGTTGTCGCGCAGTGGATTATCCACGCGTGCTCGAATTAGCGCGGCAAGGCAAGATAAAAGTGAAGGAACTTGTCACAGCCCAATTCCCGTTGAATGATATCAATGCCGCGTTTGATACACTGCGAAGCGGTGAAGGTATCCGCTCGGTGGTTGTGCCGTAAAAAGAGAGACCTCCGAGGTCTTAAAGACCTCGGAGGTCTGAGATATCCCATGATCATAGATTTCCACATCCATCTCAGCCGTCCGGAACACGAACATCCCTGGGTGATGGACTGGATGCAATCCAACTATTCAGGAGACCTGAATGCGCTGGTTGAACAGGTGCTTACCCCTCAAGGCATTCGTCAATACTTGCAGGCGAACGATATTGACTGGGCTGTGGGTCTCGCCGAAGTCTCGCCAATCGTAACAGGAGTCGCAGACAACGAATACGTCGGCAAGTTCTGCGCGGAAACCAACAGAATCGCCGACCCAGCCTCGGGTCCGCGTGGACGCGTGTTGCCATTCGCCAGCATCAATCCATTCATCGTCAATGATCTGGCCGCTGAACTCGAAAGGCTCGCAAAGGAATTCGATTTCCGTGGTATCAAAGTGTACCCAACCTACCAGCATCATTACGTCAACGACCCGCGCATATATCCGCTGTATGCCAAAGCGCAGGAACTTGGATTGCCCATGATGGTGCATACGGGATCGTCGGTCTTCAAAGGCGCGCGCATCAAATACGGCGACCCGTTGCTGTTGGATGATGTGGCAATTGATTTTCCCGAATTGAATATTTTGATGGCTCATTCGGGCAGACCGTTCTGGTATGAGCAAGCCTCTTGGATGGCACGTCGGCACGCGAACGTTTACATGGAAGTTTCAGGTCTGCCCGCTAAAAATTTATTGGAATATTTTCCGCGGCTCGAAGAACTTGCAGATAAAGTCGTTTATGGCTCCGATTGGCCTGGCAACCCGGACCTGCGACGTAACCCGAATGCGATCAGGGCTTTGCCGATTTCGGAAGAAGCAAAGCAAGCCATTCTTTATGATAATGCGGCAAAGATATTGAAAATCTAAATGTCATCGCGAGGAGCGCTCTTGCTCTTTGCGACAAAGCAATCCCCTGTTACGCGAAGAGATTGCTTCGGGTTTGGTCTCGATACGCCCCGACGAACACGGGGCTACTCGACCAGCACCCTCGCAATGACATGCAACACGGAGGCGTCATGCGCGAATTTTTGTTAGGGAATGAAGCCATCGCCCGCGGAGCATGGGAAGCCGGAGTGAAATTTGTCTCCGGGTATCCTGGCACGCCCAGCACCGAGATCATCGAGACTCTCGCAACGCGCTTCCCTGAAACCAACCCACGTTGGTCGGCCAACGAAAAAGTTGCGTTCGAAGAAGGTATGGGCGCGGCAATTGGCGGACTGCGCGTCCTGGTCACGATGAAACATGTCGGCTTGAACGTCGCCGCGGATGCGTTCATGGTCTTTCCGTACGCAGGCACGAACGGCGGATTTGTGGTCATCTCGGCTGACGACCCAGGTATGCACTCCTCGCAGAACGAGCAGGATAATCGTTATCTTGCGCGCGTGGGGAAAGTCCCTGTGTTGGAGCCGAGCGATGCGCAGGAATGTCACGACTTCATCATCGCAGGGATGGAATTATCGGAGCAATTTAGAACGCCCGTCATGCTTCGTACCACCACACGCCTCGCACATCACAAGGGACTGGTCGAAGTTGGCGAGCGCAAGGAAGTTGAGCAGAAGGAATTCGTGCGCGACGCAAAGCGCTTCTCCGTGCCGATCTATCGCCTGGCGCGCCGACCTGAAGTGGAGAAAACGCTAAACGCGCTCGCGGAATACGCCGAAACATGCCCGTTCAATCGCGTTGAACATTCCAACCCTTCGACACGCTTCGCGTCAGGGCAAGCCTCAATCGGCGTTGTGACTTCGGGAATCGCATATCAATATGTCAAGGAGGTTATGCCAGAGGCGGGAGTCCTGCGGCTGGGAATGACCTTCCCATTACCTGCAAAAATGCTCCGTGAATTTTGCTCAAAATATGAAACCGTTTATGTCATCGAAGAAGGCGAAGCGTTCATCGAAGAGTACATGCGTAATCTGGGGATTGTCAATGTCAAGGGCAAGGAATTGTTCGGTGTGATCGGGGAGTATTCCCCAGGTCGTTTGCGAAAAACACTTGGGCTTGGCGATCCGCCCAAACCATTTACTGAGGAAGTCAACCTCATCCCGCGCCCGCCCATGCTGTGCGTCGGCTGCGGGCATCGCACCGTGTTTGCCGCGTTGAAACAATTGAAGGTCACCGTATCGGGTGACATCGGCTGTTACACCATGGGCGCGCTGCCCCCCTATGAAGCGGAACATACCACGTTCTGTATGGGCGCGAGCATCGGGGTGGCGGTTGGCTTGGAGCAGGCTGGGCACAAAGATACCGTTGCGATCATCGGTGATTCGACGTTCATTCACTCAGGCATACCTCCCTTGATCGACGCAGTTTACAACAAGAGCCATCTTACGCTTGTGATCCTGGATAACTCCGCAACAGGCATGACAGGCAGCCAGCCAAATGCTTCGTCAGGGAAAGATGTTCTGGGACAGGAAGCGCCCAGGCTGGACCTTGAGGCTTTTTGCCGGGCAACAGGCGTTGGGTCTGTCGAGGTTGTAGACACATGGCAACGCAAGGAAATCGTCAACACACTTCGACGCGCCATCGCATACAAAGGACCGTCAGTGGTGATCGCGCGTGGACCGTGCCAGCAGCTTCCAGAGATAAAGAGGCGGAAAGTCATCCCTTTTGCTGTGGAAGAGGAATTGTGTACAAAATGCGACGCGTGCTTCAAGGTTTGGTGTCCCGCCATTACGCGCACAGAACAAAATTATCCCGTTATCGCCGCGAACGAATGTACATCGTGTACGGTCTGCGCGCAGGTCTGCCCAACAGACGCGATCAAATTAGCGGAGGCAGTTGCATGAATACATACAGTCTGATGTTTGCGGGAGTCGGCGGGCAGGGATCGTTATTGATCGCCGAACTAACGTCACTTGCCGCGGTCAGTGCGGGATTTGATGTCAAACAAACCGAAGTGCATGGCGTTTCGCAGCGCGGCGGAAGCGTGGAAACCCACGTGCGCTTTGGGGAAAAAGTTCACTCGCCCATCGTAACACCTGGAGAGGCAAATGCGGTCATCGGATTGGAAAAACTGGAAGCCCTGCGCTTCGCCCATTACGTGGACGCCAAAGATGGGACGATATTGGTCAATGATTACGAGTTGATCCCTGGCTCGGTTGCCAATGCCGAGAAGATATATCCGCACGAGAGCATTGAATATTTGAAGTCAAAGGGACTGCGCGTGATCGCCCTACCCGCATCCAAGACCGCGCGCGAACTGGGCGATGGGCGCATGGCGAACGTTGTGCTTCTCGGCGCGTTGTCCACCCTGTTGCCCATCCCGCAGGAAATCTGGAACAAGACTTTGAAACTTCGCATCCCTGCTCGATTCCTGGAAGGCAATTTGAAAGCCTATCAGGCTGGCAGGGAAATGATGAGTTGAAAAAAAGGAGAGAAACATGTCTGCAAATCCAAATCAAACACATGAATTGATCTACGATTGGAACCTGGTGGACGCGCCCGAAAAACCAAAACAGCGCATCATGGTCACGGATGAAACCCTGCGCGACGGTCTGCAATCCCCTTCTGTAATCCAGCCCGAGATTCAGGACAAGGTGTACCTGCTCTATCTGATGAACGATCTGGGGGTCGACGCGGCAGATTTGGGCTTGTGCGGATCGGGGGAAAAATTCAAATACCACGTCACAGTCCTGGCTCGCGAAATTGTAAACCAAAAAATGCCCATCCAGCCCCAGAGCGCTGCGCGTTCCATAGTTTCAGACATCGCTCCCATTGTGGATGTATCGCAGGAAGTTGGAGCGCCCATCGAAGCCGCCATCTTCGTCGGCACAAGCCCGATCCGCCAATATGCGGAGGGATGGGATCTTAACTTCCTGCTGAAACAGACTGAGGAATCAGTGAGTTTCGCCGTAAAGAACGGGTTGCCTGTGATGTTCGTCACTGAGGATACGATCCGCGCCCAGCCCGAGACATTGCGCCAGGTTTACACCGCCGCCATCCGCGCGGGCGCGCATCGCATCTGCGCGGCGGACACTGTTGGCCATATCACACCATCGGGCGTACGCGCCCTCATCAAGTTCCTGCGCGAGGTGGTGGATGAGGTCGACCCTCAAGTGGGCATTGACTGGCACGGTCACCGCGACCGCGGACTCGACGTTATCAATTCGCTGGCGGCAATTGAAGCGGGAGCGGATCGCGTCCACGCCTGCGGGCTGGGCATCGGCGAACGCAGCGGCAATACGCCCATGGAACTCCTGCTGGTCAACCTCAACCTACTCGGCTGGGCAAACCGCGACCTGACCAAACTCCCCGAATATTGCGAAGTGATCTCCGAAAAATGCGGCGCGGTCATTCCCTTCAATTATCCTGTCGTCGGCGCCGATTCCTTCCGCACCGCCACAGGCGTCCACGCCGCGGCAATCGCCAAAGCCCTCAGCAAGAATGATAACTGGCTTGCGGAACATGTGTACTGCGGCGTGCCGTCCAGCATGGTTGGACGCGTTCATAATATCGAAATTGGACCATTGTCGGGCGAGCATAATGTACGCTTCTTCCTGAGCAAGAACAAGATCGAGGAAAATCCCGCATATGTTACAAAGATTCTGGAGGTTGCCAAACGCTCCAATCGCCTGCTTTCCGATGATGATGTCAAGAGGATCGTCACGGTCATGAGTCGCCGCTTGAGAGCCCACCAGGAAGTTACCGACGAAGAACTCGACCGTGAGCTCTCGAAAGAGAAAATGCGGGC
>Ga0209521_10003330_pt1 | contig 12965 bp, 10 predicted proteins | sample Rifsed19ft4_FD_184016 | JGI IMG/M metagenome (GOLD analysis project Ga0209521, IMG submission 184016) | Soil microbial communities from Rifle, Colorado, USA - sediment 19ft 4 (version 2) | ecosystem: Environmental > Terrestrial > Deep subsurface > Rock core/Sediment | place: Rifle, Colorado... | reverse complement strand
GAGGGCGTGGGGACCGCGATCCTCGTCAAGCCGAACCAGATCGGCACGCTCACCGAGACGCTCGACGTGATCGAGCTCGCCGCGCGCAGCGGCTACGGCCAGGTGGTCAGCCACCGCTCGGGCGAGACCGGGGACGCCACGATCGCCGACCTGGCGGTCGCGACGAACGCGGGCCAGATCAAAGCGGGTGCCCCGACGCGCGGCGAACGCACCGCCAAGTACAACCGGCTGCTGCGCATCGAGGGGGAGCTCGGCGAGCAGGCGCGGTACGCGGGCGCCTCCGCGATCCGGCGGGGCAGCCGGTGAGCGTAACGACGGACCTCGAGCAGGAGGTCACGGCACAACCGACGCAGGGTCGGCGCCTCGAGCGCGAGACGCCACGCCTGACGGGCCGCGCGGCGTTCCTGCTGGTGGCCGTCACGCTGCTCACGGTGATGGCGATGGTGCCCGCGCGTCAGTACCTGGACCAGCGGGCCCGGATCGGCGACCTCGAGCGACGCACCGCCGAGCTCGAGGAGCTGAACGCCGACCTGCGCGCCGAGATCTCGAGCCTCCGCGACCCCGCCGAGCTCGAGCGTCTGGCTCGAGAGTGCCTTGGCATGGTGGCCCCCGGCGAGATCGCGTTCGTCACGCCGGGTGAGTCTTCGGCCAAGGACTGCTGATCCCGGCTCCTCGCACGGCGTGCCGTCGCCTTGACGGTTGAAACGGGCCGATGGGACACTGACCGCCCCGGCGATGCGCCGGAGCGAACCGAGGAGGCGGAGACGCTGGCAGAGCTCGAGGTAGGCGCGGTCATCGAGGGGACCGTCAGCCGCATCACCCCCTACGGGGCCTTCCTGACCCTCGACGGAGGGAAGGTCGGGCTGGTCCACATCTCCGAGATCGACCGCAACTACGTCAAGGACGTCCACGAGCACCTGCGGGAGGCGGACGTCGTCCAGGCGAAGGTCATCGCCATCAAGGAGGACGGGAAGATCGACCTGTCGATCAAGGCGCTCCAAGATCCCGCGCCCAGTCGCCCTCGCCGCGGCGCCGACCCGGACTTCGAGGCGCGGCTGAAGAAGTTCATGCGGCAGAGCGAGGAGCGCCAGGTGGACTTCAAGCGCTCCGTCGAGCACAAGCGCAAGTAGCTCCCCGCCGTGGGGCTCGAGCAGCCGAGCGGTAGCCCAGCCTGATGGGCGAGCTCCGCGGAACCGACCGCACCCTGGTCGCCCAACAGCTCGGCCGGGAGCCCACGATCCCTTTCACGGTGGTCGTCCGGTGTCCCGGTGGTCACCCGCTAGTGATCCGCAACGCCCCGGTCGACGCGCAGGGCAACCCGTTCCCCACGCTGTTCTGGCTGACGTGTCCCGATGCTGCCAGGGCGGTCTCGCGCCTCGAGTCCGAGGGCTGGGTCGCGCGGCTGGGCGAGCGCCTCGAGACCGACCCGGCGTTCGCGGGAGCGGTCGAACGCGCGCACGCCGCGTACGCGGCCGAACGCGCCGTCGGCCATCCCGGCGCTGAGACGCACGGAGGCATCGGCGGCACGCGTCGCGGACTGAAATGCCTGCACGCCCACTACGCGCATCACCTCGCCGGCGGGGACGACGAGGTCGGGGCGTGGGTCGCCGAGCAGGTGGAGCCGATCCACGCCGAACGACCCGGTCGCGTCGCGGCGATGGACCAGGGCACCAACTCGACGCGGCTCCTCATCGCCGAGCCCGACGGACGCGGAGGGTTCGAGGATCTCGGGCGGGACATGGTCATCACCCGGCTCGGCCAGGGGGTCGATGAGACCGGCGGCCTCGCCCACGAAGCGCTGCAGCGCACGCTCTCGGTGATCGCGACGTTCGCGCGCCGCGCCAGGGCCCTGCACGCCGGACGGATCCGCGTCGGCGCGACGGCCGCCGTTCGCGACGCCTCCAACCGCGACGAGCTCGAGCGGCGCATCCGAGAGCTCGCGGGCTCGGACCTCGAGGTGATCACGGGGGAGCACGAGGCCGCCCTGTCCTTCCTCGGCGCCACCGCCGGCCTCGAGGCGCCCGCGCCGTACCTCGTGCTCGACATCGGCGGCGGGTCGACGGAGTTCGTCCTGGGCGCCGGGACGCCGGCGGCCTCGATCTCGACGCAGATGGGCAGCGTCCGGCTCACGGAGCGCTGCGTGCGGCACGACCCTCCACTCCCCGCCGAGCTCGACGCCGCGCGCCAGGTCGTCCAGGCGGTCCTGGACGAGGTCGAACGCGCGGTCCCCGTCCACGAGGCCGCGACGCTGGTCGCGGTGGCCGGGACCTCGACCACGGTCCAGGCGATCGCGCTCGGGCTGGAGGCCTACGATCCCGAGCGGATCCACCGGACCCGACTGACCAGGGCCGGCGCCGAGCGCGTCCTCAGCTCCCTCTTGACGATGACAACGCCTGAGCGTGCCGCCCTGCCGGTGATGGCGCCCGGACGGGCTGACGTGATCGCCCAGGGCGCGCTGATCCTCGTCGAGGTGATGCGCCGGTTCGGGTTCGAGGACGCGCTCGTGTCCGAGACCGACATCCTGGACGGCCTCGTCCTGGAGATGCTGAGCAGCTGAACCGCGGTCCGGGAGCACCCGCGGCAGGCGCTCCCGGACCTCACCGGCCTACCCGACGACCACCCGTCCGCGCATGAACGGGTGGATCAGGCACAGGTACTTGAACCCGGTCCTCGGCGAGGTGGTGCGGAACCTCAGCGAGTAGGCGTCGTTGCCGAACGCCGCGTGCCGTCCGAGCGCTCCCGAGCTCTCGAGGTCGCCGCCGCGGAAGACCCCGTTGCCCTGCGGGGTGATGAACCGATCGTCCAGCTCGAACTCAAGCTGGGTCGGGTCGTTGCAGAACGGCGGCTCAGCGAGCTCGGGCGGCACGTCCGGCCCCGCGCCGGCGTCCCCGTCCGGGTCGCACACCGGTCCTCCGCCGCCGGCGATCTCGCGCGCGGTGTCCAGCGGCAGCGTCACGGTGTGATCCTCGAAGATCAGGCTGTCGAAGTGCCAGCGGACCGTGTCGCCCTTGGCGATCCGCAGACGCTGGGGGTAGAACCCGAACAACGCGAGGTGAGCGTTGTCGACCCCGGCCCACGCGTCCCAGACGACCTTGCCGTCGGGCGTGGTGTGCGAGCTCTGCTTCCCACTCATCTTCTCGTGCAGGGCGGCCGCGGAGTCGGTGTCCTGCTCGATCTGGGCGGCGTTCGTCGCCGCCAGGTCGGCCGGATCAGATGCCGGGGAGGCGTTGCCCACGACATCCACCCGCATGCTCATGTCGGGCCCGTGGACGACGCAGATGACCCAGAAGCTGCTGCCGGCCGGCACGCCGACGTCGACGGCCAGATCCAGCGGCGCGAAGAACGCTGCGCCCGAGTTGAGCACGCCGCCGACTGGATCGCCGGTCCCGTCGAACGCGCAGGCGGGCTGCTCGGGTGCGCCACAGGCCGGATCGCTCGCGTTCAGCGCCAGGTTGCCGAACTTGAACGCACCCGGGCCGTCATCGGGATCGGGTTGGACGAGCGAGAAGGGGTCCGACGACCCGATGATCGCGACATCGTCGTACCAGGACTGCGGAGCCTGCCCGACGGGCAGCAGCGTTGCGGTGTGGAACCCTTCGGATGCGAAGTGGAGGGTGTCGCCCTGGTGGACGTCGATCCGTCCGGGCAGGAACCGCTGCGACTCCGCAGGCGCTCCCGCCAGGAACTGGCCGACGGTGACGTCGTAGGTCGTCAGGGCCGAGGCGGGTACCGCCGGCAGGAACAGCAGGCCTGCGGTCGCCAAGGCGGATATGACGAGGCGTCCGGGTCTGTGCATCGAGTGACCTCCTCCGAGGGCGGGCGCACCCACCTGGCGTCTCCAACCCGGCCCTCTCGCCGGTGGAGGCTATGCAACCCAACCCAGATCGCGCAAGTCGGACCGGGCGTTCGCGATGCCCGACGGTCCGCGGCTTCTTCCGTTGGGTAACCTGGGCGGCCGTGGCGAACAAGAAGACCCGCAACCGCCAGCTCGCGAAGCAGCACCAGCGCCGCCGGTCCGAGCGCATGCAGCACCACCGCAAGCGCCAGATGGCCACGATCGCCGTCGCCCTCATCGTCGCGCTCCTGGGCTCGCTCGGAGTGTTCCTACTGTTCTCCAACGGCGACGACACGCCACCTGTGGCAAGCGGCGCGACCGGGAAGACGGGCGCCACCGGCGCGACCGGGCAGACCGCCGCGACCGGTGCAACCGGGTCGACGGGCGAGCCTGGAAGCCAGACCGGCACGGTCCAGCCGGAGCCCGGTCCGCAGGAGGTCGCCTGCGGCGGAACCAAGCCCGAGGACGCCCTGACGCCCAAGCCGCAGTTCTCCGCGCCCGAGCAGGTGCTGGAACAGGGCAGGTCCTACGAAGCTGTGCTCGAGACCTCCTGCGGCGACATCGTGATCCAGCTCCTGGCCGAGGACGCACCGCAGACCGTCAACTCGTTCGTGTTCCTGGCGCAGCAGGGCTATTTCGACGGGCAGCGGTTCCACCGCCTCGACACCTCTATCGACGTGATCCAGGGCGGCGACCCGACCGCCACCGGGAGCGGCGGGCCCGGGTACTCGATCCCCGACGAGCTCACGGGCGAGGAGTCCTACGGCCCCGGCGTGTTCGCGATGGCCAACTCGGGTCCGGACTCCGGAGGGAGCCAGTTCTTCGTGATCACCGGCGACGACGGCCACCTGCTAGATGACCAGGCGGCGTGGACGATCTTCGGAACGATCACCGAGGGCCTCGACGTCGCTCAGACGATCCAGGACCTCCCGATCCAGGACCCGGCCGCGGGTCTGTCGGGCCAGCAGCCGGTCCAGGCCGTCTACATCGAGCGGGTCACGATCCGCGAGGGCAAGTAGGGCGCTAGGCTTCTTCAAGCCCGGGTGTCGGAACTGGCAGACGACGGCGCCTTAAAAGCGCTTGTCCCGAGAGGGACGTGTGGGTTCGAGTCCCACCCCGGGCACCAAGAGTCTTACCTTAGTTGTGGCTGCTATAGGTAAGAGGGAATATATTGCCGCTTAGAGGCCTTAAGCGGTATCATAAGCCCTGTTATGGCGAAGAACTCGACCTGGCCCACCCCCGTGCCGGTGCAGCGCGCCCTCCGCCGGCTTGGCGAAGACATCGTCACTTGGCGGAAGCTGCAGCGGCTCACGGCTGCCCAGGTCGCGGACCGTGCGGGAGTAGACGTGAAGACCCTTCGTAGCTTGGAGCACGGGGAGGGATCAGCCAGCCTCGAGAACACCCTTCGAGTTGCCCGCGCCATCGGGGTGCTGGACAAGCTTGCCGTCTCGCTTGACCCCTACGCCACCGATGTCGGGCGCCTGCGGACCGAGGAGAGGCTGCCGGCGCGGGTAAGGCCATCGCGGTCTCGAGATGGCTGAGCAGGCGATCGAAGTCGTTGTCGCGATCGACCACGAGGACGTGCTCGCCGGTCGCTTGTTCTCCCATCGGCGAGGAGGCCGCGAGTCGGCGTCGTTCGCGTATGACGCCTCCTACCTGGCGCGCGAAGGATCGTACGCGCTAGACCCCTCGTTGCCGCTGGTGCAGGGCGCGCTGCAGACACCTGTGGGCATCCACATGTTCCGCGCTTTCGCGGATGCGGCCCCAGACCGATGGGGGCGTGCCTTGATCACGCGGGCAGAACGGCGACGGGCGGCCGCTGAGGGAGGGGCGGCGCGAACCCTCGGTGAGATCGAGTTCCTGCTGGGCGTGCGGGACGACCTTCGCCAGGGAGCGATCCGCTTCCGCGATCCCGCTACGGGTGCATTCCTTGCCGGTGGCGACTCGGGCGTTCCGCACCTCACTGGCCTTGCGAAGCTGCTTCAAGCCGCTGAGCACCTCGAGGCGGATAAGGAGACTGAGGATGAACTTCGAGACCTTCTTCGCGGAGGCAGTTCACTCGGTGGGGCGAGACCGAAGGCACATGTGATCGACAGCGTGGGCCGGATCGCGATCGCGAAGTTCCCCAGTACCCGGTACGACACGTGGAACGTGACAGCCTGGGAGGGCGTGGCGCTTGATCTTGCCCGCCAGGCAGGTATCCGCGTTCCTGAGCGGCAGCTTCTGAACGTATCCGATCGGAGTGTGTTGGTCGTCAACCGCTTCGATCGGGACGGTGACCGCCGGATCGGTTATGCCAGCGCGATGACGATGCTCGAGGCAAGCGATGGTGATGCCGGCAGCTACCTCGACATCGCCGGGGTGATAGAGCAGACCTCCCCCCACGCTACGGACGACCTACACGAGCTATGGAGGCGGATCGCCTTCGGCATCCTCATCTCGAATACCGACGATCACCTTCGGAACCACGGTTTCCTGCATGTTGGCGCGAGCGCATGGACCCTTTCACCGGCCTTCGACCTGAATCCGGATCCCGCGCCAGGTCCGAAGCACCTAAGCACGACTATCGATGGCTACGAGAGGGAGGCAAGTATCCGGACCCTCATGTCGGTGGCTCCCTTCTTTCGCCTGGACGAGCAGGACGCCGCCGATGTGCTGGGAAAGGTTCTTATCGCGACGCTCCGCTGGAGAGACGCCGCCGCTGCTCGCGAGATACCGCAGACCGAGATCAACGACATGGCTTGGGCATTCGAGCACGGGGAAACGGAGGTAGCTCAGGACCTCACGGGCGGCTAGACCACCTGACCCCCTTTCCCCCTTGCGACGGGCGCCGTCTCATAGCCAGAGGAGTCCAAACCCGGGCACGGCCTAGGACGGGCTATCCCCAGCGCTTCGGGTTCCGGCCCTCCACGTCGATGGCTCCGTGCCGGTTCCCACCATGCGCGGCGCCGCGCCCCCGCCCGACCCACGAACCGTTGCCCGGCACGAAGCCGGTCACGACGATTGGATCGTGGTCGTCGAAGTCGAACGTCGCGCAGAACTCGGTCCGGCCGGGTCTGGTCGTAGGGATCTCCTGGATCGTGACCGAGCCGAGCTCCTCACCTCGCTCCCAGTCGCCAACGAACCTCCAGACCGCCTCGTCGCCGAAGACCGGCTCGCCCGGGCCTGCCTCCGCGAGGGTCCGACCGGCGTAGACGCGTTCGTCGCTAAGGACCGGGAAGTCGAAGATCGGTACGCCCTCACCCTGCATGGCCGGCCTCCTCGCTCGCCGATGAGAGCCCACCCTAGGGCGACTCGACCGGCCTGGGCAAGACGCCACCTGACCTAGACTCGGCCCCATGCCGGTCTGCGGATCCTGCGGCCAGGACAACCCCGCGGGCGCCCGCTTCTGCATGTCGTGTGCCTCGCCTCTCGTCCTCGAGGAGCCCGCCCCCCACGGCGCCCGCAAGACCGTGACCGTCGTGTTCTGCGACGTGGCCGGCTCCACCCCTCTAGGAGAACGCCTGGACCCCGAGTCGGTCCGCGAGGTCATGACCGTCTTCTTCCGCGAGATGCGCGCCGCGCTCGAGCGCCACGGCGGCACCGTCGAGAAGTTCATCGGCGACGCAGTGATGGCGGTGTTCGGCATCCCGCTCCTGCACGAGGACGACGCGTTCCGCGCGGTGCGCGCCGCTCAGGCGATGCGCGAGGCGCTCGACGGCTTGAACCCCGACCTGCTCCGGCGCTTCGAGATCCAGCTTCAGACGCGGATCGGTGTGAATACCGGCGAGGTCGTCGTTGGCGACGCGGCCGCGGGGCAGGCGCTCGTGGTCGGCGATGCGGTGAACGTCGCGGCGCGCCTCGAGCAGGCCGCCGAGGCGGGCGAGATCCTCCTCGGGCCGGCCACGTACGCGTTGGTGCGTGACTTCGTGGAGGCCGAGCCGACGCGGCCGCTCGAGCTGAAGGGCAAGGCGGACACGATCGTCGCCCACCGGCTCCTATCCGTGGGGCCGGGGCCCGAAGCGCCCGGGGCACGGCCGGACCCACCGCTCGTCGGTCGCGAGCGCGAGCTCCAGGTGCTGCGCTCGGCGTTCGAGCTCGCGGAGGGCGAGCGCACCTGCGCGATGGTCACGATCCTCGGCCAGGCGGGCGTCGGGAAGTCGCGGCTGGCGCGGGAGTTCGCGCCGACGACGGAGCCCAACGCCCTGGTGCTGCGCGCCCGGTGCCTGCCGTACGGCGACGGCATCACGTTCTGGCCCGTCGCCGACCTGGTGAAACAGGTCGGCGGGGTCGGCGACGACGACAACCGCGCGGTGGCGCGCTCGAAGATCGAGGCCGCGCTTTCCGGATGCTCGGACGGTGCTCTCGTCGCCGAGCGAGTCGCGGGCGTGACCGGATTCGGGAGCGCGGCCGCAGGGCTGCAGGAGACCTTCTGGGCGATCCGGCGGTTCCTCGAGTGGGCCGGTCGGGACCGTCCGCTGGTCGTGGTCCTGGACGACCTGCAGTGGGCCGAGCCCACCTTCCTGGACCTAGTCGAGTACCTCGCGGGATGGAGTCGCGAGGTGGCCATGATGCTGGTGTGCATCGCGCGCCCCGATCTGATGGATGTCCGTCCAGCGTGGGGGAGCGGCGTCGCGAACGCATCCGTCCTGCCGCTCGGTCCCCTCGATGAGCGTGAGAGCCAGCTTCTCGTGTCCGAGCTGCTCGGCGGAGCGCGGCTGGAGCAGCGGGCCTTCGCGCGGATCGCGGAGTCCGCCGGCGGCAACCCCCTGTTCCTGGAGGAGATGCTCCGCATGCTCGAGGACGACGACCTCCTGCGACAGAAGGAGGGGCGTTGGGTGGCCAGCGAGGATCTGGGCGACGTCCGGGTCCCCGAGTCGATCCAGGCGCTCCTGTCCGCTCGCCTGGACCGGCTGACGCAGGAGGAGCGACTGGTGATCCGCTCGGCCTCGGTGGTGGGCAAGGTCTTCTGGTGGGGGGCGGTGCAGGAGCTCGCGCCCGAGTCGATCCGCGCCCACGTGGGGAGCGCGCTCCAGACGCTTGTGCGCAAGGACCTGATCCGCCCCGAGCACTCGACCTTCGCGGGCGAGGACGCCTTCCGCTTCCACCACATCCTGATCCAGGAGGCCGCGTACCGCGGCACCCCGAAGGAGGTCCGGGCGGACCTGCACGAGGCGTTCGCGATCTGGGCGGAGGGTGTGGCCGGCGATCGCTCGACCGAGCTCGAGGAGGTGATCGGCTACCACCTCGAGCAGGCTCATCGCTACCGGACCGAGCTCGCGCCCGCCGGCGAGCGCGAGTGGGCCCTCGCCGTTCGAGCCGGGCTCCGCCTTTCGGCCGCCGGAACGCGAGCCTTCGAGCGCCGAGACGTCCCGGCCGCGTGTGACCTGCTCGGTCGCGCCGCGGCCCTGCTCCCACCCGAGCACCCCGAGCGGCCTCGCCTGCTGCTGGCGCTCGGCGAGGTCCTGGCGGAGGGCGGCGATCTCGGGCCCGCCGAGGCGGCCCTGGACGAAGCCGAGGCGCTGGCCGAGGCCGCCGACGATCCCGCGGTCGCGGCCAACGCCGGGATCCTGCGGCTGTTCCTGCTGGAGTCCACCGACCCGCAGCGCCTTTCCGACGGGTCGGTCTCACAGGCCGAAAGGCTGATCGCGACGCTCGACTCGCTGGGGGACGACCTCGGCCTGGCGCGCGCCTGGCGGTTGATGGGCGACCTCTACTGGAACCACGCGCGTTACGGCGCCGCCGATGACGCGCTCGCCCGAGCGATCGAACATGCGAGGCGGGCGGGCGCCGTGCGCGAGGAGGCCGATGCCCTGGGGCGGTACGCGGGTTCGGGAACGTACGGCCCGGCGCCCGTCGAAGAGGTCGAGCGGCGATGCGACGAGCTCATGGCGAGTACCACAGGTTCGGGCTACGAGGCGCCCGCGCTCCGGGCGCTGGCGTGGGTCCGAGCGATGCAAGGCCGGTTCGAGGAGGCGCGCGATCTAGTTCGGCGGGTGCGCGCGATATTCGACGACCTGGGCCTGCGTCTTCGGTCGACGTTCGTCTCGGAGACCGCCGGCGCGATCGAGATGCTCGCGGGCGATGCTGCCGCGGCCGAGCGCGAGTGGCGCTCGGGCTTCGACGCCGCCGTCGAGATGGGGGAGCAGGGGTTCCAGTCCACGGTCGCGGCGCTGCTCGCGCACGCGCTCGTCGAGCAGGGACGTCTGGAGGAGGCGGAGGAGATGGTCTCCCTCAGCGAGCGCGCCGGGGCCGAGGACGACGTGAGCACGCAGGTGCTCGGGCGCAGCGCCCGAGCGCGCATCCTGGCCGCCCGAGGCAGCGCCGAGGAGGCCGAGTCACTCGCCCGCGACGCCGTCGAGCGCTCGGAGGCGACGGACGACCTGAACATGCGCGCCGACACACTCGTCGACCTCGGCGAGGTCCTGCGCACGGCCGGCGATCGTGCCGGCGCCGAGGCCGCTCTTGCCTCCGCGCTCGAGCTCTACGAGACCAAGGGGAACGCGAGCGCTGCCGAAGCCGCTCGTCGCCGGCTCGCTGCGCCCCGCGCCTGACCGTTGAGCGCTACCGGGAGCGAGCCACGGCCTCGATCAGGTCGGCGGCCTCCGTCTTGCCGTCGGCCGCGCGGATGGACTCGCCGATCGACGCCATCCGTGACCGTAGGTCCGTGTCGGCAAGGAGGCGGTCGACGGCGCCACGCAGCTCGTCGTCCTCGAACGCGTAGGTGGGCAGCCGCACGCCGTAGCCGAGCTCGTGCACCCGCTGCGCGTTGTCGTACTGGTCCCAGAACAGCGGGAGCACCACCATCGGCTTGCCGAAGTGGAACGCCTCGGTCGTCGTGTTGTTACCGCCGTGCGTGATGACCAGGTCGCACTTGGAGATGATCGAGGTCTGCGGCAGTCGGCCCTCGCCCCACATGTTGTCGGGCAGGTCCAACTCGTCCGCGCGCGGTCCCTTCGACACGATGAACCGGTTCGGCGAGTCCGCGAGCACCGAGACCAACCGCTTCATCAGGTCGACGTCTGCGGAGCCGAGCGAGCCGAGCGACAGGTACACGAGCGCACCGGGGCCGTCCCGCAGCGACTCCGGCACCTCCCAGGGCTCCTCGGTCTCGCGAACGCTGGACTCGAGCCGGTGCCAGGTGGGGGCCACCGGCTTCGACCGCGGGTAGTCGGCAACGTCCGGGTACACCGAGAGGTTGAGGTGCTCGGACTCGTGGATGAACTCGAGGTCCGGGAGCGGAGGCGCGCCGGCGTCCACCACGAACGCGTTGTACCGCTCCCAGGTCTCGCGGTGCGTGCGCTCGTACTCGAGGCGGAACCCCTCCCAGTCGGAGCGATCGTCGATCGGATAGCCGCTGAAGACCGGAGGTAGCTCCGGGTCCTTCAGCTCGAGCGGGTTGCACGACATGATCCTCACCCACGGCGCCCCGTGCGTGAGCAGCGCGGGGAACGCGTTCACGTTGTCCTCGACGATCACGTCGGGGTCCGCGCGGTCCAGGATCGCCTCGAGCTGCGGCTGGCAGTAGGTGGCGCCGTCGATCAGCGAGGCCCACACCGGCTCGATGAACGTCGCGAGCTGCTCGATCGTCGGCTTGCGGAACTCGGGCGCGGTCTCGGTGATGAAGTCGGTCCAGAACTGGCCCGCGTCCTGTTCGGCGTCGCCCTCGGGCAGCGGCGCCAGGTCCACGAGATCCTCCTCGAAGCCGAGGGGCTCGAGCCGCCCCTTCCACGAGGCCTCCGCCGCGAACACCACCCGGTGGCCCCGCTGCTCGAGGATCTTGCCGATCCCGATGCAGTTGTTCGTCGGCCCGTAGGCGCTCTCGGGCATGAACACGATCGTCAGGTGCTCACCCGTCATCTCTCGTTCCCCCCGTGCGCAACCTCGCCGGACCTCGCTGCCTGGCGGCACGGCCGTGGAGCCTATACGCTGCCGCGAACGCAAGCTCAGGAGCAGGAGGGGGACGGGTCATGAAGCGTGTCTGGATGCGACTGTTGGCGGTTCTCGCGGCGCTGTCGATCGTGGCGGCGGCGTGCGCCGACGAGGGCGAGGGTGGAGGGACGACCGGCGGCGGGGCGACGGGTGAGACCGGCGCCGTGACGACCGGTACGACCGGTGGGACCGAGCTCGGAGGCACGCTCGTGATCTCGAACTGGGATCTCTACACGCCGGAGAACCTGATCCCCGAGTTCGAGGCGGCGACCGGCGTCGACGTCGAGCTCGCGCTCCACACCACGAACGAGGACATCATGGGCAAGATCGCGGCCCAGGGCGGAGGCGGGTTCGACATCGTCTTCGTCTCGGGTCCGTTCGCCGAGGACCTGCACGAGCAGGGGGTAGCGGCCGAGATCGACCACTCGAAGATCCCGAACCTTGCGAACCTGTACCCGCAGGCGAACCAGCTCGGCTACGACCCGGGCAACACGTACTCCGTGCCGTACACGTGGGGGACCACCGGGATCTGCTACCGCACCGACCTGGTCTCCCAGGCGCCGTCGTCGTGGGAGATCTTCAATTCCCCGCCGGGCGATCTCACCGGCAAGATGACGATGCTCGGCACCGACCGGTGGCTGCTCCAGCCGGCGCTGCTGTCGCTCGGCTACTCGATCAACACGACGGACCAAGCGCAGATCGACGAGGCCGAGGAGTGGACCCTGCAGGCCAAGGAGAACCTGCTGGCCTTCGACGACACGGAGTTCTATTCCAAGCTCGTGACCGGCGAGGCATCGGCCGTGCAGGCCTGGGACGGCTGGTGCGAGTACGGGCGCGCCGAGGAGCCGAAGATCGACTTCGTGATCCCCTCCGAGGGCAGCGACGTGTGGACCGACACGATGGTCATCCTGGAGTCCAGCCAGAACAAGGACGCGGCGCACGCGTTCATCGACTTCGTGCTCACCCCGGATATCGGCAAGGCCGTGGCCGAGCTCGTCTTGTACAAGGTGCCGAACCAGCCGGCGATGGAGTCGCTGGACCCGAAGTTCGTGGCGGACTTCCCCACCCTGGGGATCACCCCCGACGAGCTGCTTGCCCAGGAGCCCGAGACGAGCCTCGGGCCCGAGGGCATCCTGCTGTGGACCCAGGCGGCGACGGCGATCAAGGCGGGCTGACCTGAGCGCGCCCGAGGGCGCGTCGGTGGGCGAGGTGGCGGGGG
>Ga0209521_10003328_pt1 | contig 12970 bp, 10 predicted proteins | sample Rifsed19ft4_FD_184016 | JGI IMG/M metagenome (GOLD analysis project Ga0209521, IMG submission 184016) | Soil microbial communities from Rifle, Colorado, USA - sediment 19ft 4 (version 2) | ecosystem: Environmental > Terrestrial > Deep subsurface > Rock core/Sediment | place: Rifle, Colorado... | reverse complement strand
GGTCGCGGTTTTCTTTCGCTTGATCGAGCTCCACTTGGAATGGCCGGACATCACTGCACCTTCTTCAGGAAGTACTCGTGCAGCCTCGTTTCCCCCACCAGCTCCGGATGGAACGCTGCTGCGACAATGTTGCCCTGCTCGAGCACGACCGCGTGGCCCTCGTGCTCGGCAAGCACCCTCACCTCCGGACCCGACTCCTCCCCCCCCGCCGCTGCCCCAGGACGCGAATTCGCTTGCCCCAAGCCAACCCTCCAGGTCGTACCCAGTCTTCCTTTCGATGCGGGAGTCGTCCACGGGCGCGCTTGTGGCAGGGACCGGGTTCCTTGAAGGGATCAAGGTGGGGGCGGCCGCCTCGGACCTGTTAAGTCACTTCACCGTACGGGCTGTCGCGTCGTCGCCCATTGCGGTGGATGCCGACTTCGACTACATGTCCGATGCCGAGGAGTTCGCGTCCTCCCTCGACCCGGGGAACCCCGACACGGATCGGGACGGGGAAGTCGACGGCTTCGATCCGGATCCCTCCGTCATCGATCCCTACGGACCGACGGTCGCGGTCTCCGACATCCTCGTCGAGTTCGGCCTCAGTGACATCAAGACGTACCATGTGACCTTCTCAATCTGCGATCCCCTCGGGGTAACGGCGGTCCAGGTCCAGAAGAACGACCAAGTGCTGCGATCCTACGAGCTGCCGCGCTCCAAGAAGTGCCTCGAGTTCTACGCAAGGCTGTCGATCAATCTCGCGGAGGGCCTCGTCTGGGGCGCGAATTTCTTCGTGTTCGCCGTCGATGAAACGGGAAGCCTCACCGTGATGTCCCTGCGGCAGCCCACGCTTCTCACGGATGTCGTCGAAGTCTGGATGAAGGAGCTGACGAAGCATTTCGCGGGACCCGCCGCCGGAGGCATCCTGAACGGGATCTACTACGCGTTCAAGGACACCTTCGTCGACATGGTCGACCTGATCACGAACTTCCCGAAGGTGCTCGAGGCGCTCGTGAAGGTCGGGTCCGAGTTCGGCAAGGATCCCACGGGCACCGCATGGACGATCCTGCTCCAGATGTTGAGCTACCTCGACACCACGCAGTGGACGGCGAACCCGTACGCGAACGGCACGAATGACCACGAGATGTTCCGTTTCTCATGGTACCTGGGGTACGTCGCGGGAGGCATGTTGCTCGCCTGGACGGGGTCGCACATCGCGCGGGGCGTGCTCGGATCATTCCGGGTCCACCGCGCCTTCCATGCGGCGGACGTGTTCGACGCCGCCACGGACGCGGGATCGCTGACGCGCAAGGTGGGGCTATGGGCTCGGTTCAGCCCGACGACGAGGTTCATGCTCGTGGCGGGATCGGTGACGGCCGGGTTCGCCCTCGCCTCGTATGTGTGGCCCGAGCTGTTCCAGTCCGCGTTCTCGCAGTACATGTCCGCCGCGTTCCCCGCGTTCGTCCTCGGGAGCATGGTGAGCCCGGGCGGGCTGGACGGACCGAGTTCCGTCCGCCGTATGCGGTCCCTCGTCGACGGCTATCATGCGGGCGCGATTCCCGGGCCGCGGTTCTTCCGGGTCGTTGGCGGATTGGACGGAGGCGACGCGCTCCTCGGGTCCGTAGCCATCGGCCGGCGGGCGTGGGCATACATCCGGGCCGCGAACGTAGACGACGTGTTCGATCCGGGGCTGGGAGCCAACCGGGTCCACCGATTCGTGCATGCACCGCAACGGACGCTCGTCGCACCGGATGGAACGAGAATCCCGGACGTCGTGGTGCTCCTGGAGGGAGACCTCCAGAGCGGATGGGTTCACATTGGGGCAAGGCATATCCGTGGCACGTATGATCCGGGGAGTGGTAGGTGGACTTTGTTCCCTTCGGAGCTGACGGACCCTCAGGTTCAAGCACTCATCGCGGAGGTCGTCGCAGGCGATGCGAATCCTCTCCACCAGGCAAACGGTCGGTGGCTATATACGCATAATCTGAACGGTCGGAATGGCATCAACACAATGCAGGTCGTCGTGAACGCCGATGGGACAATCCGATCGGCTTGGCCCGTTGATGGGCCACGTGTCGTCGTGTTGAGACCCTAGGGTGAATCATGGACCCGGTGATCCGAAACTACATTGAAGACTACCACGGCCGACGCCATTGGGCGGGGAGTCGCGAGAAAGGGGAAAGCATCGCGAAGGAGGTTGCCTCAAGACTCGCGGACGAGTTTCGGAGTCGCGTGTTCTGGTGGACGGAAGACTACCTCTTCTCGTTCAAGGTTGCCTTTCCTCGGAAGGACCTGCCCAACTACGCTAGGTGGGCGACTCCGACGACGCATGAGACGCCGGCTGACCAACGGCTGGGGGCCGTCACGGTGTTTGTGAGCTGGGTCGGCCCATTCGTACGCCTCGCGTGGGCATATTCCGCGCCTGACATCGAAGGCCACTCCAATCGGGAAGAGAAGGACGATCCACCACAAGGATTGCTGGAGGCGCACGAGCGCATACTTACGGCGATTCCGACCGGCATTCGTGTCCTACGGTGGGAGGAACTCTCTGAGGTTGTATCGGGCGTGACCCTACCTCCGACCTTCCTGGCTCCGACCGGGCCAGGGCCGACCGTAGGCTCCCTCCTGTTCTGCGAGTACTGGTAGCTCAGCATCGCCTGGGCGGGTTCTCAAGAGCGCCCGGGGAGTTCTCGGCACCTTCCGGGCCCACCGCGCGTTCCAGGCAGCGAATGTGTCCGACGCCGCTACGGACTCGGGAGCGCTGGCGCGAGAGGCGGGCTGTGGGCACGGTTCAGCGAGCGTCCCTCGACCTGAGCTCGGTTAGGAATCGTTCCTTCGGAGCCGTCCTGGTCTTCTATCGGCCATTGCAACCGACTGAGGGCCGCCGTTCGTCACGCCCGGGACGCAAGATATATATAACTCAAGTTACACTTCGTATAACCTAGATTACATGGTAACCATCCTCGCGAAGACGCGCCGCGTGGGAGGCTCGATCATGGTCACGCTCCCCAAGGAGGCCGTCGACGCCCTCGGAATCCGGGAGGATGAGCCCGTCGAGATCGAGGTCCGCATCCCCCGCCGGAGCTACTTCGGGATCCTCCGCGGGATCGGCTCGTTCGCCGAAGAGGATCGGGCGGACCACGCATGACCCGGTACGTTGTCGACTCGTATGCCTGGGTCGAATACCTCGATGGGTCCGCGAAGGGAGCGGCGGTCGAGCGGTTCCTCGAGGCGGCTCAGGCCTCCTGGACCCCGACCCCCGTCGTCGCGGAGGTCACGAGCAAGGCGATCCGCACGGGGAAGGACCCCACGGTCGCGTGGCAGGTCATCCGTTCGTGGTCCCAGGTCCTTCCCTTGGACGCCGACGCGGCCCGGGCTGCCGGTGCGTTGTACGCGCAGCACAGGAGGCGGACGCGCGATTTCGCCATGACGGATGCCGTCGTGCTCGCGTTCGCGAGGAGGCTCGACGCCACCGTGCTGACCGGCAATCCGCATTTCCGGGGCATGCGCGGCGTGCAGTTCCTAAGATAGGGCGACGGGCGCGCCGCGGTGGCCCGTCATGAAGCGCCAACGCCGATCCTCCAGCGCGGGAACGCTCACCATCCTCGCGCGGGACCTAGTGGCCGACCCGACGAGCCGGAGTTCCTCTCGGTCGTCGAGGGTCGTTTCGCGCGAATCTGGGAGGTGTGAAGCATGGTCAGCTTTTCAGCCAGGGACAAAGACATAAGGGTGACAACCGTGATCCGCCCGCGCGAAGTGTATGGCCCCTGGTCAATCTTCTCCATGCGGCGAGATTGCCCTCAAGCCCTGCGAGAGTCCTCCCTTCAGGCGGATGGCATGCGATCCGATCGTGTCCGAATCTCGGGCAGTCTTCACGGCCGAGGGAACGTTAACACGGCAAACGCGATCGACGGTCCTGAGGTTGGCCATGACACGCCAGTTTCAAAAGGCACCATTCTGCCGCTGGTCAAGAAACAGCGGAGGTAGGTCATGAGGGGCCCCTGGGACGAACTTTTCCATCTGGCGCGGGCCGCGGAGGTGCGGACGCTGATGAATGAGGGCCACCAGGAATACGGTGACGAAGACTACTACTTCCACCTGGAGCAGGCGAAGGCCTGGAGAAGGCTAATCGAGGAAGTAGAAGGCGCGATTCAAACCCTCCGGACTTCTGTGGGAGAGGACGCCCTCCAGACGAATGACCGGGCCTTCAGACTGCACCATCGTCTGATCGGCTACTGCCTCGGGTTCGATGATAAGGAACGCGCGAACCGATGGTATGGTGAAATCCGCGCGTTTGGACCTTACACCGACGTCGAAAGGATGGCCGCCCGGTGGGATTTCTCCACGCCACCGAAGAACACGCCCGGCTACGAATTGAAGATTCGGGTGATGGAACAAGAATTCCTTGCGAAGGGGGAGATCCCCCTGTACCACCGGCAACGGTTCGCCGAACGAATGGTCTCGCTTGGCGGTCTCGCGCGCGATTTCGGTGACGAGTTCGTCGCAAAGCAGTGCTACACACGCGCGGCTCGCATTCTGGAACCATACACGTACAATGTATGGGAGGCTTACCCGGGCGTCCTGCACGACCTATACCTCCGGCTCCGGTGGGGCGAGCACCTTCGGCAGTTCTTTCTCTGGATGTTGACGAAGGCCAGCGCATTCTCCGAGGGGATTCAGGCCCTGTGCCTTGGACGTCTTGGGATGCTTTCCTCCTTCCGCGGCGAGGTTGAGAAGGCAAGGACTTTCGTCGAGGAAGCCGGCCACGCGTTACACGCCAGAGCGAAGAAGCAGGACGGTCGGAACATGGTGGTTTCCCTCGCGCGGGCCGCAGTCCTGTACGGTCGGGCGGCTGCCACGGAATCACTAGAGAACGTTGCGCCTCCCGCGATCGAAGGCCTTGAGGAGTTGTACACCGGCAACGAAGCGGGCGGGTGGAGCTATTGGGGGGAGTGCTTGCGCCGCGTCTACGTTGCTTCCGGGCGGAGCCGAGAGGCGGCGAGCTTGGCCGAGGGACTCATCCAAAGGTACCGGCTGGAATCATCGGATCATGATGCACTCGGGGAAGCATACTTCCGCTCATGGGACCCGAACGTGTTCCGCCTCGAACCCTACCTGGGCCTCGCGTTCTGCCACGAGTCCCTTGGGGAATGGGATTCGGCGATCCGCGATCTATGCCGCGCGGAAGATCGCTTCCATTCCCTCCTCGGATCGCGGGAATCGCTCTCGGATGGAAATCGACCACTCTGGGAGACATGCATTAGGTGGTGTCGGAGCCTAGTTCTCGGCTTGCGGTGTCGCAAGCGGGAAGCGACATCCGAGGAGGCGGTTTTCGCGTTTCTGGAGATGGCGGAGTTCGGAGGGGAGGGAATGGGGTCCGGGTGGCTCTCCTGGATCGCAGAAGATGGGGTGTGGCAACTGCATCGAATGTTGATCGAGGCGGGCATTCGCCCGTTCGTGCCAGAAGACGTTCCGCTGTATTTCGAACTGGACGAAGAACCATTCCTTTCGACCCTGAGGCGTTCCCGCTTGAAGCGGGAGGGACGTCGCGACATGGAAAGGGAGCTATCGGAGTTCGCGAGATCCAGCCGGCGGGAGGGGTTGCCCGAGAAGGTCGTCCGGCGGCTGGTGGAACTGGCTCGCGAGCGCGGGTATGACGTCACGGTTTGGCCTAGGGAAGCTCTATCGGGATTCCAGATGCTCGTCGAGCGGGAGATTCCGTTCGCAACGGTCCTTCCGCCCAACGCGTCCGAACAAAGCGTCGTAATTACGCTGGTTGGTATCGGTCGAGGAGCGGTTCCAATCTAATTGACGTTTAACATTTCAATTCCTGCACCCGGCCCCGCCTGCCCCATCCTCGATCTGCTCGTGGTGCTCGAGCCGACCTAAGTTTTGTCTCGCTGCCTCTCCTGAAGCCGCCCTCGCCGGAGGAAGGTAGGTGGGAGGAATCCGCCAGAAGGCAGGTCACAGTTCATGGCTTCAACTACCTTCTGGGTCTGACCCGGGGAACAAGTCAACAGAGGTTGCCGCCGGTCCTGCCCTCGCCGCCGCCGAAACATTGATCGAATCGATGTTGCCAGGCATCGGCCGGGTGCCGCGCAAGCCGGCGCCCTCAGATTCATTAGGTCCGGGACCCTGAGCAGGCGTCCGTGACCGTCGCCCTCGACCTCCTCTTGTTCGCGGGCATCGTCCTGTTCGGCATCGGCGCGTTCTGGAAGGACCGGCGCGTGCACCTCGCGCGGGCGGCCGCGTGGGCCCTGTTCGGCCTCTTCTGGTTCGCGCAGTTCCCCGGGTACGTGGAGAAGGGCGATCCGCTGAACGCGCTCGGGACCGCCGCCTCGCTCCCCGCCTTCCTCTTCCTCGCGCACCACGAGCGCCTCTCGTACCGATGGGACGAGGAGTACGCGCCCCTCCGCTTCCTGGCGGTGGGCGCGTTCTGGGCCGCGGGCATCTACTTCGTCGTCGACCGGATCCCCGCGCTTTCCGGCGGGCTCATCGAGCTCGTCGCGAACCACACCGCCGGCCTCCTGAACGCCGTCGACCCCGGATACGCGGTGGGCGCCCTGAACTTCGGCGGGAACACGGGCCCCTGGCGGGTGAACGAGGCGGAGATCTACGCGCCGATCACGAACGGCGGCGCGGACCTCGTGAACATCATCCTCGCGTGCACCGCGCTCCAGGGAATCGCGATCACCGCCGCGCTCGTCCCCGGGACGACGGACCCGCCGAGGCGGAAGGCGCTCGTCCTCGGGATCCTCGTGCCCACGACGTACGCGATGAACCTCGTGCGCAACGTCGTCGTGATCCACCTGTACGCGGGCGGGGACGCGTGGGAGTTCGTCCACAACGGGGTCGGGAAGGGGCTGAGCTTCCTCGTGCTCGTCGTGCTCATGCTCGTCGCGTTCTGGCTCCTCCCGGAGCTGTACCTGAACATCAACGGGGTGTTCGAGCTCCCGTGGCGCAAGCGGCCGGGGCACGACCATCGCAAGCACGTCGGCCGGATCCTCGGGAGGCTCGCGCGGCCGAAGGCGGTGGAGCGCACGCTCGAGGACGACGAGCGGGGAGATCGGAAGGCCTGACACGGGTTCGCAAGGCTTAAGTGGACGGGAGCCAGTACCCGGCGAGGGTGCCGGACGATGTCCCTTCCGTTGATGGTTCGCTCCGTGGCGCTTCGCATCTTGATCCCATTCGCGCTGATCGGACCCGTGTGGTTCGACTTCGGCGGCGTCACGTCCCCGCCGGATCCGCGGACCGCCAACGCCCTCGAAGGATGTGGCGGGCCCTCGGCGCTGGTGCCCCTGCAGGAGCTGGACCCCCTCGCCACGGGCACGATCCTGGACTACCCGGAGATGAGGATCCGCGACCGCGCCCCCGTCGGCGAGGACATCCATTCAGGCTACTTCCGCACGACGGGGACGAACCGCGAGTTCCGACGGGGGTTCATGGAGTTCGCGATCCCCCAGTTCCGCGTTGCACCCGACCGGGTCACGTTGATCTTCGCGGAGGGCCCCGGGACGATCGCCCCGGGCGCGCCCGACGTCGACCACGAACTCTCCTGGTATTCGGCGGACGGGAAGGTCGACGTGGCCGACTTCGACCGGCCGACGACGTTCGTGGGGGGGTTCCAGGACGACATGCAGGACGCGAACAACGTCTGGTCGTTCGACGTCACGGGACTCGTCCGCGGGTCGCAGGGACGATGCCTCGGGTTCCGCGCGAAGCTCGTCCTCGACCCGGGCGAGGCGGGGTACCGGGCGCTCGGGACCTCGATCGGGCGGTACTCGTGGATCACCCCGCACCTGGAGTTCGCGTTCGGATCCACGTGATCCGTCGTCCCGCCGCTTCCCGTTCGCGACCCGCCACTTCCCGCAGCGCTCCGGGTCGTCGATCGGGACGTCCTTCGTTCGCCCTGGAGGACGATCCCTCGTTCCGCGGAGCGTACTTGGACGGGAAAGGCTCAAATAGATTCCTTACCTAGTGGTAAGGGACCATGCCCGCCTCGGCCTCCGCCATCACACAGAAGGGCCAAGTGACGGTTCCGATACAGATCCGGAATCGACTCAAACTGCGACCCGGCGACCTCCTGTTCTTCGAGGATAACGGCCGCGAGGTCCGGCTCCGCAAGGTGGCCTCTCGAAGTCTTTCCGCATTCTGTCGAGACCATCCCCTCCGCGGGTCGGGGCTTGGGCGCCTCCTGCGAGAGCTGAGGGAGGAGTGGCGACGATGAGGGTCGTCCTCGATACGAACGTCCTAGGTTCCGCCCTCATTGAAGGCGATCCGTCGCGGGAGGCCGCGTTGGGTCTCCTCAGCGCCTTGGATGGGGAGGGCCATGAGGTGTACCTCCCGACCGTCGTCGTGGCGGAACTCGGGGTCGCATTCCTCCAAGCGGACGCCACCGCGGAGTGGGCGGCCTTCTTGGCCGTCCTGAGGCAGGGACGGAGATACCGGACGATCTCCCTGGACTTGGACGTGGCGGACGCCGCCGCACACCTCCGCGCGCGTTCCCGTTTGAAGCTACCGGACGCCGTCGTGGCCGCCGCGGCGGCCTCCGTCGACGCGGATCTCCTCGTGAGCGACGATCCGGACCTGAGACGGCTCGGAGGGGCGGTCCCCGTCCGGACGGTCCGCCGGGCCTTGGCGGCAATTCGCGCGGCCTAGCAGCGCGACATCCGCGGTCGTTCCGGCAGCAATCGCCTTTGGTTGGGTGGCGGGAACCGAGGCGGGCTCGCGGAGGAAGGCCGGCAAGTCCTCACCTCGCGCGATCCGTCCGCCCCTGACACGCGAGGCGGAGCCCTTATACTCAGGACAACAGTCGGGATGCGTCGAGCCATGCCGAAGGTTGTCGTGACACTCTCGGAGCGCGCGAATCGCGTCGTTCTCGTGGTGAAGGCCCGTGAAGGGCTCCGGGGCAAGTCTGCCGCGATCGAGAGGATCGTCCAGGAGTATGAGGAGAGAGTTTTCGACACGGGGCTCCGCCCCGAGTTCGTGGCGGAGGTCCGGCGAATTCGGAAGGGCCCGTTTCGGCAGGCCCGCTCCCTCGACGAAATCCGTTCACACCTCGAGGACGATCCGCGCAAAGGCATCGATCAGAGGCGCGCCCGTCGAGCCGCACGGGGCATGGATGCGATCCGAGCGAAGATGTCGGGCCACTGGAACGGGGCGATGGAGATTCGACGAGGGCGAGATCTCGGGCGGTAGCCGTCAGCCCGATGCGCGGGAGAGGTCGCCCACAGGGCATAACGGGATGCGCGTAAAGAAGGGGACTTCCGTCAGGACGATAGCCGCTTCCAGTCGCCGACGCGCCACTTCCCGCGCCGCCCGAAGTCCTGCATCATCGCGCGCAACCCCGGAAGGTCGTCCGCGTCCCCGGACCACTTCGCGAGCGGGACCTCGTACCGGTCCTCCACGTCCGTGAGGAACTGGCGGAGGTGGAGCGAGACGCCGTGGGGCACCTCGCCCGAGAAGATCGCCGCCGCGACCGTGTGCTCGGAGCGCTCCAGGGTCACCAGGCGGTCCCCGAACTCGAACCGCTTCAGGTCCTCCTTCTCCTCCTTGAACGAGTCGCGCACGAACAGCATGATCGCGGTGAGCATGCCCGTGAGGATGTCCGGGTCCTGGTCCGCCCGGAGCCGGCGGGTCGTGTGCATGATCAGGCGCCCCTCGCGGCCGACGAGGAACAGGTCCTCGAAGGAGTACCGGCGCTCCGCGAGCCGCCCCCACGCCACGTATGCGAGCGCCGCGATCGCGAGGATCCCGAAGCCGGACCAGGGCCACCACAGCGCGGACCAGATCGACGGGCCGTTCACGTCGACGGTCACGGACGCGCTGGCGGTGAGGTTCCCCGGGTCCCGCACGGTGATCAGGATGCGACCGGCGAAGTCGACGTTCGGGTACGAGAACACCGCCACGGAGCCCACGATGCGCACGCTCCCCGAGTTCGCGGAGAGCGCGAGCTCCGCGAAGATGTTGTCCACGTCCGACACGTACGGGCGCAGGTCCAGGAACCACGTCCCGCCGCCGTCGCGGACCTGCGCGGGGATCGCGCGGAGCACGGGGGGATCGTTCACGGGGCGCACGGCGACGAGGAAGGAGGTGATCGCGAACGCGCCGTCCGAGTCCGTCGCGCGCACGACGATGACCTCGGGGCCGGACCAGTTCTCCTCCGGGACGAGCGTGAGGTCGCCGGCGGCGACCCTCGGGACGATCCGGCCCCCGACCGCGGAGGCGTTGAAGGCGAGCGGCTCGACCGGGAGGTCCGAGAAGTGCCCGTCCAGGTCGATCGGCGGCGGTCGGCTGTCCTCATCGATCTCCAGGTCGTCGAACGGGACGATGAGCTCGGGCGGGCGGTTGTCGCCCACGACGACGTTGATCGCGACCGTGGTCTGGTTCGCGCCGTCCGAGGCGGTCAGGTTCACGGGGACGACGTACGAGGGCTTTGGCGGGGGGAACCGCTGCTCCAGGTCGTACCGCGCGTACAGGAACGTCACCGCCAACCGCTCGGCGGCGGCGGCCGGGTCGTCCGTCGCAAGGACGAGGGACTCCCGGGGCGAGTCCACGTCGTCGACGAACGGCGAGAGGTCGAGGCGGTACGGGGCGTCGAACCGGACCGGGACGTCCTCCGTCCACGAGAGCACGGGGGGATCGTTCACGCACGCGACCGTGACGGGCACCGTCGACTCGATCCACGCCCCCCGCGCGTCCGTCGCGCGGAACGTGATTCGGTCGATCCCGCAGAAGTCCGGCCTCCCGGTCACGTTCACCTGGACGTAGCCGTTGGCGCGGGTCCAGACGTCCACGACCAGGTCCGCGAAGTTCCACGCCAGGAAGAACAGCTCCCCCTCGAGGTCGTCGAAGTAGGCGTCGAGGGACAGCGGGAAGGCGTTGGATCTCGGAACGTCCTCGGTGAGGTCGTCGAGGTCGGGAAGCGGCTCGACCCCGAACGGGGGAGGGTTGCTCGCCACGCGGATCCGCACGTACTCCAGCGCGGAGCGGGACGCGTCGCGGACCCAGTGGCGCACGTAGAGGTCCGGCGGCGAGCCGGCCGGGTACCGGTACGTGGCGAGGAGCCCGGAGACGGAGACGTGCGCCGGGTCGTCCGTCGTGATTGTGAGGCTCGTGTCCGGGTCGTCCACGTCCGCCACGTAGGGCCCGAGGTCGAGCGTATACGCCGCGCCCGCTCGCACGAAGACCTGCGGGCGCTGGAACCAGTACGGCGGGTCGTTGATCGGCGTGATGCGGATTCGAAGGGAGGACTGCGACGTGCGCACGCGGTTCCGGTCCTCCAACCAGAGGACCACGTTGTCGTCGCCGGAGGCGTTCGCGCGGGGCGTGATCACGAGGTCGTGGCGGCCGAACGTGTCCTCCCCCCAGACCCGGTACAGGGTGTCGTCTTTGCCCGTGAGGTACCACTTCAGGTTCGCGAGCGTGTCGTTCGCGGGGTCGGGCTGGTTCTCCGCGTGCCGCCTTAGGTCCCACACGTACGGGCCGGAGTCCTCCGGGCGGACGACGTCAAGGACGGTGCCGTTGATCCGGGGGGTCCCGAACGATGTGATCGCGACGTCGAGGCCGCCGCAGATCGCCCCCGCGCAGGCGGTGACGCGCCCGGTGCCCGTCGTGGTCGGCGCCGCCAACGTCGCGTGCGTCGCGTCCAAGGGGGCCCTCAGCTGACCGATCGTGGTCGACCACACGGTGCCCGCGAGGGACACGCCGTTCCCGTCCGCGTCCTTCCCCTCCGCGAGCAGGGGCTGCGTCGTGGCCACGGGGATCGCCGGTGGGAGGCAGCCGCCGCGCGGGTCGGGGCACACCTCGATCGCCGCCAACGGGCCGGGGGCGGTGACGTTGACGAACGCGAAGTCCCACTTGGTCCGATTCGCGCCGAAGCAGTACACGCGGTACGGGCCACCGACCGCGCCCGCGCTGTAGTTGCCGGTCCGCGTTCCGTCCCCCGTAACGGTGCCGGTGGGGGCGGGGTCGTTTTCGTCCCAGTCGCAGCCGAACGTGGTGAGCTCGTGGCCCCATTGGTCGTACGCGGTGGCGGTGAACTCGAACGTCTGGTCCGCGGTCAGATTCACGGACGGCGGGGAGACGACGATGAGGTCCAGGGCGCCGTATACCTCGAAGTGGAGGGTGACGTCGAACACCACGGGCGTCCGGCCCGAACTCGGGGAGCCGAGGAGCGCGCGGATCCAGATCGATGGGGTGCCCGTTGCGCCGATCCCTCCCAAGGTCGGAATCCATACGATCCCGTTCAGGGAGTACTCGAACGCGGCGGTCGTGCCGCCCGGCGTGGACGCGGCCCACGTTAGGTTATGCCAGAGGAAGACGGCCTCTGCGGGCGCGTACGCCTCTGTCGTCACGGTCCCGGACAGGGCGTAGGTCTTGAACGTGAGCGTGAGGTCTTCGAGGGTCGGCGTGGTGAGACCGTCCGACGTGTTCAGCCAGAGCACGAACTGCGCGTACCGATTCGGCGGCATCGACGCGGGCTCCGCCCCCGGGGCGTGCGCGGACCAGCTCGACCACGAACCATCGACCGCCGGGGTCGGTCCGCTGCGCGCCAGGATCGCGAGGTCGAGGCCGGGGCCGAGGGTCGCGTTCGCCGCCACGGTGTCGAAGGAGACCTCCCCGAGGAGGTCCACGACCGTGGACAGGAACGACCCGTTCGCGTAGCCGGGGGCGACGAGGCTCACGCCGTCGATGCCCACGAAGACCTGCGCCACGCCCGTCGTGTCCGCGTCGACGTGGACGGCGAAGGATACATTGTAGTCCCCGGCGGCGGTGAGGTTCAGGCTCGGGTCCCGGACGATCGTGCCCGAGAAGGGGGCGACGAGGGGGATCGACGTCCGGTACATGTCGGAGACGTTCGCCACCGCCACGTCGAGTCTCGCGGTGACGTTCCCCGTCGCGAGCGCGTTGAGATCGAAACGGAGCTCGGACTGGGAAGGCTCGGGCCGCGTCGGATTCGGCTTCGACACGGTCTGGGGGATCGCGGCCG
>Ga0209521_10003326_pt1 | contig 12972 bp, 10 predicted proteins | sample Rifsed19ft4_FD_184016 | JGI IMG/M metagenome (GOLD analysis project Ga0209521, IMG submission 184016) | Soil microbial communities from Rifle, Colorado, USA - sediment 19ft 4 (version 2) | ecosystem: Environmental > Terrestrial > Deep subsurface > Rock core/Sediment | place: Rifle, Colorado... | reverse complement strand
GGACCAGCTGGAAACGCTGGACTATTTTTTGAACCAAAAAATTCTAAAGATCTTGCAGAGAAGATAATTAAATTGTTGAGTGATGAGAAGCTAAGAATCACCCTAGGAGATAAAGGTTTGAGAAGAATAGGCGAGCTGGGATTAACTTGGAAAAACGCTGCGAAACAATACAGAGACCTATACCTTTCTCTAATGTAGGAAGCATATAGCATCAAATCGCTGCATACAGTACATGTGACAACATTTTGAGGAAGTGAAGAAAACATTGCAACAGGTTTCAATTGTTGTTACTGTAAAAAATGAAGAGAAAAACATCGGCGAACTGCTGGATTCTATTGCAAAGTTCGCTAACTTTGAAGAGACAGAAGTGGTTGTTGTTGATGGAGGGTCAACGGATAAAACGATAGACGTAATTTCCCATCATCCTTTTGTTAAATTAGTCGTTTCTCAATCTAATATTAGTCGGGGGAGAAACCTCGGGGTTGAGAATTCCCAAGGCGAAATAATTGTATTCACAGATGCTGATTGCCTAGTTGATGAGGATTGGATTAAGAATATTCTAAAATACTTTGAGAAAGACCCAAAAATAGGGGTTGTTGGCGGTCCTTATTTACCCCTTAATCAGCACAAACTGATCGCCCAATACTTAGCAGCGTATGTGAACACATACTTTCCAGCAGACTCGGGATTTGTTGCTTATCAATCTATTGGCACAGGAAATGCTGCCTATCGCAGGACGGCAATCGAAGAGGCTGGTGGCTTTGATGAAAGACTTGATATCGGTGAAGACATCGATCTAAATTTACGCATAAGCAACCTTGGCTACAAGTTGTTTTTTGCAAAAGATGTTAAAGTCTACCATAAGTACAGAACTTCTTTAAAAGAAGCTTCAAGGTGGGCTTTCAATCATGGCAGGGCTAGTACCACGTATAACAAGATAACTAAGCGTTACCGTGAACTTCTTTTCCCCTATATACGTACAATGTTGCTCGTTTTTGTGGCAATATTAGTTGCTGGCATCTTACTTGGAAACTTGATTTTAGTTGGGATTGATTTATTTCTTTTACTTTTCTACTATCTCTATAAATTTTTGACTTTTGGAGGAAGCAAACATCAACTGGAACTGACATTGAAGACAAGGTTCGTCATGCCAGTCATTGATATATACATTCGGCTTTTAGAATCATTTGGGTCCTCGATTGAGCTACTGAAATTCTACTGAAGCAATAAAAGTTTTGGGAATGAAAAATCCAGATTAATCCCCATATTGTGTGTAACGTCACAATTAATGTATTAATTAATGGTTAAACTGGCTCCAGGCGCATCAGACGAATACCGTAGGGCATATATATCCGTGCTATGAATTTAGTTATGTTGGTTGTCATGAAAGCCAAACATCTTTCGGTTACGATTTTTCTGGTTATTGTACTTATCTTGCCAATAACGATTGCGAATGCACAAGAACCTACCATATTCCTCAATACAAGTTTTGAGGATGCGCCGTCACCTCAAAAATGTGCTTGGAACGGGTATACCCCTACAGGCTTTTCCGGAGACATCGGCGACGGCGAAACTAAAGACCCTGATATAGCTGTAATGTGGGTTATAGATTCAAACGACGACCCTGCTCTTGGACGATTACCCCCTTCTTTCATTGACGGCTCTAAGGTTATTTACGGAAAAGTGAAACCAGACCCAGAATGGTCAACCGAGGATTTTCTAATGCATGTAATGTCCGAAACGCAAGATTTTTACATTAGTTGGTATCAAATGTTTGACCCGCTTCCTTTGGGAACAAGTGATTGGTTACCCATTTTCTGGGATTTTGTAAGAAAAAAGGATTTAACAGGAACCGTAACTCAATATACTGTTCCAGCGATAAAAGCCATTCTTGTTGGCGACTCAATAGAGATTGTTACTGACCAAGATGCACATATTAACCTAACCGGAGCAACCACTACACCTTACACCATTAAACCCTTGACGTGGTACAAGTTTGAATTTTGGCATCGCTTGAACGAGGTCAATGGTGAGGTCACATTCAAGATTAATAACGATACAGTTTTTAGTTTCACAGGTGATACGGTTCCCAAAACACTTGATCCAAATTACGTTTATACAAAAATACAGGGATTTGAAGTTGGAATCCAAATGCCAGGATTAAATTCCCCAAACAATTACACATATTGGCTTGACAAGATAGTTACTGGGAACTATGTGATACCTGAATTTCCAACAGAACTACTCTTACCGATAGTAATTCTTGTTACGTTAGTAGCAACGGTGGTTAGCAAAAAGGGGCTCAATTGGATTCACCGAAACAGGACTTCCTCCTCCCATTCCGATAACACGCTGGAATTGCACTGACCCATCAAATCGTGTCTAGGATGCGCTCGCCATACATATTCGGTGAACTAATTCTGATGAATGAAAGAAGTGAATGTTTCTTCGTAATGGATTCTTTGGAGAAATCGCCATGAGTGAAAAGGAAATATTTGAGGTAACAAAGGAAGACCATCTGTCGCTTCGCGGCGCAGACCTAATTGACGTCTGTGAAAAATACGGAACTCCTGTCTTTGTTTTTGATGAACTCACCATTCGCAAGAATTATCAAAGGTTCAGTAAATCTTTCGATAATTATCCTAAAGCGATCACATGCTACTCCATAAAAACAAACAATAATTTGGCAATATGCAAAATCATGAAAGAAGAAGGCGCTTACGCGGAGGTTGGTTCTGGTCTAGATTTTTACATTGCAAAAGAAGCGGGCTTTCCGCCTGAGCGAATTATTTTCGACGGGTTGTACAAACCTGAAAAGGTTCTTCGTGAAGCGCTTGAATATGGCGTTTCGCTAGTAAACGTCGAGTCGTTTTCAGAGCTTGAGCTTTTGAATAAAATAGCGGGAGAAATGGGTAAGAAGCAAAATATAGGAATAAGGATAAGCACGTTTGCCAAGAAACGCCTAAATCCTGAAGATCTATACTGTAATCCTCTTTCTCGCTTCGGTTTCCTTCCCGAAGATGTAGACAACGCCTTCACGCAAGCATTAAAAATGGAAAATCTTGAGGTCAAAGGGATTATGATACATCCTTACTGGGGAATATACTGGTTCTTGCCATTAGTAAAAAGAATACAAGAAAAATTTCACCTAAAAATAGAATTTATTAATTTTGGTGGCGGTTTTGAGAAACCAGGAACCAGAAAAGTTGGAATCTCAGATTTAATGAAAGATTATCTCCGACAAAAGTTTGGCTTTAAATCTAACCTCGATGTGCCCTCAAAGAAAAAAATCAGAGTGATCGAGGAAGCAGCTAGATTAACAATTGCAGAAGTTGACAAAGTACTGGGAAATAGGGCGGCAACTCTGGTTTTCGAACCTGGCCGTTATCTAATTCATGATGCGGGATTTCTCCTTTTCCGCGTTGGCACTATAAAAGAAGCAAGCGGATACAAGTGGGTTGTAGTTGACGGCGGAGTTAATCTGAATTCAGACTGGCTCGAAAGACGGGAAATTCGACTAGCCAACAGAATGAGCGCTCCTCCATCAGAAATAACAAACGTAGTCGGACCATTACTTTTTGCCCGTGATTTTGTTACCATAAAACAGAAACTCCCAGAAATCCGGATAGGAGATATTCTAGCGGTATCTAATTCCGGCGCTTACACCTTGTCTAATTCTACTCAATTTCTCAATCCAAAGCCTTCTGTAGTGCTTATCAGACCAGATGGAAAGGTAAGTGAAATTCGAGAAAAAGAAACTTATAAAGACGTAACGCGTATGGACATAGTCAATTAATGTAAATTGGAAAACTGGAAAATGGGATGTAAATTATGAAATTCGGAATTGTAGGCTGTGGAGAAGTCTCTTCGGTTCATGTAAATGCGATACTAAAAACAAAAAAAGCTGAAATAGTCAGCGCCTGTGACCTCGTCAAAGAGCGGGCAGAGAATATAGCTAAAACGTACAGGATTCCAAGGGTTTACACAGACTTCTCTGAGATGCTGGAAAAAGAGGAATTAGATGTTGTTGATGTAGTAACTTCGCCTCAGACACATGCTGCCCTCGCGATTAAAGCTATGAACGCAGGTTGCAATGTAATGGTTGAGAAACCAATGTGTATGACCGTTGAAGAAGCAGATGCGATGATAGAAGCGGCTAACCAAAATAACGTTAAGCTCGGTGTTATCCATAGTTTTCTTTTCACTCCACCCATCAGGAAGGCTTTGGAACAAGTCAAGACGGGAAAAATTGGAAAACTCTTGTGGACTGACACTTTTGTTTCGATACAATCTTTACTGAAATGGCAAAATGCAGTGGGATTCCCCGACTGGTACCGTACCCTTTCAGGAAGATTATTTGGAGAGATAATTCCCCACGGACTTTATGTACAATTGGCTTTTCTTGGAAAGATCAAAAGAGTCTTTGGTGTTACAAGGAACTTCGAGAACGCAACAGACTTGGTACCCTTCTCCGAGATTCAGGTGAATATGGAGGGTGAAAATGGTCTAGGAGGATTATGTATGACCTCTCGATTTGAGTCTCCCTATACTATCGTGATGGTCAGAGTTGTAGGGAGCCGTGGAATCCTAATCGTCAACGTTCCTGCAGCGAGTGTTGTAAACATAGAATATTCTAACTCCGCAAGCGCATTTTCAAGGGCATCAATGAATATTAAACCTGCATTTCAGTATTTAGCAAGCACCATATCTTCGGCTTCAAAGACTTTAGTGGGATCAACACAACATCATATGACACACAAAATCCTTATGGATGGATTTATTGAGAGCGTTCTGACGGGATCTAAACCACTTGTGACCGCGGAAGACGGAAAGGAAGTGGTAAGGGTAACTGACATGATCTGGAAAAACATTCTTAGTCCTCCTTGATTCTCTTCAGTATGCAATATGTCCCGCATAGGCGAAGCGGCAGTCAAGATAAAGAAAAAAGATATAGGTGACCTGTGCATGAACAGAAACTTCCTGAAGGCAGAATCAGACGATGAAAAAGATTAGTTTTTTTTGCTCCTATTGGCCAACTAACATAGGTAACGCATTTATTGATTTAGGTTCAATCCAATCCGTTTTGGCTGCGGCACCTTCCATCTCTATTCACACGATTAGCGGTTTTCCCCGACTGCTTTTTGAAAGAAGGTCAAGAAGCCATGTGGATGAGCTGCTGGAGCTATTCGAGAACATTCGCAAGAGATCAATTGGGAAACAAACGAGCAAGACCCTAGTTCGTATAAATAGTAAGATTCCAAAGTTGAATCGTATACTAGAAACGGACAACGATAGACTGCAGAATCTTTTTGATTTAGGAAAAGCAGTTAAATCAGATTTTGCTGTGTTTTCTGGAATGGTGTTGTACGATTATTTCATTAAGCAACACAAGTCCACCATCATGGAATTAAAAAAGAAAAATGTTAAAATTATTCTAAATGGTGTCGGAGGAGGATACTTTGGAGAAAACGAGATTTTCAGAATTAGAAAGTTTCTGAAGGAAATTAGTCCCTATGCTTTCATTTCAAGAGATGAAAAAACATTTGAGAGTTACCACGATTTGGCTGAGCATTCGCATAACGGCATAGCTTGCGGTTTCTTCATAAAGGATTATTACACACCAATCAAACTGGACCTCCCTAAATTTGTTGTCTTGAACTTCGATACCATGCCCGAACCTAAATTAAATATAATTAATGAAATGGTAATACGCACGCACCATTGGTCTTCCTATTACAAAGGATTTAGGAAAATTCCTAAAAGATATTTTACCAAGCCGAATACATTAATTTCAGACTTCCCCGATGACTATCTGGCTTTATATTCCAATACGTCGACACTTTACTCTGATAGAGTTCATGCGTGTGTTGCAACTCTTTCGTTTGGTCGTCCATGTAGACTCTTTATTGGAGAAGACGATATTACAAGAGCTGCGTTGTTTGAAAAGGTTGGCGCAAACACAATAGGAAGCAGAATAACTTATCCAAACATCGATATGATTGACAAAGAGAAAGAAAAACAGGTCAGATTCTTGTCTGACATATTTGCACACGCCTAAGCTTTCATGTGGCTTCCAAGTTAAGCCAATTTCATTTTTCCTGTCGGTTAATCATGTAAATGCACCTAAGTGCTAATACGGTTAATGTTGAATTTTCCTCTGGTGGAATGGTAATGGGTGATGAAATTCAGGCTGTTAAAGTTGCTAGAGGCGCCTCATTCATTCTGATGCAGACTCTGGGAACGACAGTAATCCAAATTGTGGTCTTTGCTGCCATAGCGAGGATACTTACTGACGTGGATATGGGCATCATGGCGGCGTTGACTTTTGTCGTGGGATTTAGCCAAGTAGTTGTAAATTTAGGATTGCCAACGGCAGCAGTAAAATTTACTGCTGGGTTCTTAGGGAAGAATGATCGTGAAGGTGCTGCCAGCGTATGTTACCAAACGCTGAAAGTTAGCATCATTTTGTCGAGCGTGGCGGGCGCCTTTTGTTTTGTGTTCTCTGATGCAATTTCATTTTTTTTGCTAAAGACCACGGATTACTCAGTGCTGTTCAAAATTCTATCTCTTGACATCATTGTGACAGGTTTTTGGGGTGGTCTTTCTGCTGGTGTTATTGGCTTACAAAAATTTCGTGAAGTGTCTATTTTCAATTTAATTAGACTGGCAGTAAGGCAAGTTTTTATTCTTTTCGCGTTACTTTCAGGTTATGGGCTGGTTGGTTTAGTTATTGCCTGGTTCATAGGAGATTTATTAAATGTCATATTGTATAGTATTGTTATCTTCAGATCTCTCGGCTTCCCAAGGTTTAATTTCAGTTTAAAACGTATGCTGAAATTCTCGTATCCTTTGTATTTTAGCGGTATTGTTACTTTTGTCAATGGCTGGTTTGATCAGGCATTACTGTTGGCGTTTTTGTCTTTAGGCGAATTAGGTGTTTATAGTGTCGCCTTAAGAGCCTTCGGCGCTTTGACCGATGCCGCAGGAGCCATGTCTGTTCCTTTATTTCCAAAGTACTCTGAGATGCACGGAAGTAATGGTTTAAGATCGGTGGAAAAGGCTATTCACGGTGCTTCGAGGTATATTTGTTACATAGTCATGCCCCTTGCTTTTGGACTCCTTGCGCTAGCAACACCGGCTATGCTAGCGTTTGTGGGTGAACAATATTTGGAGGCGACTCTGCCTCTCGGAATTCTTTGCTTCTTTTATGCCATTACTTCTATACAGATGGCGTTCAGTGGAATCCTGTTGGTCCTCGAACAAACATGGCTTTCATTGGGACTAACGGTCTTGAACATAATTTTTGGGATAACTTTCGGCGTTCTCCTTCTACCTTCACTTGGCATTGTCGGAGTTTCTATAGCTAGAGGGCTGACCATGCTCTTGACATTCATTATTTCCACGTGGGTCCTTAGAAGAAAGATGAATCTTACATTTGATAAAGAAGCATTTTGGAAAAGTCTTGTATCCAGCTTAGTAATGATCACACCATTAATTGTGATTCAAAACGTATGGAGTAATGCGTATCTCTTACCCCTATATATGGGGTTAGGTGCACTAGTATATATTGTAATGCTAAGAATCCTAAAAGCTGCTAGGCAATCTGATATTGATCTAATAAAGTTATACTTGGGCAAAAAATTGGAATTTTTAGCAAAACCACTTGAATTCTTCCTACTCGGCTAATTAACACTGTCTAAGTGAGATTAATGGGCTATATTTCCCTAAATCCTTGGCCTTATGGTCACGACAAAGCCGCTGTTATAAGAGAAGATGATGTAAGCTATTTTACTGAACCGCATAAACTGAGCACCATTTACGATAAGGCTTGGAAACAAGGATTTAAGGTATCGATTGCCGTTATACCGAAGGTAAATTCGATAGATGATCCGCTCGTTCCTCCCAGTCACAGGGGAAAATTATCATTACACAAGTTAACCAACAATGCGGAATTAGTGAATTTCCTTAGGGAAAAACTAGTTCTGCAGCAAATCGATATTTCTCAACACGGCTTTACCCATGAAACAATCAATGGGATACCTGAGTTCTCCGTTAACAATCAACACGAGATTAGTGAAAGGCTACTTGCTGGTCGCAAAATCCTCGAACAGTGCTTTCACATAAAAATTTCAGTCTTTATACCCCCATGGGATAACCTTTCAAAAGCGGCTGGCAATATTTTGAGTAAGGAAAATATAGCGTACTGCCAGAGCGAAGAAAAGAAATACCGTCGATTATGGTCATCCAACGCTTCACTCATGAAACTTGAAATTTTAACCCACAAAATTTCCCAAAAACATTTCCCACAATTTGGCAAACCAACCAACAGCTTACAACCCAAAAATGGCCCCTACACTTGTAGTTGGCATGATTATTCATTAAATTTCAACGGCATAAAACATAAAATGTACACATTTAATGGGAAAGAATTTAAAGAAGGATTTCCAAAAACGATTCCTGCTGCCGGCTTGCTCTGCATTTTGAATCATTATCACAGTTACTACGATGATTCCAGTGATCAAGTTAATTCAAAGATGCTGAGTTATTTTTACTCGACACTTGATTTACTCGGCAGCCATGATGTGTGGAAGACCAGTCTTACGGAAGTAGTTGATTGGCTTAAGAAACTAAACGAGATTGAACTGAAAATTATCGGGAGAAAAGTGATCTTAACATCTCCCGTCAAGGTAGGTGGAGTAACAATCAAAGGAAAAGAGTGCAATTTAACCTCGGCAGGTACCGCAGACGTGGAAGTAAGGCATGAAAAGAACAGCAGTCTCCTCATTTGCAAACAGCTTGAAGCAGGCGAAACCGAAGTGGCTTGTATAGAATGATTATAGTTTGACTAAGAAAAATTAGTCACGACGCCGAATTAATGGAAGGTTAAGACTTTGCAGAAACCCAGTGTGCTTATAACCGATGGAGACATGAAAGTATCTCTACCTGTTCTAAGATCGCTTGCGAAGAAGAACATAGAGACTGGCGTAGCTGCAACCGATGAAAAGGCTATATCCTTTTTCTCTAGATATTGCAAGAATAGACTTTTGTATCCATCTCCTAGAGAAAATCGTGATCTTTTTTTGAAAGCAATTCGGAAAATAGTGGAGAAAAAGCAATTCGATTTTCTATTCCCGGTGGGTGAATGGACGCTTGTTCCAATATCAGAACACAGAGAAGAAATTATTCCTCACATAAAATTGCCCATAGCAAGCCGTGAAGCGATTAAAAAGACCTTCGACAAATCCCTTAGTCTTAAGTTAGCCATGGATGAAGACGTTCCAATTCCAAAGAGCTTCTTTATCAACAGTTTTCAAGACCTCCAAGATGCATCAAAAAAGGTTTCTTATCCAGCAGTAATAAAATCTCGATGGTCTTGGGTTTGGAAAGGAGACAAAGCTTCCTTCAGTAGACCAAAATATGTTAATTCGCCTCAAGAGCTTCTTTCAGCTTATGAAACTGTACATGATGATTTTCCTTTCCCAGTAATCCAAGAATATATTCCGGGCGTAGCTTATCATGTGGGAGTATTGTGCAGCCACTCTCGGTTGAGGGCGGTTTGCTGCATAAAAGAATACAGAGCCATACCGGTTTCAGGCGGCTACGCCACCTTCCGTGAAACCGTCAAGCTTGACAATAGAATGAAGGAATTCGCTCTACGCTTGCTTAAAGCCCTTGATTGGCATGGAGTGGCAGAAGTCGAGTTCAAGTTGGACCCACGGGATTCTGTTCCAAAATTCATGGAAATAAATGGGCGGTTCTGGGGATCACTAGAGTTAGCAATAGCTTCGGGAGTAGATTTTCCTTACCTATTATATCGCCTAGCGATAGACGGGGATGTGAAACCGTCACTAGAATATAGGATTGGCGTTAAGCGTCGTTGGTTGGAAGGAGAAATAATATACATTTCCAATGTCTTGAAAAACGTTGACGCATATCCTGGATTTGAATATCCCAACAAATTGCATGCGGTAAAAGAGTTCCTGAAGGTTTATGATGGAGCCTATGATTGTCTTTACTGGGATGATCCTCTGCCCTTTGTGTCACAGTTACTCTGGGGACCTATTCCAAGCATAATCTCTCGCAGACTTTTGAAAAAAATACAAAGGCATTCAAAGGAGTAGCAGACCATTAAACCTATGTTTCCTAAGCTTAATAATAATGATTTTTTCAAACAACTCTCGATAATCAATCGGCGTTGCCAGAAAGTTTTTGATAGACTGAGGCTATAACGTTTTACCGTAGGTCTGCTTCCTTCCGTTGCGCAATAGTGTGTTTGTTATTTCTGACCATTCAACAGGATAAGCCGCAGAGATTAATCAGTCGAGAAAAATAGAAGAAAAGTACAAGTTTTCTAGAAAAAAGTTCAACAGAACATTCAAATTCTAGACCGTTGAGTAAATATAGGAGGATTTAAGATGAGAAGGGCTTCAAACACTGCAAATAATCTAGGCGCGAGAAGAAGACAATTAAGTATTAAAAATCCAGTAATGAAAATAGTAGCTATATCTTTACTATTGGTATTGGTTTCAGCACAGCCTATATTATCACTGGTTCCTTTAGCCTTTGAGGACCAATGGTTCCCTAGCGGAGTCGGATATTTCCATGACATGCAATATGGACTTGGGAGAGTATGGACTAATCAGCTAATTGGGCAAGGCAGAATCGTTAGCATCAATCCAAACGACATGAGCGACTACACTATGTTGAACATAACTGAGGGAGGAATTTACTCAATAGCCGTCGACGACGTTCATAATGTGGTATGGGGAACTATCGGAGGACTATACAAAATCTATGCAAACAACACTGGCTACAAACGCTATTCCTTCCCTGCTTCTGTATCTGGAGGAGGAACCCAAGTAACATGGGACGGAAAATACGTTTGGGTAGGTATTTCAGGTTCTAAAGCACCAGCAGTTCTAAGATTCAATCCAGACACAGAAACATGGCTGGTTCCTAATTTGGTAAACACTGCGGGGAATCCGCTGTTTCACGTGAGAGACTTAGTGTATGACTACGTGCGCAACGTTATTTGGGCGTTTTCATGGTCTCAGGTTGTCAAGATTGACAGAGAAACAGGTAACCAACTCGGAGTGTGGTCGGTTCCTATGCCAGGAGAAGAGTTCTTTTCAGCAACATTCAACGGGAAATATGTTTTCGGTGCAGGTCCGGATGACCCAGACGCGGCATACGTGGTTCGTATCAACCCTGATAATGCAAGCGACCAAGTTATGTGGAAACTACAGAACTACTTTAGTTTGGGCAACCTATACTGGCCTCATACCCTGATAAGCGACGCGGACGGAATGGTTTACGCTGGTCTCTACAAAAGCGGTTATATAATAATAATTAACCCAGAAACTGGTCCAGTTGACTATATTAGTGTCGGACGATGGCATTTACATGGTATAGCATTCGACGAAAACGGATGGCTCTGGGGCGGCTTCAATACGAACCCCGGAGTATTACATCGCTACTATCTGGGAGAGTCAGCTCCTCCACCACCGCCACCACCAAAACAAGCTATAGTCACAGGATATGTAACTCACGCAAATGGCACAGCGATTCCAAATGCGTTGGTTGAAATCGGTGAATATTCAACACACACTGACAATAATGGCTTTTACAACGTGACCGTGCCGCTGAGTGACTATGCAGTTAAAGTAACCATACAAGATAGTTTCAAAGAAGAGAAACCATATGTACTAAACGTCACATACGCAGGAGATTAGACTGTCGCTTTCCCTATTTCCCACATATTCAAAATAAACCAACATCAGCAAAGATTGAACACAAATCAAAAGTAAGCTTGCGCAAAGCTGTCATCCGCTAATGCCTCAATACTTCTTTTTCTTATGTTTCTAAAATGACAGTTGACAGTGGAAATAATCGAATTTAACATGCGCATTTTTTGTTTTTTAGCGCGCATTGATTTTAAAAGTTGAACTCTGACTTCTCCGCCAAACTACCTACATACGGAATGCACATCGTTAATCGTTATATCCTCGTCTGGAAACTAAAATCAAATCGAAGGGATAAACATGCGGTTTCCTCTTACTTCAGCCGATATACTGCTATGGCTGGGCTTAACAGCCATTTTGCTGTGGGTAACATCTGAACTCATATCTCCATACTATGGACAAATAGGTCTACTAATTAATAAAAAGAGGCTTCGACTAGTTGCGTCGATCTTCTTAATCTTGTTTCTTCTGGATGTTCTGATTTATATCAACGAAATCTTTACTCATTAGTGCAATACACTGTTCTGAACTCGCGAGGAGAAGGTTATTGGGATCTCAAAAAGAAGAACCGCCCGGGAACGCAAAGGCAGACAAAAGACGGTGGCGCCTTGACAGGTTGAAAATCTTGACTCGGCGAGCAAAGGATAAATCGCCAATACCGCAGTTAAGCAGCCAATGGCACAGACGCTGGACAATAGTTGGATTTCTCTTCATTTTTTTTGGCGTTATATCTCTCGCATCATCGATAATCTATAATTCATCCATCTTAGCTTTCATTGGTTTAAGTCTCACGCTTTGGGGCGGTCTCTTCCTCTTCGTCAAACCGACAAAATACGTTAAACGGAGCGTTTTTGATTCGACAACGGTGTCTTCACTAATAGCAATCGACAAAATCTTGACCGAACTAAACTGCCAAGGTCAAGGCGTATATTTCCCTCCGCGGCATCTTAAAAACCTAAAAGAGGTAGTCGTACTTGTTCCTTTAAAACCTCAACTTTACATGCCGAAAGCAGAGACACTTGCAGAAGGAAAAGTAATTCTGAACTCCGAGTGGATTTGCCTACCTCCGCCTGGTCAAGGTCTCATGAATCTTTACGAAAAAGAGCTCAGAACAGACTTCTCCAAAAAAGATTTTAACTATCTAAGAAACAACTTGCCTAAGCTTCTCATCGAAAACTTGGAAATCCTTGACGACCTTGAAATCAACAAGCAAGATGACGGGCTAGTTTAC
>Ga0209521_10003325_pt1 | contig 12973 bp, 15 predicted proteins | sample Rifsed19ft4_FD_184016 | JGI IMG/M metagenome (GOLD analysis project Ga0209521, IMG submission 184016) | Soil microbial communities from Rifle, Colorado, USA - sediment 19ft 4 (version 2) | ecosystem: Environmental > Terrestrial > Deep subsurface > Rock core/Sediment | place: Rifle, Colorado... | reverse complement strand
GGCGTCCACGGAGCTCGGGTCGATCCAGCAGCACCGGATGGTGTACGAGAAGCTCGACCGGTCGAACCTCACGGGGCTCGACAAGGAGATCACGGAGGGGATCCACAAGACCGGCGGCGACGGGAAGGACCTCGAGGCGATCTCGTTCTCGAAAAAACGCGTGTGCGTCGAGGAGCTGCGACATCACTACCAGATGAGCGCGGTGATCACCCTCGACCCGACGTGGGACGACCGGCGCTGGGGCCGCAAGTGGGCGACGGAGACGATGGAGGAGCTGTTCGCCATGAAGCCGGGCGAGCACGTGCTCGACGCGTTCAACATCGAGTTTCAGTCCCTGCTGGACAGCGCGACGTTCCTCGCCCTGATCGACCGCGTCGGGAAGTACCAGCTCGAGATGCAGCACCACTTCTACTACGGGCCGATGGCGCTTTCGATGCCGTACATGCGGTGGCTCGAGGAGTCGTACCACTTGGCGGCGGGGGAGACGCTCCTCCGGGCGATCGGGGCTGCGGCGGTGCTCGACGGCGGGAACTTCGGCGTCGAGGACATGCAGAAGCGGATCAACATGTGGCACCCCCGCGGGCTGGAGATGTTCGGCAGCGAGCTCGGCGGCATGCAGGTCAAGGGGAAGTTCAAGACCCTCACGAACGACGAGGCGCAACGGCTGTACATCCAGGAGGTCGCGGGCAAGGTCAGGGACATCAACCTCGCGATCGTCGCCGCCAAGGTCGGGGTCACGCGCGACGCGGCCGAGCCGTACCTCGAGAGGATCCAGGCGGGGGAGACGGTCCACGGGCTGTCGGCGGACGACCTCGTGAAGCAGCCGCATAGGCGGTTCTTCCGAATCCGCGGGCTCGCGGAGTACGGGGACTTCCAGCTCCCCGGGCGGCTCGGGCAGGGCGTCGGGTACGTGTACCTCCCGTTCGACGTGGCGGGGAATCTCCTCACGCAGGACGGGACGGCGCGCGGGAGGCCGATCGAGCGAGAGGCGTACGAGGAGTACCTGAGGGAGGTCCTCCCGCCGGAGTACATGCGGAGCCGGCACTGGGAGTTCGTGAAGCGGGAGTTCCTGTACAACGAGACGTGGGGCGAGCCCGCGCGGGTGGCGGGGGCCTGGTGAGCGAACGCCCGCGGCATGGAGCGGAACCGTTTTAGCTCCGAAGACGCCCTCCGGTTGCGGTGAGATCGTGAGCGCGTCCGTACCGCCGTGCCCGACGTGCGGCAAGCCGTTGTCGTGGATCCAGCAGTACAACCAGTGGTACTGCTACGCAGAGCAGAAGTATCACGCGCCCGCGGCCTCCCCCGCGGCCCAGGCGCAGCCCGGCGGGGGCCTGTGGTTCCAGAACTTCTACCGGATCCGGAAGAAGGTGATCGCGCTCGCGCAGCAGTACTACATCGAGGACCATGCGGGCCGGCAGCTCGGGTACAGCCGCCAGAAGATGTTCCAACTCAAGGAGGACATCCGCGTGTTCGCGGACGACACGATGTCGCGGGAGCTGTTCCGGATCCAGCAGTTGAACTGGACGGACGTGTGGGGCGAGTTCGCGGTCGTCGACTCCGTGGCGAACGTGAAGGTCGGGTCGATCCGGCGTAAGGCGCTCAAGTCGATCCTCAAGGGGGAGTGGGACCTGTTCGACCCGTACGGGCGGCTCTTCGGGCAGATCAAGCAGGAGACGGGGCGCGCGCTCATGCGGCGGTTCATGCCGATGGGCGGTCTCGTGCCCGACAAGCTCACGGTCGAGCTCAACGGGCAGACGGTCGCGGTGATCGACCAGCAGTTCAAGGTCATCGGGGATGCGTGGGAGATCAACGCACAGTGGACCCCGGCCGCTTTGGACCGGCGCGTTCTCCTCGCGGCCGCGATCCTGATGGGCATGATCGAGCGGCGACAGGGAGGATAGCGAGAAGGGGGAGTGCTCCCGGCGGGGATGGGACCCCAGGTTCAATTCACATCGCCCCCAGTCCCCGTTCGCGCGCGCGACGAAGGAGCCCCCGAAACAGCCGGAACGACTCCGGGAACGGAATCGGCGGCGGCCTCTTCGGGGACAACACGGACATCGCGGTCGGGTCGGACAACGTGGTCCACGCGGTTCTGGAGGGACTCGGACGACAGGCAGGACGTCGTGGGTTGGTACGGCTACGAGTTCGTCCCGACGACGATTAGCCAGGAAGACATCGTCATCGGAACGGGCAGCTTCCAGGACGGATCGGACGACGAACGCGGGCGGTCTGACGTCCCCCGCCCCTTTCCGCTCTTGACCTGCAGACCTTTCGGCTCTGCCTCGGGAAGCGTGGGGGTCATGGAACCCTGCTCGCTCACCCGTTGCAGACACCGCCGACGCACCGGAACGCTGAAACGGGGGGAGGGCCATCTGCGCCACAAGGCGGACTGTTGGGGGTATTTGGGAGACGGCGCGTCTGAAGAAACATCCGTCGTTGGTGGTCGCCGCCCTGCTCGTCGCCGCTGCTGCGTACATCCTCGTCCCCACGGGACTCGTGGGCGGGACCACGCTCTACGTCGGCGGCGGCGGCCCGGGCAACTACACGACAATTCAGGCCGCGGTCAACGCCGCGATTTCCGGAGACACAGTGTTCGTCTTCGCGGGCGTGTACGCGGAGAACGTGATGGTCGCGAAGACGTTGTCCCTCGTCGGAGAGGGCCGCGACACGACGATCATCGACGGGCGGGCGTTGGACACGACTCTCCTCGTCCGGGCAGACTGGGTCAACGTCACGGGCTTCACGCTCCGGAACAGCGCGGCGGGGGCGGTCAAGGCGGGGATCCTGCTTTCGGGCGCCCAACACGCACGCGTCGTCGGGAATAACGTCTCCGAGAACCTCGGGCAAGGAGTCTTCCTCCAGTACGGCGTGGACAGGTCCGGGAACAGCACGATTGCGGACAATGACGTGTTCCGCAACGAGTGGGACGGGATCAAGGTCTGGACGCGCGACAACGTCATCGCGAACAACACGGCTGTCGCGAACCGATACATGGGGATCAACATCGGCGCCCCAGGTTACAACCGCGTCCTTAACAACACGGTGGACTCGAACCGACTCCAGAACCTGTATGTGACCTCACGCCAGAACATCATCTCCGGGAACCAGGTCATGCGAAGCGCGAACCTCGGGATCTATGTGGACACGGGGACGGACAACGTGGTCGTCCGTAACACCGCCGTGGCAAACATCGTCGGGATCCTCTTGAGGGCTGCGCACGGGAACCTAGTCGCCCGGAACAATGCGTCCGCGAACACAGATTCCGGAATCCGCCTCGTACTCGGCAGCACGGGGAACTTCCTCGTAGAGAACACGGCGCTGGGAAACACCGGCGTCGGCATCCGCCTGAGCGAATCGAGCGGCAACGTCCTCGCGCGGAACAACGCCTCCAACTCGCAGGCGGGAATCGGCCTCGAGTCGTCGAGCAACGACAACGTCCTCGAAGCAAACGAAGTAACCGCGAATCAGGGGGGAAACGGCCTGGGCATCTACGTGCAGCCGTCCACAGGCAACCGGGCGTACCACAACCGCCTCATTGGCAACGTGGAACCCGTGCGGGACGCCGCGAGCAACGCGTGGGACGACGGCTATCCGAGCGGCGGCAACTATTGGGGCGGCTACGGCGGCGTGGATGCGTACTCAGGGCCGAACCAGGACATCCCCGGCAGCGACGGCATCGGCGACACGCCCGTCGTCATCGATGGGAACAGCACGGACCGCTACCCGTTCATGAGTCCTTGGGCGCAGCTCGACCTGCCCCCGGGACCTCCGCGAATCACCGCCGCGGAGATCGTGGGCCCAGGCTGGACGGACGTTCGCGTGTCATGGTCGCGCTCCCCGGACGATGGGGCCGGGGAGTACGACTTGACGACCTACGAGCTGTGGTCCGGTGCGCCGTACGACGCGACGGGTGCCTCCTACACGCGCCTCGCGGTCCTCGCGCGCGGCGTGTCGTCCTACGTCCACGCTGGGGCGGGCGTGGGCGACCCCGCGAACCACTTCTACCGGCTGCGGGCCGTCGACGCGGGAGGTCAAGACGCCTTCGGGTCGGAGCAAGCGGGGAAGTTCGCACGGTTCCTGGCGGCGGGGGACCAGCTCCTCTCCGTGCCCCTGGACCTGGCGGACTGGAACCTGACGGCGGTCCTGCAGACAATCTCCTGGGACCGCGCCCGGACGTACCGGAACGAGGACGGCATCGGTATCTGGCTCTCGAGCTTCTCTGGCCGGCCCGCGGCGTTCGGGACGCTCGACCTTCGTGCCGCGGCCTGGGTGAACGTCACCGCCGACACGCAATGGGTCGTCGTCGGAATCGTCCCTGCCTCCACGCAGCTCTCGCTCGGCGAGGGGTGGAACCTGATCGGCTATCCGGGCCTTCGGCCGCGCGCCGTCGCGGACGTGCTCGCGGGAGTGTCCTACCGGGCGGTGGAGGGGTTCGCCCCGGTCCCACCGTACTACCTGAGGACGATGGTGCCCACCGACCTCGTGACCACGGGCGGCGGCTACTGGATCTGGGCCGTGCAGCCCGCGAACCTGACGATTGCGAACTAGCTGGTCCGTAACGCGAAGAGGTAGGCTTACATTCGGGGACCCCGATTCCGTTCGGTGCGCGTCGCACCTCCCGTCGTCCTCACGGCCAAGGAGCTGCGGAAGCTGACCGCGTGGGCCCGCGGCCGCTCGGTCCCCCCACCACCTCGTTTTCCGCTCCCGCATCCGGTCCCCGTCCCTGTAGAGGTCCGCCTGCCGCGAGGGCATCGCCTCCCCGTATGCTCTTGAGGGATTGAACCCTCAGTTCAGTGCTCCCGGCGGGATTTGAACCCGCGTCAAAAGCTCGAGAGGCTTCTATCCTTGACCGGGCTAGACTACGGGAGCGCCGCGCGCGCTACACGATAGCCTCGCAATAAACCTTCCCTCGCGCACCGTGGACGGCGCAGACTTTAAGGACGCCCGATCCCTCGCGCGAGCCGTGAAGTTGGTCTACTGCCCGTCCTGCCGCCATGTGAGCATGAAGGCCCGATTCGAGGGGGACACGTGCGAGCGGTGCCGGGGCGCAGCGCGAAGCGTCCGCGTCCCCTACCCGTGGCAGTACGGAGCGGGCGTGGCGGTCGTGCTCGCGGGCGCCGCGTTCCTCATCCTACCGCAGGCCTCGTCGGACGTTCCCTGGGCCGCCGTTGTCTCCACATTCCCCCTGCGCGTCGCGTGGCTCATCCTCTTCGTGGGGCTCGGTTACTTCTTGTCGAACTGGGGGGTCCGCGTGATGAAGGCGCGGGCGCTGACGATCGGCGCGGAGGCGCCTCCGGAGGCGGAGGCGTGAAGGCGGTCCTCGCGCAGCTCGATCCCGCCGTGGGCAAGAAGGCGGAGAACCTGAAGAAGATGGAGAAGGTCGTCGCGGGATCCGAGGCGGACCTCGCCTGCTTCGGGGAGCTGTATTTGTCCGGATACATGGCACGCGACATGATCCCGAGGCTCGCGGAACCTCTCGACGGCCCGAGCGTGAAGGCGGTGACGCGGATCGCGGCGGAGCACGGGACGCACGTCCTCTTCGGGATGCCCGAGAAGGGGAAGGCGGGCACGCTATACAACGCGTCGGTCCTCGTCGCGCCGGACGGGGAGACGTGGGCGTATCGGAAGATCTACCTCGCGAACTTCGGACCCTTCGAGGAGAACGTCTGGTTCGGCCGCGGGTCGGACCTCGTCCTCGCGGACACGAGCATCGGGAAGATCGGCCTCCTCATCTGCTACGATCTGTTCTTCCCGGAACTGTCGAAAGCGCTGGCCCTCCAGGGCGCGGAGGTCCTGGCGGCGATCTCCGCGGGCCCGCACACGAGCCGCCGGTTCTTCGACGCGATCCTCCCCGCGCGCGCGATCGAGAACACCGCCTACGTCCTGTACACGAACCGCGTCGGCACGGAGCTGAACCAGGTGTTCAGCGGTGGCACGCAGGCGATCGGGCCCCGCGGCGAGGACCTCGGGCACGCGAAGGACCATCAGGAGCAGGTGTTGGCGGTGGATGTGGACCTGCGTCACCTCGACGTCGCACGCGAGTTCCGACCGACGATCCGGGACACGCGACCGGAGTTCTTCGACGCCATTGAGCGGCTCCGCAAGGGCGCGGGAAAGGACTAAGAACCGCGGCGCACTTGCGCGACCGTGGGCCACGTCATCGAGGTGTTCACTGCGGGCTGCCCGCTGTGCCGCGCGGCCCTGGCGGCGGTGGAGGTCGGCAAGTGCGCGGACTGCACGATGGTCGAGCGGGACTTGGCGGCGGGGGACACCGCGAACCTCGAGCGGGCACGGGCGTTCGGCGTTCGCGCGGTGCCGACGATCGTCATCGACGGCCGGATCAAGGTCGAGGGGCTGCCGGACTTCCCGTGGATGTGCAGCGACGACTTCTACCGAGACCTCGAACGCACGTATCCTCTGGAGCGGCCGACGCAACTCGAGGACCGAAGGCTTTAATAGCGCCTCAAGGTTCGGAGCCGTCCCAGACCCGTGAATGATGAGGTCCGTTGGGACCGAAGGAGGTTACCGATATGGCGAAGCCGATATACGTGCGATTCGAGACGCCGAAGGATCTCGTCGACAAGGCGTACCAGCTCGTCGAGATCGCCCGCGACGGCGGGAAGCTCCGAAAGGGGACGAACGAGGTCACGAAGCTCGTGGAGCGGGGCGAGGCCCAGCTCGTCGTGATGGCGGAGGACGTGCAGCCCGAGGAGATCCTCGCGCACATGCCCCTCCTGTGCGAGGACCGGGCGGTGCCGTACGCGTACGTGCCGAGCAAGCAGGAGCTCGGCGTCGCGGCGGGGCTCGGGAAGGCGACCGCATCCTGCGCGATCCTCGACCCGGGCAAGGGGAAGCCGATGATGGACGAGCTCGTGTCGAAGGTCCGCACGCTGAAGAAGTGAGGGACCATGGGTGACGACGAGGGGATTCCCGCCGAGGTCGTGGAGGTCGTCGGTCGCACGGGCATGACCGGCGAGGCCGTGCAGGTCAAGGTCCGCGTCCTCGACGGGCGCGACAAGGGGCGGATCATCACGCGGAACGTGAAGGGCTCCGTCCAGCTCGGCGACGTGCTCATGCTCCGCGAGACCGCTCGCGAGGCGCGGAAGCTGAGCGTGAGGTAGGCATGCCCACGAAGCGCGTGTGCTCGTTCTGCGGGAGCGACATCGAGCCCGGCACGGGAAAGATGTTCGTCCGTCGCGACGGGACGGTGTTCTTCTTCGGTTCCTCGAAGTGCGAGCGGAACCTCCTGAACCTGCACCGAGTGCCGCGGACGATCCGGTGGACCCGCATCGCGATCCAGGCGAAGTCCCGCGCGAAGGGGTTGGCGGTGGAGGAGCGCGCGGAGGTCGCCGTCGAGGAGGCCGAGGAGTCTCCCGTCGAGGCGTTCGCGGTCGCACTCCCGAAGGGGAAGGGCATCCCGCAGGCGGTCCACGACCTGATCGACCGGACGCTCGGGCCCGGGCTCTCCGGCGGCGAGATCGAACGGAAGTTCCGCGAGTTCTCGGACTCGGACGGCCTGCGGAACGCGCTCGCGGTCTGGTACGCGAAGCGCCACGCGAAGAAGAAGCTCGTCGAGGTCACGGTGCCGGAGTACGTCTCATTCCTCGACACGACCGCCGCCAAGAAGCTGCTCAAGGACTGGCTCGACGTCGAGGCGAAGAAGGAGAAGGCGGCGAAGGAGGCGTGACGTGCGGGAGCGCACGTTCTGCCTCGTCAAGCCGGACGGGGTGCAGCGGGGCCTCGTGGGCGAGATCGTGCGCCGGTTCGAGCAGCGCGGACTGCAGCTCGTCGCCCTGAAGATGACCCGCATCTCGCGCGAACTCGCGGAGGAGTACTACGCGGAGCATCGGGGGAAGCCGTTCTTCGAGGGGCTCGTGGAGTACGTGACGTCCGGCCCATCGGTCGCGATGGTATGGGACGGGGAGAACGCGGTCGCGATCGTGCGCAAGACGATGGGCGCGACGGACCCGGCCAAGGCGGAGCCGGGCACGATCCGCGCGGACTTCGGTCTCAAGATCGATCGGAACGTGATCCACGGGAGCGACTCCGCAGAGAGCGCCAAACGCGAGGCGGCCCTGTTCTTCCGAGCGGAAGACGTACACACGTACTCGCGGCCCCACGATACCTGGATTCACGGATAGGGCTGATTGAGGGCGCTGCAAGTCTCACGGGAGTCTTGATCCCTACCGCGTGAGACGACCAAGGGTGATTAGGAGAATCACACCCACGGCAAGTAACACGGCCCCTGCGGCCACAAAGACGCTCCCAACCACCGTCGTCTGCATAATCAATTCTTCGACGTTGGAAGCTAACGGTTCAGCTCCCGCTAGTCCCTCGTATTGATCGAGGCGCTGAGCGTCCTCGCGCATTCGCGCCAAGCCCCCGAACATGAAGAATCCCCACGTAACGAGCAGGGGACCGATCACGAGGAACATAAGCCCTATGACGGTCATGGCTCTCCCACTCGCTCCCATTCCCGCTCCTGGCACGTTCGGTCGCAATCTCGACGTCCCTCCAATCGCCACGACTCTGCCCCGCATAAGGATTTCGACGGACGGCTGAGTCCGCTTCAGCAACCTGGTTTTCCGGGACGCTTGTGGAAACGAGTCTCGTCGTTGGATCCCCGGGGCCCCCATGAACCGCCGCCAAACTTCTAATACGCTCGGCCCCATCGAACGGCACCCATGGCGCACATCCGCCAGCCGATCGTTTCCGTCCTGGGCCACGTCGACCACGGGAAGACGTCCCTGCTCGACGCGATCCGCGGCACGACCGTCGCCGCCAGGGAAGCCGGCGGCATCACCCAGCACATCGGCGCAACGGAGGTGCCGATGGAGGCGATCCGTCGCGTGTGCGGGGACCTCGTGAAGGGGAAGTCGTTCAAGGTCCCCGGCCTCCTGTTCATCGACACGCCGGGGCACCACGCGTTCACGACGTTGCGCGCGCGTGGCGGCGCACTCGCGGACCTGGCGGTCCTTGTGGTGGACGTGAATGAGGGGTTCCGCCCGCAGACGATCGAGTCGATCCGGATCCTGAAGCACAACCGGACGCCGTTCGTCGTGGCGGCGAACAAGATCGACCTCGTCCCCGGATGGCGGAAGCACCCCCGCGCCCCGTTCGTTGTCTCGAACCGCGACCAGCCGGAGGGCGTGGCGGCGGCCCTCGACGAGCGACTGTACGCGCTCGCCGCCAAGTTCTTCGAGCACGACTTCTCCGCGGAGCGGTACGACCGCGTCTCCGACTTCACCGCGAACGTCGCCATCGTGCCGACGAGCGCGAAGCACGGCGTCGGCGTGCCGGACCTGCTCCTCGTCCTGATCGGGCTCGCGCAACGATTCCTGGAAGGAGAGCTCCGGACGGAGGAGGGCCCGGGCGAGGCGACCGTCCTCGAAGTCAAGGAGGAGAAGGGGCACGGCACGACGCTCGATGCGATCGTGTACAAGGGCACCATCAAGCGGGGGGACATGATCGTCGTCGGGAGCACGGGCGCGCCGATCGTCACGAAGGTGCGGGCGCTCCTAAAGCCGAAGCCGCTCGACGAGATCCGGGACCCGCAGGACCGGTTCGAGAGCGCGCGGTCCGTCAGCGCCGCCGCGGGCGTGAAGATCGCCGCCGCCAACGTGGAGACGGCGATGGCGGGAGCGCCCCTCCGCGTGTCCGCGGGCGACGCCGCCAAGGTCGTCGAGGCGGTCGCGAAGGAGACGTCGGTCCAGGTCGAGACCGCGGACGAGGGCGTGATCGTGAAGGCGGACGCGATCGGAAGCCTGGAGGCGCTCGCGTTCGAGTGCCGGGACCTGAAGGTCCCCATCCGAATCGCGCGCATCGGCCCCGTCAGTCGCCGGGACGTCGTCGACGCCGCCACGATTTCCGACCCGCTCCATCGCGCGATCCTCGCGTTCAACGTCGGCCTCCTCCCGGACGCGCAGGAGGCGCTGCCGAAGGTGCCGGACGTGAAGGTCCTGTGGAACGACGTGATCTACCGCCTGCTCGAGGAGTACGGGTCGTGGGTCGAGGAGCGGAAGCGGGAACTCGAGGCCGCCTCGCGCCAGCAGATCGTGTACCCGGGGAAAATCCTCCTCCTGCCGGACCACGTGTTCCGCGTGAGCAAACCTGCGATCGTCGGCGTACGCATCCTCGCCGGCCGGATCCGCCCGGGGCAGGCCCTCATGCGCGGCGACGGTCGGGAGCTCGGGCGTATCAAGTCGATTCGCACGGGGGAACAGACCCTGGAGGAGGCGCGCACCGGGCAGGAGGTCGCGATCGCGATCGAGGGCGTCACGGTCGGCCGCCAGCTCGACACAGGGGACGTGCTGTTCAACGTGGTCCCGGAGCGCGACGCGCGGACACTCGGGTCGTCGGAGCTCTCGTCGGACGAGCGCGAGGCGCTGGATGCGATCTTCGCGATCAAACGGAAGGGGGACCGGTTCTGGGGCATGTGACCGCGCTCAGGAGGGCGCTGCCGGGACCGCTCCGGTGCAAGGACTGCGAGAAGTGGTACGGCCAGGAGGACGACGAGTACGGGCCGTGCGCGTACAAGAACGCTCGGGAGGAGAAGAAATACCTGACGTACGGGTACCACGAGTGCGATGAAGCGGAGGAGCTGCGGCTTCGGGTCCGCGAGCGCCAGCCGCGGGAGACGGGCTGAGGCGAACGAGCCTGGGCCTGGGCGACGAGGAACGATGTGTCCACTACGACAGTCATCGCTCCCTCCGCCCGCCGTACGCGAGGCGGTCGATGTCGCGCCACGTCGTGACGCCCCAGTCCTCCGCGGACGCGGCGACCTCCCGCAGGATCCCCTCCCACCTCGGCACGGGATAGTGGGCCCCCTTCAGGCGTGCGACGAGGTCCCCTGCGGATTCCGAAGCGGCCTCGCGGCTCAGCGCGAGCACCTGTTTTTTCGTCAGCTTGTACCCAAGGAGGATCAGCCGCGCCCGCAGTCGGTAGAGGGTGCCCTTGCTCCGCGCGGTGCACCTAACGCTGGTCGTCGGCACAGATGTTTGTAGACGATTCCACTACTTGGGCTTTCCACCCGGTCTCCGGAGAGTGGTGGCCGCATTCGCGGAGAGGACGGAACGCGGCGGCCGGTAGGTTAAGGCCCTCTGCCCGTTCCCTCGCGCGATCCCTTGATTGCCGCTGTGCGCGTCCGACCGTTCGCGCGAGATGACATTCCTTGGGCGGTCTCGCTCACGGACACGGAGTCGTGGGGCTACACCGCCGCAGATCTCGACCGCCTGCTGTACCTGGAACCGCAAGGCGTGTTCGTTGCAGAGGCCGGCGGCGAGCGCGTCGGGATCACCGCCACGACGACGTACGGCAAGCTTGCGTACATCGGGGCGGTCATCGTCGACCCGGATTGGCGGGGGAAAAGGATTGGCGAGGCGCTCATGAACGCGTGTCTCGACTTCCTGGACGACCGCGGCGTGAGGAGCGCGCGCCTGAACGCCTACCTCAACGTAATCCCCTTCTACGAGAAGCTCGGGTTCCGCCGCGAGTTCGAGAACCATCGGTACGAGGGCTCCCAAGAGGGTCGCGTCTCCCCCGGCGTGCGCCTGATGCGGGACGACGACCTCGACGCGCTCCCGGATCTCGACCGAACGTACTTCGGTGCGGATCGGGGGCGGTTGCTCCGGCGGTTGTTCTCGGAGTTCCCGAGCACCTCCCTCGTCGTCGACGATGGCGGCGAACCCGTCGCCTTCGTGTTCGGGAACACGAGCGGGACGCCGTGCGAGGTCGGCCCCTTCGTCTGCCCGCCGGGGCGCGCGGTGGACGCGGACAACCTCCTGCACGCGATGTTCCGCGAGGCAGACCGACGGTGCGCGTTCTCCCTCCCCGCGGTCAACGAGGCGGGCGTGGCGGCGGCACGGAGGGCGGGACTCCGAGAGACGTTCCGCACGCTCCGGATGGTCCGCGGGTCTTCGGAGTTTGGCGGCGATCCCGCGGGCATCTTCGGCCTGGCGGGCCTCGAGAAGGGCTGACCGAACGGATAACGGCCGCGAAACGGTGAAATACGGAGACGCCTACGCGCCGCCGTGAGCGAACGCCGGCTGCTGGCGGTCCTCGCGCTCCTCATGGGCCTCCTCGGGGCCCTCCTGATCCTGCTCGGCTTTGGGCTCCCGCGCGGCAATCAGGACTTCCTCCAGTGGCTCGGCGAGATTGCGGTTTCGGGAATCCTCGCCCTCGCCGCGATCGTCGGCTCCCTCCTGACGTACGGGGGCCAGTACCGGGTCGGCGGCATCGTGAACCTCGTGATCGGGGTCGGGTTGCTCATCCTCCGGGAGAGCCTCGCGGGCAGCCTGCTCATCGTCTTCAGCGGGATCCTCGGCCTCGTCGCAGCGGCGTCGGCCCGGCCGTACCCGACTCGGTGAGTAAAGCTCAAGGAGCAGAGGCGCCATTCGCGGCGGGAAACCATGGCGGACGAACGGATCCGGACGTACGTGCGGGGGCTCGACGAGCAGCTGCAGGGCGGGATCCCCTCCGGTCACGTCGTCCTCCTCGCGGGGAAGCCGGGGACGATGAAGTCCTCCCTCTCGTTCCACATGCTCTTCCAGAACGCGCGGCTCGACGGGCGCGGCGGCGTGTACGTCACGCTCGAGCAGAGCCGGGAATCCCTGCTCGCGAACATGGCGGGGCTCGGGATGGACGTCGCGGGGCTCGAGAAGAAGCTGAGCGTGCTCGACCTCTCCCTGATCCGGAAGAAGTTGAAGCAGCTGTCGAACAAGTCGTGGATCGAGGTGTTCAAGATGTACATCGACAACCTCGACAAGACCGTCGACATCGGCCTCCTCGTGATCGACTCCCTCCCCGTGCTGGAGGTCATGGGGAAGTTCGACGACCCACGGGAGGAGCTGTTCCGGCTGTTCGAGTGGCTCCGGGAACTCGGGATCACGTCCCTCCTGATCACGGAGATGGAGCAGGACAGCGACAAGTTCTGCCAGTACGGGGAGGACTTCCTCTCGGACGGGATCATCCACCT
>Ga0209521_10003324_pt1 | contig 12975 bp, 15 predicted proteins | sample Rifsed19ft4_FD_184016 | JGI IMG/M metagenome (GOLD analysis project Ga0209521, IMG submission 184016) | Soil microbial communities from Rifle, Colorado, USA - sediment 19ft 4 (version 2) | ecosystem: Environmental > Terrestrial > Deep subsurface > Rock core/Sediment | place: Rifle, Colorado... | reverse complement strand
CTAAAGAAATTTGTGGGCAGTAAAAAGAACTCTATTATCGAACTTTATAAACAAATAAGAAAAGATCCTTTTTATACCGGCAAGAAAAAGATCGGTATCTTTTATGGCTCCGATATCAAACCGGCTCTGGAACTGGAAAAAATGATAAGAGAAGATGACAAGATCAAAATCGATGAGTTGATTTTGACTGAAGTCACTACGATTATGAGTGCTCATACCGGTCCCGGAATATGGGGAGTTACGTCCTGTCCGGTAGTATCCGAAAGAAGTATGACCGAGTTGAAAGATGCTCTCAGAAACCTGTCCGAAAAGAGTAGAGAAGCATTAAAATATTTTTCAAAAGACTGGTCTGAGAAAAATAAGGTGGTCTTAAAAGATGCAATGAAGAAATTCTTGAGTAAAAGCAGAGATGCTTTTGACGATATATTCGAAAAAAGTGAGGATACATTTGAGAGTTTATCCGAAAAAGGCAAAGCCACCACCAGAGGTATCTCTGAAAGAAGCGAGGTTATGGCCAGAGATTTATCCGGTAGGGGTAAAGATGCCTTAAAAGATGCGATAAAAAATTTATACAAAAGAAGTAAGGCTGCTTCCAAAAATCTATCAGAAAAAAGTAAGAAAGCCCTGAAAGAGGCTTTGATAAATTTAGCCGAGAAAATCAAATAAAACAAAAAATAAATTTTAAACTAACATTATTAAGGCACAGAATTTAGATTAATTAGATACAAAATATGGCAGCTCACCATCATAACAGCAAACAGGACAGCACTTTAAATATAAGAATAGCATTCTTTTTGAACCTGGGATTTACTATTATTGAAATAATAGGGGGACTATGGACAAACAGCCTTGCTATCACATCCGATGCATTACATGATCTGGGGGACAGTTTCTCACTTGGATTATCATGGGCGCTGGAAAAATATTCCAGGAAGAAGAAAGATGAAAAATATTCATACGGATATAGAAGGTATTCATTACTTTCGGCATTGATAAATGGTTTGATATTAATCCTTGGATCGGTCTATGTATTATCTCAAGCAATACCACGCATATTCGATCCCGAACAACCAAATGCTAAGGGGATGCTTTTTTTTGCGATAGGCGGTGTTGTGATAAATGGTATTGCTGCTTTGCGTCTCAGGAGAGGAAGATCTTTAAACGAAAGAATTATAACCCTGCATCTTCTGGATGATATTCTGGGCTGGGCAGCTATTCTCATCATAAGCATCATAATGATTTTCAAAAATATCCCAATACTGGACCCCATACTTTCAATTGTTATCACAATTTATATTTTGTATAATGTCGCGGTCAACCTGAAAAAGACATTTTCTGTATTCCTTCAGGCTGTTCCCACCGGAATAAGCATCAGAGAGATTGAAGATAAAATTCATAAAATAGATAAGGTTATAGGTATCCATCATACTCATATATGGTCCATTGATAGTTTAAACAATGTGCTGACAACTCATATTGTCGTGAAAGATAATACAACTGCTGATGAAATTACCGATATAAAAAGGCAGGTAAAAGAAATTGTAGGATCCCCGGACCTGCAGCATTCTACCGTAGAAGTTGAATTTGAGAGCGAGTTCTGCAAAATGAGAGACAGGGAATGTTTTTAAATTTTAATTACGAGTTTTATGTGTTTGAAGGTTGATTCTTTAATGCTGTTTATTAAATTAACTAATCTTTAATATCTAATAGGTTTCTTGATATTCCGTAAAGGAGATCCCCTATCCTTTCAAGATGCAGGACGATATCGGCAAAAACTACTCCCGAAAGCGGCATACAGTTCCCGTTTTGAAGTCGTTTCAGATGAGAGGTTCGGATTTTTTTTACAAGTAAGTCTATTTCTGCTTCAATTTTTTCACATTTTTTTAGCTGGCTTATATTGTTTTTTTCCATACCTGATGTAAGAGAATTAAACAGATAGTTAACTTTACCGACTGCTGATTCCAGATCCTGAAGAGCGATTTTGCTGAAATTCATATTATTTTCTTCTTTTACCAGCATCAGATAGAGCATGCTTTCAGTGTGGTCTGCGGCTCTTTCCGCATCATACGCTATATGCAGTAGATTGGTGAGTTTATTGGAGAGCCTTTGGCCCAGTGATTTTTGGGAAATTTTGGTTAGGTATCTTATTATATCTTCAGTGATACTATCTACGGCATATTCTCTGTCAAGCACCTTCTTTTCGATTGTTGTATCTTTTTTATTTAATCTTTCATATGAAAGATTTAACATATTTTGAGCTATTTTGATTACACGTAGTAACTCTTTTTTAGTCAGATCCAGTGAAACAGCTGGAGTATTGATCAATCTGCTGTCCAGATATAATGCATTTTTTTGAACTATTATATCTTTTCCAGGATATAATTTGACAACCATTTTTTCGAATAACCCTATAATTGGAAATAGAATTATTACTGTAGTCGTATTAAATATCGTATGCATATTCGCTATCTGGTGGGGAACAGTACTTCCAAGATGAGGTAAAATTAACGGAGCAAGCTTGAATCCATATAATAATGTGAAAAATAGGACCGTTCCAAATATATTGAATAGTAAATGAGCAAATGCAGTCCTGCGAGCCGTAACTGTTGTTCCGGTACTTGCAATCAGAGCGGTTGTGCAGGTCCCGATATTGTCACCGAATAGAACCGGTACGGCCGCAGTTATTGGCATCAAGCCCTGTGCCGCTAGTGCTATAAGCAGGCCTATAGTTGCGGAACTGCTCTGTAATATCGATGTCATTATCAATCCCACGAGTAAGCCAAGGAATGGATTTTTACTGAATGTCAGCAGAAAGTTTTTAAAAGCTATATTATCTCTTAAGGGTTCGAGTGATAACTTCATTATATTCATTCCCAGAAATAATAAACCCAGACCGAGTAGTGCCATTCCTATATTTTTGTATCTCCGCCTTTTACTGACAAAGAACATGATAAAACCGATAATTATCAAGGGATAAGAAAGTACATCGATAATATTGAAGGAAACTATCTGAGCTGTGATGGTGGTACCAATGTTTGCACCCATTATAATTCCTATAGATGCCTTTAAAGTCATAAGTCCTGCATTGACAAATCCGATGGTCATTACCGAAGTGGCGCTGCTGCTCTGAATTATCATTGTTGTCACAAGCCCGACCAGTACGGATGCCCATGGTCTTTTTTGAAGTATATTGATTACAGACTTTAAACTATTTGAAGTGATTTTTTGAATACTGTCACTTAAGGTGGTCATACCGAAAATAAATAAGGCCAGACCACCTAAAACCTGAATAACTAATTTGAAATACATAGATTAAGGAATTTTGAATTTATATTGGTCACTAGTGATTATAATAAATTAAAATGAATTATTAAATAAAAATATAAAAAATTTTTTTATAAATAGAGAAGGATATACAAAGATGGTGTGATATTTAAAAATCAATTCAAAAATATTGCGGTAGCTACTCTTCTATTCCCACCATCGACTATTTTTATTCCTACCTGACTGTAATTAGGATTGAATATATTCGCCCTGTGATTTTCACTTCCGAGCCAGGTACTTATTATAGCTTCCGGGGGCCCCATAGATGGAGGGGTGCAGTTGTATAGATTTTCCCCAGCGCAGGCATACATCACTCCACTTTCCACAAGGATATCAAATATGCTTTTACCTTCGGGAGTATTATGCGAAAAATAGCCACTATCAATCATATCCTGGCTCCGGGAGGATGCAATATTTATCAGGGTCTGATTCGGGTTAAGAATCTGAAGTCCATTTTGCACTCTGATACTATTAATAGAAAAGAGCAATTGGGTTTCCATATAGTTCAGATTTTCATTCTGGCCTTCTTCCGCTGTAGGATTTGTGGTACCCGTGCCGGATCCTGCCGGGGGAGATTTCTGAAGTTTATTATTATTTTCGATATATTCCTCTTGTTTTACGCTTATTTGTTCGCATATATTATCCAGTGCTTCGTCAAGCAGTAAATTTATTTTTTCAATACTTAATTTATTATTAGCGGCGGTTTCAGATTTCAGCTTTACAGCAATTATTTTGTTTCGTGGATTGTGGTAATCTTTTTCATTTTCCTGGAGAGGATAAAAACTTTTACTGGAAATAAGATAACCAGGATTTAATTTATTAACTCTCTGGGTAAATAGAATAACGTTTAAAATAACTCCAAATAGAAACAATAGAATTACAGGTATTAAAATTAAAGCTTTCCCTTTTTTTAATATGGAAATGATGACTCCTGTCTGCTTTAAATAAAAAATTGCATATCGGATTCCTGAGCCTGTTCTATAAAGAACGCTACTCCCACGCAGGCCTCCACCTCGTCGATCATTTTCTCTTTTGGAATTTCAAGGACATCCATACTCATCTGGCAGCCATAAAATTTTACGCCCAGTTCTATTGCCATCTGCCTGAGCTCGGGAAGTGTAGCGGCTTTCTTTGCTTTCATCATTTTTCCAAACATCCATCTCCCCAGGCCGCCGAAGCTGTACTTACTGGGTGAGGCCTTGCTTATGTCTCCTCTTTCCATGATACCCATCATCCTTCCCATAAAACTCTTACCGGTCAGGGTTCTTTTCTTCAGGGCCCTGAGTCCCCAGAAAGTAAAGAACATAGTCACCTCTATATTGGAAGCTGCTGCACCTGTTGCTATGATAAAAGCAGCCATGAGTTTGTCCAGGTCCCCGCTGAAAACGACCATTGCCAATTTTTTCTTTTTATTATTCTCAACCATTGAGTCAATACCCCCTTTGGATTATTTTGTTACATATTTCTGTAACGATTGTTACAGAATATTTTTACAACTACTAAAAAGAACAATATTGTTAAAAACAATATATCACAATATTAAAGTATATCATTGTAATAATTGATAAAAAGATAAAAATTCAGATTACGGCTTCAATGATAAACCTTATTCCAAGATAAAATAAAAATATGCTGCAGGCAATAAGAATACCATTATAAATTTTCTGGTTAAAAAATCTGCGCCCGGTATTTACCAGAAATCCGATAAACAAATACCATATAAAATCCGCACTGATATGGCCGATATAAAAAGAAGTGATGCCGGCAGTATTAAATTGCACACTCTTTAAAATGAATGCTGCTCCTATACTGATCCACCAGATATACCAGTAAGGGTTCATAAGGCTTATAAGGATACCCTTGAATATTACTATAATGGTTGATTTTCCGGTAATGGTTCTTTGTTTCAACACAGACTTGAAATCTATGATAAATTTCTTCTTGAAAATCGAAACTATAATATCGGTTCCTATATATAGAAGAAAAATGCCTCCCAGGAGTCCGATTATCTTTGCGATAAGAGGGTTATCCAGAAACTTTAGTATTCCCAGAAAAAAGCCTATTACTACAATGAGTTCCAATATTGCATGTCCGACTACGATAAAAAAGGAGGTCCAGAAACCTTTCCGGGCTACACTGCTTATTACCAGTGTAAGCATTGGTCCCGGTACCAGAGCACCCGAGAAAGCTACTATCATCGACCCGATGAATATTTGGAAAATCTCATTCATTATACGATTCTATTTTCCAGTCTTCCTATTGTCTTAATCTCGCAAGTCACCATATCTCCGGGAAGAAGCATTTTTTTCTCTTTCATAAAAACTCCTACGCCGGAAGGAGTTCCGGTTGATACGAGGTCCCCTGCTTCCAGAGTGATAGACCTGGATATATATGATATAAGTTCATAAACTCCAAATATCATGTCCGACGTGTTTCCGTTCTGTCTGATCTCACCGTTTACATAAGATCTCAGGTTCAGGTTCCCAGGATCGGGTATTTTATTCTTTTCGATGATGGCCGGCCCTATAGGGCCAAAGGTGTCGAAACTTTTTGACCGGTACCACTGTGATTCATTTTGCTGGATATCCCTGGCTGTAATGTCATTCATTATGGTATAACCGTAAATATAATCTAATACCTTTGAGGCAGGAACATCTTTCATTTTTTTCCCTATCACTACGGCAAGTTCCACTTCATAATCGAGTTCTTTGACTTCCGGAGGGTATATGATATTCTCTTTGTTTTTTATTATGCAGCTTTTTGCCTTGGAAAAAAGCACAGGTTTTTTTGGGAACCGGCCATCCTGCTCCTTGATATGAGATTTATAGTTCATCCCCACGCATATTATTTTGCCCGGAATATAATTTTTGATTTCTGTTTTATATGACATTTTCCTTATCTAATCTTTTCTTTGAATTATAAGCTTAAGCCTTATTTTTATATATTTTAATACGAACCGAATAATATTATAATGTCTTTCTGGTATTAATATATTTTAAAAGGTGACGAATTTTGCGTTTTGTGGATTATAAATGTAAAGATTGCGGAAGCGTTTCGGAAATAGTAATAAAAGATGGAGGAAGTTGCAGTATAAAATGTGAGAAATGCGGAAGTAAAAAGATGATTAAAATCTTCGCGCCTGTAGGTTTTAAAAAATCCTCCGATAGTAGTGATAGTTACGGGAGTTCATCATCATGCAGCAGCTGCACCAGCGGAAATTGCTCCACATGTTCCGGTAGATAATTGTTTCGATTTCTTCAAATAAGACAAATAATCCAGTGAATAAATAATGTAAGCAGATTACTATTTAAATAAGTGGATTATTATTTTAAAAGTCCGGCAAATTTTTCCCGGAATTTTTTTATTTTTGGAGATATGATCAGCTGGCAATAGGGCTGCGAAGGATTGCTCGAAAAATATTTTTGGTGATAATCTTCTGCTCTGTAGAATTTATCCAGTGGTTCGATTTCGGTTACTATTGGCTTCGGATATTTTTTATCATTTTTTAAATTATTTATAAATGTTCGTGCAGTCTTTTCCTGTTTCGCAGAAGTAAAAATAATTACTGAACGGTATTGTTCTCCTATATCATTTCCCTGTCGATTAAGTGTTGAAGGGTCATGAATATAAAAAAACACTTCAAGCAATTGATCGTAACTCACAATCCCGGGATCAAATTCGATCTTTATCACTTCAGCGTGACCCGTTTCTCCTGAGCAGATCTCTTTATATGAAGGTTTTTCTGTAAATCCTCCTGCATAACCTGATTCGACACTTTTTACACCGGTTATTTGCAGAAAAATTTCTTCAAGACACCAGAAACAACCGCCTCCGAATACTGCAGTCTCATAATTCATTTTTACACTTTTCATTTCCCGTTGACGATAATAAATCACTATATCATTTAAGCAAATATAGTAAAAGTTTGTGGTAAAATAAATATAAATCTCAGGTCAGTGAAAATTATTTTTGGGATTTAAAGGTTAAATGAAAGGAAAATCAGTGAAAAATGCAATTATTGCCCAATCCGGTGGACCGACTTCGGTAATCAATAATAGTATCAGGGGAGCTATCGATACACTAATCTCCTCAGATAAAATCAATAGGATTTATGGAGCAAAGATGGGAATACCAGGGGTCCTTAATGAGAATCTGCTTGATATATCCTCTCAATCGAAAAAGCAGATTTCCCTGCTTTCGTATACACCTTCTGCGGGTGTCCTGGGCAGCTGCAGATATAAAATAAGAAATGACCTTGATCTCGAGAGGATTATCGAAGTATTTAAAAAACATGATATTGGCTATTTTTTTTATTGCGGCGGTGGTGATTCTATGGATACCGCTAGTAAAATAAGTGTACTTGCAGAAGAAAAGGGCTTTGACCTCATCGTAGCCGGTATACCCAAAACAATCGATAATGATGTAGGTGGGAAGCTTAAGGCTGATGGGACTTTCGACATCTGCGATCACGATCCGGGATATGGCAGTGTTGCAAGGAATACAGCTATCAATGTAATTGAATCCAACCATGAAAATATGGCAAGTTATACGAGTGATCCGGTCCTGGTGATAACAGTAATGGGAAGGGAAATAGGTTTTATTGCTGCTTCAGCCAGGCTTGCCGATCCTGAACGGAAGATTCCTTTACTAATAATTCTGCCTGAAAGTATGTCAAAAAAGGATCACAGAGCTAATCTGAGATTTATTGAAGGAAAAGTAAATGAAAAATTATCTGCTTACGGCAGGTGCATAGTAGTAATAAGCGAAGGAGTAAATCTGGGTGATCTGGGAGTCATAAAAGATAATTTTGGTCATGTCGAGTATGGATCTACTGCCACATCCGCGGGACAACTACTTATAAATTACCTGAATGGATTGGATAGAAAAGATAGAAAAACAAGGCTTGTCGTAAGAGGTTATGCGAGATGCGAAGTTCCTGGAACAAGACAGAGGAGAGAGGCTGCATATATCTCTGAAGTGGATCTACTCGAATCATATAAAGTGGGAGAATTTGCGGCAAATATTGCTCTTAAAGGAGAAAATGGATATATGGCAACAATCCTGAGGGTTCCTGGGGAAAAATACAGGGTAATTTATGATAAAGTGCCGCTGGAGGATGTTGCAAATTCGGAAAGAGAATTTCCGAAAGAATGGCTAATAAAGGAGAAAGCGGACGTCACTGATGATTTCATAAAATGGGCCATGCCGCTTACCGGCGGGAATTTTCCCAAATACTCCGAATTCAAAGAAATTTATGCGGGGAAAAAATGCCCTTCTTATATTCCTTTCAATTTGTAATTTTGGAAAAATGCTATTAAAATATGACGGATTAAAAAGCTAATTAGTAAAGATTTTAAAAAGAAGGAGTGTTGAAAATTATGTGGTGGCCCCATATGTTTGGTTACTTTGGAGGTTTCGGATATATAATAGGGATACTTATTACCATCTTGATTGCTGTATTTATAATAAAGATGATAATCCGTATGATATGGCATCCCAAAAATCATTATCATTTTCCACATCATTCACGTTTCTGGTCAGGCAGCAGCGCGCTTGATATTCTGGAAGAAAGGTATGCCAAAGGTGAAATATCCAAAGAAGAATTCGAAAAAATGAAAAAGGACCTGAGTTAATTCTTCAAAAATTTTCTATCACAATATTTATCTTAATTCTGGTTTGATGTTGGGGTTTATAGAACAATAAGACCTATGGGACCTCTGGATACACCTGAGGAAGTTGATGGGATTTCATACGAGAGTCTTTTATTCCCGGATCTTCGTGGTTTAAAGGCCTTCCTGAAGGATTATCCAACCGCAAAGGCGTATTGCATATATGGTGGCGAAAGACAAATGTCAGAAAAAAACATTGATATTCTGACATTGGAATATGCTCTAAAGAATTTAAATGTTACTTTATAAGATTAATAAAAGTTTACTTTAAGCAACAGCATTTATAAAAAGACCAACCATAAAATTATGACAAGATGTCCCGTTTGCACAAATCTAGAGGTAATTAAAAAGGGTAAAAGAAAGACCAAGCTCGGTTCAAGATTTTTGGCATCAGTCTTTATCACTTACCATATCTAAAGGGTAATAACTTTATCGCTTTGTTTTATGAGTTGATATAAATCATTCATGGTAGAGAGGGGACACATTTCAGATCCTCTAGAATTTCTAATTTTAAGGCAGGTTCCACAGGCCAGTATTTCTCCACCATTATCTACGAATGATTGCATCTGTTCTGTAACCTTAAACTTATCAGTATCAAGAGATTCACATTCTACACCACTGGCAAGTAAAAATACTTTTACTTCATCTTTTTCTTTTAATGAAAAGACCCCTAATCTAAAAGCATTCCAAACTGTTTCTGTATCATTAGAATAAATAACTATTCCTAATTTAACTTTAATGCCGCCTTTCTAAAAAATCTTTATCAATATTACTAAGAAGATTTTATCATGAAATATTTTTTATAATAATATCTAACGCACTATCAATTTCATCTATTGTAGTCATCTTGCCAGTAGAAAAACGTAGAGTTCCTTTTGCCCATTCGTATGGGACATTTAAGGCTTTTAATACCCCAGACACTTCAGATTTGCCAGAATGGCATGCTGCGCCAGAAGAAACTGCCAGACGGTTATTGATTTTACCAAGCAATAGATTTGCATCAATATTTTTAAAACTCAGACTTAGTGTATTTGGTAAGCAATTTTCAAACTGACTATTTAATTTAAAGTCGCTTATTTTTTTCTTCAGTTCATTATACAGCCTATCTCTCATTTCTTTCATTCGAGTTGCATTTTTAGCTAAATCCCTGCCTGCAATTTCACAAGCCTTGCCCAACCCTGCTATTTCTAATACATTTTCTGTCCCTGCTCTTGTGTTATTTTCTTGACCTGCTCCATGTATTAACTTTGTTAGTTTAATACCTTGTTTAACATAAAGCGCACCCACTCCTTTTGGAGCATAAATCTTATGACCTGCAATAGATAACATATTAACACCGAAATCGGTCACTTTTACAGGAATCTTTCCTGCAGACTGTACGGCATCGGTATGAAAAATAATATTATATTTTACTGCAAGTTTTGAAATTTGCTCCATAGGCTGGATTATCCCAATTTCATTGTTTGAATGCATTATTGTTATTAAAATAGTGTTAGGCGTGATTGCTTTTTCAACATCTGATAAATTTATGAGTCCGAATTCATTTACCGGTAGATATGTAACTTCAAATCCATTTGACTGAAGAAATTTACATGATTCCAACACTGATGGATGCTCTATTTTAGAAGTAATTATATGATTTCCCTTATCTCTTAAAGTAAAAGCTAACCCTTTAATGGCATAATTGTTTGATTCTGTTCCGCCACTTGTAAATATTATTTCATTTGAATTGCAGTTTAAAAAATCTGCAACCTGGCTTCTTGCTTTTTCTATTGCCTCTTTGGCTTTTTGTCCAAAGTAATGGCTGCTCGAAGGATTTCCAAAATGTTCTTTGAGAAAAGGAGTCATTGCATCAATTACTTCTAAATCAATCGGCGTTGTAGCATTATAATCCAGATATATGGGCTTTTGCTTCATTATAATTAATATCTATTATAATTTTTAATATCTTTAAGTATGTTTTTATTTTGTTCCAGATTTTTTATAAGTACTTCTCTCATCAGATCACAGGCTTTTGTTATTCTTTCATCAGATAATTTGTAAAAAACATTTAAACACTCCCGTCTTGAAAGAACGACGCCTTTTTCAATCAAAATTTTCATATGCTGGGAAAGGTTGGCTTTGCTTATATGTATCTTTCGAATTAGCTGGGTTGGGGTTAGCTCATCCTCACGCAGGGCAGCAATTATTTCAAGTCTTCTTGGATTTGCCAGGGTTTTACAAATATTGGCATGGAGCAAGAATATATCATCCATATGTATGTTTTCCTTTTTGTATGTTTAATATTTAATTTATAAAATCAGGATAGATTTATCTTAATATCTAAAATTAATATTCTTCCATTCCTATAAAGGTCCCATGCCAGCTGTGATACCAGACTTGCCCGCTAAAACCATTTACGCTTAACATTCCTACAACAGCACCATCACTATTGACTGTATCAATAGTATAGTAACCATAAAATTTTTGCCCTTCATCACCTGCAAATTCATTCTGGCTTATCTTTGCCAGATAACTGTTTGCAATCTCTATTGCTTTTTCTTCATCGATTGTCATATTGTTTTCATTCTGATTACCAGAAAATCCGGAATGCATTCCGTATTTTTGGTTCCACATCATATTTGGTCCGTACTCTGGAAATATTGCACCGTTTGTTTTATCAAGTAGAAGCTCCAGGACCCCAAATCCAGCATCTTCCTCAACAGTTTCTATATAAAAATTATTTGAAAATTCCATGATTTCCTTAATCTTTACATTTTGCAGTCCAGTATCATTTAGATATTTTTCGACCGCTGATTTAACCTGGTCAAAACTTATGTTCTGCACATCTATGTTTTGGTTTCCTGAGTTAAACCCTCCCATCATGCCCATCATGTTTCCCGGTCCAAATGTATAATTAGTACCGGTTCCAAAAGTACCGGCTGGGGAAGATAAGCTAAATACTATACCTTCAGAGATTAGGCCTACAACACCTATAGTAATTAGTACTATTGAAGCTATTAAAAATTTCTTTATATTTTTCATTGTTTTATATTTCTTACATAAAAGAATAGTATCAATTTATGAAGTCAGCTCTTTTTTCATGTTTTCGTACTGCTCTTTAGACAGTTCGCCTTTTGCATATCTTTCTTTTAATATCTCTAAAGAGTGTGCGCTGGTTTTATCTGCAGTACCATAACCTGATCTTCTTATGAGCCATACAATTAGAAATATCACCCCTATTACTATTGCCACAAAAAAAATAAAACCAAAAATCATCCCGAAACCACCAAAACCCATCATTGGCCATCCCCACATCATAATAATTTACTCCTTTATATCTTGTATATAGTTATAGAATAATTTATAAATGTTTAATAGTTTATAAATTTATTAACATATTAACAAAGTTTTATAATATAGTCAATATTTTGTAAAAATTTTTAATTTGAATAAAAAGATTATTTATAAAAACAAAAAAAATTAAGAATTAAAATTTATATTAAGTTTTAAATAAATAACTTTTTAAAATCTAAAAAATGTAATCATTTAATATTGCGTATAAGGACTTATTGAGGCTTAATTTACCTATCTGAGGTAGCTGGTCACCAAATGTAACCATATGTAATGTTAGACCCTAATATTGAGCTTAAACGAAGATATTTTTATACCAAATATATAAATGATTCCATACCAATAAGTTGGCATCCAAGAACATATTACGTAGACGCTAAGTGGCAAGAAGCATTTAAGACTACCCTAACTAAAAATAAGCATAGTCTCCTGCTTTTAAGCATTTTATCCCACACAAAATCTTACCACTTATTATCTATATACTATAAGAAATTGGATTAGAAGTTAACGGCGACCCCCTCCTCTTGGTCCTCGATCGTCTCTTCTGGGGCCCCCTCCTCTGTTGTCAAACCTTGGTCTTTCTACTCTTGGTTTTGCAACATTAACAACAATCTTTTTTCCTTCCAACTCAGTATCGTTTAACTTTTCG
>Ga0209521_10003322_pt1 | contig 12983 bp, 13 predicted proteins | sample Rifsed19ft4_FD_184016 | JGI IMG/M metagenome (GOLD analysis project Ga0209521, IMG submission 184016) | Soil microbial communities from Rifle, Colorado, USA - sediment 19ft 4 (version 2) | ecosystem: Environmental > Terrestrial > Deep subsurface > Rock core/Sediment | place: Rifle, Colorado... | reverse complement strand
CGCCCACACAAGGTAATCGAGCGACACGAAACGGTACGGTCGGCGCTCAGGCAGGTACTCAGGGAGGGCCCGCTCACCGCTCGTGAACTCTCGGCCCGCGTCCGGATCAGCGAGAAAGAAGTCTCCGGCCACCTCGAGCACTTAGCGCGCTCGCTCAGGCATAGCGGCGAGCGCTTGCGTGTCGAACCGGCGCAATGTCTCGCCTGTGCATTCGTCTTCAAGGAGCGCACGCGACTGACCAAGCCGTCCAAGTGTCCGGTGTGCAGGAGTGAGCGGTTGGACCCACCGCGCTTCGTCATTCTCGCAGGAGGGCCAGACGACCGTCGCTGATGGACATTGGGGATAGATCTACATAAGACCGCCCTCGCGGGCCGTGCTGTGCCCGGAGGGCGTCTGGATGCCTGGGGCGCGGTCGGATGTGCTGACGGTTAAGATGTCTCCTACCCATCTGATGCCAATGTGGTCAATAAGTTAGCCTTCCTTGGCTTCGCTGTCAACGATCTCGTGGCGACTGGGACCCTGTCGAGGAAAACGGCAACGCTTGACAGGGAAGGGGTGGGGCGGTAGCATAGGATGAAACGGGAACGCGATGATGGGGACAACGATGTCTTCGAACAAGATCGTGAAGGTGAGCGACGCGGATTTCGATCAGAAGGTCGTCAAGACCCAAGGGCTGACCATCGTCGATTTCTGGGCCGAGTGGTGTGCCCCCTGCCGCATGATCGCGCCGCTCCTCGAAGAGCTGGCCGATGAATATTCCGGAAAAGTGACGATCGCAAAGCTGAACGTCGACGAGAACCCTCGGACGGCCGCCCGTTATGGCATCCGGAGCATTCCAACGCTCCTCCTCTTTAAAGGGGGCGAGCGGGTCGATCAGGTCATTGGCGCGGTGCCCCGGAATGTCATTCAGTCCAAAATCGGCGCGCACCTCGAGTAATGCCCTTCCAACAGCACCCTCGGCCCCTCGCTCCGGGGCTCTCGCGGCGACCCTGTCCGGCGGCTTACGGCCCGGGTCCCTCCGTGTTCACGATCCGTGCAACGGAGTCGGGCACGGATCGCGCCTCGGTTTCCCAGGCCGTCGCCTGCCGAGGGACCCCACCGCTTTCGCCAATGTCGCTCGGGACCTGCAGGCGCTGTTGCCGTGGCGGGACCCCGGCCGGTCCGAAGGACGCCGAACTCCTTCGGGACCGCATACCATTGCCCGCTCATGGCACGCTTGACCCTTCCTTTTGTTCATGCTAACTTATCGTGCCCTAGCTACAGGAGTCATTGATGTATTACCCGTCCCGGAAGGCATTCAAGGCAAAGGCCCGCCTGGGAAACCTGATTCCGGTCTACCGCGAGGTCCTGGCCGATACCGAGACGGCCGTCTCGGCCTTCTTGAAGATCAAGGGGGGAGACTACGCCTTTCTCCTCGAGAGCGTCCAGGGGGGGGAGAAGTGGGCCCGCTTCAGTTTCATGGGGCGGAATCCCTCCTTGGTGATCCGGACCAAGGGAAGTCAGGCAACGCTTTCGAGGCCTGGCGTGCCTCCGGAGCAACGCAGGATCAGCAACCCGCTGGATCTCGTCAAGGAAGTCCTCAGTATCTACCGACCCGCCAAGGTGGAAGGCCTGCCACGGTTCTTCGGCGGCATGGTCGGGTATCTGTCCTATGATACCATTCGCTTTTTCGAAGCCCTGCCGGACCGCACCGAGGATGATCTGGCGCTGCCCGATGCGTTGTTTATGCTCACCGATACGCTGCTCATCTTTGATAACCTGCGTCAGCGGATCCAGGTGGTTTCCAATGCGTATGTCCCCGACACCGCCACCAGCACCGCCGAGGCCGCCTATGATCTCGCCTGCTCGAAGATCGAAGCACTGGTCGCCGATCTCCGCAAGCCGCTGGATCAACCCCCCGTTACCCCGGTGGCATCCCGCTCTCCGGGGGTGACGTCGACGTTCACCCGCGAGCAATTCTGTGGGGCGGTCCAGAGGTGCAAGGAGTATGTGGCGGCGGGGGACGTCATCCAGGCCGTCCTCTCCCAGCGGTTCGAGATCAAGACAGCGGCCCAGCCCTTTGACGTGTACCGGGCCCTGAGGATCATCAATCCCTCCCCGTACATGTACTTCCTCCACCTCGGAGACCTGTCGCTGGCCGGGAGTTCTCCCGAGGTCCTGGTGCGGCTGGAGGAGGGGCAGATCGACCTGCGTCCCATCGCCGGGACCAGGCCCCGAGGCGGAACCGAGGACGAGGATCGCGCCCTGGCGACCGAGCTTCTCGCGGACCCGAAGGAGCGGGCAGAGCATATCATGCTCGTCGATCTCGGGCGCAACGACGTCGGCCGGGTCTCCGCCACGGGGAGCGTCGAGGTCAACGAGCTGATGGTGATCGAGCGGTACTCCCACGTCATGCACATCGTGTCGAATGTGCGGGGGCGAGTCCAGGAGGGGCAGGATGCCTTTGATGTGCTCCGCGCCTCGTTTCCCGCCGGCACCGTGTCCGGGGCCCCGAAGATCAGGGCGATGGAGATTATCGAAGAGCTCGAGCCGGTGAAAAGGGGTCCGTATGCGGGAGCGATCGGCTACATCAGCTTTTCGGGGAACATGGATACGTGCATCACCATCCGCACGGTCCTATTCGCGAAGGAGCGGGCCTGGATCCAGGCGGGAGCCGGGATCGTGGCCGACTCGGAGCCCGAGCGGGAGTACCAAGAGACCCTGAACAAGGCGGCGGCCATGCTTCGAGCCGTGGAGATGGCCGAGGCAGGCCTCGTTGTGGAGAGTGGCTAGTGCGCGAAGCGCCATGGTACTGCTGATCGACAACTACGACTCCTTTACGTACAACCTGGCTCAGTATCTCGGGGAGCTTGGCGAAAAGGTCCAGGTCGTGCGCAATGATAAGATCACCGTGGAGGAAGTGGAACGCCTTCGCCCGGCGCGGATCGTCATCTCCCCTGGGCCTTGCACCCCGACCGAGGCGGGAATCTCGGGCCAGGTGATCTCCCACCTCGCCGGCCGCATCCCCATTCTCGGGGTGTGTCTGGGGCACCAATGTATCGGAGCCGCATTCGGGGGAAGGATCGTTCGGGCCGGACGGCTGATGCACGGGAAGACCTCCCTGATCCGTCACGACGAGCGCACGGTCTACCGGAATCTGCCGAACCCCTTCGAGGCGACCCGCTATCACAGCCTTCTGGTGGAGCGGGAGAGTTTTCCCGCCTGCCTCGAGGTCTCGGCGGAGACGGCCGAGGGGGAAATCATGGGGCTTCGCCACAGAGAGCACCTGGTGGAAGGGGTCCAGTTTCACCCGGAGTCGATCCTGACCCGGGTAGGCAAGGATCTTTTGCGAAACTTCCTCCAGTTGTAGCAGTCGGGCGTCCGCCTGATCCCTGAGACGGAGAGCCCAGGAGCCTTAGCGATGATCGTGGAGGCCCTCGCCAAGGTGGTGGAGGGGCAAGACCTCAGCCGCGAGGAGGCGAGGGGGGTCATGGAGGTCCTCATGTCCGGCGAGGCCTCCGATGCGCAGATTGCGGCCTTCCTGACGGCCATGCGGATGAAGGGGGAGACGCCGGAGGAGCTCACTGGCTTTGTCGAGGTGATGCGAGAGAAAGTGACGGGTGTTCCGACGCAGCACGCGGCCGTCCAGGGCTTGTCCCGTCCCGGACAGGGATTGCTCGTTGATACGTGCGGGACGGGTGGGGACGCGCGAGGCACCTTCAATATCTCCACGGCGGCCGCCTTCGTGGTGGCAGGGGCGGGGATTCCGGTGGCCAAACATGGGAACCGCTCCGTCTCCGGAGTCTGCGGGAGCGCGGATGCCATCGAGGCGCTCGGGATCCCCCTCGATCTTTCCCCCGAGCGGGTCGGCCGGTGTATTGACGAGGTCGGGATCGGCTTTCTCTACGCCCCGCTCCTCCATCCGGCCATGAGGCATGTAATGGGGGCTCGCCGCCAGATCCGGATCCGAACGCTCTTCAATCTCCTGGGGCCTCTGACCAATCCAGCCAGGGCCTCGGCGCAGGTGATCGGGGTCTATGATGGGAAGCTCACCGAGGTGCTGGCGAATGTTTTACACCAGCTCGGGTGCCACCGGGCATTTGTCGTGCACGGAATGGACGGCCTGGATGAGATCTCCACCACGGCCGAGACGAAGATCTCCGAGGTCCGGGGCGGAGTCGTGCGAAGCTACTTTGTCCGGCCGGAGGACTTCAGCATTCCCCGAGCAACGCTCGCGAACCTCACGGGGGGCGATCCGGCCGCCAATGCCGGGATCATCCGGCAGATCCTGCAGGGGGCCAAGGGCCCGAGGCGGGACATCGTTGTCTTGAACGCGGGTGCGGCGATCGCGGCTGGGGGGGGCGCGCAGGATATCCAGGAAGGGATCAGGGGTGCGGAGCGATCCATTGACAGCGGGACGGCATGGGAGAAACTGGAGAAGGCCGTGGCGTTCTGCAATCAATGAGGGGGCGCGACAGTCGGCTCACTGCGCGGGGCGGGGAACGACGATGATCCTAGAACGGATCGTGCAAGCGAAGCGGGAAGAGGTTGCCGCCCGGAAGGCGACAGTCCCCCTCTCGGATCTCAAGGCCCGGATCCGAGATCTGCCACCGCCTCGTGACTTTCACCGGGCGCTGGACCGCAAATCGAGCGGGGGAGGGATCCGTTTGATCGCCGAGGTAAAGCGGGCCTCTCCCTCGCAAGGAATCATCCGACAGGGGTTTGACCTCGAGCGCTTGACCCGCGCGTATGCGGCGGCCGGAGCGGCTGCCATCTCTGTCCTCACCGATGAACCGTTTTTCCAGGGAAGCCTGCACGATCTGGCCCGGGCGAAGGCGAGCGTGTCCCTTCCGGTCCTCCGCAAGGATTTCATCCTTGATCCGTACCAGGTCTATGAAGCGCGTGCGTGGGGGGCCGACGCCATCCTCTTGATCGTAGCGATCGTAGAGGCACAACCCCTGCAAGACCTTCTGGCGCTCTCAGACGAGATGGGTCTTCATCCCCTGACCGAGGTCCACACAGAGCAGGAGCTACAGGCGGCGCTGGGCGCCAAGGTCCCGATCGTGGGGATAAACAACCGGGACCTGAAGTCCTTCCAGGTCTCGCTCGAGACGACGTTTGCCCTGCTCGCTGAGATCCCCCAAGAGGTCGTGGTGGTCAGCGAGAGCGGCATCAGCCATCGTGAGGAGGTGGCGCGCCTCGAGGCGGCCGGGGTGGACGCCATCCTGGTCGGGGAAGGGCTCCTCCGCGCCCAAGACGTCGGGGAGAAGGTTCGGGACCTCTTGGGGAGGGGGCATGCCGGTTAGGGTGAAGATCTGCGGGATCACGAACGCCAAGGACGCCGAGATGGCGGTCGAGGCGGGGGCCGACGCCCTCGGCTTCATTTTCGTGGCGGGCACCCCACGGTACATCGATCCCGATGCAGCGCGCGAGATTGTCAACGATCTTCCCCCGCTCGTCAGTCCGGTGGGGGTTTTTGCCGATCATCCGGTCGCAGAGATCGAGCGGGTGATAGACCGTTGTGGTTTCCGGACGGTCCAGCTGCATGGATCCGAGGCTCCGGAGTACTGTCGCCATCTCGCTGTATCGGTCATCAAGACCTTTCGGGTCAGACGCGGGGGACCGCCGCCCCCTTTCGAGGCCTATCGCGTCCACGCCTTTCTCCTCGACACGTTCGTCGAGGGGAGATTGGGAGGGACAGGGCAAACCTTTCCTCTCGAGGTCGCGTCCTCTGCCAAAGCCTTCGGACGCGTGATCATCGCGGGGGGGCTCGACCCGGAGAACGTCGCCCAGGTGATCCGCGAGGTGCATCCGTATGCGGTCGATGTCTCAAGCGGGGTGGAATCCGAGCCGGGCCGCAAGGATCCCCAAAAACTGCGGAATTTTATCGCATGCGTGAGGGGGGCAGCATGAGTTGGCCCCTTCCAGATCGTGAGGGACATTTCGGCCGCTACGGGGGCCGCTACGTTCCCGAAACCTTGATGGCGCCGCTGGAGGACCTCGAGCGGGCGTACCGCGAGGCAGAGCAGGACCCGGCCTTTCAGGCGGAATTGACCTACTACCTTGAGCGATACGCCGGAAGGCCGACCCCGCTCTACTTTGCCCGCCGCCTCACCGAGAAATTCGGAGGACCAAAGGTCTACCTCAAGCGGGAAGATCTGTGCCATACGGGGGCGCACAAGATCAACAACACCCTGGGACAGGTGCTCTTGGCCCGCCGGATGGGGAAATCCAGGGTCATCGCAGAGACGGGGGCAGGGCAGCACGGCGTGGCGACGGCGACCGCAGCGGCGCTGTTTGGCCTGGAGTGCCGCGTCTACATGGGAACGGAAGACATGCGGCGTCAGGCCCTGAACGTGTTCCGGATGAGGCTCTTGGGGGCGGAGGTGGTGCCGGTGGAGGCCGGCAGTCGCACGTTAAAGGATGCGATCAATGAGGCGATGCGGGATTGGGTCACCCATGTTGATCATACGCACTACGTCCTCGGCTCGGCCCTGGGGGCCCACCCCTTTCCCTTGATGGTCCGCAACTTTCAATCGGTGATCGGCCGGGAGGCGCGGGCCCAGATCCTCGAGGCCGAAGGCCGGCTCCCTGACGTCCTGCTCGCGTGTGTGGGAGGAGGGTCGAACGCCATTGGCCTCTTTCACCCCTTCATCGAGGATGCCGGCGTCCGGATGATCGGCGTCGAGGCCGGGGGGCTCGGGATCGAATCGGGCAAGCACGCGGCTCGCTTTGCGGCTGGCGAGCCGGGGGTGCTTCACGGGACGCTGAGCTACGTCCTGCAAGACGGCGACGGCCAGATTCAAACCACGCACTCTGTGTCGGCAGGGCTCGATTATCCCGGCGTCGGACCCGAGCACACGTACCTCATGGAGATCGGCCGTGCGGCATACGTCTGGGTGACGGATGAGGAGGCCCTGCAGGGCTTCCGGCTCCTCGCCGTCCTCGAGGGCATCATCCCGGCCCTGGAGTGCGCGCACGCCATTGCCTATGCGACCCGGGTGGCGTCCGAAATCGGACGGGATGGTATCCTTCTGATCAATCTTTCCGGCCGCGGGGATAAGGACGTCGAGCTCGTTTCTGAGATCACGGGCGAGGCACCGCAGCAGGGAGGGATTCGGGATTTGGTACGGGAACGCCGTGATCCCTGACGTTGGACATCGGACATTGGACGTTGAAGCATGAATCGGATCGACCGGTGTTTTCGGGACCTGCGAGCCGCACGAGGCAAGGCCTTGATCCCCTTCATCACCGCCGGGGATCCGGACTTGTCCACGACCCGGGAACTGGCATGGGCCTTTGGGGAGGCGGGGGCAGACCTCCTCGAGCTCGGCGTCCCCTTCTCCGATCCGCTGGCCGATGGGACGACGATCCAGCGAGCGAGCCAGCGGGCCCTCGAGAACGGGGTCACACTCAAGGGGGTCATCGGATTGGTGGAGCAGATCCGTGCCCGATCGCCGATTCCCATCGTCCTCATGAGTTACGTCAACCCGATCCTCCGCATGGGGGCTCGCGAGTTTGCCAGGCACGCCGGCGATGCCGGGGTGGACGGGATCATCGTCCCGGACCTACCTCCCGAAGAGGCACAACAGTTGCAGGCGTATTGCACGACCGCTCAAGTCCATACGATTTTTCTGGCCGCCCCCACGAGCACCGAGGCGCGGCTGCGCCGCATCGCGGAGGTGTCTCAGGGATACATTTACTATGTCGCCCTCAAAGGGGTGACGGGCGCCAGAGAGAGTGTGCAGTCCGATCTCGAGGCCTCTCTGGCCCGCCTGCGCCGGGTGACCGACAAGCCCATTGCGGTCGGGTTCGGCATCAGTACTGTAGCGCAGGTGTCACACGTCGCGGCCCTTGCCGACGGGGTGATCGTAGGATCGGCAATCGTTGACCGCATCGAGCAAAGAGGCCGCGGTCCGGAACTCGTCGAGGACGTGGCCGCATTTGTCCGGGCCTTGAAGCAGGCGATGGGATAGGAGGAGCGGTGGGCAGAAATCAACAGGCACGCCGAAGCGGGCAAAAGTCCCCAGTCGGGGTGCGGCGGCTCCTCACCTCTTACCAACGCCAGCTCGACCGTCAGCAGGCGCGGATTGCCGGACTGGAGAAAGAGCTCAAGACGCAGGACCGCCGGGTCAGGCTTCTCCAGGCCATCCGGCGGGCTTCGACAACCACGTTGCAGCTCGAACCGCTCTTTCAAGCACTCCTGAAGATCATCCTGCAGGGCCTGGCCGCTGATTACGGCGTCCTCTTGCAGATCGATCCGCACAGGAAGCGGGTGCTTTTCGGGATGCAGCGCGGAAAGAATGGATCTCCGATCTCGCTGGCACCTGCCTCGCTCAAGGGGGCGCATCGCCGGGAGATCGTCACGGGGGGCGATGGCGCGCGTCTTCGGACGGTCGGGGCGGCGCCACCCGGCTGGGCCCTTCCCCGATTCACAGGGGGGCGGGCCTCGCTTCTTACGGTCCCCTTGCGGGTCTCCGGCCACCTCGCCGGAGTGCTCGAGCTACTCCGCCTTCCGCCCTCTCCTTCGTTTCATCGGGACGATGCCGACCTGGTTGCGACCATCGGACATCAGCTGGGGATGGCGGTGGAGAACGCTCGCCTCTACTCCGAGGCGGCAAAACGGGTGGGACAGTGCTCAAGCTTGATGGAGCTGAGCGCCATTCTCAACTCGACCCTGCAGATCTCGGAGGTGCTCAGGCGGGCGGTGGAGGCCGCCACGCGCCTCATGGAATGTGAGGTCGGGTCTCTCCTCCTCCTGAACGAGGCGTGCGACGAGCTGGTCTTTGAGGTGGCATTAGGGGAGCGCGGGAGAGAGGTGAAGGAGGTCCGGCTCAAGGTCGGGGAGGGCGTCGCGGGATGGGTGGCCAGGACCGGGCAATCCACCGTCGTGAGCGATGTGCGGCGCGATCCCCGCTTCTCACGGCGGGTCGACGTCCGAACCCATTTCGTCACCCGAAACATGATCTGTGTTGCCGTGAAGAGCCGGGACCGGATCATCGGGGTACTCCAGGCCATCAACCGACGGAGCGATCGTCCCTTCGATGGGGAGGATCAGCGCCTGTTCGAATCGTTGGCCCGTCAGGTGGGGATCGCGATTGAGAACGCGCGACTCTACGAGGAAGTGAAGGAGACCTTCCTCAGTACGGCGGCGACATTGGCCGAGGCGATCGAGAAGCGAGACCCGTACACGGGCGGCCACGTGCGGCGCGTCGTGGATATCTCGCTGGCCATCGGGGAAGAACTGGGCCTGAAGCCTGAGGAGAAGGAGACGCTCGAGCTGGCCGCGATCTTGCACGATGTGGGAAAGATCGGAATTCGGGACGGGGTCCTCCTCAAGCACGGCCCCCTGACCCCCGAAGAGCTGGCGCACATCCGTCTCCATCCGGAGCTCGGGGCGGAAATCCTCGCGCCGATCAAGCAGCTCGAGGCGGTGATCCCGGCGGTTCGGCATCATCAGGAGCGCTGCGATGGTCAGGGGTATCCGCAGGGGTTGAAGGGGAACGAGATTCCGCTGGCGTCACGCGTGATCGCCGTCGCCGACGCCTTTGATGCCATGACCACTGACCGCCCTTACCGTCCGCGGTTGGGCGACGAAGCGGCGGCCACTGAGATCGAACGGTGTGCCGGGTCGCAATTCGACCCCAAGGTGGCGGAGGCGTTCCTGCGGGCCTTTCGGGGTGGACGAATCAGCTCACAGGCGTTGGAGCATCTGGAAAAGAGGGCTCCACAGAGAAGGGGAGCGGTGTCTCAACCGTCGGCGTCCAGCGGAGGTCGGGCATGAGGTACCGGGTGCTCGGATGCTTTGGCGGTGAGGCGCCGCGATACCACCTCTCCAGCTTCCTCCTGGATGAGACCCTGCTGATCGACGCGGGGTCCGTCACCGGTGTCTTGGAGATCCCTGAGCAGGCGCAGATCGAGGCGGTCCTTCTGACACATACGCACCTGGACCACGTCCGCGGGCTGGCCCACCTGGCGGATAACATCTTTGGTCAGCGGGACCGGCCCATCACCGTCCACAGTATCGAGCCGGTGCTCGAGGCCCTGAAGGGCTCTCTGCTGAATAACGTCTTGTGGCCCAACTTCACCGAGATCCCGAATTCACGAATGCCCATCCTCGATTTTCGCCCTCTCCCCGAGGGGAGGCCGACTCCCCTCTGCCATTTCCGGGTCACCCCGATTCGCTTGTCCCATTCGGTGATCAGTGTTGGCTATTTCGTCGAGGGCGATTTCGGAACCCTGCTTCACCTGGGAGATACGGGCCCGACGGAGGCAGTCTGGAAGGCGGCGCAGGACATCTCGAACCTCCGGGCAGTCATGATCGGGACCACCTTCCCCAATCGGCTCCAACGACTCGCAGACGTGAGCGGACATCTGACCCCGCAAGCCCTCAAGGCGGAACTGGCCAAGGCGCGCGTGAAGGCGACCGTGTATGCGTATCACTTGAAGCCCCAGTATACCGCTGAGATCATTGACGAGCTTAAGAAAGATGTCCCAGGGTGTCAGATTCTGGAGCAGGGAAAGGAGTATCGGTTTGCACCGGTGGCGTAGGAGCGCCCCGATGGTGGGAGACAACAGGGGGGCCAGCCTCATGGAGCTCTTCATGGTGGGGGTCGCCCTTGTGGTCCTGATGGGGATGGTTATGCCGTCGTTTTTTCGAACCCTCGAGGCCTACCGGCTGCGCGGAGCGGCCTGGAATCTGGCGGGAGACCTGCGCCTGGCACGCCAGAAGGCCGTCTCGCTGCAACTCGACCACCGCATCTGCTTCGCGAATTGTGACGCTGCGGTCCCGGCGGGAGGCTACCTGCTCCAGCGAAAGGTTTCCGCGGGTCCTCCCGCAGTGTGGTTCGTCGATGTCAGGCGGGCCGACCTCCCCGATGGGTTGACCTTAACCTGGAGTGCGGACGCGGTAAGATACGATCTTAAGGGAGAGGCGTCCGGCAGCACGATCACCTTGACAAATAGTGCCGGCACCTATGCCGTGGTGGCATCCCCGTCCGGGCGAGTTCGGGCATGCAAGGTAAGCTGCCCATGAGCCACATCCTTCGCGAAAAGGGTCTGAGCCTCGCCGAGGTCCTGCTGGCGGCCGCCATTATCTCGGTCGCGGTCCTGGCGATCGTAGGCCTGTTCCCCACGGCCCTGCAAAATGTCCGGTACGGGGGGCATATGAGCCAGGCCTCATCGTTAGCGCAGGAGATGATCGAGATGATCCGGACCCGCCCGTTCGCGGAGGTTTCCTCTTATAATAATCTTGACACGCGGCTGCCCGCCCCGGGCGGTCTCACAGCACCAGTCCTTGCCCACTTCAACAGATGGACGACTGACGTTGCGCCGGCGAATCCGGCTGGGGCCCTGCCCCAGGGGTGGGGGACGGTCCAGGTCGTAGAGAACGCCCTGGGGCTCGCCGATTTGAAACAGGTAACCATCACGGTGGGGTGGCGCGAGAGCGGAAATCAAACCATCACCATCGTGACCTATGTGGCTCGCTATGGGTAGACAGCGCGATCGATTCGGCGATGGACGCAGTGAGGCGGGCTTTAGCCTGGTCGAGGTCTTGACTGCCACGGCGATCAGCGGTGTCGTCCTGCTCGCGCTCTACCTCTTGTATGATGTGAACCAGGTCACCTTCGTCAAGGGCGAGCAGCAGGCCGATCTCCAACAGAACGCCCGGATCGCCGTAGACCGGATCGTCCGGGAGTTACGCCTGGCGGGACTTTACCCGGAGGAGCCACCTGTCATTCCACCAGTCTGCCCGACGGCGATCCAATCGGCGACCGCCACGAGTATCAGATTCATCGCCGATGTCGATTCCGACGGCACGACCGAAAGAGTCGAATATACTCGCGACCCCGCGTGCACTCCGAACTGTATAAACGATCCTCCAAAGATCCGGCGCGAGCGGTGGTCCCCACCCGCAGGCCCGACCTGCACGAGCTGGTTGGTCGCAGGAGGAGCCCAGTCGTTCGCCGAGCGCGTGACAACCTTGAGGTTTACCTATTATGATGCCAACAACACTTGCCTGGGCGGCGCCGCCGCCCCCGATTGTCCCGCCCCCCCTGCTGCTGTTCCAGGAGGCAGCCTTGGCAACATTCGACGCATCTCGGTGACGATCACGACACAAGATGCCCAGACCGGAAGCAAGGCACAGCCCTTTACCCTGCGGGCCGAAGTGCGCCCCAGGAATCTAGGGTTGTGATGCCCCTCGCAGAGGTATCGTGTTGCAGGATCCGGCCCTTTTCGGTTATACTATGTGGCACGCTCGTCAGGCAGAGGAGAGCCCTGGGATGATGAAGATGATGAAGAGGGGGAGAGGTCAAGAAGGGATTGCCCTGGTCATCACCCTGCTCGTCATGACGCTCCTGTTGATCATGGGGAGCGCCTTTATGAGCATCTCCTCGACGGAGACCCTGATCGCCATCAACGAACGGAACCGAGTGCAGGCGTATCATTTGGCCGAGGCGGCGGCCGAAATGGCCATCGCGCAGTTGACCGCGAATAGCGGATATGTAGGAACGATTCCCCAAAATGCAGACGTCAACTTGGGGCCTGGAAGCTATCGGGTGGACGTTTGCCCCCCGAGGTGCTCACCTCCCGCAATCACCGCCCCTGCCGACCCCAATCAGCGGATTATCGTTGCCATGGGCTGTGTCCGGAACTGCACCCCCCCCAGCGCCACGTCCCGCGTGGAGGTGCGCGTGCAGCCGGCCTCGCCATTTAGGTTCGCCGCATATGGTCTGGGGGTGACCGGGCTGCAGGACGGCGTGCTCATGGACAGCTACGACTCCGCCCTGGGTGACTATCCTTCCGGCCCGCCATCGCAGGCCCATATCGGCAGCAACGGCAACATCGTCCTCTGGACAGGGAGCACCGTGAAGGGGAATGCCCAGGCCGTAGGTACCGTAACGCTCGGTTCAGGTTCCACAATACAGGGCACGACCACTGCGCCGGCACCTTCCGTCACCTTTCCTACGGTGGACACCACCCCTCCAACTCCTCCTGCACCC
>Ga0209521_10003320_pt1 | contig 12987 bp, 8 predicted proteins | sample Rifsed19ft4_FD_184016 | JGI IMG/M metagenome (GOLD analysis project Ga0209521, IMG submission 184016) | Soil microbial communities from Rifle, Colorado, USA - sediment 19ft 4 (version 2) | ecosystem: Environmental > Terrestrial > Deep subsurface > Rock core/Sediment | place: Rifle, Colorado... | reverse complement strand
GGGAGACCCCGCCGCCTTGGCCAGCCTCGAGCGCCTCGGCTTCCACAATCCGCAGGCTGCAATCGCCGCCATCCGCGCCTGGCAGTCGGGCCGCTACGCCGCGACCCGAAGCGAGCGGACGCGGGAGCGGCTGACCGCGTTTCTGCCCTCTCTGCTCGATGCCTTCGGCCGCACCGCCGAGCCCGATCTCGGCCTTGCCACCTTCGACCGGGTGATCGCCGAGATGCCCGCAGGGCTACAGCTCTTCTCCTTGCTTGCCGCCAATCCCAGCCTGCTGAGGCTGCTCGCCGACATCATGGGGACGGCGCCGCGGCTCGCCCGCATCATCGGGCGAAGGCCGCGCCTGCTCGACGCCGTGCTCGACCCCGGCTTCTTTGGTGCGGTGCCGACCCCGGCCAAGCTGAAGGAGCTGGTCGGAGCCGCGCTCGCCGAGGCATCCGACTATCAGGACGCGCTCGACCGTGCGCGCATGGTCGGCCGCGAGCAGGCCTTCCTCATCGGCGTCAGGGTAATCTCAGGAACGCTCTCGGCACGGCAGGCGGGAGCCGCTTATGCCGGCCTCGCCGAGACGCTGATCGAGGCGCTCGCCGGGAGGGTCGAGGACGAGCTGGTCCGCGTCCATGGGCGGATGCCGGGAGGGCAGGCGGCCGTGCTCGCCATGGGCAAGCTCGGGGGTCGGGAGATGACGGCGGGCTCAGACCTCGATCTGATCATCGTCTATGATTATGAGGGCGATGGCGCCCAGTCCGATGGGCCGAGGAGCCTTCCAGGCACTCAATATTACACGCGCTTCACCCAACGCCTGATCGCGGCGCTCTCGGCCGAGACCGCTGAGGGCTCCCTCTATCAGGTGGACATGCGGCTCAGACCCTCGGGCAGTCAGGGTCCGGTCGCGACCAAGCTTTCAAGCTTCATCGCCTATCAGAAGGGCTCGGCCTGGACCTGGGAGCATCTTGCGCTCGCCCGCGCGCGCTTGGTTACGGGCCCGGCCTCCCTGCGGCGGCAGATCAACGCCACGATCAAGGAGGTGCTGTCCCGTCCGCGCAACCCGGCCGCGGTGGCGGCCGAGGTCAGGACCATGCGGGCCAAGATCGCCGACGACAAGGGCAGCGCGGATATCTGGGACTTGAAGCAGGCGCGCGGGGGCCTGATCGATCTCGAATTCATCGCCCAGTTCTTGCAGATCGTGAGCGCAGCGGAGCATCCGGAGGTCCTCGATCAAAACACCGAGCTGGCGCTGACCAAGCTTTCGGCGGCCGGCGTGCTCTCTCCGGGTGATGCCGAGATCCTGGTGCCGGCGGCGCGGCTCTATCACACGCTGACCCAGGTGCTCAGGCTTTGTCTCGACAAGCCGTTCGTGGCCGGCGAGGCCCCACGCGCGCTGAAAGACCTGCTGGCGCGGGCATCGGACATGCCGGACTTCGCCACGCTCGAATCCTCGCTGACAGACACGCTTGCCGCCGTACACGAGGCCTTCGACCGCATCGTCGGTTGATTGGGGAGCCAGCGGCTCAATCGCGTGGTGTCGTGCGCGCCTTCATTGCTCTACTCAACGCGACGAAGGCTGCTTGAACCTGCTTGAACAAGCGTGGCGGTAGAAAGCCGTAGGCATAGCTTCCGTCCGCGCGTTGCCTGAGATCATATCCGGGCCACAGGAATTCGTTTCCTTCGGCAACGACAATCCAGGATGGCTCGTCGTCGAGACCGAGATGACCCCTAACGCCTGCGGGAATCTCGATCACCCAACCTTCATTTTCCGGCTTGCGATGAGTAATGGGCAGGACAGTGACGATGCTCGCGCCCTTCTGCTCGTCTTCGACGCAAAGCACGATGACGCTTGGCCGGTCTTTGCGGCCTTCTTCTTTGCCCTCCGCGTGCTCGTAATGCCACAGATAGGCGTAGTTGACGACAAGGCCGGGCTCCGGGGTGGGAACCGCCATGCGAAAGGGCTACTTCGTCTTCAGTAGAGCATCGAGATGCTTGTGGCGCGGATGCATGCGTGCCTTTGCGATCGCCTCGACTTTCTCGTCGTTCAGCTCTGCCGTGGCGAAGCTTCGCCGCGCGGCCCGCATGCGCTCATATTCCTCATATTCATGCGGAGCGATGAAATAGCCCGTGATCTCGCCATGACTGGTGACTGGGACCGCGCCACGCTGTGCTTGTACGCGGTAGCGGCCGAAATTGCGGACGAACTCGGAAGCGGGCACGGCGGCGGAGTAGGTCTTTGAATCCATGGGTTGGCTCCTCGGATACTCTACACAATATAAGACAATTACACAAAATCTGCAAGTTGCGTCGCGACGGGAAAACGGTGTGGATGGCCGGTTCAAGCGCGGCCATGACGAACCGAAGGAGCAGGGAGGTAGCGATCAGGCGGTGGCGGCGAGGTTGCGCTCTTCCTCGGCGATCGCCGGCTGCGTCGGCAGCGTGCAGGTGACCGTCGTGCCCTGACCCTCGCGGCTCGTAATGCGCAAGGTCCCGCCATGCAGCTCGACCAGAGCGCGGGAGATGGCAAGGCCAAGCCCGCTCCCTTGATGGCTCTTGGAGAACTGGTTCTCGACCTGCTCGAAGGGCTTGCCGAGCTTGGCGATGTCGGTCTCGGGAATGCCGATGCCGGTGTCCTTGATGGCGATCTTCACGTGGCCGCGCGAGCGCGACAGGTGCACGTCCACGCTGCCGCCGTCGCGGGTGAATTTGACGGCGTTGGAGAGCAGGTTGAGGAACACCTGCTTGAGCGCGCGCCGGTCAGCCTCAAGCATCAGATGCTGCGGCCCGTGGCGGTCAAGCGTGATGTTGCGCTCGGCGGCGGCCTGGCTCACCACCTTCATGCTGTCCTCGACGATATCGGCCAGATCGATGCTGCCGACGTCGAGAGACATGCGGCCGGCCTCGATCTTCGACATGTCGAGGATGTCGTTGATCACTTCGAGCAGATAGGCGCCGCTGGCGAAGATGTCGCGGGCATATTCCTGATATTTGGGGTGGCCGAGCGGGCCGAATAGGGCCTGCTGCATCACCTCGGAGAAGCCGATCACGGCATTCAAGGGCGTGCGCAGCTCGTGGCTGATATTGGCCAGGAACTCCGACTTGGCGCGGTTGGCGGCCTCGGCGCGGTTCTTCTCCAGCGCATATTTCTCGGCGAGATCGACGAGCTGCTGCTTCTGCTGCTCGAGCTCGCGGCGCGAGAGCCTGAGCTCGGCGACGCTCGCCCGGAGCTGCTGCTCGCTGTCGGCGAGGCGCTGCTGGCTCTCCTTCAGCACGGTGATGTCGGTGCCGACGCTGACATAGCCCCCGTCGCGCGTGCGGCGCTCGTTGATGTGAAGCCAGCGGCCGTCCTCGATCTGCGCCTCGTAGGTGCGGCTATCGTCGTCGTCGGTGCCGGCGACGGCTACGCGCTTAGAGACGATCGGCTCGGAAGCCGCGGCGATGACCTCGTCATAGGGGCTGCCCGGACGGACCATATCGTCGGGGAGGCCATGGAACTGCTGATATTTGCTGTTGCACATCACCAGCTGATTGTCTTTGTCCCACAGCACGAAGGCCTCGGAGATCGTCTCCACCGCATCGCGGAGTCTCGCATTTTCGTCGGCGGAGCCGGGGGTAACGTCGTGGTCGGCGATCACGGCGATGCCGGTGAGGCACGGCTCCCGATCATGCAGGCTGCGGGTGATGTGGCCGCGCAGCCTTAGGCTGACCCAATGTCCGTCGGCATGGCGCAGCCGGAAACATCCGTCGAATAGGGACGCGCCCTCCCGGAGATGCCGGTCGATCTCGCCGCGCAAATCGTCATCGGGATGCAGCGCCTGGGAGATGACGCGAAAGGCCATGGCCTTATCCTGCGGCGCCAAACCGAGCAGCCGGTACATGGGCGCCGACCACTGCACGTGGCCGCGGGCGAGGTTCCAGCGCCAGACGCCGCAGCCCGGCAACGCCTCGGTCAGCTCCTTGGCTAGGGCGCCGCCGTCCTCGCGCGAAGCGGTCGGAGCGAGGTACCAGAGGCCGCCGGCGAGCAGCGCGAGAACGAAGCCCGTCAAGACGAGGAGAGTAATCTCGAGGCGTGCCGCGCGCTGCCAATCGGCGAGCGCCGCTCCGACCGGCTGGACGAAGGCCAGTTGCGCATCGGTTTGCGCCACGTCGCGAACCGTGACGATGGCGTCGGTGCCGTCGAGCAAGGTCATGCGCAGCACGCCGGCCTCGGCCCCGAACGTGGTGAGGGGCTGTTGCGGCCCCAGGATGGTGAGAAGATTGCCCGAGCGCGAGCCGTCGAGCGGGGCGCGGCCTTGGATCTGGCCCTCGGCGTCGGCCAGGAGGGCAGTCCGGCCTTCGGCGGTCGCGCCCTTGGGCAGGCTCTCGGCGAGAGCGCTCTGCCAATTCGTGCTCGAGCTGAGCGTCTTGTCCTTGAGGCTCAACGAGGCATTATCGGCGATCAGGGCAAGCTGGTGGCGCGCCGCGTCGAGGCTCGCGCGCTTGCCATGGATCAGTTGGAAGGTGAAGCCAATCAGGGCAACGGTGGCAAAGCCCACGAGCAGAAGAGGCACGAGCCGGCGCAGCAGCTCAGCATTGGGAAGATGGCGGCCGACGAGCGCGCGGAGATCCTGCCAATGCGGCCCCGCGAAAGCGAATCCCTCACGCGCAGAATGCGCCCGCGCCATTCGGTCCCCCTCTGACGTTCTCCTGCTTCGAGCCGGAGAAGTGCCGCATCTCCGAATCGCCTGGTCATCATTGGAATCGATGAAGGCGGCGGCTGTCCAGAAGAAACCTGTGGAAATTCGGTTAATAACCCGTTGACGACGCCCGACTCTAGGCGGCGTCCAGGGTCTTGGTCACGATCTCGTAGCTGTCGGTCGAGAGCGGTTTGGCGGCCAGATCCTCGAGGACGGCCTTGGCGCGAGCCTGTCTTGTGGGCTCGAGAATGCGCCAGCTTTCAAAGGCGCCGAGCAGGCGCGCGGCCACGTGCGGGTTGAAACGGTCGATTTCGAGCGCCTGGCCGGCGAGGAGTTGATAGCCCGCGCCGTCGGGCCGGTTGAAGCCGGTGGGGTTGGCGTGGGCGAAGCTTCCGATCAGCGCACGGATGCGGTTCGGATTCTTCAGCGAGAACTTGGGGTGGGAGAGGAGCGCCCGCACGGTCTCGACCGAGTCGGGCCTGGCGGCCCGCGCCTGCACGGCGAACCATTTGTCGAGAACGAGGGGTTCGTCCTGCCAACGCGCATAGAAATGAGCGAGGAGGCCGTCGCGCGCCGGGCCCTGCAAATGCGAGAGGATGGACAGCGCCGCGATGGCGTCGGTCATGTTGGAAGCCTCGCGGTAGTGCCGTTCGGCGCGTCCGATCTCGGAGACCTCGCCGGTCGCCACCAGAAGGTCGAGGGCGGCGCTGCGTAGCGCGCGCCGGCCTGCGCTCTCGGGATCGGGCGAATAAGCCCCGCTCGGCGCGGCACGCTCGTAAAGCTCGGCTAAACTTTCCCGTGTCTCGTTGCCGATCATGGTGCGCAAGGTCTCGCGGGCCTTGTGCACGGCATCGGTATCGACTTTGCGGGCAAGCTCCCGCGCGATGTCCGATTCGCTCGGAAGCTTGAGGAATTCGGCGCGATAGGCCGGCAGCAGGCTCGCGTCGCTCGCCGTGGCGCCAAGCGCGTGCGCGAGCCGCGCGGCCTCTTTTCCCCTCACCAGCTGAAGACTACCGCCGCGCGCAGCGGCGGTGAGGAGGTTGACGGCGTAGGTCTGCGCCGCCTGCCAGCGGTTGAACGGGTCGCTGTCATGCATCATCAGGAACTCGATCTGGTCCGCATCGAGACTCGTGGTGAGACGGACCGGCGCCGAGAAGCCGCGCAGCAGGGAGGCGGTGGGCGGCGAGGGAATGTCGCGGAACTCGAAGACTTGCTCGCGTGCCGTCACTTCGAGCAAGCCGTCGGACAAGGGCCCTCCGCCGTCGAGCCGCAAGGGAAGCTCATCGCCGTTAGAACCGATGAGGCCGACCTTGAGGGGGATCAGCATCGGCTCCTTCTTGGTCTGGCCGGGGGTGGGGGGCACGACCTGGCTCACGGCGAGCCGCGCGGTCTTGGCATGCGGGTCATAGTCGAGCGAGCAGGCAAGCTCGGGCGTCCCGCTTTGGGTATACCAGAGCATGAATTGAGAGAGATCGCGGCCCGAGATGTCGGCCATGGCCTCGACGAAGTCTTCGACCGTCACGGCCTCGCCGTCATGGCGCTCGAAATAGAGGTCGAGGCCTTTGCGGAAACCCTCGCGGCCGAGCAGGGTCTGCAACATGCGGCAGACCTCGGCGCCCTTCTCGTAGACGGTCGCCGTATAGAAGTTGTTGATCTCGATATAGGAGGCGGGCCGTACGGGGTGAGCGAGAGGCCCAGCATCCTCGGGAAATTGATGGGTCTTCAGCATGCGCACGGCGGCGATGCGCTCGACCGGCCCGGCGCGGGTGTCGCCGGTGAACTCCTGATCGCGGAAGACCGTGAGACCTTCCTTCAGGCAGAGCTGGAACCAGTCGCGGCAGGTGACGCGGTCGCCCGTCCAGTTGTGGAAATATTCGTGCGCGATCACCCCTTCGATCGAGGCGTAATCGGCGTCGCTGGCGGTGTCTGGCCGCGCGAGCACGAGCTTGTCGTTGAAGATGTTGAGGCCCTTGTTCTCCATCGCCCCCATGTTGAAGTCGCTGACGGCGACGATATTGAAGACATCGAGATCGTATTCGCGGCCGAAACGCTCCTCGTCCCAGCGCATGGCGCGCTTCAGGGACTCCATGGCCCAGGCGCAGCGGTCCTCCTTGCCGGGCTCGACATAGATGGCAAGGGCGACCTTGCGGCCCGAGGCGGTGACGAAGCTGTCGGGCACAGAAGCAAGATCGCCGCCGACCAGGGCAAAGAGATAAGACGGCTTGGGGAAGGGATCGTGCCAGATGGCGAAGTGCCGCCCGGTGCCGGGGATGTCGCCGTGCGCTATTGGATTGCCGTTCGACAGCAGCACCGGCGTGGTGGCGCGGTCGGCCTCGATGCGCACCGTATAGACGCCGAGCACGTCAGGCCGGTCGATAAAATAGGTGATGCGGCGGAAGCCCTCCGGCTCGCACTGGGTGCAATAGGTTCCGCGCGAGCGGTAGAGGCCGGAGAGCGCGGTGTTCGCGTCCGGGTCGCACAGGGTGACGACTTCAAGGGTGAAAGGCTGCGCCGGAATGGCGGCGATGCTGAGCGAGGCTTCCCTAAGCTCATAGTCCTGGGGCGACAGGGGTTTGCCGTTGAGCGCAAGACTCTGAAGCGTCAGGCTTTCGCCATCGAGCACGAGGGGGCGCCCGCCCGTCGCCACCTTGGGGTTGGGCCGCAATCTGAGCTTTGCGGCGACGCGCGCCGCCTTCGGGTCGAGGGCGACGTCGAGCTCGACCTCCTCGATGAGATAATCGGGAGGGGCGTAGTCTTTGAGGAGTTTGGGCTTGCGGCCGGACTGGTGCATGGACCTGAAACAATCCCTTCACCGTGGCTCTTAGAGGGCAAGTCGCAGAATGCCAAGCCCGAAGCTTGTGCAGTGTCGTTGCGGGGAAACACCACTCTCTTGTCATTGCCCGGCTTGACCGGGCAATCCAGTAACCCCTGCAACAGCCCATGACGAAGCACGGTGGGTACTGGATACCCGCTTTCGCGGGTATGACAGCTGGATGGAGGTCCGGTACTTTGACCGGACGTGACGTCTAGCCGGAGACTTCGCTGATGATGCGCCGGGCGATCTGGGCGAGCTTGGTCAAGTCGTCGCTCAGATTCTCGGGCTCCTGCTCGGCGTGCTCGAGGAACTCTTCGAGCAGCTTCATGAGCATCGGCGCCCGCACGATGACTTCGGCCTGGCGCTCGATGCGATAGGGATCGAGGTCGTATTCGGCGCCGGGGACCCGCCAGCCGCCCCAATCGCGCTCGGTCGTCACAATCATGGGATGGGTGCCGGGGTGAGGGTGATGCCCGCACTGCTCGGCGCTTTTCCAGCGGTTGTGGCCGCGCAGGATGCGCCAGGTTCCGCCAAGGCCATTCGCAGCGTTGACCTGGAGCGCGACCGACTCCTCTTCCAGCTCGTCTTGCGCGAACTCGCGCCCCATGCCGCAGTCGTAAGCGATCTTGATGGGCTCTTCGCAGCCCTTCACCCATTTCGGCACCACGGCCTCGACATGGGCCCAGGTGCCGACCGACTTCACGAACACGCGCTGCGACTTGTGGTACTTGGCTTTTGCCATAGTGACGCCCTGCTTGGGAGCCGAAGCTCCACGAGAAGGGTTAAACGACAAAAGTTAAAATTGGCCTCGCTCCGGCCTGGCGGTGCTGAAGGCCCGCTTCGGAAGATCAATAAGGGATTGATTCCGCACCAAATCTTAACCTCACCCGACCAGAGGCTGCAGCGATCGCCTCGCCGCTAGTCCAGATCGGCGTCGCGCAAGCGAAGCGCGTTGCCCACCACCGAGACCGAGGACAGGCTCATGGCGGCGGCGGCGATGATCGGCGACAGCAGGATGCCGAAGAAAGGATAGAGTACGCCCGCGGCGATCGGCACGCCGAGCGCGTTATAGACGAAGGCGAAGAACAGATTCTGCTTGATGTTGCGCATGGTGGCGCGGGCGAGCTTGACGCCGCGCACCACGCCGCGGAGATCGCCCTTGAGCAAGGTGAGCCCTGCGCTCTCCATGGCCACATCGGCCCCGGTGCCCATGGCGATGCCGACATCGGCCTTGGCCAGCGCCGGCGCGTCGTTGATGCCGTCGCCGGCCATGGCGACAACCTGGCCTTTCCGCTGGAGGTCATCGATGAGCGTGAGCTTGTCCTCGGGCCGGAGGCCTGCATGCACCTCGTCGATGCCGAGCCGCGCCGCCACCGCCTTGGCGGTAGTCTCGTTGTCGCCGGTGGCCATCACGATCTTCAAGCCGAGACGATGGAGCTTGGCGATGGCCTCCGCTGCGGTCGTCTTGATCGGATCGGCCACGGCGACGAGGCCGGCAAGCTTGCCGTCGGCGCCCAAAAACATCACCGTCTCGCCCTGCTTGCGCCTCGCCTCCGCAGCTTTGGCAAGCGGCGTCACGTCGACGCCGAAACTCTCCATGAGCCGTGCGTTGCCGAGCGCGGCCATGTGCCCGCCGACGCCTCCCTTTACCCCCTGGCCGGTTACCGCCTCGAAGTCCTCAACCTTGCCAGGCTTGAGACCGCGCTGCTCGGCGCCGCGAAGGATCGCCGCCGCAAGGGGGTGCTCGCTGCCAGCTTCAAGCGAAGCGGCAAGAAGCAGCACCTCGTCGGGCTTAAAGCCTGGCGCGATCTCGACGCCGGTCAGCGCGGGCTTGCCCTCGGTCAAGGTTCCGGTCTTGTCGGCGATAAGGGTGTTGACCGAAGCCAGCCGCTCGAGCGAAGCGGCATTGCGCACCAGCACGCCTCCTTGCGCGCCGCGACCCGTGGCCACCATGATGGAGATCGGCGTGGCAAGGCCGAGCGCGCAGGGACAGGCGATGATGAGTACGGTGACAGAACCGACGAGCGCGTAAGCAAGCTGGGGCGCCGGTCCGAAGACGAACCAGGCGACGAAGGCGAGCACGGCAACGGCGATCACCGCCGGCACGAAATAGCCCGAGACCGTATCGGCGAGGGCCTGAATGGGCGCACGTGAGCGCTGCGCCTCCGCGACCATGGCCACCACCTGGGCGAGCGTGGTCTCGGCGCCGGTGCGATCGACGCGCATGTCGAAGCTGCCTCTGCCGTTCAGCGTGCCGCCGGTGACGCGGTCTCTCAAGGTCTTCTCCACCGGAATGGGCTCGCCGGTCAGCATGGACTCATCGACGGCGCTCCTGCCTTCGATGACCGTGCCGTCGATGGGGATCTTGTCGCCGGGCCTGACCCGCAACACGTCGCCCACCTTGACCGAGGCGAGTGGGACCGTCTCGGTCTTGCCGTCCTTCAGCACAAGCAAAGCGGTCTTGGGTGCAAGGTCGAGCAGGGCGCGAATGGCGCCGCCGGTCTTCTCGCGGGCGCGGAGCTCGAGCACCTGGCCGAGCAGGACCAGCGCCACGATGACGGCGGCAGCCTCGAAATAGGTCGGGATCAGGCCGTGGGCGTCCTGCATGCCCGCGGGGAAGAGATCCGGGGCCACGGTGGCGACCAGGCTGTAGAGGAAGGCGGCCCCCGTGCCGAGCGCGATCAGGGTGAACATGTTGAGCCAGCCTGAGCGGATCGAGGCGAACCCGCGCACGAAGAACGGCCAGCCGCACCACAGGACGGCCGGCACAGCAATGACGAGCTTCAGCCATTGCTCGGCCTTCGGTGAGAGGAAGGGGAGGAGATCGACGCCGAAGACATGAGCGCCCATGTCGAGAATGACGAGCGCGAGCGAGAGCGGCACAGCGACAGAGAGCCGCCGGCTGAAATCGACCAGCTCGGGATTCACCATATCTGCGGGCGGCACGCCCATGGGCTCGAGCGCCATGCCGCAGATCGGGCAGTGCCCAGGGCCCTCCTGCACGATCTCAGGATGCATCGGGCAGGTGTAGATGGTGTCTTGGGGAAGAGGCTCGGGCTCGCCGCTCTTATCGAGATAGCGGTCGGGCTCTTTGGCAAATTTGATGCGGCAGCCTTCGGAGCAAAAGTAATAGGTGTGGCCGTGATGATCGTAGGTGGGCTTGCCGGCGTAGGGATCCACCGTCATCCCGCAAACAGGATCGATCGCCATAGCTGTTTCTGCGCGGTTCATGAAGCAAGACCTTGGCGACGCTTAACTGCGTTGAGGCACCAATAATCAACAGGAGCGCGGTCCAATCCCATTGTCATTGGGGGCTTGCGGTGAAAATCTAGGCACGGCCGAGTCGTGAAGAGCGTCCCTACCTCGTCTCCAGCCCAAGCCTCGGTTACGCCTCGACTATATGGGTTCCGCGTCTCGCCGCCGCCATAGGATTCCACAGCATGCTGAAAGGTTTCCTTATCGCTACCCTGCTCGTGGCCGCAGGCGCTGCCGGTCTCGGCGCCGGCTATGTCCTGTGGGGTGTCCCACCCGATTGGTACGCGGTCGACGTCGCCAAGCTGGGTAAAGGCGCCGAGAACGACCTCATTCGCTACGGCAGGGAGCTGATCGTCGACACCCCGCGCCATATCGGCAAGAACGCGGCCGATCCGGCCATGCGCTTCGCCGGCAACAACCTTGCCTGCCAAAACTGCCATCTGAATGCCGGGCTCCAGCCCTTCGCGGCACCCTTCATCTCCACCTTCGCGACCTTTCCCATGGTGGTCGACGACCGGGTGCTGACCCTGATCGACCGCATCAATGGCTGCATGAGAAGGAGCATGAACGGCAAGGAGCTGCCCGACGAAGGTCGTGAGATGGAGGCGATCATCGCCTACTTCAAATTCGTTGGCAAAGGCACGCCTGAGGGGGTGCGCATCGCCGGCATGGGGCTGAGGCCCTTAGCGCCGCCGGCTGAGCCGCCGGATGCAAGACGCGGAGAGACAGTCTACGCCAAGCTTTGCGTCAATTGTCACAAGGAGGACGGCCAGGGTGAGCCTAAGCCCAGCCCCGGCGCGGGCTATACCATCCCGCCGCTCTGGGGGGAGGCGAGCTTCAACGCCGGTGCCGGCATGGCCAAGACCGCCTATGCCGCCTCCTACATCCACGACAACATGCCCTTCGGCATCGATTACCAGACGCCGGTGCTCACCGTGCAGCAGGCCTGGGACGTGGCGGCCTATATGATCTCGAAGCCGCATCCGCCGGCGCCGCCCGAGACGGCGTCGGAGCTGCAATAGAAGCGATCAGGCGACGGACCGCCGATGTGGCGACGGTCCGCCTATTGCGGTAACACTCGCGACAGCACAGCTAGCTTTGAGAGAGGCACCGGCTTGCCGGCAATTGGATAATGCCATGGTTCACAAATGGATTCGCTTCGAGTGCACAAGCCTTTGAAATCTGACTCCCATCGCTTCTGCGTCGCGCCGATGATGGAGTGGACCGACCGCCACTGCCGCTATTTTCTGCGGCTGATCTCGCGGCGGATGTTCCTCTATACAGAGATGGTGACGGCCGAGGCGGTGCTCTACGGCAACCGCGAACGCGTGCTCGGCTTCTCCCGCGAAGAGCATCCGGTCGGGCTTCAGCTCGGCGGCAGCGATCCTGAGAAGCTCGCCGCGGCGTCGAAGATCGGCGCCGAGTACGGTTACGACGAGATCAATCTCAATATCGGCTGCCCCTCGGACCGCGTGCAGTCGGGCCGCTTCGGCGCCTGCCTCATGGCCGAGCCCGATCTCGTCGCCAGTTGCGTCGCCGCGATGGGCGAAGCGGCGGATCTCCCCATTACCGTGAAGTGCCGCATCGGCATCGACGACCAGGACGCGGAGGAGAGCCTTGACCGGTTCATCGACCGCGTGGCGCAAGCCGGGGCCCGCACCTTCATCGTCCATGCGCGCAAAGCCTGGCTCAAGGGGCTTAGCCCCAAGGAGAACCGCGACGTGCCGCCGCTCGATTGCGAGCGCGTCTTTAGGCTGAAGCAGCGCCGGGCCGATCTCGAGATCGTGCTGAATGGCGGGATCGGGTCTTTGGCCGAGGCGTGCATGCATCTGCCCCGTGTCGATGGCGTCATGCTCGGCCGGGCAGCCTATGCCGATCCCTATCTCCTGGCGGAGGTCGATGGCGCGCTATTCGGATCGAACGAGAGGCCGCCATCGCGGCTCGAGGTGCTCGACGCCTTCGTGCCTTACGTCGAGGCCGAGCTGTCAGGAGGCGCGCGCCTCAATCAAATGACGCGTCACATTCTCGGGCTGTTCCACGGACAGCCCCGGGCGCGCGCCTTTCGCCGCCATCTGGCGGAGAACGCCCATCTCGACGGCGCGGGGAGCGAGGTGCTGGAAGCGGCGCGGCGCATCGTTGCAGGTGAGGGCCGCGTCGCGGTGGCCGCAGAGTGATCTCAGTCGCTCATCCAGAATCCGTCATGCCCGGCCTTGTGCCGGGCATCCACGATTTTGAAGCGGGTGTAGGCGTGGA
>Ga0209521_10003307_pt1 | contig 13027 bp, 10 predicted proteins | sample Rifsed19ft4_FD_184016 | JGI IMG/M metagenome (GOLD analysis project Ga0209521, IMG submission 184016) | Soil microbial communities from Rifle, Colorado, USA - sediment 19ft 4 (version 2) | ecosystem: Environmental > Terrestrial > Deep subsurface > Rock core/Sediment | place: Rifle, Colorado... | reverse complement strand
CGCTCAATCACCTCTTTGGAGGTAGATTCTGTGAAAAGTAAGCAATATGATTGGACTAATCCTCTACCAACTCTTCCACGAAGTTGATGAAGAGCAGCTAAGCCAAAACGTTCAGCCGCTTCGATCATCATGACATTTGTGTTGGTGATATCAATTCCTACTTCTACGACAGGTGTGGAAACGAGGATATGATAATCTCCTCTTCTAAATTTCTCAATAACGTTCTGCTTCTCTTTCGATGGCAATCTTCCGTGTAGTAACCCTAGATTTAATTCTGGGAAAACTTCATTTTGAAGCCTTTGATGTTCCTCCTTGGCGCTTTTAACCGATTCTAATGATTCAGAGGGGTCAATCAGTGGGCAGATAATAAAAGCTTGATTCCCAGATTTTATATGTCTTTCAATAAAAGTGTAAGCGCCGTTTCTTTTATTAGGCGGTACGACAAAGGTTTTTATTTTTAATCTACCTTCTGGCAGCTCGTCTAGCGATGAGAGGTCAAGATTACCGTACAAAGTTAAAGCGAGTGACCTGGGTATAGGTGTGGCGGTCATGGTTAATACATGGGGAGATTGAGATTTTGAACGCAAAGTAGCTCTTTGTATGACTCCAAAGCGGTGTTGCTCGTCAATAATTATTAATCCAAGATTAGGAAATTTAACCTTTTCCGATAACAAGGCATGGGTTCCGATAATGCAATCAAAATCCCCTTTTTCTTTCGTTGATCCTGTCCTTAAGCCAACTTTTACACCGAGGCGATTTAATATAGAACTGATAGTTTGGAAATGTTGAATTGATAAGATTTCAGTTGGTGCCATAAGAGTTGATTGAAGTTTATTCAAATAAGCAGCATAAATTGCAACTGTTGCTACTACAGTCTTACCGCTTCCCACGTCACCTTGAAGCAGTCTATTCATAGGAGTATTTTTTGCAAGGTCGGTCAATATATCCTTGATAGATTGGTTTTGGGCAGCTGTTAATTGGAATGGTAAGGTTGATATAAGATGTAGGATTTTCTCCTGATCGATTTTTAATGGGGTGCTTGAAAGGTTCTCTTGCCATTCCAGTTTCCGCTTTATGGTAGATAGCTGTATCAAAAGAAGTTCATCAAAGGCCAATCTCTCCCTAGCTTTTATGGAATCTTCTAATTTATCGGGAAAATGAATATTGTAAAGCGCTGTTTTTAAATCTAAAAGTTTATTTCTTTTGATTATTGGATTTGGTAAATACTCATTCAATTTCGGCGAAAGAATATTAAGGAGATTTGAAGTTCTTGATCGTAGCCATTTTGAAGTAATGCCTGCTGTTTCTGGATAGATTGGGACTAATCGACCGGTATGAATAGGTCTCTCCTTTTTATATCTTATTTCGTATTCCGGGTTAATTAGTGTCAATTTATTATTAAAGTGACCTATTTTGCCGGATAGGTTTATTGTTAAACCAACTTTAAACGTTTTGGTTAGAAACGGTTGATTAAACCAAACAGAATCTATGGTACCTGTACCGTCGTGTATTGTTGCAAAAGTAAGATTCTTGCCGTATTTGGTTCTTACGTTACGAATTTCCCAAATCTGCCCAGAGATAGTAGCAGTCTCGTCTGGAGCAACTTCATTGACGTGCTTGATTTGACTTAAATCTTCATATCGGCTGGGTATATGAAAAAGAAGATCATGGACGGTTTGGATGTTTAGTTTTTTTAACCGAGTTGAGTAGTACTTCCCTATTTTGTTGATTTCATTTATCGGAGTATAAAGATCCATTGGGCGTTAAGACCCGCTGGCAGTATTAGGAATCATAAATAGTAAGGGATATACAATTAAGCTAAGTGAAATTAATAACGCTATTATTATCCAAATCCAACGATTTCTTCGAATAAAATTCATAATCTATGTTTCTATTTTTACTAAAACTGCCTTAAACCTACCAATCTGGACTAAACTACCTTTTTCTATGTCGAATTTATCTTCTGTAGAGATAACCTTTCGAGAGTTTATTGAAACACCGCCCTGTTCGATTAATCTTCTTGCTTCGCTTTTACTTTTAACCATTCCTAATATCAAAAGTATATCAACTGCGCTTTTTTGAATCAATTTTGAGCTTAATGTCTTAACGGCCGGTTTAGGTGGTTCTCCTTTTTGAGCGACTCTTTCAAATTCCTTTAATGCTGCTTCAATTTCTTCCTCACGGTGGTATAGTACTCCAATCTTTTTGGCAAGAAGTTTTTTTATTTCCATTGGATTTTTAATTCCTTCCTTCAAATCAAGTTCTACCTTTTGAATTTCTTCTTTAGAAAGTTTAGTACACAGCCTAAAATAAACTGACATTAAAGAATCTCCCAGCGACATTAACTTTACGACCATATTATTTGGATCATCTGTTATCTCCACTGTATTTTTAAAGCTCTTGCTCATTTTACGCCCATCTAAACCGGGCAAAAGTGGTACAGTGAGAACAAATTTTTCTTTGCCCTTGAAACGCTTTAGAAGGTCCCTTCCGATTAGCATATTAAATGTTTGATCTGTACCTCCTACTTCCATATCAACTTCCATTGCGACCGAGTCATAGCCTTGTAGAATAGGATATAAAAACTCATTTAGGAATATCGGCTTTTCCTCATTCATTCTTCTTTGGAATAGATCACGCTCTATCAATTGGCCGATGGTGAACGAAGAAACAATTTTCATAAAATCCCAAAGTTCTAGTTTTCCAAGCCACTTAGAGTTATACCTAATTTCCGCGGGGTTTTTTCCATCGAAGCTTAGTATTTTGCTGGCTTGTTCTTTGTATTTCTTTGAATTCCCCAGTATCTCACTAAAAGATAGTGGCTTTCTAGTGACGTCACGTCCAGAAGGGTCGCCAATAGTTCCCGTAAAATCACCTATCAAGAGGATTATCTTGTGGCCGAGGTTTTGAAATTCCCTGAGTTTCCAAAGCGCCACAGCATTTCCTAAATGAATATTAGGACTGGAGGGATCAATTCCAATATATATTTTTAGTCTTGGGTCACTTTTTAAACGTAACTTAAGGGATTCTTTTGATGGGTAGATATTTTCAACATTGTGATCCAGTAAAGAAGTTAGTTCGCTCATACTTTTATAATTATATAAGTTTGTGGTAGAATACTACAAGGCTATGCCGTATTCAATCCTACCTACGCCTCGTCGATCCCATTCTTTAATTAACAAAAGACGTTGGAGGCGGAAGAAAATTAAAATTTTCGGTGCTTTAGTCACGGCCGGATTTATATTTTTTATTTTTGGTTTAGTGGCACTTATATTCGCTTTTGGTTTTTATGCCAGAGAGTTGCCTTCACCAAATAAATTAAAGGAAAGAAATGTTGAGCAGGCAACTAAGATTCTCGATAGACACGGTGCGCTGCTTTATGACGTCTATGGTGATCAAAATCGGACTCTTGTAAAACTTGATCAAGTTCCTGAGGAATTAAAAAAAGCTACTATTGCAATTGAAGATAAGAATTTTTATAAGCACAAAGGTTTTGATTTATGGGGATACGCCCGTGTTATAAGGGAGATAATATTTGAAAGGAAATTTACCGGCGGTTCGACTCTGACACAGCAGCTTGTTAAAAACTCTCTTTTATCTCCGGAAAGAACTATTACTCGAAAAATTAAAGAGTTTATTCTGGCAGTTCAAATCGAGAGAAAATTTAGTAAAGACGAAATACTGCAAATTTATTTAAACGAAGTACCTTACGGAGGAACTGCTTGGGGTGTTGAAGCAGCTTCCAATCTGTATTTCGGAAAACATGTATCAAAGCTCTCTCTAGTAGAAGCAGCTATACTTGCGGGTTTGCCCCAAAAGCCGACCACTTATTCTCCATTTGGTTCAAACCCAAAATCGTACATAGATAGAACAAAAGACGTGCTAAGGCGAATGAAAGAAGATGGTTATATAACAGGAGAGGAAGAGGAAAAGGCTATTGAGGAACTCGCTAAAGTGAAGTTCTCCGCCCCGAGCCAGAACATTAAAGCGCCTCACTTCTCTCTTTATGTACGTGAGCGTTTAGTGGAAAAATATGGGGAAAAACTTGTACTGGAAGGTGGTCTAAGAGTAACAACAAGTTTGGATTTAAAAATTCAAGAAATGGCTCAAAAAATTGTAACAGATGAAATTAATAAACCTGAGAATAAAAGGTTAAGGGTTGGTAATGGTGCGGCGATAATTCAAGATCCTAAAACTGGTGAAATTTTAGCTATGGTGGGATCGAAAAATTATTTCGACAAGAGCTATGATGGGCAGGTAAATGTTTCAACCTCCCTTCGCCAACCGGGTTCTGCAATAAAGCCTATCAATTATGTAACAGGCTTTAAGAATGGCTATACCCCGGCCACAATGTTTCTTGATATGAGAACGGATTTCGGTACCGGATACAAACCGGTTAATTACGATGGTAGAGATCATGGTCCTCAGCAAATTAGGTTTGCTTTGGGCAATTCTTATAACATACCAGCAGTGAAAATGTTAGCGGTAAATGGTGTGCAAGCCATGATAGATACAGCTAAAGATATGGGAATTAACACCTTTACTAATCCAGATAGATATGGGCTGTCTCTTACTTTAGGTGGTGGGGAAGTTAAGCTAATTGAGCTCACTAACGCATTTTCTGTTTTTGCCAATGGTGGTAAGCGTGTGGATCCGGCTACTATTCTAAAAGTGTCTGACTCAAACGGTAAGGTTTTAGAGGAATTTAAGCCTAAAGATGGTCAACAAGTATTAACACCTCAACACGCCTTTTTAATAACTAATATCCTATCTGATAAAAACGCAAAACTAGCGGCTTTTGGATCCTATGGTGTGAGTATACTTTCGGTTCCGGGTCACGATGTTGCGGTTAAAACAGGAACCACTGATGATAAAAGAGATAACTGGACATTCGGGTTTTCCTCATCTTATACACTAGGAATCTGGACTGGTAACAACGACAATGCTTCGATGCACCCTTCACTTTCGTCTGGTATAACCGGTGCTGCTCCGATTTGGCATCGGATTATGTCAGAATTGTTGAAAGGGAAACCCAACGAACCATTTAAGCGCCCGGATAAAATAGTTTCTCTGCAGGTTGATGCAGTTTCAGGTATGAAACCTGGACCAAATACAACAAAAACTCGAAGCGAGCTTTTTGCTTCCTGGCAGGTACCACAAAGGGAAGATGATACTCGCGTGAAGGTTAGAATTTGTAAACCAACAGGGCTTTTGGCATCAGAGTCGTGTGAAGCTGCAGGGTTAGCGATTGATAAGGTGTTTTTTGTTCTCAAAGATCCCTATACAGAAAGATTTAATCCAAGTTTTAAATATTGTAAACCTTGCCCACCAACTAAGGTGGACAATAATTACTATAACCCAAGTGGTGAAGAAAAACCTGTTGTGACAATAACTACTCCATCAAATGGAGCTACGGTTGGATCGAATTTTACTGTTACAGCTAAGATAACCACACCTTACACGGTAACTAAAGTGGAATTTTATTTTGATGGCAGTTTGTACAGTACTATAACGAATTCACCCTACTCTGCCGAGTTTTCTCTTGCGGGAGCAGGAAACCACCAAATAACCGTAAAAGCTTTCGATTCTGCTGGTAGCAGCGGTGAATCATCTATAAACGTTAATGTTAATTAAGGTAAACTATTTTCTTCCAAATAGACTTTGAGGTTTAAGTCACGCGCAACAGGTTTAAATTAAACCCTTCTGATTTCTGCCTGCAGTATTTTTTTAAGATCTGTAATAATGGATTCTCTAGTTTTCGAAACGTCTCTGTTTGTTAGAGTTTTGTTTTCTGCTTGATAGTAAATTCTAACAGCCACCGATTTTTTATTACCCCCTCTGTAGTATACGTCAAAGATAAAAACGGAAGATACAATGTCTTCCCTTCCTTTTTTAATAGTATCAATGATTTTTTCAGCAAAAACATTTTTGTCTATAAACATGGAAATATCTTCGATGACTGGTGGAAATTTTGGGATTGGTCTATAAATGATATCAGGATTACCCGCCGTAGCTAAATTTTCTAAAAATAATTCTCCAGCTACGATGTGTTTTTTAATACCGAAGTTATTCAATACGCTTTGGGCTATCTCACCAAACTGGCCCAGTTTAGTTTTTCCCATTTCGATAATAATGCTTCTCTCTTGCTCAAAGAAAGGATAGGTTTTAGATAAGCTAAATTTTGGTTTAATGTTAAAAGTTTTAAGTAATTCCTCCAAGTACCCTTTGCCTTCTTGAAAGTCGCCTGTTATTAGAAAAGCAAAAACTGTAGGTTGATCGGGTAGCTTGTCTATAAAAGTTGTAAATATCTTTCCAAGTTCAAAAGTTTTTATAACGTCGAAGTTTCTTAAGTTAGACTCTATGACATTTAATTGACCAGGAATCAAACTTGGCCTTAGTAATGAGTAGTCCTCCAACATTGGATTAGAAAGTTTAATGGCCTCTTTTGCATTTAAATTAGCCTTAATTAATAAATCGGGACTTAAAAGCGTGGGTGTTAGAATTTCGCTGAGTCCAAACGACAAAAAAATGTTTCTACAAATCTTTCCCCAATCTACTAAAAATAACTCTGGTTGCATTGGCGGAGATCCTTTTGGCAGTGTCTTCGGAAAATTATTATAATTATATATTCGGCCTATCTCCTCATATATATCTTCTTCTATTGCAACATCGGGACGCCATGATGGTATTACGACCTTGAGTTTATTTTTATCTAGTGGTTGAGGATAAATTCTAAATCCAAGAGAAGTTAAGATATTGACTATTTTTTCAATTTCGATTTCTACTCCAAGAACGGATTTTACCATCTCTAATGAAAGTTCCAGGGAAGATTCCTTTACTGGAAAACCAACACTTTTTCTCTCCCCAATAAGCACCCCATCAGCGATTTCAGATACTAATTTGTGCGCACGATCAAAAGCGAATGGGTGCATATTTGGGTCAAGTTTTTTTTCAAACCGGTTGGAAGCTTCCGTTCGTAATCCCGTAAATAGTGATGTTCTTCTTATGCTGACAGAGTTATATACTGGAACATGGATTAGGATTGTCTTTGTGTTATGAGTTACTTCTGTATTCTCCCCGCCCATTAATCCGGCAAGATCTATAATTTTATCATCGTCTTCAATTATTATTGATCCCTCTGGAATAATTCTTTCAAGACCATCTAACGTTTTAATCCGCTCACCCCTTTTAGATGCTCTGAGAATCAAATCCCCTTTGATTTTTTCAAAATCAAAAGCGTGCATTGGTTGACCTGTTTCGATCATAACGTAGTTTGTTATGTCAACAATGTTGTTCACAGATCTTACACCGCTTTTTTCCAATCTATCAACAATCCAACTGGGTGACTGTGCAACTTTTACGCCATCTATTATTCCAAAACTATAATATGGACAAAGAGATTTGTTTTTGACGTTAATTTTAATCGCCTTGTTTTTAGGTAAGGATTTGCTGCTTATAATTGTTATGTCAGGAGTTGAAAGATCTTCATTTAAGACCGCTGAAAGCTCGCGGGCCAGACCGACTATGGACAGCGTGTCTGGTCGATTTGGCGTTATTTCTAGGTCAAATATATAGTCACCATCTCTTTTATGTAATGAGTCAACTTTATTTCCCGAAAACAAAAATTTATTAGCTATAGAATCAGCTGAGATGGATAATTTAACATATTCATTTAACCAGGAAAGTGGAGCCAACATAAGTTTTAAATTAAAATTGATTGATAAATCTTAGGTCTCCGTTATAAAAAAGACGTATGTCATTTATCCCATACTTTAACATTGCCATCCTTTCTGGTCCCATTCCAAATGCCCATCCTCTATATTTTCTTGGATCAATTCTTCCATTTTTAAGTACTTCAGGATGAACCATTCCAGCACCTAATATTTCCATCCATTTACCGTTTTTATGCAACACTTCAACCTCGATTGAAGGTTCTGTATACGGGAAATAATGACCGTAAACTCTTGTTTTAGTTTTAGATCCGAAAAATCTTTTAATAACGAAATCCAACGTACCAATTAAATCGGTCATCGAGCTATCGTTATCAACTAGTAAGCCTTCAATCTGATAAAAACTTGGTAGATGTGTCGCATCAACAGGATCACGACGGAAAGTTCTACCCGGAAATAAAACCCGAATTGGCGGCTTGTGAGTTTCCATATAGCGAACCTGCATCGATGATGTATGTGTCCGAAGAACTACTTCATCATTTAAATAATATGTTTGTTGAGTATCACGAGCTGGATGGTCTTTTCCAATTCTAAGTTTTTGGAAATTATATAAATCTAAATCAACTTCTGGTCCGTCGATATAGGTGAAACCTAAATAATGAAATATTTCTTTTATTTCTTCGATTACACTGATGACTGGATTTTGATGACCGGTAGAAACTTTCTTTCCGGGAGCAGTTGGATCAAATAATAATGAAGAGGTTGAGGGTTTTTGCTTGATTTCTTTTGTTGGTTTCGGGCTAGCCGAGGATAGCCCACTTTCCCGCTCCTTTAAGGACTGGCTTAACTCCCCTTTTAGATGATTAAAGATTGGTCCCAGTATTTTTTTCTCATTGAGAGAAAGTGACGGCAGGCTAGAAGCGATTTTGGTTAAGATGCCTCTTTTTCTGCCAAAATATTTAATTCGCAAATTCTCCAATTCATCTCGAGTTCTGATTTCCCTTAAAGAACTCAAAAATTCCTTTTCGATACGTTCCAAGTCAAAAGCCATTTTTTAGAGAATAACACAAAATCGATCTGCAAATAAAGGTAATTAAACGGAAGGAATTTTTAGCAAATAAAAATTAGTCTTAACGTGGGAGGCTCACGCCTGCCCTACATGAGCCACCCACACTAAGACCAAAAATCTGTCAAATCATAGCACTATTTCGTAACACTGTCAAGACTATGGGGCAGATTATTATGTTACTATAAGCTATTTATTTACAAATTCGATTATTTTCTTGAATGTGCTTCTGTCGTTTTCAGCAATAGATGAGAGGATCTTTCGATCAAGCAGAACATTCTTTTTATTTAATTTGTTTATAAATAAGCTGTAGTTTATTCCTTCTTCTCTTAACGCAGCGTTAATCAAGATAATCCAGTGTTTTTTATTTTGCCTTTTTCGTTGCTTTCTACCGGAAAATGCATATTCTCCAGCATGGAATACAGCTTCCTTAGCTGTTCTATATAATTTACTTCTAGCCCCTCGGTAGCCTTTAGCCAGTTTTAAGATTTTCTTGTGTTTAGCCCTTTTTGTTACAGTTGTTTTTACTCTCATTTAAGCCCCAATTGTCTCTTTACTTTAATGCTCTCAGTTTTATTAAGGATAATAGGTTCTTTTTGCCTTCTTAATCTGGATTTTCTTTTCTTTTCCTTCAGATGAGAAGAATAACTTCCCTGGGTTACTACTTTTCCCCTTGGTGTTACTTTAAACCTTTTTTGATAAGATTTTTTCGTTTTTGTTTTTGGCATTATTTTCCTTTTTTGATTTGCTTAAAAGATAAGCTTAAGTTTCTACCAAGAAATCTTGGTTCCCCATCCTTGACAGCTAGGTCCGTTAGCAGCTGTTCTACCTTAGATAAAACTGAATGACCAAGTTCAGGGTGGGCCATTTCCCGGCCAGAGAATTTTACTGTAAACTTAACCCGATCTCCATGCTGTAAGAAGTCTTTCCCTCTTTGTAATCTGAATTCCAAATCATGATTTCCCATCAAAGGACCTAGCCATATTTCCTTCGTTTCAGTTTTATGTATTTTTTTCTGCGCTAAACGCTCTTTTTTAGCTTCCAGATACTTAAATTTTTTAAAGTCGACGATTCTGCAGACTGGTGGATCGGCGTTGGGAGCAACCTCCACCAGATCAAGATCGTCCTTTCTGGCGAGTCTCAGTGCCTCAGGAAGGTCTACAATACCAATTTGATTGTTATCTTTATCAATTAGGCGTATTTTTGTAGCCCTTATGTTATTATTTAATTTATAGAACTTACCGATCGCAAAACTCCTTTGAGGTCTTTTATATCTATCGGACCCTTTCTTACAAGTGACATTTTATTATTGGTTAGATCTATAATTGTTGAGTTTTGTTGGCCTCCGCATTTTTCTTCGATCACGTAGTCTACCATTCCTATAAGTTTTTTGTCAATTGTGCTTAAGTTATATGGAGGATTATCTCCAGAAAAATTTGCCGATGGTCCTAGAATAGGCTCACCAACCTTATCAATGATCGTTTTAAGTAGATCGTGGTCCGGTTCTCTTATACCAAGGGTGCCGCCTTCTCCTTTAATAAAGTTCGGAGCAAGATTACCAGAAGATAATACTAAAGTTAAAGGCCCTGGCCAAAATCCCTTCGCTAATAATAATGCTCTGTTGTCAAAAATCGCATATTCCCTGGCCATTTCGATGTTTGAAACCAAAATTGTTGACGGTTTACCCTCTGGACGCCCTTTTATTTTGTACAGTCGTTCTATTGAGACCGGGTTGCTAATAATACAACCGATGCCAAAGGAAGTGTCAGTTGGAAAGATTATTATATCTCCTCTCCTAAAGGCATTAATAATATCTTCTTCATTTACGGGTTTTGATTTCATCTTTTAGTCTAGCGATAAAATTATCTAAAAGGTAAATTCCTTCATCTCCTTTTTCCATCGAGCGTAGTGAAATTTTCTTTTGTACCTGCTCTTTGTCTCCAATTATTATCATGTAAGGTACTTTTTCTAGCTGGCTATCTCTGATTCTTGATTGCAGTGTTTCCGATCTTACGTCAGCTTTAGCGCGTATATTTTCGGCTTTTAATCTTTCAACAATACTTTGAGAATAACTAACAGTTCTGTCTGTGATAGGTATAACTACCACTTGTATCGGTGCCAACCAGGTTGGAAAGCCTCCTGCGAAATGCTCGATTAAAATAGCAATAAATCGTTCAAAAGAGCCAAGGATAGCTCTATGAATCATAATAGGAGTTTCTTTTGCCCCCTTCCCGTTTATATATGTTGCTCTAAAGCGTTTAGGCATTTGGAAATCAAGTTGTATAGTTGCCAATTGCCAATTTCGCCCTAGCGCATCTTCAATGTGAAGATCAATTTTTGGACCATAAAAAGCTCCATCTTTTGGTTTTAAATAATGCTCGACATTTTTTTCTTTTAGAGTATTGCTAAGTAAAGTTTCAGCCTCTTTCCAAGCCGAAGCTTCGCCTAAAGCCTTATCGGGTTTAGTGGCTAAATAATATGTTGGTTTGAATCGGAAAACACTAAAGATTTCTGTTGCCATATCGATAAGTTCACCCACGACCGCTCTTATTTGTTCGTTAGAGCAAATTATGTGAGCATCATCCTGGGAAAATTCACGAGTCCTAAAAAGACCATTTAAAGTACCGGAAGCCTCATTTCTATGCAGGTAGTCTAGATCAGATAATTTTATTGGTAGATCTTTGTGACTATGCTGCTCGCTGTTATAAAGAAGTAGAGTTTCAGGACAATTCATAGGCTTTAGAGCATAAGTTTCTTTATCAATATTAAATACGAACATATCATCTCGGAAAAGATCCCAATGGCCTGATTGCTCCCACACTTCCTTTTTTGCCAAAAATGGTGTGGATATTTCGTGATACCCATATTTTTTATTAATTTCTCTAGCAAACTCTTTCAGCTCATTAAGAAGAATAAACCCTTTAGAGTACCAAAAAGGCATGCCTGGTGCTTGTGGAAGGAAGGTGAAAAGTTTCAGATTTGTACCGATCTTTTTGTGATCTCTACTTTTTGCTAACTCTAATTTTGTGGTGTATTCTTTCAATTGTTTTTCGGTTTCCCACGTCACACCATAAATACGAGTCAGCATTTTATTTGTTTCCGCTCCTCTCCAATATGCACCTGTAATATTAAGGAGTTTGAAATGACCTATTTGACCTGTCGACTTGACATGTGGTCCGCGGCATAAATCTAAAAATTCTCCAGATTTATAGTATGTTACTTTTTTAACAGCGGTTCGTGCTTCTTTTTCTAAATTAATATTTTCTTCATGGTCTACCTTTGTATCGCCTGTACTTTCAATTTGTTCAAGCAGCTCAACTTTATAAATTTGTCCCCTCTCACGCTCCATTTTTATCGCTTCACTGATAGAAATTTCCGATCGCTCAAACGGCAAGTCCTGCTTCTTTAACTTATTCATTACGTCTTCTATTTTTGATAAGTCATTCTCGATTATCTCCGTGGGGAATTCAAAGTCATAATAGAAGCCATCCTTTGTAACCGGGCCTATGCCAAATTTAGTTTTGGGCCAAAGTTTTTGTACAGCAGAGGCCAAGAGATGTGCTGTTGAGTGCCTTTGAGTGTTCAAATCGTATGTCATTAGAAGGAGTTTCTGGTTTGAATTTCTTCTAGTATTCGGCTAATAAAATCGCCGATAAATGGAACAGTGTTTAGTTTGCTTAAAATAAAAAGGACAATGGCAACAATAAGAGTGGCACCAAGAACTGTTCCGAATCCCCAGGCAATACCACCAAGTAAATTGTTCATTAACATTTTTCTGGTAGAAAGATGAATACGAGTATGACCTCGTCCTACTTCTACATCTATATATTCGTCTTTGACCTCTTTATCTGTCATTTTCTGGTGGGCTGGAGAGGATTTGAACCTCTGACCTTTGCGATGTCAACGCAACACTCTAACCAACTGAGCTACCAGCCCACATTATTTGTTTAACTTAGGTTCTATAGATTCTCTGACTTTCGCTGCGCTTATAGTTTGTGGAACTACCTTAGCCTTTTGTGCTTCAATTACCTCGTCTATTATACCGTATCTTTTAGCTTCAATACTAGTCATAAAGAAATCGCGATCAGTATCTTTCTCCACCTGCGGAATTGGTTGTTTGGTTTCCTTAGAAAGAATCTCATTTAATCTTTTTTTTAGTCTTAAGATTTCTGTAGCATGGATTTTTATATCAGCTGCTTGACCAGAAATTTCCGTCATCGGTTGGTGAATCATAACTTTCGAATTTGGCAAGGCAAACCGTTTACCTTTTTTACCTCCGGCTAGAATAACC
>Ga0209521_10003305_pt1 | contig 13029 bp, 10 predicted proteins | sample Rifsed19ft4_FD_184016 | JGI IMG/M metagenome (GOLD analysis project Ga0209521, IMG submission 184016) | Soil microbial communities from Rifle, Colorado, USA - sediment 19ft 4 (version 2) | ecosystem: Environmental > Terrestrial > Deep subsurface > Rock core/Sediment | place: Rifle, Colorado... | reverse complement strand
CAGCGTGGGAATTGCCGTACTGGATGACAGTGGCGAAATCGCCATTCACAAGCGGGTCGGCAAGCTCGACGGTCTCTCATCGACCCTGACCGACCGCCTGCCCTCCGGCCGCCAGGGGATCGGGCATACGCGATGGGCCACGCACGGTAAGCCGAGCGACGTCAACGCCCACCCTCACACCGACTGCGGCGGCGACGTGGTCGTCATACACAACGGAATCGTTGAGAACCACGAGGAGCTAAAGCAGGGATTGATCGGCAGCGGCCACCGATTCGCGTCGGAAACCGACACGGAAGTGATCTCACATCTCCTCGAAGAGCACCTGCGCGCGGGCAGCGACCTTCAAAAGGCATTGGAGCAGACCGTCAAACAGCTATCGGGCGCCCACGCGATTCTGGCAATGAGCAAAGGCGAAGCGGGCACCGTAGTGGCGGCGCGAGCCGGAAACGCGGGAGGAGTGGTCATCGGCTACGGTCACGAGGAATGCTACCTCGCCAGCGACCTTCCCGCGCTGCTGCCCCATACAAGGCGCGTTGTCTACCTGAAGGACGGTGACATCGCCCGCGTGACCGGCGGACGCGTTACCTACAGACATGATGGCCGTGCGGTCGAGCGGACGGCCCAGGAAGTGCCGTACGACCCTGTCTCGGCCGCAAAGGGCAGCTTTAAGCATTTCATGCAAAAGGAGATCGCGGAGCAACCGGAGGCGATCCTCAACACGCTGCGCGGGCGCGCCGTCTTCTCCGAGTCCAGGGTGGAACTGGAGGACCTGAAGCTGACGCGGACGCAGTTCCGCAAGATCAACCGCGTCGTGCTCGTCGGCATGGGCACGAGCCTTCACGCGGCGATGATCGGGCGACACTACATCGAGCGCATCGCCGCAATACCGGCGGAGGTCGATAACGCCTCCGAGCTGCGATACCGCGGACCGATCATCGGCCCGGAGACGCTCGTCGTTTCGCTGAGCCAGTCGGGTGAGACGGTGGATACGCTGGCCGCCATGGAGGAAGCGAGCGACAAGGGCTGCCCGCAGATAGCGATCTGCAACGTGCTTGGCAGCGAGGCCACGAGGGTCGCGGACGGTGTTGTCTACACGCGCTGCGGGCCGGAGATCGGCGTCGCCAGCACCAAGACGTATCTGGCCGGTATCTGCGCCCTATACCTGCTGGCGTGCTACCTCGGCCAGGAACGCGGGCTGATCGACCGCGAGCGCATGGGCGGGCTTCTGGCCCCGCTGGCGCGCCTGCCCTACCTGGCCGGCGAGATGTCGAACCGCGGCGCAGAGTACGAACGGCTGGCGCACAAGTTCTTCCGCTGCAACAACTTCCTGTTCCTGGGCCGCGGCCTTCAATACCCCGTGGCGATGGAAGGGGCGCTGAAGCTGAAAGAAGTGAGTTACATCCACGCCGAGGGGTACCCGGCCGGCGAGATGAAACACGGCCCGATCGCCCTGATCGACCGTGAGATGCCGGTCATCGCGCTCGTACAGCAGGACGGACTCCGCGATAAGATGATGAGCAATATCGAGCAGGTAAAGGCCAGGGAGGGCACCGTAATCGCCATCGCCACGGAAGGTGATCAAGAGATCGCAGACAAGTCGGACCACGTTGTCTACGTCCCGAAGGTGTCAGACCTGCTCGCGCCGGTATTGACTTCGATCCCACTCCAGATGTTCGCCTACCACGTGGCCGTCTGGCGGGGCTGCGATGTCGATCAGCCGCGCAACCTGGCGAAGACCGTAACGGTCGAATAGCAGACGTCAGTGACCGCGATCGCCTGGTTCGACGAGGTCGGCAAAGACGACGTAGGCGTGGCCGGCGGCAAGGGCGCCAATCTCGGCGAGCTAACCCGCGCCGGCCTCAGCGTACCGCCCGGCTTCATCCTGAAGGCAGCGGCCTACTTCGTACTCCTCGAGCAATCGGGGATTCGCTCCCGCATCACCGCAGTCCTGTCCGGCCTCGATCCGCCGAACAATCAGCAGCTCACGGCCGCAGCGGATGAGATCAAGCAACTGATCGAGAATGCCGCCGTTACGCCCGATGTCGCCGATGGTATCTCCGAGGCCTGCGTGCGGCTCGACAGCGATCAGCTTGCGGTAAGAAGTTCTGCCACGGCCGAAGACCTGGCGGAGGCATCTTTCGCCGGCCAGCAGAGCACGTTCCTCAACGTCCGCAGGGACCGCGTCGAGCAGGCCGTCCGAGGCTGCTGGGCGTCGCTATTCGAGCCGCAGGCGATCGCTTATCGGGCCCAGAAGGGATTCAACCACCTCGAAACGGGAATGGCGGTCGTTGTCCAGCGTATGGTGCAGTCAACGCGTTCAGGCGTGATGTTCACGATGCACCCTGTAACCGGCGACGCGGGCAAGATCATCATCGAAGCCGTCTACGGCCTGGGCGAAGCGGCCGTGTCCGGCGTCGTCACGCCTGATTGCTACATCGTCGACAAGGCTTCGCTGGCGATCGAAGAGAGAGAAGTCGCGCATCAGGATCGGCAACTCGTGAGGGATGCCGCCGCAGCTGACGGTAGCGAACCGAACGCCTGGATCAACGTCGCGTCCGATCGTGCCCAGCTCCAGAAGCTGAGCGACGACGAAATCGCAATTGTCGCCGAACTAGGGCGGCGTGTCGAGGCGCATTATGGATCGCCGCAGGACATCGAGTGGGCGGAAGAAGGCGGAACGTTCTTCTTGGTGCAGGCGCGCCCGGTAACTGCGGGAATGTAGCGCAACCGATCACTTCAAGCTAAGAGCACCTAGCACTAGAATCGTTCCCATGGACCTGTCAGCCGTGCGACGACGCTTGGAGGAGCGAGAGCGCACGCTCTCGCCCTACGCCTCAAGAAGCTTCGAAACGCGCGGGCGCGAGACACCGGAGGCGCCGTCTCCCGTGCGCACCGAGTTCCAGCGGGACCGCGACCGCATCCTGCACTGCAAAGCGTTCCGGCGCTTGAAGCACAAGACGCAGGTGTTCATCGCGCCGGTGGGTGACCACTTCGTGACCCGCCTTACTCACACGCTGGAGGTGGCGCAGATCGCACGCACGATAGCACGCGGGTTGAACCTGAACGAGGACCTCGCGGAGGCGGCCGCTCTCGCCCACGACATCGGCCATCCTCCGTTCGGACATGCCGGAGAGCAGGCGCTGGCAGACCTGCTGCCAGAAGGGTTCCGGCACGCCGAGCAGAGCCTGCGCGTAGTCGAGAAGCTGGAGCGGCTAAACCTGACCTGGGAGACCAGGGACGGCATCGTCAACAGCTCCAAGGTGCGGGAGGACATCTTCGCCGAGGGTTACGGGACGCCCTCGACGCTCGAAGGCCAGATCGTGAAAGTATCGGACGCCGTCGCGTACATCAACCACGATATCGCCGATGCGATGAGGGCAGGCGTGATCGCCGAGGAGGAGCTGCCGAATGAAGTGTCGGAGGTGCTTGGGAAGAGACGCTCAGAACGCATCGACACCCTGGTCTGTGACATCATCGAGAATTCATGGGCAGCTACAGGTGAGAGAGTCGCGGTTCCGGTTCCGGCAGCTGAGATCCGCATCGGCATGTGCGACACCGTATCCGCCGCCGCGAATACGCTCCGTGAGTTCATGTTTCAGCGCGTCTATCTCTGGGAAGGCCGGAGGGAGGAAGCCGAGCAGGCGAAGCGGGTCGTCGCGGTCCTTTACGATCACTTCATGCGAAATCCAAACGAAATGCAGACGGAATACGGAGTCCAGTCAGACCCGCTCTGGCGCCGCGTTGCCGACTACGTATCAGGGATGACGGACCATTTCGCTCTTGCCAGCGCTGACCGGTTGAGAGGAGCAGTACGGGACTAGCGCGGCGAGCGACTGGCACCCCGGCATCGTGACCGTCCGGTCACAGAAAACAGTCTTTCTAAATCGCGCCTGTACGGCGAAACTTTCGGGGCCGCCCGTTGTTATATAATATGGGTGTACCAGAGCGAGTTTATCGTTCCCCCGCCGACCGTCCCACGTTTGCCCGCATGCCCCGTTTTGAGGGCGTGCTTGCATCAGCCCGAAAGATGCCACCCGTGAATGAGGTTGAGGAAGTCAAGGCGCGACTCGACATCGTAGATGTCATTGGCCAGTACGTGCAGTTGCAGAAGGCTGGCCGTTCGTTCAAGGCGCCCTGCCCCTTCCATAGCGAACGAACGCCCTCGTTCATCGTGACGCCGGAAAGGCAGAGCTGGCACTGCTTCGGCGCCTGCGGCACAGGCGGCGACGTGATCACGTTCGTTATGAAGAAGGAGGCGATAGAGTTCCCGGAAGCCTTGAAGATGCTGGCTGAACGAGCCGGCGTTAGGCTGCACGAACGCCGTGTCTCCGAACACGAAGACCGGCGGCGCCAGCGGCTATACGCCGCGAACGACGCAGCGGCCGAATGGTACCGGCATCTTCTGCTCAAAGCCGACGCGGCGGCGGCCGCTCGATCATACCTGGAGCGGCGCGGGATCGATGAAGGGACGGCTGAGAGCTTCGGCCTGGGCTTCAGCCCGCCGGCCTGGGAAGGCCTGCGCGACCACCTGCGCGAACGAGGGTTCAGCGATGAGGAGCTTCTCCGCGCCGGCCTCCTCGTGCAGGGCGACTCCGGCCTGCACGACCGTTTCCGGGGACGCCTGATGTTCCCAATCGAAGACGAGAAAGGACGCTTGGCCGGATTCGGAGCGCGGGCGCTCGACGATAGTCTGCCCAAATACATCAACACCTCGCAGACGCCGGCGTACGACAAGAGCGGCCTCTTGTACGCACTCAAGCGAGCCACGGCAGGCATTCGTCGCGAAGGCCGAGCCGTGATCGTTGAAGGCTACATGGACGTGATCGCAGCTCATCAGCACGGCTTCGATAACGTTGTGGCGTCCATGGGGACGGCCTTAACCGAACGACAGGTACGACAACTGAGGAAGGTCACGGGCGAAATTGTGCTGGCACTCGACGCCGATGCGGCGGGTACGTTGGCCTCCGCAAGAGGCGATGACGTCATAAGCGAGGCTCTCGCGGGCGAGGCGGTGGTCCCGGTGGTGGAGTGGACGGGTCTGGTGCGATATCAGGAAACAACGGGAGTCGCAGTATATACGGCGGTGTTACCTGAAGGCCGGGATCCGGACGACGTCATCCGGGACAAGCCGGAAGACTGGCGGGGCTTAGTCGAAGGGGCAATCCCCGTGCTGGACTTTCGTCTTGACGCTCTCGCCGCTTCGCACGACCTCTCAACGCCGTCGGGTCGCTCGCAATTGGCGCAGGAGTTCCTTCCCGTGCTGGCAGCGGTGACGGATCCAGTTGTTCGCGCGCATTATCTGCAGCGCCTCGGAAGGCTCTCGTTGACGGGCGAACGCGAGTTGAGTGCCATGCTCACGCCCGCGAATCGCCGCAAGAGCGCAAGGCCAACGGCAGCGGAGCCGGCACTCACTCCGATGCGGGGGGATGCGCGCGAGGAGTTCCTGCTTGCGCTGCTGTTACGATATCCTGGCCTCGGCGAAGACGCTCTCGACACGCCTGATGAACTCCTCTGGAGCAGTGAGAACCGCGCGGTCCTGAGTGCCTGGAAGAGTGCAATCGGAGATGGAGAAGCTTCCGACCAAACAGAAGCAGTAAAAAGCGCACTTCCGGTGGAACTTATACCTTATGTCGAGCGTCTAACCTTCCGGAAACTTCCGGAGTACGATCTGAAGGAGGCGCGTAAAGCGCTGATGGATTGCGTCCAACGCCTGGAGCGGCGCCGTCTCGAAACGGAGAAACAGGCGATCGGCTCGCTGCTCGCGGAACGTGAAGCCGAGATCGGCGCCTCAATTCTTGCGGAGGCGACAGCCAGCGAGGAAATTGATGACGAAAGGGTATTGGAGGTGGTGAGCCTCCAGGCCCAAGATATGAGGACAGGATTAAAATTGCATGGGAGAGATAATTATGCCGGCTCTAACGCCGTTGAACCAGGAAGCAATGATTAATCATTTCGAAGAAGACCCCGATCTCCTCGAACGCAGGCAGCGTCGTAGCCGCCTGGCCGACGACTTACTCGAGGACATCGTCGACGACGCTGACGCCGATGTGGACGACGCCACGGATGAAACTGCCGAGACTCAAATCGAAGCGCGCACGCAAATCAGTGAAGACGAGGACGCCAGTCCCGTAACCCGTGTCGCTAGCCGTTCACCGATAGAGATGGAGGAATGGGGGGAGGCACCGGACAAGCTGGATGAAGCGGAACCGGAGATCGGTGACATTGAGCTGGAAGAGGGCATCGACGACCCCGTTCGGATGTACCTTCGTGAAATCGGAAAGGTCAGCCTGCTGACGGCCGACGACGAGAAGAAGCTCGCCCGCTCGATGGAGGAGGGTGACTACATTCAGCGTATCGAGCGGGCCCACTTCGAGGAGTTCGGACGCAACGCCCGCGCCGTGGATGTGCTTGTCCGTCTGGTGCAGGATCTCTACGAGCTGCAGAAGCCGGTCGGCATCCTGACCAAGGAGTTGGGTGTGGGCAAGCTAGCGCCGGCGGAGCTCATTATCAACGAGGAGTTCCGCAAGATCGTGGACGCTGAGGTCAACGAGGAAATGGCCGAGAAGCTGTCCGCTTCCCTCAAGATCGAGGAGCCGGACGCCGAACGGCTACTGATCCGTATCTCCATCGTCACGCACATCTTGACGCCTGAAATGGTCTCCTGGGCAATGCAGACTATGGGTGGCGACGGCCGGATACCGCAGCCGCCAGAAGGACTGGCGGACAAGCTGCTGCCGTATGAAGACAAGGCCCGCGCGCACTTCCAGCGCCTGAAAGACGAAGGCTACCGGGCGGAGAAGCGCCTGACGGAAGCCAACCTGCGCCTGGTCGTTAGCGTGGCCAAGAAGTACATCGGCCGGGGCATGTCCCTGCTGGACCTGATCCAGGAAGGCAATATCGGCCTCATCCGCGCCGTCGAGAAGTTCGACTACCGCAAGGGCTTCAAGTTCAGCACCTACGCCACCTGGTGGATCCGACAGGCGATCACGCGCGCTATCGCCGATCAGGCGCGAACGATCCGCATACCCGTGCACATGGTGGAGACGATCAACAAGCTCGTTCGCATCAGCCGCCGACTCGTGCAGGAGTACGGCCGCGAGCCGTCGAGCGAGGAGATCGGCCGCGGAATGGAGATCATACCGGAGAAGGTGCGCGAGATCATCAAGGTCTCACAGGAGCCGGTCTCGCTGGAGACGCCCATCGGCGAGGAGGAAGACTCACACCTTGGCGACTTCATCGAGGACCAGGGGACGATGGCGCCGGCGGAAGCCGCCTCGCACCAGCTGCTGAAGGAGCAGGTGCAGGAGGTCGTCGCCTCGCTCACGCCGCGGGAGCAGAAGGTGTTGATCCTGCGCTTTGGCCTCGAGGACGGCCGCAGCCGCACACTGGAAGAAGTGGGCCGCGAGTTCAACGTGACGCGGGAGCGCATCCGCCAGATAGAGGCGAAGGCGCTACGCAAGCTGCGCCATCCGTCTCGTTCGAAGAAGCTGAAGGACTACCTGGAGTAGGCTGCCAGGAGGCTGCCGTCGGTCAGTCGGTCTCTGGGAACGTCCTCACGTAAGGGATATCCTTCGATTTCTCGTATGGCAGCGATTCCCAGAACTTGACGCCCATCTCTTGCTTGGTGGCCGCGAGCGCGTAGATGCGGCGGGCGCCCCTCGCCCGCAAGCGGCGTTCTATCTCGTCCGTCAGGGCGCGCGCCAGGCCGCGGCGGCGAAAGTCCGGGTGCACCGCCAAGCGATAGATGTGCGCGCGCCAGTTGTCCCAGCCGCCGAGCACGGAGCCGACAAGTCGCCCTTCACTCTCGGCAACGAGAAGCAGGTCGGGCGACTTCTCTGCGACCATCCGCAAGTGCTCCGGCGTGTCGGTGATCGAAGGGCCGGAACCGGTCGCCTTCCAGAGGTCCAGGAGCACTTGGGCCTCGTCCCGGCGGGCTGGTCGAATCTCGAACTGGGTCATGGCTAGGAATTGTACGGCAATTGACCGCCGCGCGGCACTTCCCTAGCATCTGAGTAGAAGGAACGCTATGCCGGTATACGAATACGTCTGCGCTGACTGCAAAACAACGTTCGAACAACTGCGACCTCTGACCAGAATGGACGACCCTGCGAGCTGTCCTCAGGGCCACTCCGCAGGCCAACGCGTGTTATCGGTTTTCGCCACTATGACGAGGGACGCGTCCGGAGAGGTGGTCCCGGTCGGCGGCGGTTACGGAGGCTGTGGCGGCGAGTGTACGAACTGCGCGTGTAGCGCGAACTAAGTCTAGACTGCTCGCACGGTTACTTGATTCTGATCCGCGATACGAAGGAACTGCGGCGGCCGTTCCAACCAACACTGCGGCAGCCCCTAGCAATAGCGCTAATGGACTCGCCCCTTCGCTGACTCCCCGGACGACGACATAGACTGCCAGTCCGATACCCGCCAATCCCGTCGCTTTTGGCGGAGACATTACACATAGCAGTCTTCGTAGAGTTGGGTTGAAAGATGACGCCTAGCGGAAGAAGTGTCGCGGGCTGGGCGCAGACAGCTTTGGACGCGCGTGCCCTTCCGGGCCGGCGACCGCCGGCGCAGGCAGCAGGATCCTTTCCACGAACCGCGGCCGGCTCAGTACGAGGTACGCGGCGGACGCGCCGAGCATTAGCAGCGCCTCGAGCAGTGTAGACATCACGATCAGCGTCGTGACTTTCTGCCAGAAAGCCTCCGGGAACATCTGGATGAGATGGTCTGTTCGCGGGTCCAGTTGCCAGAGGTCGTTGCTGAACGCCAGCACGTGGAACTCCGTCCAGGCCGAATCGAAACCGGAAGCCGCCACCAGTCCCGCTGCACCCAGGATGCCGCCCGTGAGCAGCGCCCCGCAGAGGAGCGCCATCGCCAGCGCCCGCGGAGGCCAGATGACGAGCATGGCAACGGCCAAGGCAAGCACTGTGGCAACGCTTATGATGTGTACCGCGAAAAGCACTTGCATCAGGTCTCGCACATCGGCCATGTGCGCCGTCTCTCGGGCGTTGAATAGCGGTCCAGCCACCCCTCGGTTGTTGCGGACCTTGATCACCAGGGGGCCCGCGTCATCCGCCGTGAGGTAGCGCTGGATCTCGCCGTTGGCACGGATCAGTTCTCCTTCCGGAATCCCTGACGCTTCCGACGCGCCATAGGTCCGCACGGAGTAGTCGTATACGTGCTGCTCCGACACCGCGACGCGGACGTTCGTGGTGATGAGAGCGACAGGCACGGCCAAGATGAAGAGCCCTATTGCTAGAGCGCGAACGAGACCCAGTGCAGCCCTCCCTTCAATATGCCCGAAGCGCGTTTCTATATTTCATCGTAGGTATCGTTCTTCCGCTTTGTCAACGATTTTAGCGACCGTTTATCATACGGATATGTGTTTTTCGAAAGGGTGTTCCAATGATACCTGATCAGAGATCACTCGGCACTTTTCCCGGCTTGAGGCGGATCATCGCAACCCTCCGGGGACCCGGGGGCTGCCCCTGGGACAGGGTTCAGACGCACGAATCGCTGCGGCCTTACCTCCTTGAGGAGACGAGCGAAACGCTGGACGCCCTGGATACCCAAGACCCCGAGAAGCTGTGCGAGGAGCTGGGTGATCTGCTCTTCCAGGTGCTAATCCACACCCAGCTGGCTGAGGAAGCCGGCGAGTTTACGATGCGCGATCTCATCCGCGGAATCAGCGAAAAGTTGGTCAGCCGCCATCCTCATGTGTTCGGCGATGCCGTTGCGGATACGCCCGAGGCTGTGGTTGAACAGTGGGACGATTTGAAGGCGCGGGAGCGCGGCAACAGGTCAGCATTGGACGGCATACCGCGATCCCTACCTGCGCCCGTATACGCCCAGGCGCTCCAGCGCCGCGCGGCCATAGCTGGCTTCTCCTTCCGGTCCCTAGATGACGCTTGGCAGGCGTTGGAGGAGGAGCTGGGGGAGTTGCGGCAAGCGCAGACGCCGGAACAGAAGCGGGAGGAGGTGGGTGACGCCCTCTTTGCCCTTGCGAACCTCGCGCGTCAGATGGACGTGGACGCCGAGGAGGCGTTACTGTCCACGTGCCTCGGATTCTCAGACCTCTTCCGGCTGATGGAGGGGATCGTCGAGGAAAGAGGGGTTGACCTGAAACAAGCTTCCTACTCGGACAAGCTGGCATTGTGGGAGGAAGCAAAGGCGCTCCGCCGATAATCGTTTGTAGGCGCCGTTGTCGCTGTGGTATTCTCATCGCGCCGCAAAGCACACAGGAGGTCCAGATGATCCAGCAAAAAGAGAGTGTGGTCACACCAGAGCGTTTCAACTCTGGGCTCACCTACGACGAGTACATCGGCCGCATTCAGCGCAACCGCGAGAAGTTCGACTACAACCACCGGGAGACAGTGCTCAGCGACGATGATGTGGCCGCCTTTCGGCGGCTTGTCGCGCAAGCCGGTGGCCCCGCGAGGGCGCTTGCACTGGGTGAGGACTGGTGCCCGGATGTATTCAGGGGACTGCCGGTGATCGCGCGCATCGCCGACGCGGCGGGAATGGAGCTACGGGTATTCCCGCGGGACGACAATCTGGACATCATGAGCGAGTTCCTCAACCGCGGTGAAAGCCAGTCAATCCCGACGCTTGTCTTCTACACCTCCGATCACCGCTATATCGCCCACTGGATCGAGCGGCCGGAGAAGGCGAACGCGGAGATGGGCGAAGTCATGAAGCGCTACGAAGGCCTTGACCGGTCGAAGCCGGAGGATGTCGCCAAGTTACGCGAGATCGCCAATGAGTTCCAGACGGGACCGATCTGGGCGAGCTGGCGTGAGGAAACCGTCCGAGAGCTGCGTGCGCTTCTCGAGGAGAAGTGCGGGTAAGCGCTTTCAGCCCAGGATTTGGCCGTTCAGATTCCGCATAGTGAATGAGGGGACGACTTAGGCGGCCCCCTCGCTATTTCGTCGCAGACGTCCGGTGAGCGGACTAGCGGCGCCTCAGAACGCTTAGACCTCCGCCGGCACAGGCGATGAGCAGTGCGGCGGCCACGATGGCCAGGATTGCCGGGGTCGATATCCCGCCGTCAGTGGGACTGCCGCCGGTGCCGGGCACCGCTGCCGGCGCGGCCACAGTACGCGTCGGCGTCGGTGATGCGGTGCCGCCGGGCGACGCGGGCGCAGCCGGCGTGTGGATGGGGGTTTGCTGGGCGGCAGCAACGATCACGCGGCCCCGCATAGCATTTCCGTGAATACTGCACCAGTACTCGTATGTACCCGGCGTAGGAAACGCTCGTGAAAATGTCTGGCCATTCGTCAGCGTGCCAGAATCGAAGCCTCCGGATTGCGGACAGGGTGTGAAGGCAGGTCCGCACTCAGTAACCGTGTGCGGGAGTGTACCGTTATTAGTCCACAGAACGGTATCGCCGGCGGTGATGTTGGTATCGCAGACGCCGTCCGCGTAGCTCGCGTTGCAGAACCAATTGTCGCCGATAGAAACGGTGGCCGTCGTTTGGGCGCCGGCCACCGGCCCCCTCTCCAATACTGGGACCGCCGATCCCACTACGCCGATGAGTGTCGCAATCGCCGCGAACAAGACGGTGCGCATGGGTCACCTCCTTCAGACGCTAGGTCGCTACAACGGTACGGTACGATGGCAGTATGGCGGCGGATTGGTGCCACAGAAAGCACGAGAGGCAGCCCGCCCCAGACTGCCTCTCGATTTCATCCCGCCTACGGCGGGACCAGAAGGAGGTCGCCCCGTAATTGTCTTGTTCTTGATGAATATAACGCCGTTGCGTCGAACAGGTTAACGAACTGGTAAAGCGATTTGGCGTATATTCAATCAGAGCCCACGGACTCCATTTAACTAGATGCGATTTCGCGCTCTCTTGTTACGCGGTCAATGGACCCAGCGACCGGCCGGCCGCGACGACTTCGTCTCCGGCGCTCGTTCGCGCTAGAATGCGCGAAGGTATGATGTCCAACGTGCCCGTTCGCATCGTCTACCGCAGCGGCGAGGGCAACCTCACCTGGGCGGAGGACGATGACGTTCTGCGCCAAGCCCTCGTCGACGGCGACGGCTTCGTCTGGCTGGATCTGACCATCCGTGCCGAGGAGGACGCATCCGTCCTGCGCGATGTCTTCTCCTTCCATGAGTTGACGATCGAAGACTGCGTTTCGCCGCGTGTTGACCCGGCCAGGATCGACGACTACCAGGACTACCTGTTCCTGATCGTTCAGGCGCTGACCGCTTACGACTCCGAACGCGAGCTGGTACCCGTTGAAGTCGATTTCTATCTCGGCCGGAACTACGTCGTCTCCTGCCATCGCGAACCGATCGCAGCGATCGAGCATTTTCGCGAACGTTGCCGGCGCGACGAGCGCCTTCTTCGCCGCACCCCGGACTGGGTGCTGCACGGCCTCATCGACGCTATCGTCGATGAGTATCTGCCGATCGTGGACGCGGTTGATGAAACGATCGACACGCTGGAAGAGCAGATCTTGGAGCGCCCAGATACAAAGCTGATGCGTCACATCATGCTCGCCAAGCGGAACGCGCTGCACATCCGGCGCGCCACCGTCCCTCAGCGCGAGATCATGCAGCGGCTGTCGCGCGGCGAATTCTCAGAATTCATCCGCACGGACGTCGCGATCTACTACCGCGATATTTTCGATCACCTGACGAGGATTGATTATCTCATAGAGGCGGTGCGGGACCTGGCGGACGGCGCTCTGAATACCTACCTGTCCGTTATCTCGAACCGCCTGAATCAGATCATGAAAGTACTGACCGCCGCGGCGACGGTCTTTCTGCCGCTTACCTTGATCTCCGGCATCTACGGCATGAACTTCACGCAGAACCAGTTCCCGAGCTTCCATGACCCCTGGGGCTTTGCGGCTGTAGTCGGGTCCATGTTCGCCTTAGCCGCGGGCCTGCTGGCGTTTTTCCGCTGGCGTAACTGGATCTAAGGAGCCGGCTCGGCCTTCGGCTGGGATGACTCAGCCGCATCCGCCGCGACGGATGCGAACGGCACCCGGACACCTTCTCGCACGAACGCCTCCGCGAGGC
>Ga0209521_10003301_pt1 | contig 13046 bp, 12 predicted proteins | sample Rifsed19ft4_FD_184016 | JGI IMG/M metagenome (GOLD analysis project Ga0209521, IMG submission 184016) | Soil microbial communities from Rifle, Colorado, USA - sediment 19ft 4 (version 2) | ecosystem: Environmental > Terrestrial > Deep subsurface > Rock core/Sediment | place: Rifle, Colorado... | reverse complement strand
CTGAAGGTCTCACGGGCGGCATTCGAGCCCAGTGATGAGCCGGACGGGACCGTCCTGGCCCAGGATCCGGCCGAGGGCTCGTCGATGGACGAGGGCGACTCGATCAAGCTGACCCTGGCCCTCGGCAATCAGACGGCCGCCGTCCCCGATCTCCGCGGCAGGGTGGAGTCGGAGGCCGCGAACCTCATCGCTGCGGCGAAGCTGACGATCGGGGCACGAACCGAGGCGTTCGACGCCTTCATTCCGATCGGATCCGTCATCAGCCAGGACCCCGGACCCGGCGTCCTCGTGACGCAGGGGCTGGCCGTCAACTACGTTGTGTCAAAGGGGCCCGAACCCTCGCCCTCGCCTTCCCAGTCGGTGGAACCCTCGCCTTCCCCGACTCCGTCGCCGACCCCTGATGCCACGCCCACGCCAACGCCCACGCCAACGCCCGCCCCGATCGCCGTTGGCAACTACGTGTGCCAGACCGTAGGCGCGGCGAAGGCGCAGATCGCTTTCGATGGGTTCACCGTCGGAGCCACGTTCCCGGTCAACCCGGCCGACGCATGGTTCGTCGCAGACCAGAATCCGTCGGCCGGTACGATGTCACCTCCGGGCTCTGCGATCAGCTTCACGGCCGTGGAGTTGAAGCCCGGGACGTGCCCGTAGCAACGCTGGTCAGAGATCGCGGTCGGCGAACAGCGTGACCCGATCTGCCCTGGCATGGTTCGCGTCGGGCAGGTCCGCCATCGAGCTGGATGCCGCCGGCGTCGCGATGATCGCGGCCGGATCGCGCGACAGGGAAACGGGAATGAAGTCCCGAAGGCGGACGGGATCCGGACGCGCCGGCGCGGCTGCCGTCTCGCCAGGTGCCACCTCGATGGGCCGGGTCGGGCCCGCCTCCCAGCAGCCTCGCAGCTCGCTCCCGGTCAACGGCAGGCGCTTCCGATCAAGCCCGCAGTAGCCGAGCTGGGCCGCGACACTGCGCCGGAAGTGCTGACAGGTCGAACAGGTGGTCGAAGATCGGTGACAGACCCAGCAGCGGGCCGTCTCCGCCTGGGGAGTGCCGCAGTGGGGGCACCGCCACATCGACATGGGCGCATGGTAGCTGCGATGGGCGGCGCCGTCGACTCACTTCCGACGCGTCGCTCACTCGGGGCTTTGGCGGAGCCCGTCAGGGGACGATGGTGATCGTCTTCTGCGCCGACGTGGATCCGAAATCAGTCGTGGCCACGAGGACGGTCGCCAGTCCTGCGCCCTCCGTGACACCGGCCGGCAGCGTGGTCGTGAAGGTCGCTCGCCCGTCGCTGCCCGAGACCGCATCCTTGGCAATCGGCGGGATCCCGGGCACGGTCAGCGTGAACGTGATGGTGGCTCCGCTCACAGGTTGACCGTCCGGGTCCAGCACGAGGACGCCGAGCTGGATCGAGACCGGCAATGAGCTGGTGGAGATCCTGGACGCCGAGGCCGACAGCGTCGAGGTGAGCTGGCCGTTCCCGCGGGTCACGGCGAGATTCAGCTGTCCGATGTTCCCGGCCGGATCCGTTCCGCTGAGCGTGACGGTGTTCGGGCCCGGCGTCAGGAGAATCTCGAGGGCGAACGTCCCGTCGGATCCAGCCTGACCCGAGATCGACGTCCCTGTCCCGGGGTTCTGGAGGAGCAGCGTCGTTCGGGGTTGGGTGGTGCCCTGGAGGGTCACCGACTGGTGATTGATCGTTTCGCCGTCCTGTGGGGACGTGAGCACGAATTGCGGCGGCTCCGTGTCCATGATGAACGTCACGATGGGTGACGCCTCCGACTCGACCCCGTTCTCCACGATCGTGGCGTGGAAGTCATTGCGGCCGGGCATGAGCTGGACCGGGACGATGAGCTTGATGGTCCCGCCCATCGGGACCTCTGCGATGGGCGTCGGCTCCTGGCCCTCAAGGGCCAGGTAGATCCGTACCCGCGCTGCCGGATTGCCGACCATGACCTCGGGAACCGTGACCTGGAGGTCGGCGGCCGCCTGGTTCGAGTACGGCTCCGTCGGCGACAGGATCACCGGAGCATCCGCCACGATCAAGGGCGTCGACGACGGCCGCGGCGTCTCGGTGATCTGACCGACAAAGCCGGACAGCGACGACCCGAGCGCTCCCACCAGCTTCCCAAGGCCGCCCGTGGCGGTCATGAAGACGACGGCCCCGAGGGCGACCAGCGAGACGACGAGCAGCAGTCGTGCCGGCAGCGGGATGCCGCGCCGACGCCGCTCGAGGCCGCGGGCCTTCTTCAGGCGGTAGGCGTCCGGCGGCGGCACGCGAACGCGTTGGGGCGTGGGGCGGCCCGTGCTCGGGGGACGGGGCCGAACATGGGATGGACGGCTACCGCGGCGGGTCGGCATCGGTGCGTATGGTCGCACGGATCGGACCCGGGCCCGGCGTCCGGGCTGCGCTGCGGTGTACGCTGGTGCGGTCCGGGTCGGTGGCCCGGTCCCGGAGTCTGCTGGAGGACGGCTTGGAGGAACGCTATTCGCGCTCGGGACGACCTGCCGGCCTCGACGCGCCCTCGGGACGCAAGGCGCGGCGGTCCGATGGACGGCCTGCATTCGGCCTCGGCCCGATCGCCCGCGTCCCGACCGTGGCGGCCCTCGCCGGACCGGGCATGGCCATGGGTCCGGGGCGGAGCCCTGACCCTTCCACCGGAGCGGCGCCCTCGGCCGGAGCGGCGCGTGGGACCAGGGCAGTGCCCGCGACGGGACGGCCCGGGACGCCGGGCGCCGCGCAGCGGCCGCTCGCGGATTTCGCTCGTGCCCGCGCGTTCGGCCTGCCGAACCTCCGGCGCAACGTCTGCTCGCACTTCTACCTGACCGGCCTGCGTGGCGCCATCCCGATCCACGCCCCCCACCTCCTGAAGGCCCTGGTTCGTCAGGACGCCACCACGTCTCGTTGCCAACTGCGCGGCGGCGTCCATCTGGAGGGGGGGTACGTCAACGACGTCTGCCTGTCGCCGCGCTTCAACCAGTGCGTGTTCTACGAGGAAGACCTCTCCGCCCGTTGAGGCCTCCAAACGTCGCGACGGCCGAGCGCTGACCGGGACCGGCTGATGCCCATGGCTCCGCAATCGTCCGTCGGCCGTGACTACCACGACGCCGTGCGCGCCCTCGAGGCCCGGGGCCGATTCGGTGTTCGGCTGGGCCTTGGGCGGACCCGCGCGCTGCTCCGCGAGCTGGGCGACCCGCAACTCGCCTTCCGCGGCGCCCTGGTGGCCGGGACGAACGGCAAAGGCAGTGTGCTGGCGCTCGCCGGGGGCGCCCTCCGGGCCAGTGGTATCCGGGCCGGCGAGACACCGAAGCCCCACCTCGTCTCATATCGGGAGCGGCTGACCATCGGCGGCCAGCTCATCGACCCGGCGACGTTCGCACGGCTCGTTCGCGAGGTGCTCCCGGCGGCGGATCGGGTGGCTCGCCGCCACGGAGAACCGACCGAGTTCGAGCTCCTGACCGCGTTGATCTTCCGGTGGTTCGCCGAATCCAATGTCCGTGTGGCGCTCGTCGAGGTGGGACTCGGTGGGCGTCTCGACGCGACGCATGCCTGGGACGGTGGCGTGGCGGTCATCACCAACGTCGCCCTCGACCACATGGCCTACCTCGGCGACACGATCGAGCAGATTGCACGGGAGAAGGCCGCGATCATCGAACGGGGCGACACGGCCGTGACCGGCGCCCGTGGCCCCGCCCTCGACGTGATCCGGCGTCGCGCGCGACGCCTGGGCACTCCGCTTCATGAAGTCACGCCGCCGCCCGTGCTCACCGTGGATCGGGACGGTATCGACGTGCAGCTGCCGACACTCGGCGCCACCCGGGTCGGGCTGCGTGGCCGTCACCAGGCGGCAAATGTCGCGGTTGCCGATGCGACGCTGGATGCCCTCGCCGTGGCCGGGATCGCGGAGGTTCGTCCAGAGGCCCGGCGGCGCGGCTACGCGGAGGCCACGTGGCCGGGTCGCCTCGAGCTGGTTCGAGCCGGCAGCCGTGACGTCCTGCTCGACGGCGCGCACAACCCCGCAGCGGCGGTGGTACTGGCAACCGCGCTGGACGACCTCCGACCGACGCTCGCCGGCGGCGATGGGCCAACCCCAGCACCGCTCACGCTCGTCGTCGCGATCATGGCCGACAAGGACGTCGACGGCGTGATCTCGGCACTCCTCCGCGCCGACGCCCTCCGCGGCGCCCGCGTCATCTGCACGTCGATGGATGTGCCCCGTGCGCTTCCGGCCACCGACCTCGCGGCTCGCTGGCAGGCCCTGGCGCCTGCCCTCCGGGTCAGCGCGATCGACGATCCGGGCGCCGCGCTCGATGCGGCACTCTCGGCGGCGCCGGGACCGGTCGTCGTTGCCGGGTCGCTGTACCTTGTCGGCGACGCGCGCCGCCGGCTCGTCGATGATCCCCGTGTACGTGACCCTGAGGACCCGCGCGCATGACCGCTCCGGATCGTGGCCGCCAGTCCATTCCCGAGGACGGGGCGGTCCTGGCATCCCGGGCGGAGGTCGGCGGTGGGTTGCCAACGGGCCTCGGCAGCACGCGGATCGGCTCGAGCACCTTCATGTGGGGCACGCGGACGTTCCTCATGGGGATCATCAACGCGACGCCTGATTCGTTCTCCGGCGATGGCCTCCTTGCCGGCCAGGTTGCCGGCTCTGAGCCCGCAGCTTCGGCGGTCGGGCAGGCGATCGCCATGGCCGACGCCGGAGCGGATCTTCTCGACATCGGGGGAGAGTCCACGCGGCCCGGCCACGCCGTCGTCGACGAGGCGGACGAAATCGCTCGCGTCGTCCCCGTGATCCGCGCCGTTCGCGCTGCGCTGCCGGATATGCCGCTGTCCGTGGACACTTCCAAGCCCGCCGTCGCGCTGGCGGCGCTGGATGCCGGCGCGGACCTCGTCAACGACATCTGGGGTGTGGCCGCCGATGATGCCCTCGTGCGCATCGCCGCCGAGCAGCACGTGCCCATCGTCCTCATGCACAACCGTGACGAGGCGCGCTACACGACCCTCATCCCGGAGATCGTCGCGGATCTCCAGCGGGCCGTGGAGCGGGCGCTCCACGCGGGCGTGAACTGGGACGACATCATCATCGATCCCGGGTTCGGGTTCGGGAAGACCGCCGAGCACAACCTGGCGCTGCTGCGCGAGCTCCCGAGTCTGGCGATCCTCGGCCGGCCGATCCTCCTCGGAACGTCGCGCAAGTCAACGCTCGGCCGCGTCCTCGACCTGCCCGTGGACCAGCGCCTCGAGGCGACCCTCGCGACCACGGCCCTGGCGATCGCGGCGGGTGTCGACGTCATCCGTGTCCACGATGTCCGTGAGAACGTTCGAGCCGCACGGATGGCCGACGCCGTCGTTCGCGGCACATGGCCGGAGGAGGGCGCCTGATGCGCGATCGCATCCTCCTGGCCGACATGGTCTTCCAGGCACGCCACGGCGTGCACGAACGGGAAAAGGTCACGGCCCAGCGCTTCGAGGTGGACGTCGAGCTGTTTGTCGACCTCCAGCCCGCGGGGCTCGAGGACGACCTGGCACGGACCCTCGACTACGGGCAGGTGTACGAGACCGTGCGCACGATCGTCGAGTCGACGACCTTCAACCTCATCGAAGCCCTCGCCGAGGCGATCGCCCACGAACTGCTCACCGACCTCCCGGCCCTCGAAGAGGTCGAGGTTCGCGTGCGAAAGCCGCACGTCCTGCTCGGCGGCCCGCTGGCCTACGCGGGCGTCCAGATCCGCCGTCGCCGCTCGTCGTAGCCGCCGGTCGTCCAGGAACCCCCAGGCTTACAGATCGGCTGGACGTGTTCCGAGCGTGATGGAGAGCGTGATCGTCCCCGCGCCGCGACGGATCGAGAGATCCACCGTCTGGCCCGGAGCGAATCCGGCGAGGACGAGATCCAGCGGATGCTCCGCGTCGATCTCGCGCCCACCGACGCCCAGGATGATGTCTCCCTCGCGCACTCCGGCCTTCTCGGCGGGTCCACCCGGCACCACGGCATCGAGCGTTTCCCCGGCGCTGGTCCTGGCCCGGCTCACGAGTGCCCCGCGGTCGAGGGCGAGGTCTTCCTGCTCCTGGAGTTGCGGCGTGATCGTTTCGTAGCGCACGCCGATATAGGGCCGCGACAGCTCCTGCCCGGCCAGGGCCTGCTGCATGATCGGGCGGGCGATGTCGATCGGGATGGCGAACCCGATCCCGTTCGAATCCGTGGCGACCGCGGTGTTGACGCCGATGACGTCGCCGATCGCGTCGAGCAGCGGACCGCCGCTGTTGCCCGGGTTGATTGCGGCATCGGTCTGGATGAGGTTGCTCAGGCGGTCGCCGCTCTGGACGGTGACCGAACGGCCGGTTGCGGAGATGATCCCGGACGTCACGGAGTTCGAGTACGTCCCGAGCGGGCTGCCGATCGCGATCGCCAGCTGGCCGACCTGCAGGTCCGCCGACGACCCGATGGACGCGGCCGTCAGCCCGGAGGCCTCGATCTTCACGATCGCGAGGTCGGTCAGCGTGTCGATGCCGTAGACGGTGCCCTTGTACTGGTGACCGTCTCTCACTTCGACGGTGACCGAGTCCGCGGTCCTGCCACTGCTGTCGGTCACCACGTGCCGGTTGGTAAGGATCCAGCCCTGCGCATCGAAGATGATGCCCGACCCCACGCCCTGCTCCGGGATCGCCCCACCGAACTGATCCGTGGTGGTCCCGTTGACGAGGATCCGGACGATCGCCGGCCCGGTCTTCGCGGCCGCGTCAATGACCGCGGAGGACTCGTCAATCGTGATCGGAAGCCGGCCGCCGACCGTCGTCGCGGTCGGCCCGGCCAGCGCGGGGTCGTTGCGATCGAGGGCGCCGCTGCCCTTGAGCGCGATGACCGTTCCCCCGCTGGCGAGCACCGCCGACAGGACCGACGCCACCACGATCGCACCGAAGCCGGTTCGTCGTGGAGCCGGGCCTGCAACAGGCTCCGGGCCCTCGGGCTCGGAAGTGAACACGGTCGTCGGCGCATCGGTCGTCGGCGCATCGACCGACGGCGCGTCCATCGGCGTCGGGTCGATCGGCTGCTCTGTCGGGTCGTTGGGAGTGGTCATGCGGCAGACTCGCTTGCAGATTCGGGTTGAGGTGGCGGGTGCGGCACGGGCACCCGGCGCTGGATTGTGTCGCTCATCCTGCCGAGTCCGGGTTCACCTTCAGGCCGCCGGACGATGAAGTTTCCGTCACGAACGGCTCGGAACCGGCGAGATCGCCCCCATCCGCGCCGTCCACGTGGCGCGGGTCGCGGGGCAGGACGACCGTGAACGTGGAGCCGACACCCAGCTGGCTCTCGACGCTGACGGTGCCGCCGTGCATCTCGACGATGCTCCGGACGATCGCCAGGCCCAGGCCGCTGCCGCTTCCGCGCGCCTCGCTGGCGCCCGTCCCGCGGTAGAACCGCTCGAAGATACGGGGCAGCTCCTCCGTCCCGATCCCGACCCCGCTGTCGGTGACGACGATCTTCACGCCTTCCCGCTCGGGGGCGACCTCCACGCCGATGTGCCCGCCGCGCGGCGTGAACTTGATCGCATTGCCGACCAGGTTCGCGACGACCTGCCCGACGCGGACCGGGTCATGGCGGATTCGGAGCGGGTGCTCCGGAAGATGCACCGCCACATCGATTCCACGCCGTCGGGCGGCGGCGTCGGCTTGTTCGACTGCCTGCTCCACCGTGGCCCGGATGTCATCCGGCCGGAGGTCCAGCAGGACGAGGCCTGAGTCGAGCTTCGACAGCTCGAGCAGGTTCTGGGCGAGCCAGTCCAGGCGCTCCAGCTGGACGCCGCTGGCCTCGAGGAACTCGGCCCGCGCGGTCGGGTCCTCGCCGGCCCGCTCGCGGAGGAGTTCATTGAAGGTCCGCAGGGCCGCAATCGGAGTCCGCAGCTCGTGCGACACGTCGGCCAGGAAGTCACGACCCCGGTCTCGGTCGTGGCGGATGATCTCCACGCTCTCCTGGACCTGGTCGGCCATCGTGTTGAACTGGACGGCGAGCTCCAGGAACTCGCGCGAGCCCCATTGGGCGGGATCGTCCGGGACCCGCCGCGCCAGGTCGCCCTCCGCGAGGCCACGGCTCGCTTCTGTCAGCCGACGGAGCGGGATCGTGATCCGGCGGGCCATGGCGGCCCCGGCAGAGATCGAGATCGCCAGCGCCAGAACGCCGATGACGGCCAGAAGGCCCGTCGTCGTTGCCAGGGCGGTCGCCCGGTACGTGAACGGATTGGACAGGGTGACCTCGACGACGTACGGCACGAAGGTGCCGTTCACCGTGTAGTAGACCGTGTCGCTGGTGATCGGCTCGCGCGTCTGGCCCACCGGCGCGCCGGCTTCCAGGAGGGCCGTGAACTCGCCATTCGAGGCGGGCGTGAACTTGCGATCCACGATGATCCCGAGCCGGATCCGCACATCCGCCTTGCCCAGCCGATCGGCCAGGATCCGCTCCTGCGTATTTCGGGTGAGCTGGACCACGACGCCCGGATCCACGACGTTGTCAAGGCCCACGACCGGTCGGACGGTGCTCGCGCTCTCGGCGACCAGCGCGACGTACTGGGCCACGCCCAGGGACCGGGCGGTCAGATCCTCACGCTGCTGCTGGTCGAAGTAGTCGCCAAGGCGATTCAGGACGCCGACGGTCACGAGGCTCAGGGTGAGGGCAAGGATCGCGACGAAGGCCAGTGTCAGGCGACCCTGGAAGGTGTGCGGGACGAACCGGTTCAGGGCGCCGCCGTCCGGCATCTCAGCGGTCGACGAAGGCGTAGCCGACACCCCGGATGGTCTGGACGAAGACCGGATGCGTCGGGTCGTCCTCGATCTTGTCGCGGAGGTGGCTGACGTGGACGTTGATCGTCTTCTCGTCCTGGTCCAGTGCTTCGTAGTCGCGCAGGAGTTCGAGCAGCTCGCCGCGCGTGTACACGCGCCCCGGCCGGCTGGCCAGATGACGGAGGATTTCGAACTCCGTGGGCGTCAGGCTGATCCGGCGAGCGCCCCGTTGGACCCGCCGGCGCTCGAGGTCGATGACGAGGTCATCGTGGCGGATGACGCGCCCGCCGCTCGCGTCCGCCAGGTCTCCGTAGGCGCGCCGGAGGAGTGCCTTCACGCGGCTCAGGAGCTCGCGCAGCCCGAATGGCTTCGTGACGTAGTCGTCCGCACCCAGCTCCAGCCCGATGACCTTGTCGACCTCGTCATCGCGGGCGGTGAGCATGAGGACCGCGGCCCTCGAACCGGCAGCGCGGAGGCGCCGAAGGACCTCGAAGCCGTCGATCCCCGGCAGGCGGACGTCGAGGATCACGAGATCCGGGGCCTGCCCGACCGCAAGCTCAAGGCCCTCCTCGCCGGACCGGGCAAGGGCGACCGTGTAGCCCTCCTGTTGGAGGGCGTACTCGATCCCGCGGGCGACCGCGTGCTCGTCTTCGACGATGAGGATGGTGCTCGCCATTGACCCGATCCTACACCGGGCCACCGCCTGCGGGCCGCAACCGGGTCCTCGTGGTACCGTGACGCATCCACGATCAGAGGTATCGCCCCCCCATGTCCACCGCCCGACCATCTCTCGCGGCCACCCACCGCGACGTCACCGGCAAGGCCGTCAATCATCTCCGCAAGGCAGGCCAGCTCCCGGCGGTCGTCTTCGGCCATGGCGTCGAGTCGACGAACGTGTCCGTGGATGCCCACGCGTTCGAGCTGCTCCGCCGAAAGACGAGCGCCAACGCCCTCGTCGACCTGTCGATCGACGGCAAGAAGCCGCGTCCGGTCCTCGTCCACGGCGTCCAGCTCCACGTGACCACCCAACGACCTTTGCACGCGGACCTGTTCCTGGTCCGGATGACCGAAGAGATGATCGTGGATGTGCCGCTCGTGGCGACCGGCGAGTCCGAGGCCGTGAAACTGCACGGCGGCACGCTGCTCCACCCGATTGAGCACGTCCGCGTCAAGGCGCTGCCCGACCACCTGCCGCAGTCGCTCGCCTACGACATCACGAGTCTCGCCACGTTCGAAGACGTGGTGCGCCTCCGCGACGTCTCGATCCCCGGCGATGTCACGCTGTTGACCGATCCCGACGAGATCGTCGCGCGGGTCGCCCCGCCGCGGGTCGAAGAAGAAGTCGCGCCGGCCGCGGAGCTGGGTCTCGCCGAGGGCGCCGAAGGTGCCGAGGGCGCCGAGGGCGCTCCGAGCGCCGAGGGTGTCGAGGGTGCCGAGGGTGCCTCTGGTTCGTCCGCGCGTGGCTCCGGCTCCTCCGAAGGCTGATCGGCCTCAACCAGGCGCCCGGCCCGTCACGTAGACGACCGGGAGCCGAAGCCTGAGCTGCTCCGGCCGGAGCTCTCCGAGGCGCTCCAGGAGTCGGCGGCGCAGCGCGCGGCGCTCACCCCGCTCGAGTTCGTCGAACAGGGATTCCTCGGAGAAGTGCTCGATGAAGTCGACGTAGCCGCGCGCCGTCCAGCGGTGTGCCAGGACCTCCGCATGGGCTCGCACGTCGCGAAAGCCCGCCCGCCGGAGTCCATCAGCTGCCGCACGCGCGCTTGCCGCGTCCCCGGGGTGCGAGTCCGGCTCGGGCGGATCGAAGCCGAACTCATCCAGGACCTCGTCGAGGACGCGATCCGGCGGGTCGATACCGTCGTCCGCACGCAGCCACGTCACGTAGCCGAGCGGCGCTCCCGGTCGAAGCACGCGTCGAGCCTCCCGGAGTGCGGCGGCCCGGTTCGGGACGAGCTGGAGCACGAAGGACGACATCGCGAGATCGAACGATGCGTCCGGGAATGGCAGCCGGTCGGCGAATGCGACGGCCGTGGATAGCCGCTGCCTGGCGCTCGTCGGGAGTCGTCGATCGGCCTCCCCGAGCGCCCAGCGGACCATCTCGGACGAAGCGTCGATGCCCGTCACCTGCGTGGACGGCCAGCGCTCGAGTGCCTCGATGGCCAGCGCTCCCGTGCCCGTCCCGATATCGAGCAGATGCGGCGAGCCGGTCGGCAGGAGCGAGGCCAGGTCATCGAGCAATCGGATGGCCGCCGGCCGGATGACCGGAGCCCAATGTGCCGCATATCCATCGGCGATCCGGTCGTAGCGCGCGGGCTGGTCCTCACTCATCCCGCACATCGTACGCGGCGGATCGGGTGATTCGGCCCCTCCGGCAAGGCCTGACGGCCGATGACTTCACGTGCGAGTTGAAGCAACCTGACGGTGCGCGAGTCGGCCTCGGTTGGCCCGGCGCCGATGAAAGGAGCAGCCGTCATGAAGAAGATCCTTGTTGCCTACGATGGCGGTGAGCCCGCGCAGCGCGCGCTGACTACGGCCGCCGAACTGGCCCGCCTCACGGGCGCGACCATTGCCGTCGTGAGTGTCGTCCCGGTTCGCCCGGGGCGCTTTCCCGTCGAGCCCTGGGACGACGCGAGCGTGCACGCCCAGGAGCTGATCGAGGCGCGGCGGATGCTGCGCGATATGGGCATCGAGGCCGAACTGATCGAGCCGGCCGGGGATCCGGCGATCACGATCGAGCGAGTGGCCGAGGACGGCGGGTTCGATACCGTTGTCGTCGGGTCGCGCAGCCTGAACCTGATGAGCCGCGTGCTCCAGGGTAGTGTCTCCGAGCACGTCGCAACGCACGCAAAGGCGACCGTCGTCATTGCCCGCTGAGTCGATCACGCGGCCGGGCTCGGATTGGTCCGAGCCCGGCCGCGCTGTGTACCGTTGACGAAGCGAGCGACTACCTCGCCTCCTACACTCCGACGGTGACCATGGACCGTCTACCGTTCGCGCCACCCGTGGAGCCGATGCTGGCCAAGGCCTCGGACGGGCTTCCGGATGGAGACGGCTGGCTGTACGAGCCGAAGTGGGACGGCTTCCGGGCGATCGTGTTCCGGGACGGCGACGTGACGCTGATCCAGTCGCGGGATCTGAAGCCGCTGGATCGCTACTTCCCGGAGCTCGCGGCGCCGCTCCGCGCGTCGCTGCCCGAGCGCTGTGTGATCGATGGTGAGGTCGTGATCTCACGTGACGGGGCGCTCGACTTCGAAGCGCTCCTGCTCCGGATTCACCCCGCGGCATCGCGGGTCAAGATGCTTGCGGCGTCATCGCCGGCCTCATTCGTGGCGTGGGACCTGCTCGCGCTCGGGGACGAGGACCTGCGGGCCGTGCCACAAGGGGAGCGCCGGGCGCGCCTTGAGTCCGCGCTCGCGGATGCCGCACCGCCGGTCCATCTCACGCCGGCGACGCGAGATCGGGTCCTCGCGGCCGAGTGGTTCGAGCGGTTCGAGGGTGCGGGACTCGACGGCGTCGTGGCGAAGCGCCTGGACGCGCCGTACCAGCCGGGCAAGCGGGCGATGCTGAAGATCAAGCACCAGCGCACCGCCGACTGCGTGGTGGCCGGCTTCCGGTGGCACAAGAACGGACCGGGAACGCATGTTGGATCGCTGCTCCTCGGCCTGTTCGACGACGAGGGCACGCTCCATCACGTCGGGATCACGTCATCGTTCACGTGGGAACGTCGGGCAGCACTCGTCGAGGAGCTCGCACCGCTCCGCGACCGGGCTCTTGACGAGCATCCGTGGCGGGAATGGGCCCAGTGGGCGGGCTACGGCGACGCCGATTCGTCCCGGCAGCGCCTGCCCGGCGCAACCTCGCGCTGGAACCGTGGCAAGGACCTGTCCTGGGAGCCGCTCCGGACCGAGCGCGTCGTCGAGGTTGCCTACGATCACCTCCAGGGTTCGCGGTTTCGACATGCCACGACCTTCAAGCGCTGGCGTCCGGACAAGCCGCCGGCCGACTGCCGCTACGACCAGCTGGAGGAGACGGCGGCGTACGAGATCGGGCGCATCTTCGGGGCCTGACGCCGCAGCGGGTCGCTGCGCGAGGTCGCTGAGGCGGGCGGTCGTACCGGCCACCACATCCGCCGGTGCCTGATGCCCAGTTCCGGAGGCGAGATGCCCCGCTCTCCTTGCGATGACCCTCGCGGTAATACGAACGCTGCTGGGCCGCCCCGCGGGTCACCGCGGGCCACCGCGGGCCACCTGAGCCGCCAGCGAGCGCGGCTGGCCGCCG
>Ga0209521_10003300_pt1 | contig 13053 bp, 18 predicted proteins | sample Rifsed19ft4_FD_184016 | JGI IMG/M metagenome (GOLD analysis project Ga0209521, IMG submission 184016) | Soil microbial communities from Rifle, Colorado, USA - sediment 19ft 4 (version 2) | ecosystem: Environmental > Terrestrial > Deep subsurface > Rock core/Sediment | place: Rifle, Colorado... | reverse complement strand
GGAAGAAACCGGCGATTCCCGAGAAACCGGCGGCGATCTCGAACGTGGCCAACGTCGGCTCCACCCAGGATCGGGCGGCCTACGTCCGCGTCCAACAGAATAAACGAAGCGGGGAGCGCTCCAGCCAGCGGGATCTGCGGGCAGCGGAGCGCTTCGAGAAGGCCCTGCAACTGGAAATCGGGCTGCGTTTCGCGGCCGCGGTGCCCTTCAAGTACCTCGGGCTATGGACCGGAAAACAGGCCACGTTGCTCTACAAAGCGGCGGACCGCTACGGCGTGCCTGTCCGGGGACCGGCCTGGAACGTGGCGGGCGTGGTTAAATGGTTGTTTGACTTCTTGGCCTAGCACGGGCCGAACCTCCACCGTCTGGATGCGGCGGAAGGGGACGTTTTCGGAGCGGCGCGGGAGGAACTTTACAAAGAGCGCATCCAGTTGGTGCGCCTGGAACGGCGAACGCGGGAAGGGATGCTGATCCCCGCGGAATTGGTGGTGGAAGCGCTACAACTGGCGGGGACGCAACTACGGACGGCGGCCTTGCAACTGCAACGGGAGTTCGGGCCGCGGGCCTGGGAGATCTACAACGAAGCCCTGTCCGCGGCCAACGACGTGATCGAGAACTTGTGCGACGAGCGGCCGCTGGATGACAGCCGGGGCGATGCGATGGGATCTATAGGACCTATAGGACCACAGCGGAGCGAAGCGACGTGAGCCTGGCGACGATGCGACGACTGGAGAATGGTGCGGGGCATTCGTCCGGCAGAATGTTGGGGTGCGGGCTGGGAACGTGCCGCCGCCCGGCGACGTGCGTGGGCAAACGCGGTGGAATGGAGACGGTATATTGTGAGAAATGCGCGGAGGCGGTGTGCCGGATCAACGGGATCGGGATGCCGCCCGGTAGGCCGGATCAATCTCCGCCAGCGACAAAAGGCACAATACCTCAGCCTCGCGCAGTTAGAACAGATCCTGCAGACTTGGGTTTCGCAGGCCGGGCGTGGCACCCGGGTGGAAGAGGCTGAAGGCTATAGACCGCAGGCAACAGGCATTGAGGTATTCAGCCCATGGGGGATAGAGAAAAGAAATGTGCGGTTGCGGGGTGCGAAGAGGCGCTCCGCGACGATCACCCGCTGTGCCGGCGGCACTGGGCGTCACTCGACGCCCGATTGCGGGAATTGATCTTTCGGGCGCAACAGCATTACCGCCGCCAACCCAGCCGGGAGAATGAGCAGCGGCTGAGGGGATTGGTGAAGAGAGCCGTCATCGAAGCGGCGGTCGCCGGGGCGGCGGTGGTGCGTTAGATGTGGTTCCATGAACTCAATCCTTACCGATGCGCCGTGCTCCGCAAAAACTTCCCAGATGCGCTCGTGGTCGAGGGGGATATCCGCGCCCTTGCGGCGGACGACGTACCGAACGGGGAGAATCATTTCTTCGCGGGCATCGGCGGATTCGGACTTGCCTGCGAGTGGGCACAATGGACTGGCGAACTGTGGACCGGAGGGTTCCCCTGTACTGACATTAGTTGCGCCGGAAAGGGAGCGGGACTTGACGGACGGAACTCCGGCCTGTGGTTCGAGTGGCTGCGGCTTATTCGGGCACGAAGACCCCTTCGGCTGCTCATTGAGAACGTTCCTGCTCTCCGAACTCGCGGCTATGACCGGATACACGATGCATTGGACGCCCTCGGTTACGCCGTGCGGTCGATCGTGGTGGGTGCTGAGGCTGTCGGCGCGCCGCACCGGCGAAACCGGGTCTGGATTGTGGCCTACCGCGGATGCGAGCGAGGGGAATGGCAGTCGGACGGCGAGACCGGGATGCGGTCCAACGGGCCGCATGAAGGATGGGAGCAAGATAACGGTCAATCTCAACGCCGCCGTGACCATGCAATTCCCGACTCCCAACGCCTACGATGCCGAGCGGGGAGCGGAATGTCGGGCGACGAAAGCGAAACGCAACGCCGGCGGAGTGAATCTACGGGAAGCGTGCAACTGGCGAACGCCGCGAAGCAACGACCACAAAGGCGGCCTGACCAACGAGAAGGGGAGCCAGCGGAAAGAGTGCAATTATTTCCTGCCGGATCAAGTGAACCTGCTGTGGTGCTCCCCCAATGCCAGTCTCGAAGAAGCCGGATCATCAAGCCGGTCCGGGGATCGGATCGGCGAACTCCTACTGTTTGGCCAATGCCGCCGGGACCAAAGCAACACGAATGGGAAGCGCCGCGGATCACTCAATTGGAAATGGGTCGAAAGTTTGATGGGTTACCCCGACGATTGGCTTCTTTTGCCAGAAGAAACGCTTTGCAGGCTCTCGGCGACTCCATCGTCCCGCAAGTCGCGGCGGCGATCCTCCGGGCCTGGAAAGCGGCGGAGCGGATAGCGTGGGTATCGTTTTGGAACATCGCGGGGTGCGGCCCGCCCATCGGGAGACGCTGCGGAGTTTCATCGTCGCCGCGGGGGAGCCCCGGCGGCGGGGGTTGCTGCAATTCGCGGAGGAGGAGATCGTCATCGGCGAAGGGCCCTACCCCGGGCGCTTCCGCGGTGACCGCCAGCCCTTCGCCAAACTGCTCTTCGCGGAGATCGACAGCGGGCGCTGGTCGGACATCAACGTGGTGGGCTGTGTGCAGTCCGGCAAGACCACCATCTGCTATGTCATCCCCACGCTCTACCATCTGTTCGAGCTGCGCGAAAAAACCATCTGCGGCATTCCTGATCTGAAAATGGCGGGGGAAAAGTGGGTCAGCGTGCTCAAGCCCGCCATCGAACGGACGCGCTTCCGGGAGTTTCTGCCCGCCCGCGGCGACGGCAGCAAGGACGGCGACCGGGTGCAGACGGTGCGCTTCCGCAACCGGGCCACGCTGCGCTTCATGTCCGGGCAGGGCGGGGACACGCAACGCTCCTCGGAGACCACGCGGGTGATGATTATCACCGAAGTGGACAAGATGGACCACATCTCCTCGGTTTCGGAGGAAGGGTCCAAGATCGATCAGTTCATCGACCGCACCAAGGCCTGGGACGACAAGGCCCTGGTCTATAAGGAGTGTACGCCCTCCACGGCCCAGGGGCGGATCTGGCGGGATTACACCCTCGGCTCGCAGAGCCGCATCGCCCTGTGCTGCTGGCACTGCGAGCAGTGGATCGTCCCCTCGGACACGGACGCGGACACGGAACTGCTCAACGGCTGGAAGGACGCCGCCGACGAGATCGAGGCCCAGGAGCGGGGCGCGTTCGCCTGCCCGTACTGCAAGAAAAGCTGGACCGAGGGTGAACGCAAGGAGATGAACCTGGCGGCGGTGCTGCTGCACAAGGGGCAGGGGATAAGAAGCCGCGATGCCGCCCTTCCAGGGCAGGCTCCGCCACAAAGCCGCGAAGGAGAAGAAATGCGCAGCATCCCCGGCAGTGAGGACCTCGTCGTGGGGGCGATGCCGCGGACGCGGATCTTGGGCTTCAGGTTCTCGGCGATCAACAATTTCATGCGCACGGCGGGGGGCCTGGCGGCGGAGGAATGGCGCTACGCCCACGCCGCGGACGAGGAGAGCGCCCAGCGGACGCGGCTGCAAAAGTTGTGGGCTCTGCCGTACAAGCCGGACATCACCGCCCTGACCCCGATCACCGCGGAGGCGGTGCAACGGCGCACGGGGATTTGGGGGCGGGGGATGGTCCCGCCGGGAACGTTGTGCGTCTCCGGCGGAGTGGACCTGGGGAAGTGGCGGGCGTTTTACGTGAACGTCGCCTGGTATCGCGGAAACGACGGAGAGACCCCATTATTCGGGCACATCTTCGAATACGGGGTGCTGGACGTGCCCACGGCGGATCTAGGGGTGGAGAAGGCCACGCTGGTCGCTTTGCGGGAATTCCGCGACCGCTGCGGATTGGGCTGGGCGGACGAGAGAGGGCGGGTCCATCGGCCCACGCAGGTGTGGGTGGACACGAACTACGCGGAATCCCGGGACGCGGCCATGCAATTCATCCGCGAGACGCGGGGACAGTGGGGGGCGGACGTCTTTCGACCGTTGTACGGGCGGGGGGAGACGGCGGACACGGGCCGCCGCTACACCCGCCCGTCTCGGACGGGGAACATCGTGCAGCACGTCGGGGAGAACTATCACGTGGTCTGGAATCAGGCGGACCACGTGCATGTCGTGGAGATCAACGTCGATTTCTGGAAGACCTGGCTGCACCAGCGTCTGGCCATGCCCGCCGGCGAACCGGGGGCCCTGGCGCTATACGCCGAGCTGAAGGCCGGACACTTGACATTCGCCAAACATCTCGCCGCGGAGCGCCCGGTGCAGATGTTCCTGGCGGAGCGGGGCCTGGTGACCCGCTGGGAACGGGTGGGCAAGAGCAATCACTACCTGGACGCGGCGTGCTACGCCTGCGCCGCGGGGCATCTGGCGCAACTGGCGGCGGCGAGGACGGGCCGCGGAGTCACGAAGCCACGGAGCCACGAAGGGGAGGAAGTGGGGTTGAAGACGCCGGACGGGCGGGAGTTTTACGTGGGGGCGAGGGAATGAGCGGTTTGCGGCAAGGCGCGGCGCGGCGCGGCAAGGCCTGGCGGGCAAGGCGCGAATGACGAGGCATGGGCCCCTATGGGGCAATCATTTAGGCAATGAGGTAATGGGCATTAAGACATTGAGAAAGACAAAAGGCACGAAGGCACGAAATCCCCGCTGACACAGCAGTGGCACACGGGATTGCAGAGTTGAAGAGTTCAAGAGTTAAAAAGTTGAAGAGTTTAAGAACAACCAGCGCCCCCGGGCGGGTGGTGATGAAACGGATCCCGCTGAAGGCGATCAAGGTCGCCCGCTACAACCCCCGCAAGGACCTCCAGCCGGGGGACGCGGACTACGAAAAGCTGAAGCGCTCCATCGCCGAATTCGGCTACGTGGGAGGATTGGTGTGGAACAAACGCACCGGGAACCTGGTCGGCGGGCATCAGCGGCTCAAAGTGCTGCGCCGGGAGTTCGGGGCGGAGCACGCCGACGTGAGCGTGGTGGACCTGGATCCTCGCCGCGAGAAATTGCTCAACCTGGCGCTCAATAAAATCGTGGGGGAGTGGGACGATCTGGCCCTGGCCGACGTGCTGGGCGGGCTGATGGAGGGCGACGGGGCCGACGCCACGCTGTCCGGGTTCGACGAGGCGGAGATCAAGGCGGCGCTGGCCCTGACGGTGGGCGCGGACAAGGAAGAGACGCCGGGGCGAACGCGGGCGGAGATGCCGCGGATTGCGGGTTGGGCGGTGATGGTGATCTGCGCCAGCAAACGGGATCAGGGCGAGACCCTCGGCGAGCTGCGGGCGGAAGGTTACGCCGCGCAGGCGGTGAAAATCTAGGCTGAAGGCTGTAGACCGTAGGCTGTAGGCGTAAATACCTACAGTCTACAGTCTACAGCCTAATTCGCGGAGCGAAGCGGATGAGCGTGGGCAACGGGAAGATGACGATGATGAACGGCGCGGGGTGGGAAAGGTGTCTGCCGACCTGGACGCGGATCGACGGGAAATGGTGGTTGCGGCTGCGGATCGACGGGGGCTTTGCGGCCGTCGACAGGAGCATGATTGCGGGGCTGACGACGAACACGGCCGGACGGTGCAATCTTTTGTTGAAGGAAAACGCCCTGATCATCGCCACCATCCATGAGATCGAGGAGGTGCTATACGTGCTGCACAAGGGCCCCCCGCGATGGTGGGAGAAAAGACGATGAGCAAACCCATCGTCTACATCGCTTTGGCCGCGGGGATTCCGCTGCTCACCATGGAACTTGTGCGGCGGGACGCTCGATGGCGCTGCGTGGATGCGACAAAGGGTATGGAAGTTCGCCCCGCGGACGTGGCGATTCGGTGGAAGGAACGATGAAAAAGTCAAAACATCAAAAAGTCAAAAAGTCAAAAGAGGGCGATGGGCAACGTGCTTTTGACGTTTTGATGTTTTGACATTTTGACGTTTGCGAGCGGTGCGGGCGGCGGATGAACTTTTTGGTTGAAAGGAACGGTCAGGGATGGCGATGAAAGGGAGGCGCGGAGATACGGAGCCACGAAGCCACGGAGCCACGGAGCCGCGAAAACACGAAGGGGGGACGACCCCCGCCGAGGGCGGCTGCACCACATCTGGGGCGGTGAACGTCCCCATCAAAGCGGGTGATCCGATCCGTTCGGAACATCGGCAGAGTTTCCCGTTTGCCACGCACTATCTGCAATGCCCGGTGCCGGTGGGGGAGCTGCCCCTGCGCGGGGAGTATCTGGTGCGCATCGACGGGACCATCACCGGGCGCCGGGCCAAGGCGCTGCTGAGCGTCTCGGCGGCTTCCATCGCCAACCGCTGGTCGGAGAAAAAGGCGCTCGATCTGCTCCTGGACATCTTCGCGGACGCCATGGGGTACTGAGTCCGCGCCAAGCGGATTCAGTAGAGATTAGAAAGTAGAGAGGACAGAGGAGAAGGAGATGGCGGCGAGGCAAGAGATCATCGAGGGGGACTGTCTGGAGATCCTGCCTACGCTGGCGGAGAAGTCCGTGCAATGCGTGATAACCAGCCCGCCCTACTGGGGGCTGCGCTCCTACGGCTTCAAACCCGACGATCCGTCCCGCAAGAAAATGATCGGACTGGAGCCGACGTTCGATCGGCATCTATGGAACCTGGTGCGCGTTTTCCGAGAGGTGCGCCGCGTGTTGCGCGATGATGGGACGTTGTGGTTGAACTATGGGGATGCGTACTTAGGCGACTCTGATTCAGGCCCGCAAGGGATCAATGGGCAACGTTCGGATCGACGGTTTACTGCGACCGTGCCTGCGAAGCGCATGCTTCCGGCCAAGAACCTCATAGGCATGGCCTGGCGGGTGGCGTTCGCCTTGCAGGCCGACGACTGGTATCTGCGCAGCGACATCATCTGGCACAAACGCTCGCCCATGCCGGAGAGCGCCGGGGACCGCGCGACCAGGGCCCACGAATACGTATTTCTGATCAGCAAGAGGCCGCGCTACTACTACGATCAAATGGCGAGCAGGGAGCGGAGCACCTCGGGCCCATCGGATATCCGCAAGATGGTCGAAGGGTATGAACGGATGGGAGGCAAAGCGAAGAAGGACGATGATCCGTTGCATTGCGCGACAGCGTTGACCAACATTGGGCGCTTGGCGGGGTGCGGATCGCCGGTTGGCCGCAACATGCGCTCCGTCTGGACGCTTTCCAGCGAACCCTTCCGCGGGGCGCACTTCGCCGTGTTCCCGACGGAGCTGGTCGCTCGATGCCTGCGCCCGGGCACGTCGGAGAAAGGTTGTTGTGCAACGTGCGGCGCGCCATGGAGACGACTCATAGAACGCGAGCGCCGCGCGACGCGACCGGGGACGGGGAGCAAGGTGAGAGCACCAAGCGGATGGGATATTGGGACGGGAGCGCATGGGCAAAAGGGTTCGGACGGGCGGCGTGGCGCCGAGGAGTGCGGGAACCGCGACGAATATCGCAACGTCACGGACTTTACAACGGTCGGATGGGCGGCGACATGCAAATGCGTACAGTCTACAGTCTACAGCCTGCGGACTTGCACGGTGCTGGATCCCTTCGCGGGGAGCGGGACGGTCGGGGTGGTTTGTCGGCGGATGGGGCTGAACTTCGTGGGGATCGAGCTGAACCCCGACTACGCGGCGATGGGGCGCAAGAGAATCGAACGGGCCTTACAGGACGGCGCGCCCGAGGCGGCGCCCGTTGTCGGGCAGATGGAACTACCAATTACCAATTACGAATTACAAATTACGAATGAAAAAAGCTAAAGCACCAAAACCACCGCCCGCCCGGCCGCTTCGGATGGTGATGCGGCGGATGGCGGTGAAGAAACTCAAGCCCGCGGCGTACAACCCCCGCAAGGACCTCCAACCCGGGGACGCGGAATATGAGAAGATCAAACGCTCCATCGCGGAGTTCGGGTTCGTGGGCGGGATGGTGTGGAACCAACGGACGGGGAACCTGGTGAGCGGGCATCAACGGCTGAAGGTGCTGATTGCGGAGTTCGGGGTGAAGGAACTGAAAGTATCCGTGGTAGACCTCCCCCTGCAGAAGGAAAAGGCGCTCAACGTCGCCCTCAACAAGATCGCCGGGGAATGGGACGCGGGCGGGTTGGCGGCGCTGCTCAGCGAGTTGTACGAGGGTGGAGAATTCGACGCGACGATCACGGGATTCGATGAAAATGAGATCGACGCGGCGATCGCGGAGGTCGTAGCAGACGGCGACGCGGGCGCAGAGATCAAACCCGTGACCATCAAACCCTATCCGAAAACTTCCTGGACACTGATCGGCATTCCCTTCAGCAGACACGGCGAAGTCGCCAAGTTCATCGAAAAAATGTCCGTGGTCGAGGGGGCGATCGTGGAGTGCTCCTATTCCGACTAACAACTCCAACCTGCCCGCCAAGCTTGTCCTCCGTCGTTATGCCATTGGTTTGACACTCCCCAAGAAAAAGCTGCGAGTCATTGATTGCTGTCAGGGCGAGGGATTGATCTGGAAACGATTGCGTGAAGAATTTCCAGTCGAGTCCTATTGGGGCATGGACGTGAAGCCGCGCGCGGGGCGAATGACCATCGACTCGGTTAGGGTGCTTGCTCAACCCATCGCCGCGAATGTCATCGACGTGGATACTTATGGCGCGCCGTGGGACCATTGGCTGGCGATGCTGCCGAACCTCACCGAGAGTACGCTGATTTTCCTGACGATGGGCAGTTACGGCGGACTCGGGCAACTCCATAAGACTGCTCTCCGCGTGCTGGGGCTGGCGGACATCCACGTTCCCCCCGTCATACAGCCCCGGCTGTTGGCTTTATCCATCAGCGCCTGCCTGGCTCAAGCCTATAGTCACGGGAAGACCATTATGGTATGGGAAGGCCAGCATAGCAAAAATGCACAGTATTTTGCAGCATTTGTTGAACCAATGGCCGAAAAAAGCAGAAAAAAGCGGATTCCTGAGCATAATTGCTTTGACAAGTTACGGATACGGAGTAAACTATAGATGTAATGAGGGGCGGGGTTGGTGGCCCCGCCCCCCGGTGTCCGAACCTTGAAAGAAAGGTCCGAACGTGAGAAACATATCGGGTTTATATTCTTCGGTCGATGGGGCTGGAAACTGCGTAAGTTGCGGGGAGGCGGGGAGGTGCCAATGCCATTGGCATGGCACCGATGTGGTGATGCAGTCTGCCGAGTACGGTGTGTCGACCTTCCCGCGTAGTACAATCCGGGAGGCTATCAGCATGATTTAGACACTCCGTCTCAGCGCCATCATCTGGGGGGGACGACATGGAAGGGATCATCGGTCTGAGGTCAATTCGCCGCGTGAAGAAAGCGCGGTGCAGCAATGACTCCGCTGTTTGAGAAATACCGCCCCGCGGATTGGTCGGAGATCGTCGGCCAGAATAATGCTGTGGAGCGTTTGGCAGCGTTCCGCAAGCGGACCGGATTCGGCGGTCGTAGCTTCTGGATCACCGGGGCCAGTGGCAGCGGAAAGACCAGCATCGCCCGGCGGGCGGCGATCCTGGGTTGGGCGCGGCGACGCGCCGGAAAGGCGGCGTGACGTGGCCGAGAAGACGGGCATCAGTTGGACCGATCATACCTTCAACATCGCGTGGGGTTGCCAGAAGGTTTCGCCGGGCTGCAAAAACTGCTACGCGGAGGGTTTGTCCACCCGCTACGGACACGGAGTCTGGGGACCGAACAAACCTCGGCGCACGTTTGGTGAAAAACATTGGGCGGCGCCGATCGCCTGGAACCGGGCGTCGGAAAAGGCCCACCGTCGGGGGCGGGTCTTTTGCTCGAGCATGTGCGATAACTTCGAGGACCATCCCATGATCGCCGCGGAACTGGCCCGCCTGTGGCCGCTGATCCGGGCTACACCGGAGCTGGACTGGCAACTCCTGACCAAACGGGCGGACAGGATCCGCGAGCGCCTGCCGGCGGACTGGGGCGACGGATACGCCAACGTATGGTTGGGGGTGAGCGTCGAGAACCGTGATTACGAATGGCGGATCGATCTCCTCCGAATGATCGCCGCCCGTGTCCGCTTCGTGAGCTATGAACCGGCGCTGGGTTCGATTGCGGGAGTGGACCTCTGCGGCATCCACTGGCTGATTTACGGGGGCGAGAGCGGTCCGTCACGTAGAGACGATCACGTGCAATGGGCGCCCGAGGCATTGGCGTTGTGCCGAGCAGCGGGCACAAAGTTTTTCTTCAAGCAACGCCCGGGTCCGCGGCCGGGCACGGGCACGATGGGCGACGGAACGAAGCCACGGGAGTTTCCGCTGCGGGTTTTGGGAGAGACAAGTATTTCGCGTTAAACGAAAGGGATGGTGGATGATGGCTGGGTTTGATTATGCGGCGGGGCGGAGCAACAACATGGTGGAGGCAGAGGCGCGGGGGATGGTGACGATAGGGCGTTGGGCTAAGCGCCACGGGATCAGCGCGAGGGCGGCGAAGGCCATCATGCGCCCCAGTGAGGCGCATCATACGGGGACGGGCTTCCGGGGGAGAAGTCGGCTTACCCCGGTGATTGATGCAGACACGGAACCATCGGCGGATGAACTTGCGGAGATGCGGGCGTATGATCCCGAGCAAATCGAGCGGGACCGCCGGGCGGCGGAGGCCGCGAAGCCGCTGATCTTGAACTCCTATGGTAACGTGGATGTTCGCGGCGGCTGTGAGAACGGGGTCATCGTGATCAATCTCCCCGCCCCGGCGGCCGCGTTGCGGGCGGCGGGGATTGTTTTCGGCGAGGCCCTGACGGGATTTACGAAGTCGCGCGGGCGTTACACGCCGGACTTCTCGGGGTGGGTGCTCGAAAAAGACTGGGAGATCAAACTCGCAGCGTGCCCGCCGTACGTCGCTTCTGCTCCTACACCACTTCCGGGACCTCAGCCAGTCGACGGCTCCATCACTTCGCCGTCACCACGTCAGGCGCACCCGCTGACTATGGAAGAGAAGGGTGTTTTGGTAGCTGCGGACCTGGAGCCGCTTCGCTCTCTCGCCCGGCGGGAACGCAAGTCGTTTTTGTATGCGGCAAGGTTGCCGAATCGCGCCGCGGCTTTGGATTGGGTCGCGGGGCATCTTTGCGAGCTGGTGACGGGATGAAAGCATATGACGAATGGATCATCGGCGAGGGGTTGGAGTCGCCGGGGCGATGGTACGTGCTGCATACGGTCGCCCCGATGTTCCTCGCAGAAATCTGCGACGAAGATGATGACTGGCTTGACGGTCTAACCTGGTCTCTGGCGAATGGGCAAGTCGCTACGCGGATCACGTTCTACGACGATCCCCCGACCGGGGAGGCCCTCGACGCGATGATCTTCAAACTCAGCGAAGTGCTCGATGATTACGATGAGCGCGTGGACCGGCGGGTCGCTCGCGGGGAAGAGCCGGCCGAAGAAGACTAAACCGCGATGACCGAGCCGTCCGCGGCGACGGCGAAGGTGTAGGCGGCGTCGATCGAGGACGCGCCGACCATGATCGGAACGCAGCACTCGTCGCATTAGAAGACGGGAAGGATAACCGGGTTGAAGGGGTTGAAGGGTGTGAAGGGTTTAAGAGTTGAAGAATGGTGATCTCCCCGTTTTGTGGCAGGCGACGATTGCAGCGCGGACAGTTGAACAACGGACGTCGCCGGGCATGGAGGAAGTATAGAGTGACCAGTTACGAGTTACGAGTTACGAAAAGGAACGATTGAGCCGCGAGGTCTACATCCGTGATTCAGGTCCTTCGTAATTTGTAATTCGTAACTTGTAACTCCGAACGGAGTGAGGCGGTGAGTCCAATCGACAATCGACAATCGACATTTGACATTTGGTCCATTCCCATTCTCAGCGTCTGCCAGCCGTACGCGCATCTGATCGTGCATGGGCCCAAACGGGTGGAGAACCGCGTCTGGGGCACGACGTACCGGGGATGGATCGGGATCCACGCCTCCAAGGGGCGGGGATACATGGCCGACGTGGAGCAATATCGGGAGCTCATCGGGGACCCGAACTCCTGAAATTCGGCGCGGTAATCGGGGTCGCCAATCTGGTCGAAATCGTCGGTAGAAACGATAAGACCGATGAGACGGACAGGACCTACGATTGGGTGATCGACGATCCGTGGTTTGAGGGGCCGGTGGGGTGGGTGCTGTTGCAGGCCCGGCCCATCTACCCTATCGCGTGTCGGGGGAAGCCGGGATTATTTAGACTGTAGACCATCGGCTGTAGTCCGTAGGTCAATCTCCTCCAGTCTACGGTCTAAAGCCTCTCGCTTCCGAACTTTCCGACAATTCCGGACCGCAAACCCTTGTAGTCCACGTCCGAACGACACAAGCTCTGGACGCTGAAGGGCAGGGATGCCCGACACGCGCCGGGCGGCAGGGAGGCCGTCCGGCGCCATGGGCTCCTCACGAGATCCTTCGCTTCGCTCAGGATGACAGGGATGGCGCTGACCTCCACCAGCACGGACGCGGAGATTGAGGCGGCCTACGACGACAACGCCGATTACGACGCCGTCGCCTCGGTGAGCAAGGTCAAGGAGTTCATCCTCGCCTGCCGCATCCTGCTGCGCCGGCAACTCAAACGCGCCGTGCACGGGGGGCGCGGCGGGGGACAGGAGTACGAGCGCGATCCCCAGCAACTGCGCAGCGAACTGAACAACGCCATGCAATGGCTGGGAAGCGCTCCGGCGTCGGAAGGGGGCGGGGCGGTGACGTACGCGGATTTTTCGGGGAAGGACTGGTAGCTGGATGTGGGATGTGGGATGTGTGATGTGACAGGCGACATCCGACATCCGACATCAAACATCCGACATCGAAGAGGCAACAGGCATTAGGGATGCGCGAACGCGACCGACAACTCCCCGAGCAGTTCCAGGAAATGTACCGGGCATGGGTCCTGGGTGAGGACAGCCGCTATTTGCCGCGGCTGCGCAACGTCGATCCTCAGGGCAGCGGGGCGGACTATCATTACGCCGAGGAATCCACCTATTTCAAGGGCATCGAGCGGGCCCGGGCCTTCGAGCGCGAGGACTGCGTGGTAGGGCAGGCGGTGCGGCGGCTGGTCAACACCGTGTTGCGCGAGCCGA
>Ga0209521_10003293_pt1 | contig 13069 bp, 14 predicted proteins | sample Rifsed19ft4_FD_184016 | JGI IMG/M metagenome (GOLD analysis project Ga0209521, IMG submission 184016) | Soil microbial communities from Rifle, Colorado, USA - sediment 19ft 4 (version 2) | ecosystem: Environmental > Terrestrial > Deep subsurface > Rock core/Sediment | place: Rifle, Colorado... | reverse complement strand
ACCGGCGCCCTCCGGGCCGCCGGCCAAGGGATCAACGTACTTCGATAAACGCTCGACGATCTGGGCTTGCACCCGTTCGATGCTGGCGTTGCGCTGCACCACCACCGTGGCTTCGACGGCGACGCCGACATACACCGGACTATCGACCACGAGGTTCGTGGTGAGCAAACGCCGCTCGTCAAGATACCGGCGCACTTCGTTGATCAGTTCAGGCGCGGGCTGCAAAGTCTGCGGCGTCACGCGTCCGCCGACCGAGACTTGCGGCACGATCAACACTTCGACGGTGCCGGGCGGCGGCGCATCGGTCAGTCCAGGCGCAGCGGCTTCACCGTCATCACCTCGTCGACCCGCCCCTCCCACTCGGACCGCGGCGCGTCGCAGTAGAGCTCGATCTCGTTGCCATCGGGGTCTGCGGTGTACAGGGAGCGGGTGACACCGTGGTCGACCGCCCCCTTGAGCAGTCCCCGCTCGCTTAATAGCGCGTGCGCGGCGCGCACCGCCTCCCAGTCGGCAAGCTGAATGGCCACGTGGTACAGACCCACGGCGGTGGGGAGCGGCGAGGGAGCCTGCTGTCCGACGCGCAGCAGCGCAAGATCGTGGTGCGACTCCCCGGTCGCGGTGAGGAAGATCATCACGTTGCTCATCTCGCTGACCACCCGGAAGCCGAGCAGGTCGCGGTAAAAGGCGAGCGATCGGTCCAGGTCGCGCACCTTTAGGACGACGTGGCCGATGCCGAGCGGCTGCATCACGCCCCGATGCTAGCGTGCCGCAGCGGGCGGCGGGTGGAGCGCCTCAGCCGCCGAGGTGGACCGTGACGGTGATCACACCCCGGCTGAGCGCCGAGTCGGTGACCGCGGCCCAGGCCTCCGGCGAGAGATCGGCGACCTTCTGGCTCGCCGTTCCCCAGTAGCAGCCGCAGTAGTCCACTACCGGCAGGACGACGCAGCGATCCGCGCAGACCGTCACGAAGAGGGCTGCCGGCGGGGCGTCGTAGTGACCGCCCAGCGCCCCGGGGAGTGCGACGACGGCCTGCCCGCGCCAACCGGCGGAGCAGCAGTACCAGGTCGCCTTGCCGGTGATCACGTTATCGGTAATCGGGGGCGGCGCGACGATCCGTGCCGCACGGACGAACATCGTCGCCTCCATCGAGACGGTGCCGGGCCCGGCAACCGCGAATGACGGATCGAGCGTCTCCGGGCCGATCGGCGGGGCCACGTCCGCCAGGCTGGCAGCCGCCAGCCGCTCGCGCCCGGCGTTGGCGCTGCGTGCGAGCCCATCGGACGGGGAGCCGGCCGCGGCCAGCAGGTGCTGGGCGGCGATCGCGATGGGCGTTGCCGATCGCGTGGTGAGCGGGGCCAGGAGGCCGATCGCGACCGCGCCGACGATGGTCAGCGCTGCGACACGGCGCAGGAGCTCCGGCAATAGAATCCTCAGTAACGAGCGGGTTCGGGGCACGCGTCCCGCTCCGGCGACCACCGCAGCGATCCGCTGCGGTCACCTCGGACGGACGACTCACCCTACCATCCGGGTCCGGACCTGTCGAGCGGAGGAGGCCCCATGGCCAGAAAACGGACGAGAGCGCACCGCAGCGGTGCGGTCTTCACGCGCGACGGGAAAGCGCGCCTCACCGAGGATCAGCGCCTCCTGCAGGAGGACGCCGGTACCGCCTTCCTCAAGACCGATAGTTGGCGTGCGCTGCGGATCATGGGCGAGTTCGTGGAGGGCTTCGACGCCCTGGCCGGGGTCGGCCCAGCGGTGAGCGTCTTCGGCTCGGCACGCAGCGGCCGCAGCGACCCGTACTACCGGATGGCCCGCTCGCTGGCACGCAAGTTGGCCAAGCGCGGCTACGCGATCATCACCGGCGGTGGGCCGGGGATCATGGAGGCGGCCAACCGTGGTGCCCGCGAGGCGGGCGGCGTATCGGTCGGTTGCAACATCGAGCTGCCATTCGAGCAGGGGCTGAACGAGTTCGTCACGCTGGGGATGGAGTTCCGCTACTTCTTCGTGCGCAAGACGATGTTCGTGAAGTACGCGGAGGCGTTCTGCATCTTCCCGGGCGGATATGGCACCCTCGACGAGCTGTTCGAGGCGCTGACCCTGATCCAGACGGGCAAGGTGCAGCACTTCCCGGTGGTGCTCTTCGGGACGGAGTACTGGAGCGGACTGCTCGATTGGATGCTCGCCACCGCGGTCGCCGATGGAAAGATCGGCGCCGATGACCTGACCCTCTTCACCGTGACCGATGACGTGGACGAAGCGATCGACGTGATCGTGGCCCACCACGACCTGCACGAGGCGGCGCGCGACAGCCGCGCGGAATAGCGCTGCGGGGACTGCGGGCGCGCGCCAGCGAAGGTGGCGGGCCCGACCGGGCTTGGACCCGCGGTTCAGCGTTCTGCTTGAGCGCGTGATCCGCATTCCGATCGCCGGTCGTAACGAATGGGACCAGCTTCGCGTATCGGCGTAGGAGCAACCCCCAGGCGTTGGCTGGCGAGCAGCTTCGCCAGTTGGGAAGGGTTGCATGGCGCGCCTCCGCGCCGCTCAGGCGTTCGGAGCAATCAGCTGGAGTGTGGGGAAGTAGGTTCGATAGCGGGTCGCGTCGCGGGTGAGGAGCTGATAGCCAGCGACCGCGGCATGGGCGCCGATGTAGAAGTCGGGAAGCGGCGACCGCCTTGCCCCGCCGGCCTGCCGATAGTGCAGAAAGGCCTTTCCCGCCAGGAAGCCAGCCTCGTACGGCAAGGGTTCGCGGCGGTAGAGACTGGAGGGCAGCGCCTCCTCGAGCGCCTCGATCGAGGCGAATCCGACCGACACCTCGGCATAGACCAGTGCGTTGATAACGAGGATCGCCTCGTCCGCGGTCCGCGCGAGTGACGCACTCGACCACGCACCCCAGGTCGGGTCGCCGGTCACGACGTCGAGCAGGATGTTGCTGTCGACCAGGACAGCCGTCACGCCTCGCCTCGGGTCAGGGCCATGATCTCGTCGGTGCTCATCGTCACGCGCCCGGCGCTCCGTCGCAGGCGCTCGACCGCCAGCGCTCCACGGCTGGGACGGCGCGCCTGATGCGCCTTGACGATCCGCACCCCATCGGTCTCCACCACGAACTCGACCTCGGTCTCCGGCAGCAGCCCAGCCTGCTCCCGAACCGCCTGGGGAATCGTCACCTGGCCCTTGGACGTGATCCGCATCGACATGGCCTCCTTCTTACTGGTAAGAGTAACACCAGTGTTCCAAATGCTCAGCGTGGACCGCCCGACCGGGGGCGGACCCGCGCTACCACATTCCGTCGGGGTATGTGCATTACGCCTGACCGATTTTCGCGCCCTCGATCGCGAACCAGTCTTGGCCGAGGTCCGTGAACAGGCGATTGGCTCGTTCCTGCAACTTCGTGTCCCCACGCGCGATCCCCAACGCGCGAAGCGCAAACGGCTCGATGCACGTGCCCGCCACGGCGAGAGCCGGCGCTTCGCGCTCGATGTCGTTCGAACGTCCGAGTGCGGCGGAGGCGTCCAACCAGGCAGTGGCCCCCGCCATGTCGAACATGAAGCGGAGCGTCGGCCGTCCGTAGCCGTCCAGCAGCCGCGCCACCTCCGCCACGTCGCCGCGGAGCAGCGCCATCCGCAGCCGGGGTGCGGTGAGCTCGCGGTCATACCCTTCGATCCCGAGCACCGCCGCCCGATTCGCGAGCCGCTCGGCCGCCTCGTCGTCGCCGAGCACCACCTCCGCCAGCGCGCACACGAGCAGCGAGCGTGCGTTTCGCACGCAGGGAGTGTCACGGTTGTCGTCGACGGCCCGCTCGACGCGCGGTTCGAGCTCACGGATGCGCCCCCAATCGCCAACGAGCTCCTCGATCTCGAGCGCGTACGCGGCGCCGTGCATCCGATTGTGAGGCGTGAGGTCCTTGACCCACGCGGTCACGAGCTCGCTGTAGCGCCGGGCTTCATCGAAGCGCCCCGTCGCCGCTGCCACTCGCAGGGCGGTGTTCTCGACGAGCGTCTCCCGGTGGCCCGGGTCGCCGATCCGATCGAGCAGCCCGAGGATCCGCTCGGATCCTGCGGTCGCCTCCTCGTACTTGCCCGACTGCATCGCCGCGATCACTCGGACCCGCAGCGCCCAGGCGACGAGCTCCGGATCGCCAGCCTGGTCCGCGATGGAAAGCGCCTCCGCGGCCGTCTCCTCTGCGCGGTCGGCATGCCAGGCCCGGGCCACCAGGGCCATCGCCCGCTCCCGGCTGTCGGGCTTCGAGTGGGCCAGCGCGCGTTCGATCCAACCCTCGACCCTCGCTTGCGCCAGCGGTGGGTTCCAGGCCAGCCAGGCCGTGCAGCTGCGCAGGGCCAGCTCGGCGTACAGGCTCGTCACGGTCCCGGGGTCGGGCGCGAGCTCGATCGCCCGCTCGCTGGCGCTGACGAACCCCCTCGTGTCGTAGCGGAGCGACTGGACCTGCGCCAGTGCGCGCCACAGGTCGAACCGCGTCGGGTCGTCAGCCGCGAGCTCGATCGCCCGCTCGTACATCGCTACCGCGGCATCCATCTCGTACCGGGCAGCCGCACGCCCGGCAGCGAGGCGCAGCCAGTGCAGCGCGCGTCCCCGAAGCCGATCGAGCTCATCGGGCTCATCCGCCCAGGCGAGGGCGGCGTAGTCGTCGCGGACCGATTGCTCGTAGTGGTGAGCCAGGATCGGCGCCCGTGCGTCGTCCGCGTTCCGCTCGAGATACCGCCCCAGCGCCGCGTGCAGCCGACCGCGCTCCGCGCGTGGCAGGCTCGCGTACGCCACCTCGCGGGTGAGCTGGTGCTTGAACGAATACTCGACCTCGCCAACGACCGAGGACTCCTCGGCACGGTGGACGAAGCTCCGCCGCTCCAGCACCGCCAGGTCGGCGTCGGCGTCGCTGACGGCGAAGACCGGCGCATCCCAGAACACGCGGCCGACGACCGACGCCGCCTGCAGCGCCCGCTTCTCCGCCGCCGGGAGCAGGTCGATGCGGGCGGCCAATACCGCCTGGATCGTGTCGGGCAGGTCGCCGGCGTCGATCGCCTCCTGCACCATCCAGGTCCCGTCTGACCGCCGGATCTTTCCCCGGTCGATGAGCGTTGCGAGCAGCTCCTCGATGAAGAAAGGATTGCCCTCGGCGCGAACCACCACCAGGTCGCGGACCGCGTCCGGAAGGCCCTCGCCAACAAGGGCGGTGACCATGTCTCCTGCGGCCACCGTCGTCAGGGGGTCGAGTTCGACCCGGATGTCCGTCGCCAGGCGGTCGGCCGCCTCCGGCCGAGCCGTCGTGATCAGCAGCAACGGACCGCTTGCGCGCTTCCGAAGCGTCCTCAGCAGCTCGATCAGCGGTTCCTCCGCCCAGTGGGCATCCTCGATCACGAGCACGACCGGCGCCTGCCTGGCGCGCTCGTCGAGGTGGGCGATCCACGCCTGGGCCAACCGCTCGCGGACGACCTGCGGGTGAAGGTCCCCGGCGACGTCGAGTCCCAGAGACAGCCCGAGGATGGCGCGGTCGCCCAGCCGCTCCAGCGCCAGTGCCGGCGAGTCCGAGTCGAGCAGACCCAGATCCTGGCGGAGCACGTCCCCCATCGGCCGGTAGGTGAGGCCACGGCCGTAGGACAGGCAGCGGCCGGTCCGCTGGAGCGGTACTGGCTTCAGGCGGCTGAGCCGGTGGGCGAGCTCCGCGAGGAGACGGCTCTTCCCCACGCCGGGCTCACCGATGACGGCCACCACGGATGGCGTGCGGCGCTCGGCGACGCGCCGGTATGCCGCCGCGAGGGTGCCCAGTTCGCGGTCCCGGCCGACGAACGCCTGGCCGAGGATGCCGCGCGGGCGGACCGTCGCCAGCGCACCGATAACGAGGCGGGCGGCGACACCGCCATGCTTGCCCTTGGCCTCGATCGTTCGTGGCTCCGACAGCGAGAAGGCGGCGCCGACGAGCGCAGCGGTCCGTTCGCCGACGAGGATTTCGTCGGGCGCCGCGCCCTGCTCGAGTCGAGCGGCGACGTTGACGGCATCGCCCGACACGAATGAGCTCCCCATCCGCGGCGCGCCGGCCACCACCTCTCCGGTGTTGACCCCGATCCGTAGCCGGAGCCTTTCGCCGAAGAGATGGCGCACGCGTGCGCGGATCGCGAGGGCCGCGTGCAGCGCCCGCTCGGCGTGGTCCTCGTGCGCGACCGGCACGCCGAACACGGCCAGGACCGCGTCACCCGCAAATTTCTCCACGGTTCCGCCTGTGGCCTCGATCTCCTCGGTGATCGCCTCGTAGAAGCGATCGAGAACGACCCGCGTGTGCTCGGGGTCCTCGGAGGCTGCCAGCGCCGTAGAGCCGACGAGGTCGGCGAACAGCATCGTGGCGACCTTGCGCTCGCTGCTCGGCATGGCCTTAGTCTAGGTTCGCCGCGCCGCTTTGAGGACCCTGGCAGAAGGGAGCGGGAGCTGAACCAGCCGCGCCACGCCGAGGTCGGCCCGCTGGTCCGAACGGATGCCGACGGCGACGGCGTTCTTCGAGCCGCCTCGCGCCGTGCGCCGTGCGCCGTGCTTGGCTTGGATCTCCGGGCAAGGGCTTGGCGGGCCCGACCGGATTCGAACCGGCGATCTCCAGCGTGACAGGCTGGCATGTTGGGCCGCTACACCACGGGCCCGCGGGAGCGACGGTGGCGGAGTATAGCAGGGGCGGCCGAGTCGCCCCTCAGATCGGGCCGGTCCGGCTGCGGAGAATGACCACCGTCGCCGCCCCGTAGGCCCCGGCGGCGAGTCCAAGGACCACGGCCGGCGGAAGCAGGACGACGGTCGGGGCGCTTGCCGCCACAACGCTCACCAGCAGCGCCACCGCCAGCCCGAACGCGAGCACCGCCATGCCGGCGCCCAACACCACGCCCAGCGTCTCGGCGATCCGGGCGGCTCGCCGCAGGGCAATAGCGGTCGCCAGGTGTGCCAGGCCGAGAACCGCGAACGCTGCGCCCAGCGCCACCGCCGCGCCCCCAACGGCGGCCGCGTCAAGCAGCACCTCGGCCGGCAGTCGGTCCGCGATCAGGTGCGGGAAGAAGAGGCCGAACACCGTCGCGGCCGCGCCAGCGACACACAGGAAGGCGCCGGCTGCCGCGAAGACGATCACCGGCACGACAGACCGTGCTCGATCGCGCGTTCGGCAGCTAGCGCCGCAGGCGCGCCAGGACCGCCGCCGAGCCCGCAAAGACCAGGGCGGTCACGCCGAGCGCGCTCAGCAGGACGATGTCGCGGCGCGTCTGGCCAAAGGTCATCGCGAAGCCCACCGCGGCGAGGATCGCGGTCAGCGCGGAAAGCACGGCGACCGCCGTGCGGCTTCCCCGGACTCCGGTCAGCAGGGCTCCGGCGCCGGCGATCAGTCCCACGCTGAGCAGGACGAGCGCCAGCCCGCCGATGATCTGCGGCGTGCCCAGCTGGTCCAGATTGGGCGGTGGCTCCACCGCGGCGTAGCGACCGGCCAGTCCCAGGCCGGAGACCCCCACGGCGATGGCGGCAATGAACAGCGCAAGCCCCCCGATGCCGACGATGAGCATTGCGGCGCCGCCGGACTCGCCGAGGTGCTCCGGGGCAACCGAATGCGACCGGTGGCGCGCCGGTGCCGGGCGGGGCCGGGGAGCGGGACGGGTGACTTTCGGGCTGGTCACGGGCCCGGATTGTAGGGGAGTGTCGCCCGAGGCACCACCGTATACTCGGAGCCGTGCCGTTCGAGCTGCCAGAGAATCCGCGCACCGCACGCCGTGCTGCCATCTCGCGGTGGGTCTCGCTCGTCCTGGTGGGGATCATGATTCTCCTGATCGCATACCTCGGCTACGCCGGGTACGCCGGATCGGGGCAGCTCGTCGAGCCGCCGGATCCGTCAACGGATTGCCGGACCCCGGCATCGGCCTTCGGCTGGCGTTACGAGGCGATCAACTACGACATCGCCACCGATGACGCACTCGATGGCTTCACCGACCGGATGCACTGTCCCGAGCAGGGCTTGCCGGCCGGAGACGAGCTGACAGCGAGCGACGGCACGCGGATCGCCGGGTGGTACATCCCGGCCATCGTCGGCTCGCCGGGCACCGGCGCGACCGTCGTCCTGGCGCACGGATACGGTGACAACAAGAGCGACATGCTCGAGTGGGCCGAGATCCTCCATCGCGATTACAACGTGGTGCTCTTCGACTTCCGGAACCACGGCCAGAGCGCCGACGTGGCCACCACGCTCGGCGTCCGGGAGCGCCAGGACCTGCGCGCCGTTCTCGACTGGCTGGAAGCGACCAAGGCACCGACCGCCGTGGCGGTGCTCGGGATCTCAATGGGAGGCAGCGTGGCGGTCAACGTCGCCGCCGGCGATCAGCGGGTGGACGCGCTCGTCCTCGACTCCACCCACGCCACCATCGCCAACGCCGTGCAGGCGCGCCTGGAGCGCCAGGGCTACCCGCTCAGCCTGCCCACCGCCTGGGCCATCCTGATGGGAGGGCTCCTGCGCACCGGCGAGGACGTCAGCTCGGTGGATCCGGTGCAGGCCATGGAGCGGTACGGGGACCGACCCGTGCTCCTCCTGTTCGGGGGCCGCGACGACAGGGTCGGTCGTGACGCGCCGGCCGACCTCAAGGCAGCCGCCGAGGAGGGCGGGGCGGATACGCGGCTGCAGACCTGCGACGACGCCGGGCACGCCCAGCTCGTCGAGACGTGCCCCGATGAGTACCGCGCCTGGGTGCTAGCCTTCCTGGCCCACGCCCTGCCGTAGACCAGGAGCTCCATGACCACGCACCCCCGCGCCACCTTCGGCATCGTCTCGCTTTCCGTCGCGGCCCTGGCCCTGTCCGCCTGCACCGCCGCCTCGTCGACGCCATCCGCCCCTGCCCCGTCGACCTCGACGAGCTGCCCGGCCGCTGCCCCAACCGCCGCCGAGGCGCCCGGGATCATCGCCGGCGCCGAACGGGCGGTGGTCGCCACCAGCCTGGGGACCTTCACCCTGGAGCTGTATCCGGACGCCGCCCCCATCGCCACCGCGAACTTCCTGGCGCTGGCCCGCTGCGGGTTCTACGACGGCATCAGCTTCCATCGCGTTCTCGCGGGCTTTGTCGCCCAGGCCGGGGACCCGCAGACGAGGGAGAACCGCGCCGACTTCGAGGGGGTCGGGACCGGAGGCCCGGGCTACTCCTTTGTCATCGAGCCGGTGGCCGACGGCTACAACTACGACCCGTACGTGGTCGCCATGGCGCACAGTTCCCTGCCTGATTCGAATGGGAGCCAGTTCTTCATCGACCTCGGCGACCTGGACGGAAGGCTGGCGCGCGACTACACGATCTTCGGCATGGTGATCGAGGGGACCAATGTGATCGACGCCATCGGCTCGGTGGCGGTGAATGACCCGGAGCGCGGCGTGCCACTTGACCCCGTCGTCATTCAATCGGTGACCATCGGTTCGGCCGGCCCGTGAGCCGCTTTCACGCACGAATGTGAACATTTCTTAGCCCCAGACCATTGCCAATTCCTGACCTGTCGGGTATCCTTTCGACGCTGTTCGCACAGCGATTCACCACTGATCGCAAGGCCATGGGTAGGTTTGGGTAAGGGTAGAGCGGGAAACCGCTCGTGAAAGATGCCCTTGTGATTAGCGAATCCGGCAGCACTGGAAGGCCCCTCTTCGGAGGGGCCTTCTGCTTACCGCTCCCCTACGGTGCGCTAGACTGCCAATCCCGCCGCGCGCCGGTAGCTCAGTGGATAGAGCGTCGGCCTCCGGAGCCGAAGGTCGCAGGTTCGAATCCTGTCCGGCGCGCCACTCCAACCTGCTCGATCAGGGTGGTCCCAGCGGACCCAGCCTGCCCAGTACGATCGGACGGCCCACCCATCAGCATGGGACGACCATTGGGCGGGATGGCGAGCGTCCCGCGCATGGGTAGAGTCGGCAGCCAGAACTGGGAGCCGACCGCCATGCAATCGTCGATCGAAGGTCTTGAGCCGATCCGGGTCATCCTCGAGGACGCGGATCTCTCTGGATGGGTCCACCTGCAGGGTCAGCGGATGACCGACATCCTCCAGGCGGGCGAGCCGTTCGCATTCCTCCCCGCGGGCGACGAACAGGCGCAATGGACGGAGCTCTTTCCGGACGAAACCGTGCTCGTCGTTCCTCCGCCGCACGTGAGCCCGCCGGAACTTCGCGTGCCGCGCAACCAGCACCAGGTGTTCATCCGCGCGGGCCGCTTCCGCGTGGCGGGCACGGCACACCTGCGCCCGGGCGAACAGGACGATCCGATCCTTCGGGCGATGCGACGCTTCCTGCCGCTCACGCAGGCCACCTTCGCCCGCGACGACGAGCCCGACGAGCCGGCCGAGGTCGTGATCGTCAACCTGCGCCGCGTTGATGAGTTCGGGACCCAGTAACCATCCCGTCAGGTCGGCGCATCGGTCATCATCGGTCCATGCCTGCGTTGATCCGCTACCAGCGAGGCTCCCGCGAGACCGATGAGGGCCGCCTGTCACCTTCGGCCACGCGCTCGACACAGTCCCGCGGCCGCGCGCGCGAGGAGGAGCCGGACCGCTATCGCACCGCCTTCGAGCGCGACCGCGATCGGATCATCCATTCCAAGGCGTTTCGACGGCTGAAGCACAAGACCCAGGTCTTCCTCAACCCCGAGGGCGACCATTTCGTGACGCGACTGACCCACACCCTGCAGGTGGCACAGATCGCCCGTGGGCTGGCGCGTGCCCTGTCGCTCAACGAGCCGCTGGCCGAAGCGATCGCGCTCGGCCACGACGTCGGCCACACCCCATTCGGCCACACCGGCGAGGAGGCGCTGTCGCCGTACTTCCCGCCGGACGGCTGGCACCACGCTGCCCAGAGCGTCCGCATCTACGAGGTGCTCGAGGATCTCAACCTGACCTGGGAGGTGCGGGACGGGATCCGCGCCCACTCCTGGAGGATCGACCCGCCGCCGGCCACGCCGGAGGCCTTCTGCGTTCGCTACGCCGACCGGATCGCGTACCTCTCCCACGACGCGCTGGATGCCATCCGCGCCGGCGTGCTGGCGCCCGACTCATTCCCGGCGCCCGTGCTCGAGCGCTTCGGAGCGCCGGGGCGCGGCTGGGTCGGCGAGATGATCGAGGCGGTGATCGACCACTCGGTGGCCATAGGGAGGGTGCAGATGGACGTCGCGACGCTGGCGGTCATGCACCAGCTGCGCGACTTCATGTTCGAACGTGTCTACCTCGATCCCGGGCTGCTGCGCGAACAACGTTCGGCGATCGCCACCTTGCGAGGCCTGATGGACCACCACCTCGCGCATCCGGATCAGCTCCCCGACACCTACCGTGAGCACGAGGCGGCCCTCGTCACCCAGGTCGCTGATTACGTGGCCGGCATGACCGACCGATACGCCCTGGCCGCGCGGGACCGAATCGGCCGGACGGTCTAGGGTCGCCCGTGCCGGGTTGTTTCTGCCACCAGGTTGGTCGATACACGCGAGTCTGCCTGCACGATCAGCGCCGACTCGGATCGTCGTCGGCGAGCGGCATCCTGCGGCGGCGCCGAGGGGCTGCGGGGGGGCTGCGGGAGCCGCCGAGAACTGCGGGAGCTGCCGAGAACTGCGGGAGCTGCGCGGGCTGCCCCTAGTTCTCAGCCTCGGAGACCTACGCCGTCCAAGCAGCGGCTGGCGACCGCTCCGACCGCATTACTCGCAGCCGGTGAGCACTGCGCATGCGAGAGACGTCGGCGGGCGCGCTCGCCTGTCGTAAGCCCCTCTGTCGTAAGCCCCTGCAGATGAGATCTAGCGCCTCCTGCCTCTCTCCGGCTCCCGTGCGCGGCTCCCGCGCGCGTCGTGCACGCCCCGCTCGTCTGGACGGTGGCTCTCAACAGCGCCCCAGAGAACGAGATCCAGGGCTGACTCGATGGGAGCTCGGCGCGATACTCCCGGAAAGTTCCATCACCACAATCGAGGATGATCTGCTGGGGCTTCTCGAAGACCGACCCGGACGTGACGCTGCTGTATGGAACGCTCCCCGGGGGTCCCCAGACCCGTCTGGTCGTCAAGCCGACGAAGGTCGAGCCGATCTCCACCGGGTCACCGCCATCGGCGAATGCGGGCTCGCCGGTGGGCGATCCGACCGGGAGGTAGGCCGCGTCGCCCCACTGCACCCGATCGCTACAGCCCTCGAAGCGGCTGAAGGCCATCGACATGCCAAGCAGCCCGATCGCCACGAACACGGTCGCCGCCAGCAGACCACAGCCGATCGCGCGCCAGTTCACGACCGGGTGATCTCGAAGCGCGCGTAGCTCCCCGACGCGGGGCCACGGGCGGCCTCCACGGCGTCAACCAGCGCACCTGGCGGTCCCGTGCGCAACAGCCGCTCGAGTTCCGTGAGGGCAGCGGGAGCCCCCTCCGCGACGAGCTCCACGCTTCGCTCGTCGTCGCGGTTCGCCACCCACCCGGTGAGCGACAGCCGATCGGCGATGGTCCGCACCCACCATCGGAATCCGACCCCCTGGACCCGGCCGGTGACAACTGCGGAGAGCCGTTGCCGGTCCTGCGGATCGATCGTCGGAGCCGTCACGGATTGAGACGCGGCCAGGAGAGCATGGCCACTTCCAGGGCCATGCGCGCGGCCGCGTTCTCCAGCAGGCCCTCGCGGATGCGTTCCAGCAGGCCGATGAAGCGGTGCAGTTGTGCTGGATCGAGGCGGGCGGCGAGCCCTCCGCTGTCCGGCAGCAGGGTTGCCGACGGCGCGATGCCCGGCCGGTCGAGGGCGGAGACGAGCAGGTCGCGAGCGAGGTCCAGCCAGGCGTCCACGATGAGCAGGGCTGCCTGCCGCTGGGCCCCGGCCGGCGTGCGCACCGACTCCCCCTCGATCAGTTCGTCGCTCGACTCGACCGACGGCGCCGCCTGGCGAGATGCCTCGTCGATCAGGTCCCGCACCGATCCGAATCGGTCGGCCAGGCCGCGATCGAGGAGCGTCAGCAGCTCCCGCTGGGTGCGTCGCCGCCATTCGACCCGCGCCGGCTCGCGGGCAAACCCGATGGCGGTGCCGGCCATCCCTCCCGCAAGCCGGGAGAGGGCGTCGGCGTCGTCGGCGGGAACCC
>Ga0209521_10003289_pt1 | contig 13076 bp, 11 predicted proteins | sample Rifsed19ft4_FD_184016 | JGI IMG/M metagenome (GOLD analysis project Ga0209521, IMG submission 184016) | Soil microbial communities from Rifle, Colorado, USA - sediment 19ft 4 (version 2) | ecosystem: Environmental > Terrestrial > Deep subsurface > Rock core/Sediment | place: Rifle, Colorado... | reverse complement strand
TGACCCGGGCATCTGTAAATATATCATCCAAGCCAAGGAAAACTGGTATTATGAAGACAAAACGTAAACCCCACTCTCCCCCAAAAGAACCCCAAGGCAAGCAACACGGCGGGCGCGGAGACGTAACCCGACGACGGGTGTGGATCTCGCTGGCAGCGATCCTGTTGGCGATTATATTTCTTGCTGGCGAGTGTGCTAACTTGCTGCCGTTGGATTAGTGTGATGACTCATATCCTCGGCAGCGACGTGATGAAGGAAAGACGCAAAGGAAGACAACATGATTGCCCAATGGCTCAGACAGGCGCTCTGGTATTTTCTGGTTGATGTAGTTCTTTTCGTGACTTTTTGCCTGCTTGCACTTTGGTCGCCACTCGCCCGGCTGGTGCGCCAGTGGCGAAATTCTGTAAAGCGATAACCTTAGGGATGTGATTACTACAGAAAGAGGGAGACAAATTTTGGGAAGACGAATTATACGACCGATTTACCTTGGGTAGTTTTGCGGGGCAAAGGTAAACATCAAATCACGCTTCACGCCTTCATGGCAATCTCTTCCAGCATGGCGGTGGTCACAGACTTTGGCCGTTCGATCGGTTGGCTTAAAGCCCGCGCCCAGACCGCGTTGGCAGTCACCCCAAGTGACCGTCCGACGCCAAACATCACCGTGTAGTAATCAAATTCCTGCATACCATAATGGTATTGCAGCACACCACTAATGGCATCGACATTCGGCGATGGATTTTTTGCCTTTCCTTGATCGATCAACACCTGAGGGACTACCTCGTTGACCAGCTTTGCGATCTGGAAAATCTCATCTTCAGGCAAATTTTCTTCAGCATACGAATATAGTGCTGTAAAGCGTGGATCGGGCTTCCGTAGCACGGCATGTCCGTATCCCGGAATAACCTGGCCGCTGTGAAGCGTATCCCAGGCAAACTGATGTAACTGCTCTTTCTTTGGGACACCACCAAACTTTTCGTACACTTGCAATAACCACCGCAGGGCTTCCTGGTTTGCCAGTCCATGCAAAGGACCCGCCAGGCTGTTCAAGCCGGCGGAAAAGGCGTAATATATATCCGAAAGGGTCGAAGCCGCCAAGTGGGTGGCGTGAGCACTGGCGTTGCCACTCTCGTGATCGGAATGCAGGAGAAAGTACAGGCGCGAGAGGTCCATGTACTCCGGTGTTGGAATGCCGATCATGTATGCAAAATTTGCCCCCCAGTCCAATTCTGGATTCGGGGGTATAGAAGTGCAACCCTTATATTTGAGGCAGTAAATGATGGCGGCGATAGCAGGTAACTTCGCGGTCAGGTTCAGGCTGTCTTCCAGCATCGCCTCCCAATACTCGCTCCGATGGAACCCTTCATGGTATTGACGGGCGAACACAGACTCGCTCTGCAGAGCCAGGATGGCTGAAGAAAACAGCATCATAGGATGGGATTCGCCCGGCATGGTGTTTAAAACGTCGAACACAAACCTAGGGAGGCTGGCGCGCGCCTTCCATTCATTTTCAACTTCTAAAGCCTGTTCCACCGAAGGCACTTTTCCAATCAGCAACAAGTAATACAGACCTCCGACGTAGGGAATCTTAGCACCTGGGGGTTTCGGCAACTGTTCCAAAACCTCAGGGATGGTCAAACCTCGGAACCGGATGCCTTCATTGGGATCGACGTAAGAAATATCTGTAACCAGCGATACAACGTCGCGCATACCACCATAGACCTGGGCGATGGTGACTTCATCGACCTTCACATTTCCACTTTCCTTAACCAACTTCTTAACCCGCTCGCGCCAGCCAGGGATTTGGTCTGCCAATTCATCCTTTAACGTCATGTCATCGCTCCTTAAATACTCAGATTTTGATCAGCGAGTGGAGGGCGCTGATAGATTGGCTTACTGCTTCAGCAGATTTCTGAAGGGCAGCCATCTCCTGGTCATCAAGTTGATATTCCAGGATCTTCACCACGCCCCGGTGACCCAGCTGCACTGGCACTCCAAAAAAAATGTTGTGCAAGCCATATTCACCTTGCAAGTAAGCCGCGGCGGGCACAATCAAGTTCTTATCCTTGAGAATGGCTTCCACCATCTGGGCGACCGCCGCTCCAGGAGCATAAAAAGCGCTGCCGGTTTTTAACAAGCTAACGATCTCACCGCCACCCTTGCGTGTGCGTTCGACAATTGCTTCCAGGCGGTCGGGCGGTAGAATTTCAACCAGCGGAATACCCGCTACGTTCGAGTGGCGGACAAGAGGAACCATGTCATCCCCGTGGCCTCCCAGTACGTAGCAATGGATGTTCTCCACACTGACACCCAATTCCATGGCGACGAAGGCGCGCATGCGTGCCGAATCCAGGATGCCCGCCTGGCCAACTATCCGCTCCGGCGGTAAATTACCCACTCTCATCGCCAAGTAAGCCATCGTATCTAAAGGATTGGTGAGCACGACAAAGATCGCCTCTGGTGAGAGCTCAAGCGACTGCAGGGTGGCAGCACGCACGATCTCCGCATTGGCCGTCAACAAATCATCGCGGCTCATGCCCGGTTTGCGAGGCAGGCCAGCTGTGATGACAACAATATCCGACCCTGCCGTAGCTTGAAACGTATTGCTGCCCACCACCCTGACATCCTTACCGACGACTGGCAATGCTTCCTGCAAATCCAATGCCTTACCTTGCGGCATACCTTCAATGACATCCACCAATACGAGGTCGGCGATCTCAAGTTCGGCCAACCAATGCGCCGTGGTGGCACCAGTCATTCCAGCACCAATGATGGAAACCTTGTTTTTCATGGATCGCTCTCCCTGACAAAAAGATAATATATCCTCTGATGGTGACTCACCAGGAGGGAAACCTTAAACATTATGCCGATGAATCTTCATCTAAAAAGTGACCAGCCTGAATAGCTGCGGCTGCGCCCATCCCAGCCGATGTGATTACCTGGCGAAAAAAAGGATCAGCTACCTCTCCAGCGGCGAACACTCCTGGGACACTCGTATGCATCATCTGATCGACTCGCAAATAACCGCGTTTATCCATTTCGAGCTGGCCTTTGAATAGGTCTGTGTTGGGGGAGTGACCAATAAAAATGAATACTCCATCCACTCGGCGTTCAATTTCTTTTCCAGATTGCTTATCCACAAGACTCACTGATTGGACTGTACCATCCCCCTTGATTTCAGTCACCACGGTATTCAGCATAAGATTCATTTTAGGATTCTCCATGGCGCGTTTTGACAGCAATGGCCCGGCGCGCAACTGATCGCGACGATGGACGATAGTGACCGAATCTGCATACCGGGTGAGGAATAACCCTTCTTCCAAGGCGCTATCTCCACCACCCACTACAATCACCTCTTTTCCCTTGAAGAACCAGCCATCACAGGTGGCGCAATAGGAGACTCCCCTTCCGGTAAACTCCATCTCCCCTGGCACATTCAAGTGTAGTGCGCTAGCCCCGGTGGTGACGATCAAGGTTTCTGCCAGATAGAGTTTCCCGTTTTGCGTTTTCACCCGGAATGGACGCTGTGAGAGATCCGTCTCGGTTGCTGAGTCATACTCAATCCTGGCACCGAAGCGTTCCGCTTGTTTCCGAAAAAGATCGACCAGATCCAGGCCACCGATTCCATCGGGAAAACCAGGGTAATTTTCAACGGCAAATGTCAACGAAACCTGCCCACCCAATTCCATTCCGCTCAGCACTACCGGGTAGAGGTCGGCGCGCGCCGCATAGAGTGCGGCACTCAATCCGGCCGGCCCGGAACCCAGGATTAGGACCTTTACAGATTCCTGGTCAGAGCGATCGCCGCTCGAGAAATCAGATGGATTACTTCCTAAATTGAAAACCATACCACAATCCTTATCATTACCGAACACCCCTGAGTCGGCATTTGCTCGATTTCACATAGATCAGATGCGGAATGCGCTGAAAAAGTTACATTAGAAATCGATTAATACTGTTTCGCCTGAGACGGGTTGGTTCATGGAGACAAAATCCAACCACTCATCTGAGTGCACTCCCTGACCGTGCACGTTGTCTGAGAATGCCTGCGACAGGGCTTGGGTGATTGGTCCTGGTCTTCCCTTACCGATCTGGCGGAAATCGACCATTCGCACGCCAACTATCTCTGCTGCCGTTCCGGTAATAAAAACTTCATCGGCAATGTAAAGCTGATCGCGAGTGATCATCGCTTCGACGACCGGAATGTTCATGTCACCCGCCAGGGTAATAACCGTATCGCGAGTGATACCTTCCAGAATAATGCTGCGTGGCGGGGTATAAAGGACGCCTTCCCGCACCAGAAATAGATTTTCACCCGTGCACTCGGCGACAAACCCTTCCGGATCGAGGATCACCGCTTCATCGTAGCCAGACCGTAATGCCAGAGTCTTGACTAGCATCGAGTTGACGTAATTTCCTGTTGTTTTCGATTTGGTCAGGTTGATGTTGGGGTGCAGACGAGTAAACGAGGAGACCATCATATGAATTCCGCCATTGCGGGCTTCCTGTCCCAGGTAAGGCCCCCACTCCCAGGCGGCGATGGCCAGCCTGGGAGTTGATTTATCCATGTTCAATCCCATCTCCCCCTGCAAATACATCAAAGGTCGGATATAGCATTCCGTGAACCCATTCACCTTAATGGTCTGGTGAACAGCTATGCGCATATCTTCGACCCCAAACGGAAATTCCCGGATGCCCAAGATATGGATCGAATCTAGGAAACGTTCCAAGTGCTCGCGCAAGCGAAAGACAGCTGATCCTTCTGGGGTTCGGTAGCAACGAATCCCCTCAAAGACACCCACGCCGTAATGGAGCGTGGGTGTAATGATAGGCACTGTTGCTTTTTCGTAGGGTACTAAATCACCGTCCATCCAGATAAAATCAGATTTCATGGGATACTCCTAAACAATTAAACCGTTAATTACCGGAAACCAAGTTTTTCAGGAAGGCAGGATACCCATTACCGGTCAGTATGCCAATTATATATAAACCGGTTTGCTCTTGATGATTATATCCCGAATGGCAGCATTATTTCCGATTAACGACGGTTGCGGCTTCCGCCACCTCCTCGGCGGTCATCTCTCCGGCCACCGACACCACGCGAGCCACCCCCACCCCCTGGCCGACGGCCACCTGGGCGATCCCTCATTAAGGCTTCTTCCGCTGACCAACCCTCCAGGACTGCTTGCCGAGAAAGACGGACCTTCCCCACGGGATCGATGTCCGTTACCATCACTGTGATTTCATCTCCCATGCGGACGACATCTTCCACTCTTTCCACCCGTTCTGTATCCAGTTGTGAAATGTGCACCAAGCCGTCTGTGTTGGGAAGGATCTCAACAAAGGCGCCGAAATCGGTGATGCGCACCACGCGCCCGGTGTAAATCCGCCCGATTTCGGGGACTTCCGTGAGGGAGAGAATTCGGTCGCGGGCCATCTGCTCGCCTTCCCCATCGACAGCGGCGATGTAAATCGAGCCATCCTCCTCGATGTCGATGCGGGTATTGGTCTCCTCTTGAATGCTGCGGATCATCTTACCGCCCGGGCCGATCACCGCGCCGATCTTGTCCACCGGGATGCGAACGATTGTGATGCGTGGGGTGTGTGGTTTTAGCTCGGGACGGGGAACAGGAATGACTTCTACCATTTTGTTGAGGATGTGTAAGCGCGCCTGGCGGGCCTGCACCAGGGCTTGCGCCATAATCTGGCTGGTGATTCCCTTGATCTTGATGTCCATTTGCAAGGCAGTAACGCCTTTATCGGTACCTGCCACCTTGAAATCCATATCTCCCAGGTGGTCTTCTATTCCTAAGATGTCAGTCAGAACGGCATACTCATCGCCATCCCCTTTGATCAGTCCCATGGCCACCCCTGCAACCGGTGCCTTGATCGGCACCCCCGTATCCATCAACGCCAGAGTAGAACCGCAAACGGAGGCCATCGAGGTAGATCCGTTCGAGGACAACACCTCCGAAACCAGGCGCATTGTGTAGGGAAACTCTGTCTCGAGGGGGAGCACCGGGAGTAACGCCCTCTCGGCCAGAGCACCGTGCCCGATATCACGCCGGGAGGAGCCGCGCAATGGGCGCACCTCACCCGTTGAGAAAGGCGGGAAGTTATAGTGGTGCATGTAGCGTTTCGACTCAGCCGGGGACAAGGTATCCAGCTCTTGAGCCTCGCGCGGCGTACCCAGGGTCGCCAGGGTGAGCACCTGCGTCTCGCCCCTGGTGAATAGGCCTGATCCGTGGGCGCGGGGGCTGACTTCCACCTCGCACCAGATCGAACGGATATCGGTGGGGCCGCGCCCATCCGGCCGCAGCCCACGTTCCAGGATGCGCCGGCGCACGACCGATTTGAGTGCCTCGTTGAAAGCCTGTCTAACATTTCCCGCCTTGACTTCATCCTCTGGGGATAGCTCGACGACCAGGGAATCTCTCAGATTGTTGAGGGCATTGTCGACCGCCGTTTTATCGTTAGGCTGCTCGAAGATCTCTTCGAGGGCGGGCGTCGCTTTTTCAGCAACGGTGGCTTTGAGAGCCTCGTCGAGTACAAAGCTGAGGTATGCCCGCTTGGGTTTTCCAACCTCAGCTGCCAGGCGTTCCTGCAAATCAATTAACGTCTGAATAGCCTGGTGACCGAATTCCAGGGCAGCAACGATCACCTCCTCTGCTACGATCTCCGCCCCACACTCGACCATCAAAATGGCGTCACGCGTCCCCGCCAGGCGCAGGTCGAGATCCGACTCCTCCTTTTCGCTAAAGGTCGGGTTGACAACGAAATTCCCCTGGATGCGCCCGATCCGCACCGCACCCACCGGTCCACCCCAGGGGATATCGGAGATCATCAAAGCCGCGGAGGCCGCGTTGACAGCCAAGATATCGATCGGGTTCTCGCTGTCGGCAGAAAAGGAATACAGGATCACCTGCACATCGTTACGCAGGTCTTTAGGGAAAAGCGGGCGGATCGGGCGATCGGTAAGACGGGCGGTTAAGATAGCCTCCTCGCTCGGCCGACCTTCGCGACGAAAGAAGGAACCCGGGATGCGCCCACCGGCGTACATCCGCTCTTCATAGTCCACCGTCAAAGGGAAGAAATCTATTCCCTGGCGGGGTTCATCCCCCATTGTAGCTGCGGCGAAGACTACGGTATCGCCAAGGCGTACCGTGACAGCACCGCCAGCCTGTCCGGCCAGGCGGCCGGTTTCCATGGTGATCGACTTATCACCCACCATGGTCGTATATTGTTTTGTTTCTGTGTGCATTTTCTCTCCTAAAAAATCGCCTGGCAGGTCAGGGACTGGAAGCTGCTGGCAACGATAGCGGCGCAGCGATTGCGAGGGTAACGGTTCCATGAAATAGATCGCAGTAGCGCCTTAACGGTTGTCACCAGTCTCCAATTCCTGAACCCGCTGGCAGGTCTGAAATATTATAGAGTTTCTTGATCTCTATCCAATCTCTTGAATTTCCGCAGCTGAGTTACCCCTGGCGGCTATCTCCAGCTAGAAAAGGAGTAGATGGGAGTCCAATACGCCATCTACTCGCTTGGGTATCCTACTTGCGCCGAATGCTCAACTTATCCGTTAAAGCCTGGTAGCGTTGATAATCCTTACGGCGGACATAGGCCAATAAACGACGCCGGCGACCCACCAACTTGAGCAACCCGCGCCTGGATGAGACATCAAGCCGGTGCGTCCGCAAATGATCGGTAAGCGAATTGATGCGATTGGTGAGCAACGCGATCTGCACTTCAGATGAGCCCGTATCGCTGGGATGCCGGGAATACTGCGTGATTACTGTTTGCTTGGTCTCTTTATCTATCATGACGTCTGCTAACTCCCTGAATACGTAAGATTTTCCTGCAGGTCTCCATACCAGCAGTCCAATAAACCAAAACCACCGGCAGGTCTAGTCAGTGGAGGTGATTATACCAGAGAAATCAGAGCTATTTGTTCTCGTGTAAGGCAGTCCGTAAGTACGTCTGGATCTCCGCAGGAAAGGAGTGCAAGCTTTGACGGATCAACCAGGCGGTGACCGGGTTGTCACTTTTGACCACCAAATTCTGGCGGAGAAAAAATGCCGTCTCTTGAGGCGATCGCTTTGCCAGGCCAGCGATCACGTCTATTAAATCAGGCCGCAATGGGGAAGGCGCGCTGCGGATCAGGGGGGTCAACATCTTGATAAGAAGGGGGATATCTTGAAATTCATGTAAACCAAGCAAAGGAACGAGTGCTTGCAGGCCGAGCTGCTGGGAGAATAGCTCCGGCGATGCGATCCATGCTTCAGCTATCTGCAGATAACGAGCGGGGTGCTCACGCCGAATCCGGGTAAGGCCGGTATTGATCAGATCCCTGGTGAGGCGCGCCTCTGTCCTGGGCCTGGCCCAGGCTCGCACTCTCCCAAGCACTGGCTCAAGAGGGTGAGGCGAGACCAACCCGAGCAAAGACGTCGCCAGCAGGCGAAACTCCAGGTAAGGCTCAGACCACAGCGCATCACTCAAAGCTAAAGCAGCTTCAGGTGTGCGGTGCGTTAATGGGGTTAATTCCTTGATCACCTCACGCAATACCGGCGGTGGGACGTGATAAGCTGCTATTAAGGGTGGTGGATCCCCGGACTGGCCTGGACGGTAAGCCTGGTCAGCATAAAAATCCAGCAGATCGTGAAGGCTACGGCAGAAAACCACTGGATCGGCGAATTGTTCGGCCAGTTTCGCAACCTGGATTTTCAGGCGAGGCAGCTGGATAGCAGGCATGGGTTATGGGAGACGTGGAATATGAAAGGTGATGCCTGATACGGATTTCGTAAAAGGTGACGCGCGGTCCTCAAGATTCAGTCTTCGAGTGATCAAGCATTTTGAATGCAGTTTCAATATCCGGAGCAAAGAGCAACCAGCGGCGGTGTCGCTCGGAAATGTAAGCATCCTGTTGGCTCACGAACTGGTCGAAGACGGCGCGCCAGCCAGAGCCGATCAGGATGAGCGGGCGCGGGGAGATAGCCCCGGTTTGCAGATGAGACCACATCACCGCGATCTCAGCCAGGGTACCGATCCCGCCAGGCAAAGCCAGGGCGGCGTCGCAATTTTCGATCAAGGCGAAAAGGCGCTGCTGGATGGTAGCAAAGCGTCGCTCCTCTTGCACCCACAGATTGGGTCTTACCGGACGCCAGGCTTCGATCTGCTCGCAGGTGACGCCAATCACATGCCCCCCACTTTCCGCTACCCCGCGCGAGACCGCTTCCATGGTTCCAATATACCCGCCAGTCAGCACGGTGTGCCCGGCCGCACCGATCAGCCTGCCCAACTGCATGGCTGCCTCATAAGCCGGTTCACCGGGCTTGGGCTCTGCTCCACCGAATACGGTAACACGCATGATTTATTTCCCCTCCCAACTTCGCCCGTAATTGCGCTTCAGTTTTACGAGGATAGCTTGCTCCAAGTCGATCCCGGCCAGGCTGGCAAGCTGCAGCAGGTACAACGCCACGTCGGCCAGCTCGTCGCCAAGCTCTTCTGGGTCGGGGACTTCATCTGTCCACTGGAAATGCTCCAGCACTTCGCCCGCCTCCAGGGTGAGGGAAATTGCCAGGTTCCGCAAGGTCTGCGGGCGCGAGCTGTCGTCCGCGTACCACCCTTGTGAGCCCACAAAGTAGTGCATCTCTTGGGTAAGTTCTTTAATATCCATAAGACGGCTTGATTATTATTTATGAATTCGATTCAACGCCTCCAACGCGACTTGAGCGGAGAGGCGCTGTTCGGGATGCCAGCCCACTTCGCTTACCATGCGTTCAAGGTGGTCCAACACTGCCTTTTTTTCCATCTCGTCCAGGCTGGCATAGGACGCCTGAACCTGCTCCGGCAAGCGGGATAGCAACCCATCCCATACGGTTTCCAGGGAATTGCCCGGTTTGTCCATATCCAGCTATTATATTCTGATTTCAATTGTAGATTACAATATTGCTTGGTGCAAATTGTCGCATCAAATTCTAAGTACGCTTTACGTTCACGACTTACGCTTCACGCTTATGCACATCATCCTCACCCACGAACAGGCTGACTTCGACGCCCTGGCTTCATTGCTGGGTGCTCACCTGATGGACGAAATATCCATTCCGGTCCTGCCTCGGCGTATGAATCGCAATGTGCGCGCTTTCATTACCCTATATGGCGTAGATCTACCTTTCGTTGACCCGCGTGACCTGCCCAACCGGCCAGTAGGGCGGGTTACCCTGGTAGATACACAGTCGATGATCAGCGTTAAGGGCATTGGGCCAGAGACAAAAGTCCAGGTGATCGACCACCACCCGGCGCGAGAAGGGCTACCGCCGAATTGGGAGATCACCACCGATGACACGGGAGCCACCGCCACCCTGTTCGTGGAAGTGTTGCGTGAGCGCGATAACCTGCTGAGCACCGTCGCGGCCACTCTACTGCTCCTCGGAATCTACGAAGATACTGGTTCACTGACCTACACGCGTACCTCGTCGCGTGACCTGAGCGCGGCGGCCTTCCTGCTGGAACGCGGCGCCAGCCTGGAGATCGCCACCGACTTCCTCAACCATCCACTTTCCCCAGGACAACAGGCCTTGTACGACCGCATGCGGGCGAACGCCAGGAGCCATAATGTGCATGGGCACACAGTTATCCTGGCCTGTGGTGATGCCCAAGAAGTGGACGAAGAGCTTTCCACAGTGGCACACAAGATTCGCGATTTGCTCGACCCAGACGCGCTCTTCCTGCTCGCCAATACGCGCGGCGGCGTGCAGATGATCGCCCGTTCTACCAGCGACCACATCGACGTGGCCCAGATTGCCGAACACTTCGGCGGTGGCGGCCATGAACGGGCTGCTGCCAGTCTGATCAAGGATCGTGAGCTCGAACGCGTTTGCCAGGAGCTGCTCGCCATCCTACCCCACCACATCCATCCAGCGATCACCGTTGCCCAGATCATGTCCGGCGACCCACAGATGCTCTCTCCCGAGACGCCAGTCGAGGAGGCTGCCCAGCGCATGCTACGCTACGGCTACGAAGGATACCCTGTTGTGCAGGAAGGAAAGGTTGTCGGCTTGCTCAACCGCCGCGCCGTAGATCGCGCCCTCGCCCACAAGCTCAAACTAACAGCCGCCAGCTTGATGGACGCCGGAGAGGTTAGCGTGCGTCCTGAAGACTCGATTGAACATTTGCAACGCGTGATGACCGAGACCGGCTGGGGGCAAGTGCCAGTCGTGCACCCTGAGACCGGGCATATTGTCGGTATCGTTACTCGCACCGATCTGATTAAGACCCTGTCAGGTGCACAGCACATACCCAGCCGGCAGAACCTGGCTGACCGGCTGGAGAATGCCTTGCCACCTGCCCGCTTATCTCTGCTTAAATCGATCGCCCGCGCCGCCCACGAACAGCGCGCTGCCCTTTTCATCGTCGGCGGGTTTGTGCGCGACCTACTGCTCGATCGCCCCAGCCAGGACTTCGACCTGGTCGTCGAAGGGGATGCCATCGAACTGGCCCGCAGCTTGGCTGGCGTGTATGGCGGACGTGTCACAAGCCACTCCCGCTTTGGCACTGCGAAATGGCATATCGCCAAGATCCGTCCCAACCTGGTTGAAACACTTAGAAAAGTTGGTGAGACCCAGGTTGCAAACGGCAAATCGCAACGCGCAACTCTTAATTTTAATGTCACCGACCTGCCTGAGTTTGTGGATTTGATCACCGCCCGTACCGAATTCTATACCCACCCCACTGCGCTGCCAACAGTCGAACGCGGCAGCATCAAGCTCGACCTGCACCGCCGCGACTTCACCATCAACACCCTGGCATTACGGCTCGATGGCCATCACTACGGAGAACTCCACGATTACTGGGGCGGGTTGAACGATCTCCGCAGTGGTTTCGTGCGCGTATTACACTCCTTGTCTTTTGTCGATGATCCCACTCGCATGCTGCGAGCGGTGCGATTCGAACAACGTTTCGCTTTCCAGATCGAGGAGCGCACCTTGGAGTTAATCCAGGAAGCCCGCCCACTCCTGGAGCGTGTCTCCGGCGACCGTATCCGCCACGAGCTCGACCACATTTTGCAGGAAAACCGATCTTGCCTTATGCTGGCGCGGTTACACGATCTAGATTTATTGACTGCCATCCATCCAGACCTGGTTTGGGACGAATGGCTCTCAGCCCAAATTCAGAATCTGGCGCAAGCTAAACCTGGACCGGAATGGAATTTAGAAGATTGGAATGGGACTTGGTTAATACCAGGCCTGACATACATCCTGTGGCTGATCCGCCTGCCTTCTGCCCGCGCCCACAGCTTGATCTCTCGCCTGAAGCTCTCGCGTGCCCTGAGCGAGGTGGGACTTGCCGCTCGCCGGCTGTGGCGCGACTTGCCTTCTTTAGCTAAAGCCGCCCCGAGCCAGGTCGTAGCCCGGTTGGAGAGCCTGCCGCCCCTGACGTTGTATGCTAACTACCTGGCGAGTGCGGACGCCAACTTGAAACAAGTCTTGCTGGATTACGTTACTCGCTGGCAGAATGTCTCGCCCACCATCAATGGACACACTCTTCGCGCCCGCGGCCTGCCGCCGGGTCCACGCTATCGCCTGATCCTGACGGCCTTGCGCGCCGCCTGGTTGGACGGTAAAATCGATTCCGTAGACCAGGAAACAGCTTTATTGGAGGAGATTATTAGCATACAAGGGAATAGGGATTAGGAAAGAACACCCTAATCACCTTATTTCCTTACCCCCTGTCTTTCTTTTCCTTATGGTTACTCTCCCCTTGCTCTATCAGACCCAAATCCGCAAGGCCACTCGGGAGGATTTGCCCTCCCTGGAGTGGGATGGCGAGTTCACTCACTTTCGGCGCCTGTTTGCTGAGGCTTACCGATACACGGAAACAGGCGAGGCCTTGATGTGGGTCGCCGAACAGATCGATACAGGGATCATCGGCCAGCTTTTCGTCCTAATGGAAAGTTTAAATACCACCTTAGCAGACGGTCACACGCGTGCCTACATCTACGGCTTCCGAGTCCGTCCAGCCTATCGAGGGGCAGGGGTGGGGAGCCGTCTCCTGCAAACCGCTGAGACCGATCTGGCTCGCCG
>Ga0209521_10003284_pt1 | contig 13087 bp, 12 predicted proteins | sample Rifsed19ft4_FD_184016 | JGI IMG/M metagenome (GOLD analysis project Ga0209521, IMG submission 184016) | Soil microbial communities from Rifle, Colorado, USA - sediment 19ft 4 (version 2) | ecosystem: Environmental > Terrestrial > Deep subsurface > Rock core/Sediment | place: Rifle, Colorado... | reverse complement strand
TATGAAGCCGATCAGCGGCGCGACGATCCAGACTGCGTCGACATCGGTGGTCGCGCCACAGACATCGTGAACGGAGTCTGGGGGGAGAGGGCCGCCCTCGACGACGCGATCGGAAGCGTCTCCGCGGGGTGGCGTGTCGAACGCATGCCGCCCGTCGATCGCAACGTCTTGCGAATCGCGCTGTGGGAACTTCGCCACCGGCCCGGCACGCCCGTAGCGGTGGTGATCTCCGAGGCGGTACGCCTCGCCAAGATGTATTCGACGGCGCGCAGTGGCGGATTCGTCAACGGAGTGCTTGCCAAGTTGGCGTTGGAGCGGAGGTGAAGCCCCTGTGGGCAGTCCTGCCGTCTCGAACCGCCGAGGAGGCCGTGCGTATGGCATCAGCAGTGGCAGGCCGATGCGGAGTGGTGGTGACGCCGGGGCTGCTCGCGGGACCGGGGCCTGCGGTGGTCGCGGCGTTGGCGGCCATTGCCCCTGTGATCGTGCTCTCCGGCCTGCATGGGGACCCGACCGATGCGGCCGTCGCCGCCCGCAGGCTTGTCGAGTATGGGGCCACGCTGGTCACCGTCCAGGCGGTGGATGGTGACCAGCTGATGGGGGCAGTCGTCGAGGCGGTAGGCGGCGAGCGGGTGATGGCGGTGACGGTGTGGCCGGGACGCGACGACGCCTCGGTCGCCGCATCCCGCCTGGGCGCGTCGCGCGGCAGGGTGGTGTCGCGGCTTGCGAGTGAGGCGGCGACGTCGGGTGTCGGATCGGTGTTGTGCAGCATCGGCGACCTGGGGGTGGTGCATCAGGTGGCGAGCGGTCTGCAGCGGTTCGTGTGGGGGATCGAGACACCAGACCGCATGACCGAAGCACTGGAGCGTGGGGCCGCTGGTGTGATCACGGCGGTCATCGCGGGGAAGGACGCCGCAGCGGCCCTCGATGCGTTCGGGTGATCAGGGGTGGTCGCGGGATAGAGTGGCCGGGGGAACAGAGGAGGCAACACGTGACGGGTCCACCGATCTTGTCGCCGGAGCAACGAGCTGCGGCATTGGAGAAGGCTGCACAAGCGCGGCGCGGCAGAGCCGAGGTGAGGGAGGCGCTGCGAACGGGTGGTGCATCCTTTCGAGACGTGCTCGACCGCTCCGGCGAAGACGTCATCGGAGGCATGAAGGTGAAGGCGGTGCTCACTGCGCTGCCCGGATTGGGAAAAGTCAAGTCGTACCGCCTCATGGAGGCGCTCGGAATCGCCGACAACCGCAGGATGCGCGGGCTCGGCCCCAATCAGAGGAAGGCACTCATCGACGCTCTTTCCTGAGACGCCCCTGCGGGGGCGCTTGATCGTTGTCTCGGGCCCGTCGGGGGTCGGCAAGACGAGCGTCGTCGAGGGGCTTTCTCATCGCATACCCTTTCATTTCTCGGTGTCGATGACGACGAGGGCCGCCAGGCCGGGCGAGACCGATGGTGTGGATTATCACTTCGTCTCCCGGGAGGCGTTTGCGGCCGCTTTCGAACGCGGCGACCTGGCGGAGTGGGCCGAGTACGGGGGTCACCTGTATGGGACTCCGGTAGCAGAGCTCGAAAGGCAGTCGGCCGGGCAAGACGTGCTTCTCGACATCGAGATGGTGGGAGCCCGGGCGATCAAGACCGCGTATCCGGACGCCATCATGATCTTCATTGCGCCTCCCAGCCTGGAGGATCTCGAGCGCAGACTGCGCCGACGGGGAGACACCACCGACGAGGACGTGCGCCGGCGCCTCGGCGTGGCCGACGACCAGATGCGGGAGGCGACCACCCTGTTCGATCACATCGTGGTCAACGACGACCTCACCGCAGCCATCGACCGTGTGGCCGATATACTCGGTGGTGACCCCCAGTGACCGGATGCATCATGATGATCGACCCGCCGATCGAGACCGTCTTGGCGCGCACCAACGAGCGCTTCACTCTCGTCGTGCTCGCCGCCCGGCGCGCTCGCCAGATCAACGCCTACTTCAACCAACTGGGTGATGGTCTGGGTGGATACATCCCGCCGCAGGTCCACTCGCTCTCGCGCAAGCCACTCTCGATCGCCTTCGAGGAGATCGCGGCCGACAAGGTCGTCATCGACCGAGGCGAGTAGCCGCGATGCTCGCCGGTCGCCGCATCGTCCTCGGCGTCACCGGCGGGGTGGCTGCTTTCAAGGCCGCCTACTTGGCGAGGCGTCTCGTGGAGGCGGGAGCCGTGGTTCGCTCGATCATGACCCACTCGGCCGCCGAGTTCCTTGGCCCGCAGACCCTGGCCGCGATCACCGGCACCCCCCCGGCAATCGAGTTGTTCGGGGGAACCGACGTCAGCCCGCACACGAAGCTGGCGGCATGGGCCGATGCCATTGTGATCGCCCCGGCGACGGCGGCGACGCTGTCCCGCCTCGCTGCCGGGTCCAGCGACGATCTCCTCGCCGCCACCGTCTTGGCGTTCTCGGGACCCGTCGTGGTCGCTCCTGCGATGCACACCGAGATGTGGGAGCACCCCGCGACCAGGCGCAACGTCGCGCTGCTCCAAGGCGATGGCGTGCACCTCGTCGGGCCGACGGTGGGAGCGCTTGCCGGCGGCGATGAGGGCCCGGGCCGGATGGTCGAGCCTGAAGAAATCGTCAAGACTTTGTCTGTTCCGCCTGAATTTTGAACAGTGAAGTTTATGTCGGTTGAAGCATCAACCCAAACTCCGTTTGTTCCGTTCAGTTGGCCAGCGCCAGTATTTACGCCAGTTACAGGGGTCGCAAACGCTGAGTCAGTGTATCCGAACATATTAATGCTGGATACAGTGGCAGAAGTCGTAGCCATCTGGATTGTGAATTTGAATATACCGACATCATTACTGTTTGCCTTAACGGAAAACCTCATTAGAGGCTGCTCACCGTTGGAAAGGGCGGATGGCTGCCATCCGGATACCGCCGCGAAACTCGGGTAGCTCTTGAAGAGACGGACACCTTCCGAAGCCGTATCAGCTCCAGTTGGTGTTACGTTGCCCCCGGAAGAAACACCTACTCCATAGTTTCCGTTGATTCCGGTGTTTTCGCCATCGTAATCAACTTTGATGAAGTCACCAGACGCGGTAATGTCGCAGGAGTTACAAATCGTTGGCAAACTTCCCTTGACAACAAGCACCTTGTTTCCATCTTTAGGAATTCTGAAGGCGTTCGTGCTAATTGCGGACGATGTCGCGAAGTCTCCTTGAGTAACCGAGAATTGAGCGGTTCCGATCTGCACTCCATCCGTAGTCCATAGAGTGACTTCTCTATTTATCAAGTCGTTTGGGGTGTTGGAACCAGTTCCAGTTAAGTTTAGAGCAACTTGGCGGAGATCAATGTCTTCGTTAGAAGCATCGAATCTTATGCGAGCCAACTCGACATTGGTCATTCCAGCCGCTGCGGCTTTGTATGCTGGGCTTGAAGAATCAAGAATTACAGCGAGCGATCCTCCGGAAGCGGCCGTCATGGCCTGTCCGTTAGACTCGGTCAATGTCTCGGTAATGGTCTGCCCAGACGTTACTCCGGTAGCGCCCGTGTAACTCGCCGCCTGTCCAGTGTCCAATCCCCAGAGATATGATCCGGTTGACCCTGAACGCAAGTCACATTTTAGGCTGATATTCTTTGATGAACCTTTGGTCACAATTAATCCTGCTCCATCAAACGTGAAGTTTGTAGAAGAAGATTGAGCGCTCGGATTAACGATGTTTGAAGTGTTAACAACTGTCGCTCCGTCGTAGAGTTTGCAATTGGTAATATCGGTAGCACCTCCGGTAGCCACTCCATATGTAAGTGGGATTGCGGTTACACGGATGTCCTCGCCCGAAGAAATCGCATCGAAGGCATAGCGGGCGAACTCAAATTGAGAAGCGCCGGCGATTACAGTCTGCGCGATTGGGGTGGTTTGCGTGCTAACAGTAAGAGCTCCAGTCTTAACGGTCATGGCTGGGAGAGTTAAAGATGAAGCAGGAGCCGGTGTAATTGTATTACCCGTAGTTAATCCTTTAACTGTCGCCCAATCAGTGCTCGGAGTAGTCGAAGCGGTAATAGTCGTATTATTGTCCATGTCAGTCCCGATTTTTCCTTTAAGGGTGTAAGTGTGCATACCTGTTGGGAAAGTCACGGAATCAGTAAAGACAATGGAACCTTCCGCGGAACCGGTAGTGTTAGCGCTGTCAGCGGCCGTACCATCAACTGGTCCGGCAACGACGGCTCCGGTTTCGTCAACCAAAATTATGTTAGTAATGTCATCGATGTCGTCTGCATCGTTCGAACCCAACGTGACGTTAAGTCCGATTCTGCCAACAGAAATTTGTTCACCCTTGACGTCAACCGAGAACGCACCCAGAGGCTGGTTGGCTAAGTTTATGCCGATGTTCTGCGCGTTAACTGCGGTCGCTACGGAAACGTTCATAGTTCCAGTCGAAACTGTAACTGTTGAACCGTCGTACCATGGGTCTTCTGTTGAAGTAAAGCAGGAGATTCCGGTTGTAGCGGCGCAAGAGTTTGTCTGCGGAGGAATAATTCCGAACTTGAAGTTGTCGCCCATAAGCCCGACATCGGTCATTTTGGCGACATCAAAGGCGATTGTCCTCGCTGATCCTCCGAGAACATCTCCTTTAATAGAGATGTCAACTGAGAATCCTTTGTCTATCAAAATTCCATTTCCGGGGAATTTAGCCGTGTAGTATTTCCCGTCAGTGCTTACAACTGTGTCATAAGCAGTGCCGTCTACGTAAGTCTTTATGTTACCAAGGTCGCCTGAACCAGCGGAACCGATTTGGTTCCAGATGATGTGGGTCAGCCAAACTTTCTCGGCGGATCCGGCGGTTACTTTCACCGAAGAGAAAGTATATCCCGTGGTTCCGACTTCTTTGGTCTGGGCCGCTCCTGGATCTAACGAACCTCGAGCCATGGTTACCGAACCAATAGTCAAGGCGGCGTTGATTGTGTGAGCTGCTCCAGTTATCGGAAGTGAACCCGAAACCGTCGCGGAAGTGTTGATGCTGTTTACCGCAAACATTGCTACGTTTCCGGCATCATCAGCCAGGTTCGCAAGCGTGTCCATATTGGCAGCGACAGTTAAAGTTCTTGTCTGTCCAGCCTTTACCGTAAATGTTCCGCCAACCACGGCCTGGTGGCTGGAGTTAAGTGTTTTGGCAATGCCCATCTGGACCATATTTTCGTCCAAGAGGACTACTCCGACGAAGGCTCCGTCCGCAGCGGGGCCAGTCCTTTCGACTGTTACACCGTTTACGGTTACATCGCCATCATTCGCGGCAGTGAGCCTAATTACAGTAAATGGAACTCTAGCAGCTCCTCCCGGTGCAATGTAGTTAACCGGTTGAACTCCGGCTGAAACCTGAAGGCCTGTGCCAACTCCTGGAGTAGGAGTCGGGCCAGGAGTAGGAGTCGGGCCACCAGCCATAAGCGCGTTGTATTTAGCCTGTGAAATAGGTCCAAAGTAACCCGCGGCTGGAGCAACTCCGTTCGCGGCCTGCCAATTGGCAACCGCTGATCGAGTCAGGGTTCCGAAATAAGTAGTCTCACCTCCGGGAGAACCAGCTCCGGAAGCAGCTATTTTAAACGCTGTTGAGTTTAGATATTGTTGCAAGCATTTTACGTCAGCACCCGTTGAACGTACCGTTAGGCTTCGGGTAAAGCCGCAATTTCCAGTCGATGGAGGCGTGGGAGTTGTCGCTTGTCCGCGCAACGACGCATTTACGTTATTGATGGTAGCCGTATCAGCTCCGAACGACTGCAACAAGGAAAGTATCGACTGAATCTGTGATTCCGTTAAAGCCGCGTTGGCGACTAACGGAACTGTCAGTGAAGCTCCCGACAGGAATAATGCCGTCGAGACGCTTAAGAAAGTGACAGCGATTCTATTCGCTACACCTTTCTTATTTCTGTTTATCATGATTAATTAATTTTTTACTAATAAGTAAAGCATAGATTTTTTGATCTCGACAGACCAAAACCTACGCGTTAATAACTCTAATCAATAATTTCTGATTTAGGAGCCGAGCGATTTTCATTAGGCACCCGCCTAAGGCGGGAACATAAGGATCGACCGGACTCGAGACTCCAGTTAATTATCTAAGGTTATATGATTGAGACGAATCTAATTCTAATTTCTGTCGTGCATCCGTTGATATTTTATTGTCAAGGTTCTGACTAACAAAGCAAATCACCTATGAAGCAGGTGATAAGCTTATATTGTCTTTAATTATTATAGGCAAATACAGTTAAACTACACAAGGGGCAAAGGGGTTTCGCTTTGTGGATAACGGACTCGCTACCCCCGTATAAATTGAATATAGAACTATAAATAATCATACTCGTCAATAAACTGCCAAAATTCTAAAAAAATTGCTTCTAAATTAAGAAGCATTGCTATACAACTTTTTGATGAACCTGTAAAATATTGTCTGCCGTAAACTGAATTGCCAAAATAGCATAAATATATTCTAATTTGCCGGATTTGGTGCACTGTCTGTGTCTTTGTTGTTGAAAAATAGTACAAAAAGTGTTAAAATTGGCTAAATTGCCCTACTTATGAACACTATTTTGCCGGGTCATCTAATGGTAGGATACATGACTCTGAATCATGTCATCTTGGTTCGAATCCAAGCCCGGCAGCACTTCGACTCGCTTCGTTCGCTCAGCGAAGTGTCCTGAGCGTAGCCGAAGGACTAATTATGTATTACGTTTATTTGATTCAATGTGAAGATGAAAGTATTTATACGGGTATTACTAATGATATTGAAAGAAGATTTTTAGAGCACAAAAATAAAATCGGTGGCTACTACACCCGCTCACATAAAGTCGAAAAGGTTTTATATACAGAAAAATATAAAACCAGGGGCGAGGCTTTAAGACGGGAAGCACAGATCAAAGGCTGGCGCCGGGAGAAAAAGCTAAAATTGATAACTTCTTAAGCTGACAGATATAATTAATAATACGTCTCATATTCTATGAAGCAGAAGCAAATCGTATCACCTTTCATTTTTAGCTTAGCCATTCTAATAGTTTTGCCTTATTCGGCAGGCGCAGCAGCTCCGAAGCTTGAGGTTTCGGGCTGGCTCCCTTACTGGCGCGCGGCGTCTTCAACGGCCGATGTACTCCCCCATTTGGGCGAGCTCAAGGAAGTTAACCCGTTCGGGTATAGCGTGCGCTCGGATGGGACGTTGGCGGATCTCGTTCTCAATATCGACGAGGAACCATGGACGAGTTTCATCGCGGCAGCACATGCCAAAAAAGTCCGCGTTATCCCTACCGTCATGTGGTCGGACGGCGAGGCCATGCATAGAATTCTCTCGGACGGGCCAAAAAGGAGGGCGCTCGAGGATGAAATTACAGATCTAGTTAAAACAAAAGGTTTTGACGGCATCGATATCGATTTCGAAGGCAAGAAAGCGGAAACCAAAGATTATTTCTCTACTTTTCTTAAGGGACTCTACATACGCATGGGCAATAAATGGGTGATGTGCACGATCGAATCGCGCACTCCCCTTACCTCCAGGTACGACACGATCCCGAAAGACATCGAATACGCAAATGATTTTGTCCAAATTAATAAATATTGCGACCGGGTGCGCATTATGACATACGACCAGGGATCAATTGATATCCGCTTAAATGAAACTGCGCTGGGGCCATATGTCCCCGTCTCGGACGTAAAATGGGTCGAGAAAGTAATCAAACTCACAGCGCAAACGATTCCAAAACGAAAACTTGTAATTGGAATTCCGACTTACGGATACGAATACGAAGTTCGACCTCTTAACCTTGGATTCCAATACGAACGCCTCTGGTCGTTTAACCCTCAATATGCGCTCACTTTAGCGCAAGATCTAAATATTATTCCTCAAAGGAACAGTGCGGGAGAAATGAGTTTTGTATACATCCCTCAGTCGACGCCCGGCTTCATTCCAAATCCGGGCACGTTTCGGATCGCCTGGTGGTCCGACGCGGAAGCCGTTCGGCAGAAAGTGGCGCTCGCGAAAAAACTCGGCGTACGCGGAGTTGCAATATTCAAACTTGATGGCGGCCAGGATCCGGGAATTTGGAAGGTGTTAAAATAATAATTTCCGCAAAAAAACAAAAATCTGATATAATATAAATCTATGTCAAATACGCTTAAAACAATAATTATAGGGCTTGCTGTTATTGTGCTTATTGGCTTGGGATGGAAATTTTATATAGATAAGAATTATTCGGATATTGGTCTTGAAGAAAGCGCGAATGTGCCTGCTGGCGTCGAGAACCAAACGGCGAGCGTAAGTTCCGGCACATCTGATGCCGCTTTGGACAAAGATTTATTAAATATAGACGCGGAGCTTAATACGCTATCAAGCGATTCCGCAAGTATTGATCAAGGTCTAAATGATAAGCCGATTCCGCCAGCAGAATAAATTTATGACAAAATTAAAAATTCAAATATTATCTTCGCTAGCGGCTACAGTACTTTTCTTGAGTCCTGCCTTGCCCGCTTTCGCTCAAGGCGGAGTAGGGTCAACTACTGGAGACAAGGCTATAAAATTGGAAGAAGTAAAAGCCAAGCGCATAGAATTAATCAAAGCGAGGGCCAATGAAGAAATTGATAGGCGAATAAAAGCGCTCGATCGCCTTTCGGCGCGCGTCGCGGCCATGAAAAGAGTTTCTGACGCGCAAAAAAATAATATTGCAAGCACGGTTGCAACGGAAAAAATTAACTTGGAAAACCTTCGCGCTAAAATAGCCGCCGATACTGATTTGGAAACGCTGAAGGCAGATCAGCGCTCGATTGCAACTTCATATCGCGTCTTCGCTCTGGTTATCCCGCAAGGGGAAATTTTGGTGGCCGGAGACAGAATAAAAACAATCGCCGATAGCATGACAACTATCGGAGGGAAGTTGGAATCACGGATTAACGAAGCAAAAAATTCCGGAAAAGATGTCGCTTCACTCGAGACATATCTCACAGATTACAAAGCAAAAATAGCCGACGCAATTTTGAAAGCCGATGCCGCTATAAATGGGGTTAGTGCCTTAACGCCGGATAATGGAAGTACAGCGAAAGCCGCAGCAAACCGAGCAGCATTACAAACTGCCCGAGAAAATATCAGAAAAGGAATGGAAGATTTGCGCGCCGCTAGAGAAGACGCGAGAAAAATCGTTCAGGGACTTAAATCAATCGGCGCGGCAGGAAACGCCTCGGCCTCCTCCACCATCCCGCGCGAATAAATCTTATCGAAAATAAAAAACGCCCACCCCAGATCGCACCCAGGGCGGGTTGTTTTAATTTCGAACCTTATTTGTGTCGGGAAAAATCAATCCCGATGATCCTGCTGAAATTGGCAAGGGCAACTACAGTTTCTGTTCTCAAACACCATTGCCAATCTTTTGATAACGCATTTGCTAAATCAACAGCGGCTTTATGGCTTGGCCTTAGCCTGCTAAGTTCGAGATCTCGCGCTTCTATCCGCTCTTGGAGCAATTTATTCTCTTTTGCGACCTTGTTGTATTTCTCGGTAGCCGCGGTGATATAGTCCCAGTACTCTCTGTCTTTCCTTTCGATCTCTGCTTTGGCTTTTGCCAGTTGCGCTTGAGCCGATTCCTCGGCGACGTGCTCGATGGCGGCGGCTTCGAGCTCTTCGAGCTTAATATCTCCAGCGAGATATTTGCAGAGTTCAGTCACGTCGACCCTTCTCACGCCCGACGATAAAGACTTCCTCGAACTACTGAAAATCTCCTCCCCGACCTTAACTTGTAAGAAGTGTTCGTAGTCAATGTACAAAATTTGTGCAAGGCAATCACTCGGAGACACCCAGGGATTCTCAAGATCTACGAACGCACTTGCAAATCCTCGCGCCGCCGGAAGCAGAAATGAAACGTTTTCGGGGTACTCCTTTCCGTGGAAGCGCTTTGTCGACACAGCGAGTGCGACTAAACCATATTTGTTTTCACTGATGGAAAGTGAAAGCGAGTTCACAATCGCTCCTTGATCGACACTTGCAGAGAAATTTGATCCGACAAAAATAATTTTATCAGTCTTATTTCCTGTCAAAACGACGGTGCCATCTTTAGATGTTGCACACAATACATCTTCTGCTTTCATAAAATCCCTTTCTCTGGCGAACACCAGACTTTTAAGGTACGTTAGTCGGGACTTGCGAACGCAAGCACCTGGCGGAATTAAACCCCCGCTCGATGGGTCTGCCTAAACTAGGCTCGGGCGCATTATACCATAAATAGCTCAAAAATACAATAGATAGATTGACCTTTATTTTAAGGCGTTATATAATAGATGTACGGCCTAAATGGCCAATTTTTTATGGCAATGGAGATAAGGAATATTGCGATAATCGCGCACGTAGACCACGGGAAAACGACTTTGACCGACGCCATAATGCGCCAGTGCGGGGCGATCAAAGAAGGAACTTCGATGGATTCAAACACGCTCGAAATTGAGCGCGGGATTACTATTTATTCAAAAAATGCATCGATAAATTATCGCGAGACGAAAATTAATATAGTGGACACTCCCGGACACGCGGATTTTGGATCGGAAGTGGAGCGAGTGCTTCGCTCGATAGATTCCGTGCTTCTTATAGTAGACGCGCAGGAAGGACCGATGCCGCAAACGCGTTTCGTATTAAAAAAGTCTTTGGAGCTTGGGTTAAAGCCGATTGTGGTCATAAATAAAATAGATAAGCAGGCAGCCGATCCGCACCGAGCAGAGGAACAAGTTTTGGAATTATTTTTGGAACTGGGTGCTACGGACGAGCAGGCGAATTTTCCCGTTGTCTACGCGAACGGGCGCGCGGGCATCGCGAAATTAAAACTCACGGATGATTCCAAAGACTTGACTCCCCTTTTGGACGCTATATTAAAACATGTCCCTGCCGCGTCTTCAGAGGAAAAATCTGCGGAGCCGCTTCGTTTTCAGCCGTTTAATTTGGGATACGATAATTTTTTGGGGCGCCTTGCAGTCGGCAGGGTATACGAAGGGATTCTGCATGTCGAAGAAAATATTTTCATAAAAAATATAGATAAAGAAACGAGAAAGGGGAAAATTTCGAAGATTTATACTTTCTCGGGCCTTGATAAAGTAGAAGCAAAAGAAGCCGTTGCCGGAGACATTGTAATGATCGCGGGATTGCCCGATATAGACATCGGCGAAACTATCGCGACGGATGAAAATGCCGAGCCGTTGCCCGCAATCAAGGTCGACGAGCCGACAATCTCGCTTACTTTTTTGGTAAATAATTCCCCGTTCGCCGGAAGAGACGGAAAATTTGTCACCTCGAGGCAGATTCGGGAATTCTTGGAACGTGAACTTGAGGTTAACGTTGGGCTTAAAATAGATTTTTCTGCAATGGACAGCTTCAAAGTTTTCGGCCGCGGAGAATTTCATATCGCGATTCTATTAGAAAATATGCGCCGCGCCGGATACGAAGTGCAAGTTTCCCAGCCACAGGTAATTTTCCGGGAGGCCGAAGGTGGAAAAAAACTTGAGCCGTTCGAAGAGATCATTGTGGATATTCCTTCGGAATTCCAAGGAGCGATTATTGAGAAGCTGGGAGGGCGCGGGATTACTCTTAAAAATATCGCGCACTACGCCGAGACTATCCGCCTATTTTTTGAAGGGCCGACGAGGGGGCTTTTGGGATATAGATCGCAATTTGTAATTGATACGAAGGGCGAAGGAATTTTATCTTCGCGCTTTATCGGGTTTAGGCCATACGTCGGAGAAATAAGAAAGCGCCCGCAGGGATCTATGATATCCATGGCCAACGGAAAAACGTCCGCCTTTTCCTTGTGGGGGCTTCAAGAGCGCGGGACCTTATACGTAGGCCCCGTCATTGAAGTCTATGCGGGAATGGTTCTTGGAAATACTTCAAAAGGCGAGGAAATGTATGTAAATCCGACTAAAGGCAAAGAACTGTCAAATACCCGCTCGAAATTATCCGACGAAGCGATTGATTTGGTCCCTCCGTATGAGCTTACAATCGAGCGCGGACTTGAAATTATGACAGACGATGAATATCTCGAAGTAACCCCGAAATCCGTCCGATTGCGGAAGCAATTTTTGACCGAACAGGATAAAGCTAGGGCAAAAAAGAACCTATAACTGTGTTAAAATTTCTAAATGGATATAATCTCCCACGGGCTCTGGGGAGGAGTTGCGTTCGGAAGGGAAAATAAAAAAAGATTTTGGACTTCGTTTATCTTCGGCATTGCGCCTGACTTTTTCGCCTTCGCTCCGTTTTTCGCGAGCGTATTTTTGGGGCTCGCCGAATTCCCGAAATTTTCAACCGAGCCGCCGGTGCCCGACGGCATCCCTCAATACATCCACAGCATATACAGCTTCACCCATAGTTTAATAATTTTCGCGATATTTTTTATCATTTTCTGGATAATCAGAAGAAAACCCTTTTGGGAAATGGCCGCGTGGGGAATTCATATTCTTTTCGATATCCCTACGCACTCGAATAGTTTTTTTCCGACTCCTTTTCTCTGGCCATTCTCAAGTGCGCATGTTGACGGCATCCCATGGGCGCATCCGGTGATCTTTTTTCCCAATGTGATTCTTCTAGTAATCCTCTATGTTTATTTTTTCTGGTTCCGCAAACGTTCTTCGATTCTCTGAACAACTCCTTCGATGGACGTAGCCGTCGTATCTATAACCAAATCGAATTTGTCATCGTTGAAATCTTTGATGCCGTAATATTTTTCGTAGCGCTCGGCTATTTTTTTATCGCGAAATTCATTATGCTCTCCGGCTTCTTTGGAAGAAATTTTATCGCGCGTGGCGACGCGCTTAATCCTCTCGCCAAAGTCGCAAACTAATTTCACTTTTATCGAGTCCGGGATAAAGTGCCAGGCAAGACGCGATTCGACGATAAAATTATTGTTCTTCTCCCCGAATTCCTTTATTCTCTGATCTAATTGGTTATCGTATTTCGGGTTCTTATTCGTTGCTTCTTCAAACTTATTTAAAGTCATGCCATTTTCCTTGGCCATATCTCGAAAAATATACCCAGTCGAGAGGAATTGATATCCGAGTTTACCCGCAAGCATTTTCCCCGCGGACGTCGTCCCCGTTCC
>Ga0209521_10003283_pt1 | contig 13089 bp, 14 predicted proteins | sample Rifsed19ft4_FD_184016 | JGI IMG/M metagenome (GOLD analysis project Ga0209521, IMG submission 184016) | Soil microbial communities from Rifle, Colorado, USA - sediment 19ft 4 (version 2) | ecosystem: Environmental > Terrestrial > Deep subsurface > Rock core/Sediment | place: Rifle, Colorado... | reverse complement strand
TCTCCACTGGGCGCTGGACTCCTTCGCGACGGACGAAGGCACGATGCGAAATGCCGTCGTACCGTACGCGCTCACGAACCAACGCGTCCGCTTCTCTGCTCGGAGGACCCCGGTCGCAACTGGCGCCTGGCGGGGATGCCGATCGTGGCTGCCGGCGCGCTGAGCAATCTCGTGGCGATCACCTTGAACGGCGGATTCATGCCGGCCGATGCCGGCGCCCTCGCGCTGGCGGGCTTCGACAGCTCGGGCGACCACACCAACAGCGTCGTGCTTGCCGACCCCGCGGTCCGGCCACTCACCGACATCTTCGCCCTGCCCGCATGGATGCCGCTGGCCAACGTGTTCAGCGTGGGTGACGTGCTGCTGGGTCTCGGTCTGGTCATCGTCATCGTCACGGCGATGCGGCGCCGACCTGGCGCCGCGCGGACCTAACGAGCGCGGCGCTCCCGCCACAGGCTGCCGATCAGGAACGTGACGTTGGCCGGCCGTTCGGCCAGGCGGCGCATGAAATACGGGTACCACTGCCCGCCGAACGGGACGTAGATCCGGACGGTCCAGCCATCCCGGAGCAGGCGCTCCTGGAGATCCCGCCGAACGCCGTACAGCATCTGGAATTCGAAGCGCTCCGGCCCGATCCCCCGCTCCCGGGCGTAGGCGATCGCCTGGTCCGCGATCCGGTCGTCGTGGGTCGCGAGCGCGGGGTAGGTCCCGTCGTCGAGGAGCCGCCGCATCACCGCCTCGAAGGCCGCGTCCACGTCGGCCTTGTCCTGATGGGCGACGGTCGCGGGTTCCCGGTAGGCGCCCTTGCACAGTCGGACTCGTGCCCCCTCGGCGATAAGCGCCTCGGCATCCGCCGGCGTCCGCCGGAGGGCTGACTGGAGCACGACACCGACGTCTCCGGACCCGGCCATGATCGGACGGAGCTCACGCCACAGCTCCAGCGTCGCGTCGGTGGTCGTATGGTCCTCCATGTCAATGCGGACGAACGCCCCGGCCGCGGCGGCCGCGGTGAGCACGCGGGCCACGTTCTCGCGCACGAGGTCCAGTCCGAGCGCGAGTCCCATCTGGCTGAGCTTCAGGCTCACGTTGTGGTCCAGGCCCTGGTCGTCGAGGACCGGGATGGCCGCGACATACGCGGCAGCAGCAGCCCTGGCTGCGGCCTCCGATCGAACGGCCTCGCCCAGGATGTCGACGGTCGTGTGGAACCCGGCAGCGCGGATCCGCTCGAGAGCCGGCAGCGCGGCCTCCAGGGTCTCGCCGGCGATGAACCGGGCGACCATCGGGCGGGTGAACGGCAGCCGGGTCGCCAGCCGGCCGATGAACCGTCGGTGCGAGAGAGCCAGGAGAACGGCACGCATGGAACGCTCGACGGCGCGCGAGGCAGCGCCCCGAAGGTTCACTGAGCGCTCAATGAGGGTCGCCGTCTCCCGGGACGAGGGCCGACTCGAGCTGATCCCCAAGCTCCACGGTCCGGCGGAAGGCCGCCCAGACCGCCTCGGACAGGACGGTCCGCAACCGGCCCGATTCGAGCTCATGAAGGGCGGCGGCGCTGGTACCGCCGGGCGAGGTCACCATGTTCCGGAGCTCGGCCGGATGCATGCCCGACTGCTTCGCGAAGAGGGTGCTCCCCTCGAGCGTCTCGATCACGAGGTCGTGCGCGATGTGGCGCGGGAATCCGAGATGGACCGCGGCGTCGATGAGCGCCTCCATCACGAGGAAGACATAGGTTGGGCCGGTGCCCGAGACCGCCGTCGCCATCGCGACGAGCTTCTCGTCGTCGACCTCCAGTTGCACGCCGAGCGCCCCGAGGAGCGCGGCCGCCTGGGCGCGCTGGTCGGCCGTTACACCCGGCGTCGCGAACCAGACCGTCATGCCCTTCCCGAGTCGAGCCGGCGTGTTGGGCATGCTCCGCACGACCTGCTCGTGGCCGAGCGCCGTCGTGAGTGCCTTCGTCGTTGCGCCGGCGAGCACGCTCAGGACGAGTTGACCGGGTTCAAGCCCGGGCCCGATCTCGCGTCCGACCCGGGCGAGCATCTGCGGCTTGATCGCGAGGATCACGACGTCGGCGCCGGCAACCGCTTCGATGTTCGATGCGACGGTGCGGATGCCGTGCGTGGCGACGAGCTGGTCCCGCCGTTCGGGACGTGGATGGCTCGCCACCAGCTGCCCGGGATCGACGAGCCGGCCGCGGAGCAGCCCGGCGATGATGGCCTCGGCCATGACCCCGGAGCCAATGGTCGCGATCGTGCGCTGTGCGAGCGGAGACATGGGCCGAGTATGCCACGCAACCGGTGTCACGAAGTTACGGATCGTCCCCTCGCGGAGCTCCCGCGCCGTCTCCTCTGGCCGCGGCCGCCCGCTCTTCGAGGGCTCGACGGAGCCGGAACCGCAGGAACTCGTTGTCGCCGGCGCGACCCACGCAGACCGGGCAGAGCTGCGCCCAGCCCTCGAGGTCGTCGGGCGCGCGGGTTTCATGGTGCGTGCCGCACCACAGGCAGTCGAACGCGCGGCGGAAGGGCATGTGCCGTTGGGGGCCGATGTTGCCCGGGCCGGTGCCGGTGACGCGGCCGACCCAGCCTCAGCCGCGGGTCAGCGTGGTTTGGCGGCGTCCACCGCGACGCGAGCGGCGGCGCGGTCCCCGAACCAGGTGGCGTCCATCACGGTGTAGGCGGTCCATTCGGTCGGGACCTGGTCCTCGGGGAAGATCGCGTTCACCGGGCACTCGGGCTCGCAGGCCCCGCAGTCGATGCACTCGTTGGGGTCGATGAACAGCTTGCGATCAACGCCTTCCTCGTAGTGGATGCAATCCACCGGGCAGACGGAGACGCACGCAAGGTCCAGCACATCGACGCAGGGCTCGGCGATGACATAGGTCATGGAACTTCGATCTCCTCATGCGGCGCTGCGCAGGCTGCCCTGCTTGTCCGGGCGACCGAAAGCGTACCACCAAGCCCCGGCCTGATGCCCCGTCAGCGCACTGCTGTGGCGTCCTCCGTCGGGAGCGGTTGGCCGTCCGGGCCGACGAACCGGACGGGTGCAAACATGCCCAGCGCCCAATGGCCGGGGATGTGGCAGCCGACGAGCCAGGTGCCCGGTTCCGCAGGTGCGTCCGTCGGCACGTTCCAGGGGACATCCACGCGAGCTCCAGACGGAACCACCACGCGCAGGCCCGCGAACTCCGGTGCCACCGAGACTCGCGGTGTGGGCCCCGGCGGAGCACCGACCGTGGCCGCCTCGGCGGCCTCCCACGCGTTCTGGACCCCCATGCCTCCGATCACGACCTCGTGGATGACGAGGCCGCCGTTCACGACCTGGAGGATGACGGACTCGCCCGGGACGAGATCCAGGATCGGCGGGATGTACGAGTAGTCCTTGGTGACGATGATCACGTCGCGTGGGTCGTCGGGCGTGCCGGGGGTGATCGCCGGCGTCGCCGCCGGGTCGCCGGTGCACGACATCGCCAGGGATGCGCCGAGCAGCAGGCCGGCCAGGGCGACACGGGGCCGGACAGCGCCGTGGCGCGCCGGAGTTCGGGAGGGCATGAAGACGCCAGTCTACGGGTGTCCCGTGCTTGACACCGGGCCCGGCCCACCGGATAGTGCCCCAAGTCGCACGTGGGTCCCGCTGAAGGAGCGTGACGTGCGATAGGCAAGGCTCAGGACCCCGGAATCTCCGATTCGCGTCCCCATCGTCCTGTCCGCGGACGAGCCTCGCATAAGGAGCCGCTTGGCACTCGCCGCTACCGCCCAGGCTGCCGATGGCGCTCCCGGTACGGGTCCGCGGACCGACGTCGCCGCGGTATCGCTGCAGGGCGTCGCCAAGCAGTTCAGGGTCGAGCGGAGCCGTGAGGCGGCACGAGCAGGCGGCACGGCCGGGGACACGATCGTGGCAGTGGCCGGCATCGACCTCGAGATCCAGGATGGCGAGTTCTTCTCCATGCTCGGCCCGTCCGGGTCCGGCAAGACGACGACGCTTCGGATGATCGCCGGCTTCGAGCAGCCGACGGCGGGGCGAATCCTCCTGCACGGTGAGGATGTCACCAACCTCCCGCCGTTCGAGCGAGACGTCAACACGGTCTTCCAGGACTACGCGCTGTTCCCGCACATGACGGTCGGCGAGAACGTGGCGTACGGCCTCATGGTTCGCAAGGTCGCTCGACCCGAGCGCGATCGACAGGTGGCCAGTGCCCTCGAGATGGTCCGGCTGGAGGGCTTCGAGCGACGCAAGCCCGGCCAGTTGTCGGGCGGCCAGCGGCAGCGGGTCGCACTCGCGCGGGCACTGGTAAATCGGCCGCGCGTGCTGTTGCTCGACGAGCCGCTGGGCGCGCTGGACCTGAAGCTGCGCGAGGAGATGCAGATCGAGCTGAAGGCCATCCAGCAGGGCGTGGGGATCACGTTCATCTACGTGACCCACGACCAGCAGGAGGCGCTCACGATGAGCGACCGCGTGGCCGTCTTCAATCGCGGCCGGATCGAGCAGGTCGGCACGCCGGCCGACGTCTACGAGAGGCCCGCGACGGAGTTCGTGGCCGGCTTCGTGGGCACGTCGAACCTGCTCACCGGCGAAACCGCTCGGGCCATCGTCGGCGCGGACGGCATGTTCACCGTTCGGCCAGAGAAGATCCGCCTCGGAGACCCCGATTCGGTGCCGGAGGCCGACGAGACCACGGCCCTCGGGACGATCCGCGATGTGGTCTACCTGGGCCCGGACACGCGATACATCGTGTCGCTGCAAGCCGGGGGTCAACTCGTGGTCACCCAGCAGAACCTGGCGACCTCGTCAATGGAGGCGCTTTCGGCCAAGGGGCGGACGGTCCGTCTCACCTGGAAGCGCCAGCACAACCTGCCCGTCGCGGACGGGTAGCAGTCAATCGTTGCCAGGCCGGCAGATCGCCGGCGTGGCGCAAGTGGGGATGGATGCCGGAGGGCGTCATCCAGAGGAGGACCATGATCAAGCGCAAGTTGGTGGGCACGCTCGGCGTGATCGCGATCGTTGCCGCCGCGTGCGGCGGCGGGGCCAGCCCGAAGCCGTCACTCGACCTGCCGACGTCGATCGGCGCCGGCGAGGGCGAGCTCAACCTCGTCATCTGGGCCGGCTACGCCGAGCGCGGTGACATCGACCCCGGCTACAACTGGGTCGGCCCGTTTGAGACCGCGAGCGGGTGCAAGGTGACCGTCACCGAGATGACGGACTCCAGCAACGGCGTGTCGCTCATGCAGTCCGGCCAGTACGACGGCATTTCCGCCTCGGGTGACGCGACGACGCGACTCATCGCGGGCGGCACCGTGGCAGCCGTGAATGTCGACATCCTCCCGAACTACGCGAATGTCTTCGCCGGTCTCAAGGACCTGCCGCACAACACCGTGGACGGCGTCCACTACGGCGTGCCGCACGGTCGTGGCCCGAACCTGCTCATGTACAACACCGACGTGATCACGACCCCTCCGACCAGCTGGGATCCGGTCTGGGAAGACGGGTCGATGTACAACGGCAAGATCAGCATCTACGACTCCTCGATCTACATCGCCGATGCGGCGCTCCACCTGATGACCAAGCAGCCGGACCTCGGGATCAAGAACCCGTACCAGCTGAACGACGCGCAGTTCGAGGCGGCCGTCAAGCTCCTCGAGCAGCAGCGTGACAACGGCGCCAACTACTGGGGCTCGTACAGCGATCAGGTCGCGCAGTACGCCGCCGGCGACATGGTTGTCGGCACGTCCTGGCAGTTCCAGGTGAACCTGATGCAGGCCGAGGGGCAGCCGATCGCCGGCGTCCTCCCGGACGAGGGCTCCACCGGTTGGTCTGACACGTGGATGATCGCGAAGGACGCGAAGAATCCGAACTGCATGTACAAGTGGATGGATCACATGATGTCGGCCGAGGCCAACGGTCAGGCGACGGTCTGGTTCGGCGAGGCGCCGACCAGCCAGCAGGCATGTGACTACGCCGAGACGCTTTCGCCGGGCCACTGCGAACTCACGCACGCCGACGACGAGGCTTACTACGACAAGATCTGGTACTGGAGCACACCGCAGGCGGACTGTGCGGATACGGATGCCGCGACCACCTGCAAGGACCAGGACGCCTGGGTCGAGGCCTGGACCCAGATCCGCGGGGCCTGAGCCTCCGGCTCGCAACCGTCGAACCCACTGAAGGGCTCCCCGGGACAGACCCGGGGAGCCCTTCACGATCCACACTCGGAGATCGATGACCGCTCCGATCACGCCAGGCGCCAGCCCACGACCCCGTGCCGGCATCGCCCGCCGGGCGGCGATCTGGCTGTTCCCGCGCCGCGGCATCCAGCTGCGGCTGCTGCTGGCCACGCCGCTCGGCTGGCTGGTGATCGCGTATCTCGGATCGCTCGTGGTCCTGCTGCTCAACGCCTTCTGGGCGAAGGACGCGTTCACGGGCAACGTGGAGCCGTTCGCCTGGACGCTGGATGCGTTCAACAGCCTCTTCCGCAACGAGGTCTACCGAACGGTTGCCCTGCGGACGATCGGCATGGCGGCCCTCGTGACCATGACCGACGTCCTGCTCGCGTTTCCGATCGCGTATTACATGTCCCGGATCGCTTCACCGCGGGTACGCAACGCACTGGTCATCGCGGTGCTGATGCCGCTCTGGGCGGCATACCTCGTGAAGGTCTACGCGTGGCGAACGGTCCTCCAGGGCAACGGCCTGCTCGACTGGATCCTTGAACCGCTCGGGCTCAAGGGTCCGGGGCTGACCGAGATCTCCAACACCTGGTTGGTCCTCAGCTACCTGTGGCTGCCGTACATGATCCTGCCCGTCTACGCGGGCCTGGAGCGCATCCCGAAGTCACTCCTGGAGGCATCCGCGGACCTCGGCGGGCGGGCCGGCATGACCTTCCGGCGAGTGATCCTGCCGCTGGTCTTCCCGGCCCTCGTTGCCGGCTCCATCTTCACGTTCTCGCTGACGCTGGGCGACTACATCACACCGGACCTGGTGTCCGATGCGAAGTTCATCGGCAACGTGATCTACGACAACTCCAGCCTCGGCAACCTCCCGCTGGCTGCCGCGTACTCGATGCTGCCGATCGGGATCATGACCATCTACCTGCTCATCGCCCGGCGCCTCGGCGCCTTCGAATCACTGTGAACGGACGGCTCGATGGTTGAGTCACGCGCCGTCCGGATCGCGCTCCGGATCGCGTCCGGGATCGTGGTCGGGTTCCTGTATCTCCCGCTCGTGATCCTCGGGATCTACGCGTTCAACTCGAGCCGCCTCCAGGCATGGCCCCCGGTGAGCTTCACGTTCCACTGGTTCGGCGAGGCCGCGTCGAACCCGGCGGTGACCAAGGCGCTCGTCAATTCGCTGCTGGCCGCCTCGACCGCGACCATGCTGGCCCTTGTCCTGGGAACCCTCGCTGCGGTCGCCGTGCATCGGTTCAGCTTCTTCGGTCGCCAGACGATCTCATTCTTCCTGGTCCTTCCGATCGCCCTGCCCGGGGTCGTCAGCGGGATCGCTCTGCGCACGACATTCGTCACCTTCGGCATCGACTTCGGGCTGATGACCATCATCGTCGGGCACGCCACGTTCTGTGTGGTGATCGTCTACAACAACGTGGTTGCCCGGCTGCGCCGGCTGCCCCGCTCGCCGGAGGAAGCGTCGGCCGATCTGGGCGCGGACATGTGGACGACGTTCCGCCGGATCACGCTGCCGGGGCTTGGCTCGGCGCTGATGTCGGGCGCCCTGCTCGCCTTCGCCCTGTCGTTCGACGAGATCATCGTGACGAACTTCACCGCCGGGCCGGGCACCCAGACGATCCCGATGTGGATCCTGACCGCGATTCAGCGACCGACGGAACTCCCGGTCGTCAATGTCGTGGCCCTGGTCCTGGTGGTCGCGAGCATCGTTCCCGTCTATCTCGCCCAGCGGATCTCGGGCGGCGCGGCCGCGGGTGTCGCGCGCTGACCGACGGACGCGCCCTGGCGGGCGGCGCCCTACGGTGACGAGCGGCGCCGCCTACATCCCCTGCGGGCTGTAGTTCGGGTCGAGGTACTGGCCGGGCGCGTCGCGGAACTCGAGCAGGCAGCCCTTGCCGCAGAACCAGAAGGTCCGGCCGTCGTAGTCGAGGTGAAGTTCGGACTTCTCGGCCGGATCGACGCTCATCCCGCACACGGGATCGATCGGAAGTGGGGCGGACAGATCGCGGGCGGGGTCGTGCATGGTCGGGTTCCTCGTGGGAGTGTGTGGCGGTCCGTCGGACCGGTACTCCCCCGGAGTATACGACTGGATGACGCGCAGGGCAGCCGGGCCTGTCACGTTCCAGCGCTGTAGGCTTGCGCCGTGACTGACTCGCTCGACCTCCCCGCGATCCGCGCCACGCTCCATGCCGAGGCGGTGAGTCTCCGTGCCTCCCTCGGCGAGCCGATCGAGGGACCCGGTCAGATGACGTACGGATCACAGGCCGCCGCGGCCACCCACGTCTTCGAGCAGCAGCGAGACCTTGCGCTGCGGGATCACGAGCGCGCCCAGCTGACGCTGGTCGAGGAGGCGCTCGCCAGCCTGGACGATGGGACGTACGGCACGTGCAAGTCGTGCGGCAATCCGATTGCCCCGGGCCGGCTCGAGGCGATTCCCTGGGCGGCAACCTGCATCGACTGCGCGCGCGGCGCCTCCCGGTGACGCGGTTCGTGACGCTGGAGCCCGGCCGCATGCCTCCCCCCGAGGCCGCCGGCGAGGCGCCCCTCGTCACGCTGGATGACATCCGGGCGGCCGGCCGCCGGCTCGGCGGCATTGCGCTCCACACGCCGCTCGTGGAGTTCTCGGCCGGACCGCCCCGGATCCTCCTCAAGGCCGAGTCACTCCAGCCGATCGGGGCGTTCAAGATTCGGGGCGCCTACAACGCCATCGCCCAGCTGGATCCCGAGGCTCGCGCTCGCGGCGTCGTGACGCACTCGTCCGGCAATCACGCCCAGGGCGTCGCTCGCGCGGCGCGCATCCTCGGAGTCCGGGCGACGATCGTGATGCCCGAGGACGCCCCCGCTGTCAAGCGCTTGCGCGTTGAGGCGGATGGCGCGGAGATCGTGACCGTCGGGGTCGAGTCCGGGGCGCGCGAAGAGATGGCCGCCCGGCTGGCGGCAGACCGCGGGCTGACCATGATCCCGCCCTACGACGACGATCGAGTGATCGCCGGACAGGGCACGTGCGGGCTCGAGATCGCGGAAGCCGTGGACGACCTGGCTCTTGTTCTGGTCCCGATCGGCGGCGGCGGGCTCGCCAGCGGCGTGGCTGCTGCGGTCCGCGCGATCCATCCCTCAGCCCGGATCGTGGGCGTGGAACCAGAGCTCGCGGCGGACGCGGCGGAATCGCTCCAGGTCGGCCGGATCGTGCGCTGGGACGGCGCCGCGACCGCGCGCACGATCGCGGACGGGACGCGGAGCCAGGCGATCGGGCAGCGACCGTTCGCCCACCTGTCGCGCCTGCTCGACGGAATCGTCACGGTCTCCGAGACGGAGATCGCCGTCGCCATGCGACTCGCCGCGGAGCGAGCCCGGCTCATCGTGGAACCGTCCGGGGCGCTGGCCCTCGCCGCCGCGCATTTCCACGGGCGCGAACTCGGCCTGGATCGGGTTGCCGGAACGGTCGTCGCCGTCATCAGCGGGGGCAACGTGGACCCGGCGCGCTACCGGTCCCTGCTGGAGACTCCGGACCCGGCCTGATCGGCGGCCTCGGTCGATTCGAGCTGGAGCAGTGCCGCCTCCCGATCGCGCAGCGCGGCGCGCTCGGCGTCCACTCGCCGATCGGCCGCCGCAGTCGAGCGCTCCTCGGCGCGCATCCAGCCCGCGAGCACCGCCAGCGTGGCGACGAGGAAGATCACGTCACCGAAGAACCACATGATCCCGGCCGCCAGCCGCTGGTCGGACAGCGCGTCGATACCGTAGGGAGCGCCGAGCGTCACGTAGTGCGGGTAGAGCGGGTTCGCCGCGAACAGGATGGCGATCGCCAGGAACGAGTTCTGCGGCATCTGCAGGAAGACGTACCCGATCCGGGCCGGATAGCCCATCCGGCCGGGCGCCGGGTCCACGGCGACGAGAGGGCCCCAGAACAGGAGCCCGGAGGCCAGGAACAGGCCGTGCTCGAGGTCATGGACCAACCGATCCTCGAGCGAGCGATCGAACAGCGGCGAGAAGTGGGAGCCCCACATCACCGCCGTGAAGACGAGCCAGGCGACGATCGGATGCGTCAGGACTTTCACGACGCGGCTGTGGAGGATCGGCAGCAGGACGCGCCGGCGGGTCTCCGGTGACGACGCGCGCAGGACCTGCGTGATCGGCGCCCCGAGCACGATGAGTGGCGGGGCCACCAGGGTCAGCAGCAGGTGCTGGACCATGTGGACCGAGAAGAGCGTCGTGTCGTAGCGAGCCACGCCGGACAGCAGGGCTACCGCGATCGCAGCCAGTCCGCCGAAGAACGCCCACCGCTGGCGCGCCGGAACAGGGTTCTCGGCGTGGGCCCGGTCCACGGACGCAAGGAGGCGCCACCAGAAGACCGCGGTCGCGAGGAGCGCGAGGGCAAGCGCCGGCTCCACTTCCCAGCGCAGGAGGATTGCGCCTGCGTCCGGCGGGTCCTCCGGAACGGCCCCGTGTGCCGCGGCAGGCAGGGCCGCCAAGAGGCCCACGACGAGGCCCACGACGAGGGCTGTGATGATCCCGGCGAGTCGACGCACGAGTCGAGGGGGCTGCACCCGCCCATGGTCCCATGCCACGTCGCGGGGCACCCGCGCGACCAAGGGCCCTCGGGTATCATGTCGAACGGCTCGCCCCGAGTGGGTGGTCGTGCTCGCGCCCCGCCGGTGGATCCCGTCCCGTATCGCCGGCATCGTCACCATCACCCAGTCGAGGACTGCCGATGTCGAGTAGCCCCAGGAAGCGGCCCGCGCCCGACGCGCTCGTGGCGGGCGCCGTCGTGGTGGTCCTGACCGCGCTCGTCGCAGCCGTGTTCCTGACCGGCTGGGGCAATACGCTCTACCCGCCGGGTGCCGTCACGGCCGAGGCGCATGAGATCAGCGGGCTGTACGACATCGTGTTCGCCTTTGCGGTCGGGATCTTCGTCGTCGTCGAGGCGCTGATCGTGTGGAGCGTCATCCGCTACCGGCGTCGGCCCACGGACACCGAGCTGCCGGCGCAGACCCACGGGAACAACGTCGTCGAGATCATCTGGACGCTCATCCCGACGGCCATCGTGCTGTTCCTGTTCGTGATCTCGTGGCAGACCCTCAATCGCGTGCAGACGGTGAGCGCGCAGCCGGATATCCGGATCCACGCGATCGCCGGCCAGTTCGCGTGGCAGTTCGAATACCTGGACGCCAGCGGCACCAAGGTCGCCACGCAGCTTGCGCCCGTGTACAACGCGGACACCGGCGCCGGCGGCATGGCCGTGCCGGTTGGCCGGTCCGTCCAGGTCACCCTCGACAGCCCGGACGTCATCCATGCCTTCTACGTGCCGCGCTTCCTGTTCAAGCGTGACGTCGTGCCGGGCCAGACGAACACGTTCGAATTCACCGTGGACGAGGCCGAGGCGCGGCAGATCTTCCGGGGCCAGTGCGCCGAGCTGTGCGGGACGGGCCACCGGACGATGCTGTTCGACGTGATCGCGCTGTCGCCGGCGGACTACGACGGCTGGCTGAGCGGCCTCATCGCGAAGTCGAACGCCACGCCCGAGCCGGTTCCGAGCGGGAGCCCGGTGCTCAATGTGACCGCGTCGGGCATCGCCTACAACACCCACGCCCTCGAGGTCGCAGCGGATACCCCGTTTGCGATCGAGTTCAAGAACGAGGACCCGCCGGGCGTGCTGCATGACATCGACATCCGGGCCTCGGACGGACAGGTCCTCGCGGACCAGCAGGTGATCGACGGCGGGGCCTCGGCGACGTATTCCTACCAGGGCCTGTCAGCCGGTTCGTACACCTTCATCTGTTCGATCCATCCCATCCCGGCGATGACCGGCATCCTCACGGTCAAGTAAGGAGCGCGGAATGGCGACCCACGCCCTGACCCCGGTCACCCCGACCTACAGCCGCGGCGGCCTGTACGAGTGGCTGACGACCACCGATCACAAGAAGATCGGGATCATGTACGTCATCAACTCGTTCATCTTCTTCCTGATCGGCGGGCTCCTCGCCCTCGTCGTGCGGACGGAACTCGCCCAGCCCGGTCTGCAGTTCCTGACCGACGAGCACGTGTACAACGAGATGTTCACGATGCACGCGACGATCATGATCTTCGCGTTCGTGATCCCGATGCTGGCGGGCCTCGGCAACTACGTCGTGCCGCTCCAGATCGGCGCCCCCGACATGGCGTTCCCCCGGATCAACGCGCTGTCGTTCTGGATGCTGCCGCTGGCCGGCATCCTCCTCATCTCGAGCTTCTTCACGGGCGGCGCGGCGGCGGCAGGCTGGACCTCGTACCCGCCGCTGTCGAGTATCGGGCCGCTCAACTCGCCCAGCTCTGGCCAGGACCTGTGGATCGTGTCCCTCACCCTCATCGGGACAAGCTCGATCCTCGGCGCGATCAATTTCCTCGTCACGATCTTCAAGATGCGGGCGCCGGGGATGACCTTGTTCCGAATGCCGATCCTCGTGTGGACGGTGCTCGTGACCAGCGTCCTCGTCCTGCTGGCCACGCCGGTGATCACGAGCGCGCTCGTGATGCTGTTCATCGACCGGAACTACGGCGGCCACTTCTTCGATCCATTCGGTGGCGGCAGTGCCGTCCTGTACCAGAACATCTTCTGGTTCTACTCGCACCCGGCGGTCTACGTGATGATCCTCCCGGCGATGGGCGTGATCAGCGAGGTCCTGCCCGTGTTCAGCCGGAAGCCGCTCTTCGGCTACAAGGCGTTCATCTTCGCGACGGCTGCCATCGGGGCACTCGGGTTCTCCGTGTGGGCGCCCCACATGTTCACGACCGGGGCGGTCTTCCTGCCGTTCTTCAGCCTGCTGACGTTCTTCATCTCGGTTCCGACCGGCGTGAAGATGTTCAACTGGGTGTTCACGATGTTCCGCGGTCAGCTGACCTTCTCGACACCCCTGATCTACGCCGTCGGCTTCCTCACGATGTTCCT
>Ga0209521_10003280_pt1 | contig 13093 bp, 12 predicted proteins | sample Rifsed19ft4_FD_184016 | JGI IMG/M metagenome (GOLD analysis project Ga0209521, IMG submission 184016) | Soil microbial communities from Rifle, Colorado, USA - sediment 19ft 4 (version 2) | ecosystem: Environmental > Terrestrial > Deep subsurface > Rock core/Sediment | place: Rifle, Colorado... | reverse complement strand
TGCCTCACCACCCAGAAGGGAGTGGATGGTGGGAGATGAGTTGGATGGGCAGGTCGCGGTTGTCACGGGCGCCGGGCGGGGCTTCGGCCGAGCGATAGCGGAAGGGCTGGCGGCCGCAGGCGCGGCTGTCGCCGTCACCGCCCGCACCAAGAGGGAGCTAGACGACACTGTTGCCGCCATCGAGAGGACGGGCGGCGCTGCGCTCGCTGTCGCCGGCGACGTGACTGAGCGCGACGACGTCGCGCGTGTGAAGCGCGAGACGGAGGCGCGTCTGGGGCCCGTGAGCCTGCTGGTGCACAACGCCGCCGTGCCGTGGCCCTTCGGCCCCGTCTGGTACGTGGACCCGGAGCGCTGGTGGCAAGCGCAGCGCGTCCACGTGCTCGGCGCCATGCTCTACATCAACGCCTTCGTCCCCGGCATGGTCGAACGGGGCGGCGGTCGCGTCATCATCGTCGCGAGCCCTGCCGGGACGGCAGCCAGGCCGCATCTCTCCGGTTACGCGACGGGGAAGGCAACTCAGATCCGGCTGACGGAGCACCTGGCGCTCGAGGGCAGGGAGCACGGCGTCTCCGCCTTCGTCATCCACCCGGGCGACGTCGTTACGGAGCTGTCTGAGCTGACGATGGCCGACCCCGACGCCCAGCGCTGGCTGCCAGGCTTCGTCGGAAACCTCAGGCGCCGCAAGGAGGCCGGTGAGGACCCCTCGCCGGGCCTGCGACGCTGCGCCGAGATGTGCATTGAGCTCGCCTCCGGCCGCTGCGACGCCCTGTCCGGGCGCTACCTCACGCCGCAAGACGACCTGGCCGCTTTGCTCAGCGAGGCGAGGAAATGAGGCGCAGCACAGACCGCATCCTCGTCTCCCACGCCGGCAACCTGCCGCGCCCGGACGAGCTGAACGAGCTCATCCACGGCGGGCTGGTGCGCGACCTCTCGCTCAGCAAGGACTACCAGGAGCGCCTGCCGAAGGCCGTCCGCTGGATCGTCGAGCGGCAGGCGGAGATCGGCGTCGATATCGTCAACGACGGCGAGTACGTGAAGGCGGGCAGCTACGGCGGCTACATGCAGGACCGCGTCAGCGGCTTCGAGACCCGTCCCGCCGACCCCGGCAAGCCCCCGAAGCGCGCCGGCACGGCGGAGCGCGATCGCCGCGACTTCCCCGGCTTCTTCGCCTCCGGTCTCTGGTTCGCCGGCTCCGGCGGCCCCGTCCGCCCCGGCTTCGCGACCCCGGGCGAGGTCAGGCAACTGGGCGCGCAGGTCCGCGTTTGCACGGGGCCCGTGAAGTACACAGCCCACGAGGCGATCAAGGCAGACGTGGCAAACCTCAAGGCCGCCATCGCAGGCAAGGACGTCGAGGGCTACATCGCTGCCCTCGGGCCGCTTAGCCTCGGCGCCGGCGTGGCCAACGAGCACTACAGGACCGAAGACGAGTACATGATGGCCGTCGCCGAGGCCTGCCGCGAGGAGTACAAGGCGATAACCGACGCCGGCCTCATCGTCCAGGTCGACGAGCCGGAGTTCTGCACCACCTGGATGTTCTATCCGGACTGGGACGTGTCGCAGTACAGGAAGTACCTCGAATGGGCTGTCGAGATTCTCAACGACTCGCTGCGCGGCCTGCCTGCGGAGCTGGTGCGCTTCCACACCTGCTGGGGCAGCGGCCACCGCCCCCACGTCAACGACATCGAGCTGCGCCACATCGCCGACCTCATGCTCAAGATCAACGCCACGCAGTACTCCATCGAGGCGGCGAACGTGCGCCACGAGCACGAGTACCACGTCTGGGACGACGTGAAGCTGCCAGACGGCAAGATGCTCATGCCGGGCGTCATCGCCCACGCGACCGACCTGGTGGAGCACCCCGAGCTAGTGGCGGAGCGGATCGTCAACTACGCGGAGCGCGTCGGCCGCGAGAACGTCCAGACCGGCACCGACTGCGGCATCGGCTCCCGCGTCGGCCACAAGGAGGTCGTCTGGGCAAAGCTGGCAGCGATGGTCGAAGGCGCGCGCATCGCGAGCAAGAGGCTTTGGCGGAGATAAGGGCGGACGGCGAGCATGAGACGTAGCGAAGGGCGCTTCCTCACGACTCACACAGGAAGCCTGATCCGGCCGCCGGAGCTGATCGAGTTCGCGAATCGTCAGCGGGCGCGAGAGCCGTACGATGGGCGAGCGTATGAGGAGACGCTCCGAGCCGCCGTCGCCGACGTCGTGCGAAAGCAGGTCGACGTGGGGCTTGATGTCGTCAACGACGGCGAATTCGGGAAGTCCAGCTGGTCCAACTACATCTTGGAGCGAGTAAGCGGGTTTGAGATCAGCCAGGACCGGCGCGTGCCGCCCGTCTGGCTAGGGCGCGACCGCGAGCGCTTTCGCGAGTTCTTCGAAGGAGAAATGAATGGGGCCATGCTTCGCGGCGTGCCGACTGAGGTCTGCACGGGCCCTATCCGCTACCAGGACCACGACAGCGTCCGGCGAGACCTGGGGAACCTCGCGGCGGCGCTCGCCGGCCAGAACGTCGACGAGGTGTTCTTCACAACCGTGGCGCCTGCAAGCACCGCCTTCAACGGCATCAACGAGTACTACGCCACAGAGGAAGAGTACGTCTTCGCTCTAGCCGAAGCGCTGCGGGAGGAGTACCGCGCCGTGCACGCGGCGGGGTTCCTGGTTCAGGTGGACGACGCCGTGCTTGCCAACATGTACGACCACCTGGTGCAGGACGACCCGGAGAACTACCGCAGGTGGGCACAGCTCCGTGTCGAAGCTCTGAATCACGCCCTGGAGGGGATTCCGGAGGACCGCGTCCGTTACCACGTCTGCTTCGGCAGCTGGCACGTGCCGCACGTCGCCGACGCGCCCCTGGAGGCGATCGTCGACTTGATCCTGCAGGTGAAGGCGGCCGCCTACTCCATCGAGGCGGCGAACGCCAGGCACGAGCACGAGTGGCAGGTGTGGGAGAAGACGAAGCTCCCGCCGGGAAAGATCCTCATCCCCGGCGTTGTCACGCACCACACGATAACCGTGGAGCACCCGGAGCTCGTGGCGCAGCGCATCGAGCGTTTCGCCAGGCTGGTTGGGCCGGAGAACGTCATCGGCGGGACGGACTGCGGTTTTGCCCAGGCGGCGATGATTCAGCGCGTCCACCCGTCGATCATGTGGGCGAAGCTGGCTCCGCTGGTTGAAGGAGCACAGATCGCTTCCAAGCGATTCTGGAAGTAAGTCGGAATCTCATGAGGGGGTAACGGATGTGACCAGTCAGGACGTACAGAGCGCAACGGCGGCGATGGCGCGGGGCGAACGGGTTCCGGGCGGCAGCCTGGCGGGCAAGACCGTGCGCCAGCCGCCGCCGCCGGGCCCCGGCGAGCTGCCGCAGACGCCGCACGAGATCGAGGGGCCCTACTTCAGGCTGGGCGCGCCGATGCGCTCCAACCTCCTCGAGCCGGGGGACAAGCCGGAGATTGTCCTCTCCGGCCGCGTCCTCAACGAGAAGGGCAAGCCCGTTGCCGGCGCCGTCGTCAACATCTGGTCTTCGGACGCTGTCGGCAACTACGACATGGTCGGCCACAAGTACACCGGCTATGTGATCACGGACGCGAACGGTCGCTACGAGTTCACGACGATCATTCCCGGCTGCTACCAGCCGCGGGACGCGAAGCACATCCACGTCAAGGTCCAAGGCGTGAGCAGCCCGATCACGACTCAGCTCTACATCGGGGGAGAGCCGGGAAACGAGGACGACGCCTACTACTCGCCCGCGCTCCTCGTACACTGCACGACAGACGAGAAGGGCACGAAGCACGGCACGTTCGACTTCGTGATCAAGCAGGTGACGGAGCGCGAGAACGTTACGCCGGAGAGCCTGGCGGCGCGGGTGTAGTCATCAGTTGTCAGTTTCCATGTTGTCAGCGCCCAGACGAAGGCGCGAGAATCTGACGCTGACGGAGAAGGAGCCGATCTCTTGCCGTACGACCTGCTGATCAAGGGCGGCCATGTGCTCGATCCGGCCCAGAAGCTGGACGGCCGGCTTGACATTGGCGTCAGCGGCGGCCGCATCGCCGCCATCGAGGCCGACATTCCCGCGCCGGAGGCGAAGCGCGTCGTCCAGGTCAAAGGCGCTAACCGGCTCGTCGTCCCCGGCCTCATCGACATCCATACGCACGTTGCCTATGGCGCCACGACGCCGGGTGTGGGCATGGGCTGCTGCGACCCGGATCAGGTGGGCGTCCGCGCCGGCGTCACCACCGTGCTTGACTGCGGCTCCGTCGGCGTGGCGAACATCGGCGTCTTCGCCTACCACATCATCCCGAAGGCGAAGACGCGCGTCATCCCCTTCGTCAACGTCGGCAGCTACGCCCACACGATGCCCGGCTGGGCCGACTTCGATAGCCTCGATGAGATCAATGCCAAGGCGATCGCCAACTGCATCGAGGCGAACCCTGGCCTGATCAAGGGCTTCAAGCTGCGGATGGTGGGGCCTGTGGTGCAGGAGCAGGCCGAGGAGGTCGTCCGCCGCTGCAAGGAGATCTCGCGCGAGCACCGCCTGCCCCTGATGGTGCACATCGGCGACATGCGGGCAGCGAGCTTCGACGGCGCCTGCGCCGCAACCCGTTTCCTTCTCGACAGCTTCGATCCCGGCGACATCCTCACCCACCTGGCGACGCCGCACTCCGGCGGTGTCATGCTCGACGAGGCGCGGACGAAGCTCGTTCCCGAGCTGCAGGAAGCGCGCGCCCGCGGCGTCGTCCTCGACCCGGCGCTTGGCGCCGGCAACTTCGGCTTCGACGTCGCGCGCCAGCAGGCGGACATGGGGCTGCACCCGGATACAATCAGCAGCGACCTTACGGCGATGGGCCGCGGCCGCGTCGTCTACAGCCTGATGGAGTGCATGGGCCGGTTCATGGCCGTCGGCTACACCGTCGAAGACATGGTGCGCATGGCAACCGTGAACGCGGCGAAGGCGCTGGGCATGGAGGAGGAGCTTGGCGCGATTGCCGTGGGCCGCGAGGCCGACATCACGATCCTGGACGTTGTCTACGGCCGCTGGAAGTTCGTCGATACGGTGCAGAAGGTCTTCACGGGCGAGAAAGCCCTGGCGCCCGTCCTAACGATCCGCGCCGGCGAGGTCTTCGAGCCGGAGTGGGGCCCCCATCCCTGGGGCTGGCTGCCCGAAGAGGCGTAGCGCGCGGCTCCGATGGCAGGCGCACTGGCGGGGATTCGCGTCATCGACTTCGGTCAGTACGTCGCCGGGCCGCTGGCCGCCGTCATGCTCGCCGACCAGGGCGCCGACGTCATCCACGTCGACCCGCCGGGCGGCCCGCGCTGGCAGAACCCGGCCGATGCCTTCTTCAATCGCGGCAAGCGCCGCATCACTCTCGACCTGAAGGCTCCAGGCGGCCTCGCCACCGCTCAGCGCCTCGTCAACAGCGCCGACGTCGTCATCGAGAACTTTCGCCCCGGCGTCATGGAGCGCCTCGAACTCGGCGCCGAGTCGATGACGGCGCGCAACCCTCAGCTCGTCTACTGCTCGATACCTGGCTTCGCCGCTGACGACCCGCGCGCCGGGATGCGCGCCTGGGAGGGCGTCATTGACGCCGCGACGGACAACTGCAGGCCGCGCGCCGGCGAGGAGCCAGCGGGCTGGGACTGGTCGCGTCCCACCTACTCGGCGCTACCGCTGGCGTCGAACTTAGGCGGCTTTCTCGCCGCGACGGGCGTCGTCATGGCGCTGATCGCCCGCCAGCGCACGGGCCGCGGCCAGCGCGTCGAGGCGCCACTCTTCGACGCGATGTTCACGCTCATCGGCCACTCCGGCGCCTACGTCAACGCCCGCGGTCTGCGCGAGCCGGCGGGCATCCACGGCCGAGGCGCCGGCTGCTACCGTTGCGCCGACGGTCGCTACGTCCAGTTCGACACGTCCAGCCCACGCCACCTCACCTGGTTCGCCCGCGCCGCCGGCGTCACCGGCGAGTGGGAGCCGGAGCTGCTCGACCTCGACCGCAACCGCGACTCTCAGGTCAACGAGCGGCTGCACGCCCGCCTGCGCGAGCTGTTCCTCACTCGCGGCGCCGCCGAGTGGGAGGCGATCGGCAATCACGCCGGCGCCGCCATCGGCTTCGTGCGCACGGCGCGCGAGTGGATCTACACGCCGCACGCCCAGCAGATCGGTGCCGTCGTCCAGCTCGACGACCCGGAGCTCGGCCCGACCTGGATGCCCGGCCTGCCGGTGCAGCTCAGCGAGACGCCCAGCGCGCCCCAGGGTCCGCGGCACCTCGCGGACGCCGACCGCGACGAAGTTGTAGCCGAGCTCGACAGCCTGCGGCCGCGCCCGCCGATCACAGCCGCGGAGGCCGACTTGCGGCGCCCGCTGCAGGGCATGAAGGTCCTCGATCTCTGCTTGGCCCTCGCCGGCCCGACCTGCGGCCGCCTTCTGCTCGAGTTCGGCGCCGAGGTGACGAAAATCAGCGCCCCCTACGCCGGCGTCGGCGGCTACCTCAACCGCGGCAAGCGCTCCCTTCTCCTCGACCTCGCGTCTCTGGAAGGGCAGCGCGTCTTCTGGAAGCTGGTCGAACAAGCCGACGTCGTGCTGGAGAACTTCTCGCCCGGCACCGCCGACCGCCTCGGCATCGGCTACGCCGAGGTCAAGGCGCGCCGGCCGGACGTCGTTTACACGTCGATCAGTGCCTACGGCTACGGCGGGCCGTGGACGGCGGGCCGCGGCTGGGAGCGGCAGGGCCAGGCCGTCACCGGCATCATGGAGCGCACCGGCCTGCCGTCCGTGCTCGGCCCCTACAACCTCGTCGATATCGGCACCGGCGTCATGGGCGCCTTCGCGACCGCGCTCGCCCTCTACCACCGGCTGCGCACCGGCGCAGGCCAGCAGGCGCAGGCGTCGCTGGTGCAGACGGCGACCTACCATCAGGCGCCATACATGCTCGACTACAAGGGCTACCTCCCGACGGAGCCCCGCGGCTACGAAGCGCTGGGCGAGGGTCCGCTGCGGCGCTTCTATCAGGCTAACGACGGCTGGTTCTTCCTCGGCGCGACGGAGCGGGACAAGGAGCGCCTCGGCGAGGCGCTGAGCCTACCTGCGCTCGTGGATCTCGATCGGACGGCGCTCGAGCAGGCGCTGGCGGCGAAGTTCACCGCGGGCCCCGCAGCCGGCTGGGTCGACTGCCTGCGACGCGTCGGCGTGAGCGCCCAGGCCATCATACCCGTGGCCGAACTGATGACAGACGCCACGGTGCGCGCACGCCGCCTGAGCGTGACGCAGGATGTCGAAGGCACGGGCGAGTGCATCATGCCCGGCCTTTCCGTCCACCTCTCCGACACGCCGATGCGCCTGGGCGAGCCGCCGCGCCGCCCTGGCTCCGACGCCGCGGCGATCCTGCGCGAGATCGGCATGGAGGACCAGCTGGCGACGCTGGAGAAGCGCTGGGCGCTGCAGGCGCAGGACCTACCGCCAGCCTGGGGCGGCGTGGGCTGATGTGCTCCCTCGACCCAGCCAGGAATCGCTAGCTGAATCCGTCCAGGTGACGACGGGAGGTCGACTAATGACGAAGATGACCGGCAGCCGCTACTTCGCAGAGGCGATGAAGGCCTACGGCGTCACCCACCTGTTCTTCGTGCCAACCATCGTGATCCCCGCGCTCGCCGAGATGGAGCGCATGAATATCGCGCGCTTCATGACGCACGGCGAGAAGGCCGCCGCTTACATGGCGGACGGCTATGCCCGCGCCAGCGGCCGGCCGGGCATTTGCATGGCGCAGACGGTCGGCGCCGCGAACCTCGCCGCCGGCCTGCAGGACCCCTATCTGGGGTGCTCACCCGTTATCGCGATCACCGGCGGCCGTACGCCCCAGACGAAGTACCGCCATGTTTATCAAGAGGTGGAAGCGCACCGGATGTACGACCCGGTGACGAAGCTGAACGCCCAGGTGGACAGCGCGGAGAGGTTGCCGGATCTCCTGCGCCAGGCCTTCCGCGTCGCGACCACGGGCTCGCCCGGCCCCGTGCACCTCGAGCTGCAGGGTGCGGCGGGGATGATCGGCGGCGAAATCGAGTTTCCAGACGCGTTGCCGATTGCCGAGCCCCAGTTCGCCCGCTATCCGGCCGTCCGTCCCGAGCCTGACGCCGAGTCGGTGCGGGCAGCGGCGCGCCTCCTTAGAGACGCAAGGCGGCCGGTCATCATCGCCGGCGGGGGTGTCAAGTCCTCCGGTGCTCAGCCCGAGCTCGTAGAGCTGGCGGAGCTGCTTTCGATCCCGGTCGCTACCTCCCTCAACGCCAAGGGGTCCATCGCTGAAGACCATGACCTATCGCTCGGCGTGGTCGGTACGTACGCAAGGCTCTCGGCGAATCGAGCGCTGTCAGAGGCCGATCTAGTCTTCTTCGTCGGCAGTCACACCGGCGGCCAGGTAACAAACAACTGGCGCACGCCCGCCATCGGCAGCGCGACGGTCATCCAGGCGGACATCGAGCCGGCGGAGCTCGGCCGCAACTATCCGAACGCTGTCAGCTTGCTGGGAGACGCCAAGCTGACGCTGCGGCGCCTCATCGAGGCCTCGGAGCCGGTCTCCAACCGCAGCGACTGGCTCGCCCGCACAAAGCTGCTGTCGGCTGAGTGGCGGCAGCAGAAGGAGCCGCTGCTCAGCTCGGATGCGGTGCCCATCCGGCCGGAGCGGCTGTGCAAGGAGATTCAGGACTTCCTGCCGCCGGACGGCGTCTTAGTCTCGGACACTGGCCACGCCGGGATGTGGACGGGCGCCATGGTCGAGCTGCGACCGGGGCAGATGTACCTGCGGGCGGCGGGATCCCTTGGCTGGGGGCTGCCGGCGGCCCTCGGCGCGAAGTGCGCCCTTCCTGACCGGACCGTCGTGTGCTTCACCGGCGACGGCGGCATGTACTACCACATGGCCGAGCTGGAGACAGCAGCCCGCTATGGCATCAACGCCGTCATCGTCGTCAACAACAACCGGTCGTTGAACCAGGAGACGGTGCTGTTCGAGCGGGCGTACGACAGCCATCAGACCGAAGCAGCTCTGAAGATGTGGCAGTTCGAGCCTGTCAACTTCGCTAAGGTCGCCGAGGCGATGGGTTGCGCCGGCTTCCGGGTCGAGAGGCCGGGCGAGATCGGCGAAGCCCTGCGGCAGGCGGCAGGCTGCGGCCGGCCCGCCGTCGTCGACGTGGTTTCCGACATCACTGCCCTCGCCGACACCGCCTAGAGATGACAATGCGATTAGCAGCCTCGCCGCCGGGCGAGCCACAACGACACTTTGTGTTCGAGCGCTGCTTCGGCTTTCGCGACCTGGGTGGCTACACCGGCCTCAACGGACGCCGCCTGCGCTGGCGCAAGCTCTTCCGGAGCATGACGCCTGAGTATATGACCAGAGGTGACCTCTTCCGGGCGGGCCAACTTGGCATCGCAACGCTCATCGACCTGCGCGGGCCGCGCTTCGAGACCTCCGGACCGCTAGGCGAGCCGCCGGCGCGCCGCGTAGCCGTAGGCAGGCGGCGCGCCTGGCGCCCGACTCCGGAGGCGCGGCGGACGATCATGGAGGCGCCGCCAGAAGAATCCTTGCCCATCTTCCTCGAGCGCATGACGCCGAGCTTCGTCCGGGCCGCGGCGGTCATCTCGCGTGCGCAGGGAGGCGTCCTCCTCCACTGCCGCCTTGGCAAGGACCGGACGGGAATCCTGAGCGCGCTTCTCCTCAAGCTGGTGGGCGTCGCGGACGCCGACGTCATCGCCGACTACATGGCGAGCGCCCCCTTTACGGCGTCCGCGCTGCAGCTGGTGCGGGAGGCCGAGGCGGGCAACCCTGAGGACCGGATCCACACCGAGTCGCGCGTCTCCGGCGCCCCGCCGCAGCCCGAGGCGATGGCCGCGGTCTTGGCGCGGTTGGAGGAATACGGCGGCGCCCACGCCTACTTCGAGGAGCGCGGCGCGTCGCCTCGGACGCTGAGCAAGCTCGTCGAGAACCTCCTCGAAGGCGAAAAGCCGGCAGTGAAGTGGGAGACATAGCGCATGATCAAGATCGACTTAGGCGACCGCCGCTACCAACTGGTGGAAGGCTGGGGCGAGCTGCCGGACGGCTGGACGTGGGGACAGGTCGGCGGCGTGGCGACGGACTCCGAGGACAACGTTCACGTCTTCACGCGTTCGGAGCACCCCTACCGCGTCTTCGACAAGAATGGCAAGCTGCTCGACCACTGGGGCGAGCAGATCTTCATGGACGCCCACGGCATCTGCGTCACGCCGGACGACAGCGTCTACTTCGTCGACCGCACGCCAGAGCTGGTCTTCAAGTTCGATAAGCAGGGACGGCACTGCCTGAGCCTCGGCGCCCGCGACCAGCACTCCGACACGGGCTACACGCAGGAGACGCGCGAGCCGGCAGGCCCCCACCTGCTCCCGCACTACCGCAACGCCGGCAAGGGGGCGTCCGGCGGCGGCATGCCCGTCCTGAATGGCGTTGGCCACGGCGCCGGGCCTTTTTACTGGCCAACGGACGTTTCCGTGGACGAAGAGGGCAACATCTGGGTCTCCGACGGCTACCGCAACAGCCGCGTGCACAGGTTCTCGCCTCAGGGCAAGCTTCTGCTCTCATTCGGTGAGCCGGGTCACGCCAGAGACCTGCGGGACACCAAGGACAGCCCCGGCCTCTTTCACACCGTTCACGGCATCTGGGCGCACAAGGGCCGCGTATACGTGTCCGACCGCGAGAGCAACCGCATCCAGGTCTTCAGCTACGACGGGAAGCACCTGGCGACCTGGCCGCGGTTCGAGCGCCCCACCAAACTCTACGTGGAGCCAAGAGAGGAGCTGCTCTACGTCTCGGAGCTGGAGGATCAGATCAGCCTCGTCGACCTGGAGGGCAACCTGGTCGGCCGCTACGGCAGCGAGCGCAGCCACGACCCGGGGAAGTTCTGGGGCCCGCACGGCATCTGGTGCGACTCCGAAGGCAGCATCTACGTGGCGGAGGTGCTGGAGGGCCAGCGCCTGCAAAAGTTCGCGCGGCGGAAGTAGGTCCGCGCCATGAAGATCGCCGGGTGTGAGACGCACGCCGTCCGCGTTACCTACGAAGGGAGCGTTTCCGGCCTGCACGTCGTCCTGCGGCTGCGGACGGACGCCGGGATCGACGGTGTAAGCTACGTCAGCCGCGTCAGCCCCCAGACCATCAAGCCGCTCGTCCTGCTCATTGAGGGGAACGTCGGGCAGCTCAGCGGCGCAGACCCGCTGAACGCGGAGGCGCTCTACGCGCGCCTCTTTCGCTCCGTGAACCCGCTGCTCGGCGCCCCCGCGGGCCTCGAGGCGCGGGCGGCGAGCGCCGTCGAGGCGGCCCTCTGGGACATCAGGGGCAAGGCGCTCGGTCAGCCCGTCTTCCGGCTTATGGGGGGCTTTCGCGACCGCGTGCCCGTTTCGGCCAACTGGGGCCTGCAGCCGGGGCCGAGCCCGGACGCGCTCGCCGCGAGCGCTCAGGAGCACCTGCGGCGGGGCTTTCGGGCGCTGAAGTTCCAGCTCGGCCAGCTGGAGCCTGACGCCGCCGTGAACCATATTCGCACCATCCGCGAGGCGGTTGGGAAGGACGTCAAGCTCATCGTGGACGCGAACCAACGCTGGACGGCTAAGCAGGCGGTCAAGGTCGGGAAGGCCATCGCGCCGTACGAGCCTTACTGGATCGAGGACCCGGTGCCGCACCACGACTACGCCGGCCTACGCCAGGTCAAGGACTCGCTGGCCACGCTGGTCTGCGCCGGCGAGGTCTACCAGAGCGTGCCGCAGTTCCGGACGCTGCTGGAGCAGCGCTGCGCCGACGTCGCCATGGTCGACCTCGACCTCGGGCTCTCGGGCTTCCTGAGGGTCGCTCATATGGCGGAGGCGTACGGCGTGCCGCTGGTCAATCACCTGGCGTCCGAGATCCTCGCCCACGCGATCGCGGCCGTCCCCAACGGCCTCATCGTCGGGTTCTATCCCTGGGCGCAGCCTCTCTTCGCCGAGCCGGCGCGGATCGAGGACGGCGAGCTGGTGCTTTCGGAGGAGCCGGGGCTTGGCCTGGAGCTGGACGAGGTCGCCTTGCGCCGGTTCGCGTTGGCATGACGGGGATGAGCGCCGACCCGGCGGCTACGCCTCTGCTCGCGAACCTGGTGTGCGGTAGTCCGGCCCGCAACCACGACTTCGACTTCGCCCGCATGCGCCTGCTCGAGGCCCTGTATGCGGCCGGCGACATCCGCGCCGACGCTTGGCAGGACTACGACAGCAGCGAAGCGATCGAAAGAGGCGACTTGCTCTTGAGCTACACGTCGCAAGTGCCCGTGGCGGACGAAGGTTGCTTCGCTCTGCGACGCTACCTGGAGCGCGGCGGTCGCTGGTTTGCCATCCACGCCAGCAACTCGGTGCGCGACAACCCGCACCTGCCGGGCATCCTCGGCAGCCGCTTCATAACCCACCCGCCCTACACGCGCTTTCCTGTGTCCATCTCGAAGCCGGACGACCCCCTTCTCGCCGACATAGGCCCGTTCGAGGTCGACGATGAGATCTACGTCATCGAGTACAGCGACGACATTGAGGTCCTGCTGCACACGCGCTGGGGCGGCGAAGGAATCGGCGGCCGCCAGGTCGAGGAGGGCGAGCGGCCGCTCATGTACCGCAAGCACGTGGGAGATGGCGACGTGCTTTACCTGGCACTCGGGCACTGCAACAGGCCCTTCGATTCGCCTTTCCCAAATGGGCGCCCTCAGCCGGACCGTCGGGGGCCCTGGGAGCTGCCCGTCTACAAGGAACTCATCCGCCGCGGCATCGACTGGGCGGCCAGGCGCATCTAAGCCCTCGGTCGCGTCGCCTCACTTCGCGTACACGCCGTACTCGTTGGCGGCCTCGACCATGGCCCGCAAGTTCTCGATCTTGGCGCCCTCTACCGAGTTCGTGCCGGCCGCGAGGATGAAGCCGCCGCCTTTGCCGCAAGAGTCGATGAGCTTGCGGCAGTACTCCTTCACCTCTTGGGGCGAGCCCGCAGCCAGGATAGAGGCAGGCACGTTGCCGGAGATGCAGCAGCGATCGCCGAGAATCTGCTTCGCCCTCCCCATGTCAGTCCTGTCGAATAGCCAGTTA
>Ga0209521_10003276_pt1 | contig 13095 bp, 18 predicted proteins | sample Rifsed19ft4_FD_184016 | JGI IMG/M metagenome (GOLD analysis project Ga0209521, IMG submission 184016) | Soil microbial communities from Rifle, Colorado, USA - sediment 19ft 4 (version 2) | ecosystem: Environmental > Terrestrial > Deep subsurface > Rock core/Sediment | place: Rifle, Colorado... | reverse complement strand
CCCGCCACACCCTGATTTCTTACGAAAACATGAGGAATGTCATTGAAAAAGCCATCAGGGAATTTGAACCGGCTAAAACGGAGACAATACAAAAAAACGGCAATGGAATGCCCTCCGATGCCATGCATCACACGCCCAGCCTGTTGCCCAACAGCGAAGCTTATCGTGAGGCACCGGCTATTGCCTGATAATTCTTCTTTGGAAAAACACGAAGCCCTGCAAATTTGCAGGGCTTTTCTTTTTGTGCTAGAATAACCAAATAATTTATCATATCTATATATATCCATAAGACTTGAGAGAAAGAATAAATAATCAAATACGCGCCAAAGAACTTAGGGTTATCGGCAGTGAAGGCGAGAATCTCGGCCTTCTTAAGCTCTCCGACGCGCTAAAGGCCGCCCAGGCCAAGGGTCTCGACCTGATTGAAATCTCTCCCAATGCGACCCCGCCGGTTGCAAAAATAATGGAATATGGTAAATTTGCTTACGAACAAAACAAGAAGCAAAAGAAGGCCAAGGCTGGCGCCCACCGCACCGAAACCAAATCTTTACAGGTCAAACCGGGCACTGGCGAGCATGATCTCCTTCTTAAGGCTAAAACAGCCTCAAGCTGGCTTAAAGAAGGCCATCGAATCAAAATAGAACTTTATCTTTCCGGCCGCTCTAAATATATGGAAGAAAAATTTCTCAAAGAGCGCCTGGATCGCTTGCTTCATTTAATAACCGAGGATTTCAAAATAGCGGAAAATTATAAGAGATCGCCGAAAGGTCTCCAGATAACCATAGAAAAAGCATAGAAATAGTTATAAAGTTATGAAAACCAATAAATCATTTACCAAAAGATTGAAGATCACCAAGAACGGAAAAATTCTCGGACGAACGCCGGGTTTCAACCATTTCAATGCCAAGCAGTCGCGCACCAAACAGCTCTCCGGCAAGAAAAGGCAAGGTTTCCGAATAGGCGTAAAACAAAGAAGCCATTTATTACCCTATGCTTAGCAAAGCTAAGCCGGGCGATCATTCGCTCGGCGAATGATTTAGCCATTATTAAATTTATTTTTTAAAAATATGAGTCGAGTTAAAAGAGGCACAATTGCAATAAAAAGGAGAAGGAATGTCCTAGCGCAAGTAAAGGGTTATCGTTTCGGCCGGTCAAAAAAGGAGAGGCAAGCCCGAGAGGCGATCGTTCACGCCGGAGCGCACGCTTTCGCGCACAGGAAAGACAAGAAAGCCGACCGCAGGCGCTTGTGGCAAGTCAAGATCAACGCAACACTGCGCGAGATGAATATGTCTTACAGCAAATTCATGGGCGCCATGAAAAAAAAAGGTATTCTTTTGGACCGAAAAGTTCTCGCCGATCTAGCCGAAAATCACCCAACCATCTTTGCCAAAATCGTTAAATCAGTATCTTAAGGGCAAAAGGTTCAAAATAACTTTGGATGTGCCTTTTGGTAACAAAGTAATTTTCTGGATTATTATCTAAAAAAATATTGAGGATATTTTTACTCAGGCAAATTTCAGTTTGCCTGTTTTTCATTTCTGGCATAGACATCAATATTTCAATCATAGCGAAACATCTTTCAGAAGAATCTTTACAGGTTAGCATATCTTTTTTTTCATATGCATTAAAAGCTCGGATAAATTCGCTTCCCAAATTTGCCATATAAAAATTAGCTTTCCTTTCTGATTTCATTTTATTTTTTTAATTAAAATTTCTCTTATTTTTCTTCTTATTTCTTCATTTTCTATTTCCATACTTCGATTGTTTTGGGCTTTTATTTAACGATTTTAAATTCTTCTTCTTTGTCTTTTTTAATCAACTCGATGATCTTATCGAGGAGACGCTTCGGGTCTGAATCAAAGACAATTTTTTTGTTCGGCCGATGGCTCTTCTCCCAAATATTTTTGATTACTTCATCAGTCGCCCAAGATCCTTCCAAAACGCCTATCGGTTTATTGTCTTCAAAAGCGACGGTGAATTCATGTATGGTGCCTATCCTGCCGCAGCCTAAAATCACAGCATCAGACGAACGCGTTAAAAGTATGTCTCTCATTTGATAACCGAAACCGGTATAGATAATCAAATCCAGATAATCAACCGGCAAACGGTAAGTCTCTATGTGCTCGCGCTCAGTCGCGGCCGGAGAAAGACCGATTGAGACTCCCCCTTCTTCTTTGGCGCCCATCGCCGACCAAAGCGGAAAACCGGTCGTCGCCCCAGTGATCAACACCCCGCCATGGCGGATTACTTCCCGGCCAAGTTCTTTGGCCATCTCAAGCGCGTCTGATCCGCAAGATTCGGTCTCAGCCGCGCCGGAGATGCAGATTTTTAATTTTTGATGTCCGTGTTTTTCGTTATTTTCCATATTGATATTATACATCAATTTCCACGCTCTCACCGTCTTTCGGATTGACGGCGTCAATCGCCAAATAATCCCGAAGCTTCTGCACCAAAAAAAGAGCTGACTTTGGCTCCCCCATCACGATAAAGACTTTTTTAATGGTTTCTGAAGTATTCTGAACAAATTTTAACAAATTATCCGAATCTTTATGGCCGGAATATCCTTCAATTTTTACGATACGAGCCCTAATCGGAACTTCTGTACCTTCAATCCTGACTTGTTTGACACCCTCTTCAATCAATCGGCCCAAGGTGCCGACCGACTGATACCCGGTCAAAAGTATCGTGTTGTTGGGATCAGGCAGATAATTTTTTTCATGATGAATAATGCGGCCACCAGAAGACATGCCCGAACCGGCGATAATAATTTTGGGATTCGCCATCTTCAAAATCATTTTTGACTGTTCCGTTTCCATTGTTTCTTTCAAGCCCGGAAATACGAAAATATCATCACCGGCTTTGATTTTCTGCCTAGCGATATCATTAAAATAATCCGAATACTTGCGATAAATATCGGTCAATTTGATGGCCAGCGGTGAATCCAGGAAAAACGGCACCATTGGCACTCGGTTATTTTCTATCAAATCATTAATTTCAAACAAAAGTTCTTGGGTCCGTTCCAGAGAGAAAGTCGGAATCATCAGCGTTCCCTTCCTTTTGGTATTATCTTCAATAACCTCTTCTAATTTTTTTTTTCTTTCAGATTTTGATTCATGATTCTTGTCGCCATAGACAGACTCCATGATCAAGTAATCAGCATCGGTGATCTCTTCCGTGTCGGGCAAAATAGGCGACGGCGAATTGCCCAGATCTCCGGTGAAAACAATCTTCTTGCCTGCCCCGATTTGTCCCGAGCTTTGTCGAGGGAGCTTTGTCGAGGGGCCGTTAACCTGAAATTCAATCATCGCCGAACCCAAGATGTGACCGGAATTTCTGAAAGTAGCCGTTAATCCATCGCCTAAGTCAATAGTTTCTCTGAAAAGAAAACCTTGCCAAAGATTCATGGCTTTTTTAATGTTTTCCTCAGTATAAATTTTATCCAGACCGTGAATGGTATCTCGCTTGAGAATATTCATGGTGTCTTCAAGCATCGGATAAGCCAAATCTTTCGAAGGCAGGGTGGAGTAAATTTTACCTTTAAATCCCTCATTGATCAACCGAGGAATTCGTCCGATGTGGTCTATGTGAACATGGGTAATGAAAAGAATTTCAATTTCTTTCGGATCATAAGGCAGGGGTTGCCAGTTCGTATCTTCCGCAATTTTTTCTCCCTGTACCAAACCGCAATCGATCAAAAATTTCCTGCCGGTCTCCAGATCCTCAAGCAGATAGTTAGCGCCGGTGACGCTTTGCGCTCCGGAGCAGAAAGTAATTTTTAATTTTTTGCTACTTTCTGCCATTTATAGTGAGCTAGTCGAACTATTTTCCTCCGTGGTTTTATTAACCCTGTCGACCAATTCATTCAAAGTGCAACTTGATTTGACCACGAAATCACGAATACCAAGATCTTGGCATTTTTTTATATCCCCTTCTCCCGAGAGATTAGAGAAGACAAGAATCGGGATTTTTTTAGTCTTCTCGTTTTGTTTAAATTTTGCCAGCAATTCAAAACCGTCTGTGCCGGGAAGAAGCAGGTCAAGCAGGATCATATCCGGCGTCTGGCTTTTTAATATCTCAAAGGCCTGATTGCTGTCAGAGGCAACTGAAACTTCATAACCGTTTTCTTTCAGCTTCTTGGAAGCCATGCGGGAAAGAAACTGGTCATCCTCAACGATTAGTATTTTTTTCATGTTTATAATTATACAGGAAATATAGAGACGCCGTAAGCCCGCCGACTAAATCAAAGACCAAATCACTAAAGGTATCAAGGAAATTGTGCGGATTATAGGTGATAAAGGTATCCAGAGAAAATTCAAACAATTCCCACAAAACCCCGATCATCAGAACGCTCAAAAAAGCGGTCAAAATAACCTTCCCTGAGGTCGGTCCTCCCAAAGGATGCCCGACCTCTTGATTGGTCAAAAAAGCTAGAGAAACCAACCCAATAAAAACTCCGCCTAAGAAATGCATCGGCATATCAAACCACCAGATAGTGAAATACCAGTGGAATTTCATGGCCATGGAGTTCAGGAAGAAAATGGCGATCACGAGCCATAGCGAGGTCTTCAAAAGATCCTGTTTGTTCATTTTTAAATCATAACACATATTAAAAATCCCCCTTCGGGGAATCGAAGAGGGCCTTTTTACGGCTATTTTAAAGATATCACCTTAGCAAGAAGCTAAGTGGGTGCCTGCACAAGACGCCGAAGCGAATCATGACATTGGCTCCCATACAAAATGTGTTCTAAGTGATACTTTTTAAATAACCGTACTCTCATTATAGACCTGCTGTAAATTCAAACAAGTAGACAGCAAGAGATTTTTGTTTTTTACTGGTGCTCAGAATAAATGAAGGTGGTGTCGATCTTGGAGTAACTAAAGAGATCCTCTTTTTGGAAAAATCTTTTTATTTCTTTTTCCGCAGACTCAACTGAATCAGAAGCATGGACAATATTAGACTGACCACTCATCGAAAAGTCCCCTCGGATGGTGCCAGCGGCCGCCTCAAAGCCCTTGGTTGGTCCTACAACCACACGAATAGCTGATATGGCGTTAATGCCGGACAGCGCCAAAACGACGACTGGCGAAGACTGCATAAATTTTTTAATATCCTTAAAGAAAGGTTTATCTTTTAGATGCCCATAGTGCTCTTCCAGCATAATGTCGCTGACATGCATCATCTTGAGCCCAATCACCTTCAATCCCTTCCGCTCAAAACGATGAATAATCTCTCCCAAAAGATTCCTCTGCAAGCAGTCCGGCTTCAAAATAATCAATGATTGTTCTTCTTTAGTCATAACGCCATCTTATCAGATCTTCTTGTATTTTTCCATGATTTCGGCTTCGACTTCGGCGCGGTCGCGGCCGTATTTGAGGTAGGAGAGCTCCTTCATTTTTTCTACTGCCTCAACATTGCCCTTCGGCGGGAATGGAAAGGCAATGTTAAAGGGCTTAGCTGGCTGACCATTCACCAGCATGCTCATGTAACAATTAATATTTTCCTGTTTAATAATGTCAGACGCGGTAAAAGTTGGTTTAAATTTACTTTCCAAAAATTCCGCGTCTTCCGGAGAGATGCGCATGACGGCCATTGAACCGACGTTGCCGAAAACAGCGTCACGGATATTTTCCTGTAACTGCGCAATATATTGATGAGCAACATTGAGTGACAGGCGATATTTTCTCGCCTCCGACAAAATAGAAGCAATGGAGTCAGTGGAGACATTTTGGAATTCGTCAATATAAAGATAAAAGTCGTTCATTTTCTTGCCATACATGTCGACGCGCGAGAGCGCCGCCATCTGAATCTTGCCCACAATGATCAAGCCGATCAAATTAGCATTAATTTCACCTAATCTACCTTTGGACAAATTGACCAAGAGTATTTTTTTCTCATCCATTATTTTTCGGAAATTAAAGACTGATTTTTCTTGAGCGATGACCGGACGCATGATGTCGTTAGAAACGAAGACATCGAATTTGTTCGTAATGTAAGGCACGAAGTTGGCCAAGCCCTGGTCCCCTGTCGTCTGCTCGGCCGAAGCCCAGAATTGAGAAATAATCGGATTTTTGCAGTGAGCCAACTTGAAGTCCCGGAAGGTTTTGTCGGAAAGTACCCGGCCAATTTCCAGCAATGTTGAGCCCGATTCCGGATGCTCCATCACCAGCAATGCCGAATTTCTGAAGTACTGTTCGAAGGCCGGACCGCCGGCGGTCTTCATATCAAACAGCTTGTTAAAAATCGCGAGGAGTTCATTGACCACCAAAGTCTTCTGCTCCGGATAATTGGGATCAAACTCGAGCATATTAAGACCCATCGGCCTCGCCGTGTAAGCTGGATCGAAATAAATCACATCATCCATGCGCTCCGGCGGAATGAAACTTAAGATATCTTGAATGTCCGTGCCGTGCGGATCGATAAAGCAACAACCGTCGCCGTTTAAAATATCTTGGCGCACCAAATTTTTCAAAAATACAGTCTTACCAGTTCCCGTCTGACCAATGACGTACAAGTGTCGCATACGGTCCTCCTTGGAAAGATAAATTTGAGTATCTCGTCCCCGATAACTATTGGTGCCTAAGAAGGTCCCTTGATTTCCCATTTCCATTGGAGCCGGCGCGATGCCAGCGCGAGCCACTTTAAGCTGAGGAGTAGACGAGACTCCTATCGGGAAATGAAAGACTGTCGCCAGTTCTTTCAAGTTGAGCGCCATATTTTCTTCATCGTTCGGCATTCTAAAAGAATAATTATGCAAGAATTCCGGCAATTTTTTATCCTTTATTTTTTCAAAAATAATAGCGTTTGATCCGGCTTCCGAGAATTGGTTGAAAGACGATTCAATTTCCCGTAAAATCTGTTCGGCTCGGTCCTGATTAGCGGCCGAAGCGATGGCCCTGATGCCGACGCTCACAATCGTGCTTTTGATTTTCTCGCCGACACGCGTGACGGCATTGTCATCGATCTTTTTTGGGTCTTTTTCATCTTTAGATTTTCCGCCCAGAACAAGCTCTTTGACGGCACTGCCAAATTTGCGATCAAATTCGCTAAAGATTTGCGAACCTTTTTTGATCGACTCGCCTTCTTTCACTTTTTTCAAAATGCTGGTGAATTTCTTGATTATACTATCGCCGACCGGCGTGATCATGAATTGAATGGCCGCCCCCTCCCCTTCCTTTTTAAGTTTGGAAAAGACATTCAAAATGGTATTCATGGGATCATGGTCAATCGTCTCATAAATCTTGATCGGATAAACTTCATTTTCAGCCAGTTTGGCGTAAGCTCCAGCCGCGGCTCCGCCATCCGTAAAAACATTGTAATCATCCGTCACTTCCCGGACTTTAGCGTCCTGATAAAAGGCCAGAACTTGCTTTTCAAATAAATCAACCCTGTCTTCCGGAATAGCGACATAAACAACGACTTGGTCGCTGGAACTCGAAAGCGCAACCTCTAGCGTGTAATAATCTTTGGCTAAATTTTCTCGCGTATCAGCGACAGACTGCATGCCGGCATAAAATTGCTCCATGGCCGAAATAAATTCCTTGAATCCCTTCTGTTCGCCTTCTTCTTCCGGCAAGGTAACTTCATAAAGCTTCATGTTTAAGGCCTTGAAGATCGGCGTACCTTCTTTAAGTCCCGGGATAAGGTGGGCGGCAAAAAGGTACTGAATTAAGAAGCGATGGAAATCGTCATCTATGTGCGGATTATTAAATTGCTCGACGATGGCCAGAGCGTTCTTTAAGCCTTTGGTGTTTAAAATGCCGAAGAGCTCCTCCATTTGGCGGTCATGATTTTCCGGACGAAGCCTAAGCACGATGCCTTGAGCCTCTTCTTCATGGACGATGCGGCCGGAAGGCAAAATCTTTTCAGTTTCCAAGGCATGATAGGCCTTGATTGTTTCTTTGACTACATCTTCTTCTTTGAATTCTTTTTTCTGTTCCGTCAGAGATTTCTCTTTCTGGGCAATTTGCTCGCGTAAAAAAACAAGCTCCTCTTCGGGGTTCTTAAAACGCGGAATTTCCTTGAGGTTTAAACCTTCGGCCATATTAAATAAGTATACCTTATTTAGGCCTAAACAAAAAAAGCCCCGCTTTATTTCTAATGATTATTAATTAGGAATAAATACGGGGGCTGATGACTAAGTCCTTGCTAAACAAAGACTCGACTACATCTCGTTCGAAACGATAGATTATCTTGCGTTCTTCTTGAGCTCTGGGCACAAGAGCATATGGCGCTCTTTTGGCGTCTTCAGGCGACAGAGCCCTGAAAATGTGATCGCTAAAATGAAGCGCGTGTGACTCTTTTTGAGGTCTGATATCTCGTTTCTCCTCTGAAAATTTATTTAGTGAGAACATGGTTTGGAGTATTAAAAGTTGATTTTTCTTCTATTTTCTATATTACAAGACGGGTGGTTATTGGTCAATATTGACAAATCCCTACAGTGTGATACAATTTTGACAGGTATCAGGAATTGCCCCGTTCAAGCTACGTATGCTATACTTTAGCCGGAATGGAAAATTCCATATCTATTAAATAATAGTCGTATTATTAATAATAAATAACTAATAAAAATTATGTCATCATTAGAAGGGGGGATGAGAAGTGGGTCAAGGGCTGTTGATAGAGAGACCTTAGAACGACTGCGCAAAGACGCAGAAGTCCAGGAGCAGTTGGCAGCAGATGCTTTAGCTGGCAGTAAAAAACTAGAATCTTATAAATTGGGCAATCTGCCGACCAAAACATTAGCCGCCATAGAACTTTTAATGACTAAGAGTGCCTGGCGAGAAAAACTGGGTATTGAGGAAGGTGAATCTCTAAAAGCTCTTAAAAATACGGAAATATCCGGTGCCAAGATCGATGCGGTAAATAATTGGATGTCTGATCCAAGGAATCGCTATGAAGATGGCAAATGGATCTCGAGCGGCGAAGAAGCGGCCACAGAAACACACCGTCGAAGCGAAGCTTGGAGGAGTGAAGAACGAGCTGATTTTGAAAATGCTAAAGCTGAATTTGATAAAAAGTTCGGTAATAAACTAAAGACTTGGGCCAATAAAGGTTTCGTCGTTGAAAACATGGACGGCTTAGTCAAAGCTTATATGAAAGACAAGGACTTAGACCTCATCACCACCAAAGACAAGAAAGTTTTGTGGGGTACACCAAAATCTGGTTTTGCCATGAAGGAATAATCTACCAATCATAAACAAAAAAACCGCCTGCTGGGCGGTTTTTTTTGTTTTTATAAACTAGTTAAAATTTCTGGTTTCCCTTCAGTTATTAAAATAGTGTGCTCGAAATGCGCGCTTCGCTTGCCGTCTTTGGTACGGACCGTGTAATCATTTTCAAAAATAATTTTTTCTGTGCCCAAATTCAACATCGGCTCGATGGCGATGACCATGCCAGGCACGAGCTTCTCGCCCTTCCCTCGTCCACCGTAGTTCGGCACGAAAGGCGCTTCATGGATCTCTCGTCCCACGCCGTGCCCGGCGAGCTCCCGAACAATTCCATATCGTTTATCGACAAATTTTTCTATCGCCTCTCCGATATCTCCGATATGATTTCCGCCTTGGGCCGCAGCGATGCCGGTCTCGAGGGCTTTTCTGGTAACCTCAATAAGTTTCTTGCTCTCTACATCTATTTTGCCGACTGGCACCGTCATCGCCATGTCGGTAAACATACCCTTGTGCTTCAAACCTAAGTCAATAGAAATAATATCCCCTTCTTTTAAAATTCTATCTTCCTTTGGCACGCAGTGGACTATCTCGTCATTGACGGAAGTGCAAAGCGAGGCTGGATAAGGAGAGCGCGATCCGGAAGGTTGATAATTTAAAAAAGCCGGCTGATCCCCCACTTCGCCAAGGCTTCGCGGGGCAAGTCCTCCTTCGCGGATCAATTTTTCCGCATAATCATTCAGTTCTTTTGTAGAAATACCGGGCACCACCCGCTTGGCTACTTCATGAAGCACAAAAGCCAAACGCTTCCCGCCAGCTCGCAGTATCTCTATTTCTTTTGGGGTTTTAATTATTATATTCATTTAAAAATTGTAAGTAGTATCAGAACGGCGGCTTATTTCAAGTATTTCATTGAATGTCTCGTGCTTAATAAATTTTATTCTAAACTTTCCAACTCTGACTCTATAAACCTCAAAACTAGACAACTTTTTTACATCAAGTGTCTGATAATTATTCGAATGTATTAAACTGACAGCTATTGCAATACGTTCTCGGTCTGAAGCAGAGAGCTTTTTAAAAAATTTCTCATGCTTATTCATGAGTATTCAATTTTTTCAGCATTTTAAGCAAATCTTCGGCCGGTACCCCTTTTCCTTTTTTATCTCGAAAATCTACTACCGTCTCCCAAGTGCCTTCATCCCCCCACTCATCAACCGGCGTAATGTTAAAAACCGGCTTTGATTTCCTGACCACTACGAAAGACTTGCCTTTGCCTACTTGGCTAATCCAAGTCTCCATATTATCTCTAAGATCCTTTAAACCAATGATATTTTTCATATATCCCAAGTTTAACTTAAGATAAACTTCAAGTCAAGTCTTTCCTTTCCGCTAGGTCTTCCTTAGCAGCGTTAATTATTTTTCTTGAGTGGGCAAAGGCAAGTCTTTATCAAAGTAATCATTCAAAAGAAAACCATTAAAGTACACGTAGGCAGGAACAGAATCAATATTCTCTCCTTTGCCGTAGCAACAATAGTTATTAACAAAAAAATCTTCAGGTGGTAATTTAATAGTCACTTGTTTTCCAATAACATTTTCTTTTATGTAATTTTCAAATGCTAATCGTTTTTCATATGTTTGATCTCCTGCACGTTGATAAAAAACCGTGACACTTGTAACATCATCAAGAAAAAGATGCTCCCTATTAATAACCTTTTGAACTGTTTGCGGTTGTTTAAATCTTTCAGAAAGCACAGCATATCTTTCTTTTGCGGCATTGTTTTCTTGTTTATGTTGTATTCTGGCTTGGCGAGCTTGTGGCGAAAACCATTCTTGATAAGAAGGAGACAGCGCTATTATTGCAGCAATAATAAGCAGGATAAAATTCTTATAATCATGATGTTTAATCAATAGCCATATACCTGTGAGGATATTGGCTACTGCTAAAAGATAGGAAAGTAAAATTACTTGGGCAAAAAGTGGAACAAGGAATATTAAAAAATCCCAGTGGCTACCGACAGAAATTAACCCTAAAACAAATATTGAAATCACACCGAGGCTGCTGAAAAAAAGAATTCTTATGAGATTTCTGTATTTATTTTTAACAGTTTGGTCCATAAACTACTTAAAACCAAGCTTGGTCAATATTTCAGCCTGCACCTGTTCGATAGTTTGTTCGCCGTTGATATCGAGGTAGTCATAATCGGAATTGTTTTTATAAAAATCTAGGGCCGGTATGACATCGGTATTAAACCAAGCCAATCTTTTTTTAACCTCGGCGAGACTCTTGTCATCGGCCCGGCCACGGCCTTCCAGGCGTGCAATGGACCAAGCATCTGAGACATTAACATAAATGATTTTCATGTCCTTCCGGCCGTAAAATTTAAAAGCTTCGTCTAGGATCTTGGCCTCGGCGAGCTTCCTCGGCGTGCCGTCGATCATCAAATGCTTTTTCTCGTCCATCTGCTCGATCATCAGATGCGACCAGATATGGATAGCTAAAAAGGCCGGCTGAAGCTCGCCTTTTTTCATGATGGTATTGGAAAGTTGGGCCGTATAGCCGGACTGCGAGACAAAATCGCGGAATTTCGCTCCAGATTCAAGATAAAAAACTACCTCGCCCTTTTTTTCGAGGTATTTTTTGAGCAATTCGGCCTGGGTGCCTTTACCGCAACCCGACCGTCCAATGAAAATGTATGTGGGTGAGTTCATAAAGTTATAAAGTTCTTAAAGTTATAAAGTGTTAGTCGATTGATTTTATGAAACCTGATAATAATTTTGATACCTCTATTGATAGATTATACAACAAATCAAAATCCTTCTTCGGAAGATAGTTGAATTCAAAGGCCAAATCAAGCATTGATCTAACCTCTCCACAGGAACCCTTGGAAATAAATAGGAAGTTTTTTAACTCTTTATTAGTTCTTCTTTCAAAGCCTTCAGCGATATTATTCATTATCGAGACGGTTGCTCTTTCTATTTGATTTTTGAAGCTATAATCCTTGCAGTCCTTAAAAGTTTTATAAATACTAACTGTGAGAATTTTAGCCTTTTGCCACGCTATTATATCTTCGAATTTTTCTATTTTCATTACTTTCTACTTTACAAACTTTATGAACTTTATGAACTTTATGACTAATGCCTAGTATTCTCGCATGGAAATCTGCGCGTCGATTTTCTTGATGAGATCGATAACGACTGAGACGACGATCAATAAAGCCGTACCGCCGATGGCCAGATTAGCCATACCGGTCATGCCCTGCACAATAAGAGGCAAAACGGCGACAAAACCCAAAAAGATGGCGCCAACCAAAGTAATTCTTGTTAAGATTTTGGAAACATATTCGGCTGTGGGTTCGCCCGGGCGTATCCCTGGAATAAAAGCGCCGTTCTTCTGCAAGTTCTCAGACATTGATTTCGGATCGAAGGTTACCGCCGTATAAAAATAAGTGAAAAGAATAACTAAAATGAAATATGTTATTCCATAAAACCATTGATTTTGAACGAAAGAGCTCAAAGCCGCGCCAATGTTCTGCAATACTGCGCTATTTACGCCAGCCAAAAAAGTCGCAATCATTTGCGGGAAGAGTAAAATGGACAAGGCAAAGATGATCGGAATAACTCCGGCTTGGTTTAAGCGAAGCGGAATGTAAGTCGAAACTCCGCCGTAAACTTTCATGCCTCGCACTCGTTTAGCGTAAGTAACTGGAATTGGGCGCTCAGCCTCGGTGATGAAAACGATTCCCGCCACAATCAAAATTGAACCAACAAAAAGCGCAATGTATAACGGAACTTGAGAAACATCAAAAGTGAAGAGCATTTGGCTGATTTGAGCCGGCAAGGCCGAGACGATACCGGCAAAGATCAAGAGCGAGACGCCATTGGAGACTCCATATTCAGAAATCAGTTCACCGATCCACATCAAAAGGAGCG
>Ga0209521_10003273_pt1 | contig 13103 bp, 10 predicted proteins | sample Rifsed19ft4_FD_184016 | JGI IMG/M metagenome (GOLD analysis project Ga0209521, IMG submission 184016) | Soil microbial communities from Rifle, Colorado, USA - sediment 19ft 4 (version 2) | ecosystem: Environmental > Terrestrial > Deep subsurface > Rock core/Sediment | place: Rifle, Colorado... | reverse complement strand
CCGCCGAAAAGGCCTTCGTGACGGGTGAAATGGCCGAAAAGCGGAAATTCAAGCCTGACAAAATCAAGTGGTGGATTTAGGATCGCAAAGAGGGTTGACAACAAAAAAGAACTATAATAAAGGGGTCAGTTAAGGCGGTGTAGCTCAGATGGTTAGAGCATACGGCTCATATCCGTAGTGTCCGGGGTCCGATTCCCTGCACCGCCACCAATTCCTCCTTCGGGGTGGTATGTTTTGCATTTTTTCACTCATAAGTTGCTTCCCTCCTCTGCTCTTAACATTGACGAATTCTTAAAATGCATATTTCTCCTTCCCATTACTAATAGCTTTAAGCATATTTTCTTGATAATGAAGGGCAAATTTGTTATTTTTATGATTGACGGAACTCAAAAGCAGTAAGAACGGTCATAGGAATCGGTGAACTGTTATTTTTCACCAAATCAGAAAGGAGAAAACTGACATGTCGAAATCGGAGGAAAATTTGCAAGAGGCTTTTGCGGGTGAGTCTCAGGCCAATAGGAGGTACCTTGCTTTTGCCGCAAGGGCGGACCGGGAAGGATTTCCGCAGGCGGCCCGACTGTTTCGCGCAGCCGCGGAGGCGGAAACGGTGCATGCCCTTAATCATCTGAAGGCCTTGAAGATGATTTTAAGCACCAGGGAAAATTTACAGGCCGCTATCAGCGGAGAGACCCATGAATTCAAGAAAATGTATCCTGCCATGATAGAAGCCGCCAAGGCGGAGGGCAACAAGGAGGCGGAGCAGACGTTCCAATGGGCCAATGAAGTGGAAAAGATTCATGCAGAGCTGTACCGGGCAATGCTGGAGAGCATGGATAAAGGCGGAGACTCCCTCTATTATGTTTGCCCCCTGTGCGGTTACACGGTGGAAAAGGAAGCTCCCGAAACATGTCCCGTATGCGGGACTAAGGGAAAAGCGTTTAAGAAAATCGAGTAAAGTTTGACAGCTTCGTATTGAACGGTAAAAAGCATGCTGCACGGAATCATACTTCTCACTACAGGCATCGTTCTGTTTCTCTTCGGCATGATGAAGCTGAGTGCGAAGATGCAGGGGCTTTTTACCGCCCGCATGCGCGGTTACATAAAATATGCCGTCCGGAAACCGTTCTATGGCCTGCTCACAGGAATGATTTCCACCATAGCTCTGCAAAGCAGCTCGGCGACAACGGTTTTGATTATTGGAATGGTAAGCGCCGGTTTGATCAGTTTTTACCATTCTCTGGGGATGATTTTAGGCGCCGACATAGGCACCGCCCTGACGGTGCAACTGGTTGTGTGGAAGTTTACCGACTTATCGCCTCTTTTTATCATCTCTGGTGGAAGTCTTTGGCTTGTGGGAAAAAGAAAATGGGTTTCCATCGGGGAAGCCATTTTTTACTTTGGTCTTCTGTTCTTTGGCTTAAGTCTCACTGCCGCCGCTACTGCGCCTTTGCGTGACAATCCGGCCGTCATCCGTTTTTTTCAGGAGACGAGGAATCCCTTTTGGGGACTGGGATTCGGAGTCATATTTACCGGCTTTATTCATGCCTCGGCCATTCCCATCAGCATTCTGGTCATTCTTGCACAACATGGCCTTATCAGCCTGAACAATGCCCTCCCCGTCGTTATCGGGGCCAATATCGGCACCACCGTAACGGCTCTCATGGCCGGCGCTGTCTCCGCCGGCATCAGCGGCAAAAGAAGCGCCGTGGCCCACTTGCTTTTCAAGTGTTCAGGGGCAATTATCAGCCTCATCCTGTTGCCTTTTTTTATCGCGGTTCTGCGTCTCCTATCGAACAATGTAGGTCAGCAAATCGCCCTGGGCCACTTTTTGTTCAATCTCCTGATCGTCGTTGTTTTCATTTTTTTTCTTAAACCTTTTGCCGCGCAGATCGAAAAGAAGATGCCCGGGAAGGACGATGTCCTGCCCCTGTGGCCCGAATACCTTGAGGAGACGTGCCTGGCTAACGCTACGGACGCCCTTGTGTGCGTGAATAAAGAGTTGGCCAGAGAAATGGCGCTCACAAAAAGAATGTATGCAGAACTCATGGAGATGACGGACGCATTCCATGAAGGAAAGCGTCAAAATGTACGTTACATGGCCTGGGTTGTGGAACATTTGCAGAGGGAAATGGTGAAGTATTTGCGCAAAATCTCCACCTACCTCCTTTCACCGCAACTATCGGCGGAACTGTTTGCCTTTACCGCGTTAGTGGACGATGTCACCAGAATCAGCGATAAGATTGTCATTATTGGCGATCTTCTGAAAGACAAAACAGAAAAGCACATAGATTTCTCCCCGGCGGCCATAACGGAATTGCAGGAGATATCCGGGATGGTGGCGAAAAACCTTGACTATGCCGTAGAGCTGCTGGAAACATTAAACGGGGAGAAAAGCGGGCTGGTGTTCCGCCTCGAGGAAGAGATTGACGCCAAGGTAAAATCAGCCAGAGAGGGACATTTAGTCAGGTATTGCGAAAAGGTATGTCATGCCGAGGCGGGGCCCATTTTTGTCGAGATTCTCATTCACTTGGAACGAATTTCCGATCACTGCCAGAATATTGCCGAGTATGTCGCCGATATGAAATAATTTGAAGTTATTACGGCGTATGGGAGCGTTTGCGGCGACGCGCGCTTCTTATCCCCTCGTCAGATGCCGGTACTTGATGCGGTGGGGCTGGTCCGCGGTAGCGCCGAGGCGAAACTTTCTGTCGGTCTCATACTCGGAGTAATTCCCATTGAACCAGACCACTTTGCTTTCCCCCTCGAAGGCCAGGATATGCGTTGCGATGCGGTCGAGGAACCAACGGTCATGGCTGATGACAACGGCGCAACCCGCAAAATTCTCCAAAGCCTCTTCGAGGGCGCGCAGGGTGTTCACATCCAGATCATTGGTAGGCTCGTCAAGCAGCAGGACATTGCCCCCTTCCTTCAACATACAGGCAAGATGCACGCGGTTCCGCTCGCCGCCTGACAGAGCCGAGACCTTTTTCTGCTGGTCAGCCCCGGAGAAATTGAACCTCGCCACATAGGCGCGCGAGTTGATCTCCCGCTTGCCTAACCGGAGCACGTCCTGTCCTCCCGAGATAACCTCCCAGATCGTTTTGTCCGGAGCGAGAACGCTGCGGCTCTGATCGACATAGGCCAGTGTCACCGTCTCTCCTATCTTGAATCGGCCTGCATCGGGCTTTTCCTGACCGATGATCATCCGGAAGAGGGTGGTCTTGCCCGCGCCGTTCGGTCCGATGACCCCCACAATGCCGCCGGGGGGCAGGGAGAAGGTCATGCCTTCCATGAGGATGTTGTCGCCGTATGCCTTGGAAACCGTTTCGGCCTCTATAACGACATTGCCCAGTCGTGGGCCGGGGGGGATGTAGATTTCGAGTTCCCTGGCGCCCTGTTCGACGTCCTGACTGAGGAGCGCCTCGTAGGAATTGATGCGCGCCTTGGACTTCGCATGGCGCCCCTTGGGAGACATCCGTATCCACTCAAGCTCGCGCTGCAGGGTCTTCTGCCTCGCCGACTCGGCCTTCTCCTCCTGCTTCAGACGGTTATGCTTCTGTTCCAGCCAGGAGGAGTAATTACCCTTCCAGGGGATTCCCTCTCCCCGGTCGAGCTCCAGGATCCATCCCGCGACATTATCGAGGAAATAGCGGTCATGGGTAACGGCGATGATCGTGCCGGGATAGCCCTGAAGATGGCGCTCCAGCCAGGCCACCGTCTCGGCGTCGAGGTGGTTGGTCGGCTCGTCTAAAAGCAGGATATCCGGCTTCTGGAGGAGGAGCCTGCAAAGGGCAACGCGCCGCCGCTCACCTCCCGAGAGCGCCTTCACCGGCGTATCTCCCGAGGGACAGCGGAGGGCATCCATCGCCATTTCGAGGCGCGCATCCAGGTCCCACGCGTCCAGGGCATCGAGCTTTTCCTGCACCCTTCCCTGGCGCTCGATGAGCCTGTTCATCTCGTCGCCGGACATCGGCTCGCTGAATTTCTCATTTATCCGGTTGTATTCATTCAGGGCATCTACGGTCTCCCGGACTCCTTCTTCCACAATTTCCCTTGCGGTCTTGCCGTCGTCCAGCGCCGGCTCCTGCTCGAGAAATCCCACGGTATGTCCGGGAGAAATGACCGTCTTACCGTTGAACTCCTTATCCACTCCGGCAAGGATGCGGAGCAGGGAGCTTTTCCCTGACCCGTTCAGGCCGATGACGCCGATCTTGGCGCCGTAGAAATAGGAGAGCCATATGTCCTTCAACACCGGCTTCTTGTCGTAATATTTGCTCACCCCGATCATGGAGTAAATGACTTTATTAGGTTCGTTGCCCATATTTTGTGCAAATCCTTTCTTTCAGCATGCGTGCCTGCGATCTTCCCGAGCCGGACCTTATCACCTTTCCCCTGAAGATGTCCAGACTTGACCAGCCTGACGAACATAGAAACGCAAGTGAGCTTTGGCGTCTCTAAATAATTAGAAAATCCCCCTAAAAACGCAAAAAAGGTATTAGCTGTTGCTGCTAACCCCTTGTAATTACTTGGTAGCGGGGAGAGGATTCGAACCTCTGACCTTTGGGTTATGAGCCCAACGAGCTACCGGACTGCTCCACCCCGCGTCACATGCATATTTACAGAGGTTTTTATAATGGGGGTTATCAATTTGTCAAGGAGTTTTTCCGTAGTTTTTCCGTAGAGTTTTTCTAAATCGTTCCCAGAACGTTGTACACATCAAGCCGGCGTTCAATTCCCTTTATGGGAGGGGCGTCTATTTTTTCCACTCTTACCTGCTTGTGGACCTGCCGGTAAGTCTCTTCACAGATCAGGATTTGATCCGCCCCGGCCAGACGCTCCAGTCGGGAAGCAAGGTTTACAGGCGAACCAAGAACTGTATATTCCTTTTTCCTGAGTGAGCCGAATATGCCTGCCATGACCTCTCCCGTACTTATGCCGATGCCGATGGAAATGTTCCTGTCCGAATGTTTCTCGTTCATCTTTTTCATTTCTTCTCTCATTTTCAAAGCGCCCATAACGGCCCTCAGGGCATCGTCCTCATATGTTACAGGCGCCCCAAATACTCCCATGATGCTGTCCCCGATATGCTTGTCTAAGGTTCCGTCAAATTCATAAATGATGTTATCGAGGGGAGAAAAATAGCGGTAATTCAACATATCGGAAAGGGCTTCCGGATTCATGGCTTCGGCAATTTTCGAGAAGCCGCGTATATCGGAAAAAAGGATGCTAACCCTTTGTCTGCGGGGCAGGATATTTTTCCCTTCCCGCTGAAGCTCTCTCAATATCTGCCCGGAAACAAACTGCTTTAAGCGCTTCTTCAGATTATACTCCCGCACCTTGGCCTTCAGTTCGTTATTTTCAAAGGGTTTCGTCAGGAAGCCGTCAAGGCCTGCGTTAACGGCCTCGATGGCGCTTTCCATAGTTGCGTAGCCCGTAAGCATGATCCGGGTAATCTCAGGATTAATCCTGCCGATTTCCGTGAGCGTTTCCAGACCATCAATCCCGGGCATCTTATAATCCGAAATCACCGTTTCGATCGCCCGGCCGTCATCAGTAACGATACGGATCGCCTGTTCCCCGTTTTCCGCCAGTAAAACATTGTAACCATCCGGTTCCAGCACCCTGAGCAGGGATCTCCTGACCCCTTCTTCATCATCCACAACTACGAGACCGATCACGCTTCCCTCCTGTGGCAGGGCAGTTCTATGGTTAATGATGCGCCCCTGCCCTCTTCGCTTGTCACATCGATGCTGCCGCCATGTCTCTTGACAATCTCGTGGGAGATGTACAAGCCAAGCCCCGTACCCTCGCCCACGCCTTTGGTCGTAAAAAAGGGCTTAAAAATATCCTTTTGATGCCTCGAGGGGATGCCCTTTCCCGTATCCCGGCATTCGATCACGACGCTGTCCCTCTCCTTGTTATAACGCGTACTCAGGACGATCCTGCCGGCGCCGTTTGGCAAGGCTTGCAGGGCGTTTTTGATTATATTGATGAATACCTGCCCTAAGTTGGCAAAATTTCCTTCTACAACAGGCAGATTTTCATCGTAGTCTTTTTCGATCTCCACGCGGAGATATTTATACTGGTTATACAAGATCCTGAGGGCATCGTCGATGGCCATGTTGACGAGAACAGGTTCGACATAAACCTGCGTTTTACGGGAAAGATCAAGGAGACTCCTTACTATGTCTCCCATACGCTTCAGCTCTTTTAGGGAAAACTTGAGATCGTCGGCCACTTCACTTTCATTGCCCTTCGTCCCTCCCTTGGATATCGTTTCAAGGCTGCTTTGAATAAGGCTTGAGGCGCTGGCAAGGGGATTATTAAGTTCGTGAGCGGCGCCGGCCACAAGTTGTCCTATAGCAGCGAGACTTTCAGATTGAACAAGCTGTTTTTGCGTTTTTTCCTTTTCTTCCAATGTCTTGCGCAGTGAAGCCGTCCTTTGCGCCACCTTCCGCTCTAACTCAAGATTCAATTTCTCTATCTCTTCATAGGCATGGGCGTTCTCAAAGGCCGTAACCGCATGGTTGGCGATGGTAGTCAAAAGCTCCATATCTTCATGGACCAGAAGTTCCCCTGATTTTTTTTCGCCCAGGGCAATCATGCCCAGCAGTCTTTTCCGGGACAGCATGGGAATGATCATGACCACATTGAGATCATTAAATAATTGAAGAATCCGCTCCTTCCCCTCATGATGCGGCCTGAAGCGCTCCACGGCCATCTTGCTCAGCGGTTCCTCCGACTCTTCAAGAAAGCTGACCAGGGGGTGATGGCGGTCGAAAATGTCCTGCCCCGCGATTTCCTCCTCCCCGTCAACCTCTGAGTAAAGCAGGAAGCGCCCCCCGGCGTTGTCGTAAAGAAACAGACAAACCCGGCTTACCTGCAGCGCCGAGGAAGTGGATTCAAATAACAGTTCCCTGATCTGATTTACCTTCAGGAGAGATGCCATCTCCCGGCTGATCTCCTTGAGGAGTTGCTGATAGTCGTACCGCCCCCGGAAGAACAGGTTGTCGATAAATCTCTGAACATTTTCTTTTATCGGATTAAAGAGCAGCACCATGAACAGGGCCAGAAAAAAGGAGAGTAATAGGGTGCTTTTTTCGGCCTTCACAATGAAACTATTAAAAAAATAAATAAGCGTTATGTAAAAAATCGTAAGGAAAGCCGTAATTATGAAATAGATCGTCCCCCGGCGTATTATGGCGCCAATATCGAGGAGATCATATTTGAGAACGCCGATAGCCAGAAAAGCCGCCGGGATAAAGCTGAAATTACCCGGTGGATAGATGGGGACCCCCTGAGCAGGCAGGAAATTCAAGGCGATCAGAATCGTAATCAATCCTATGCCGCCCATTATGTATTTAATCCTGTTTTTCTGCGCATTGTCTTTTGCCTTCTTCATGGCAAAAAATAATGTAAAACAACAATAAAATACGGCGGCCCCCGAAACTGCCGCGAAGGCATGAAAAACGGGACCCGCTTTGGCTATGGCGCCGAAACTGTATGTTTGCAAACCGCTTATGAAGAATGATGAGGGGGTAAAAAACAAAAAAACAAGACTGAAGAAATAAGCCAGATACTCAAGCCATCCGCGTCTGCTGACGCCTGTAAAAGCATGGACAAACTGGATTAATACGGGCGGGCTGAAGACAGAAAAAAAGTAGTGGGCTCTGTCCACCTTCAGGGCCAGGCTCTTGTCGGCGATAAGGGAAACGGCCGCCACGTCGGCATTAATAAGGGCGCCTAAAAAACACAAGGCGGCGAATAAGACGTTCGTGGGGTTTTTATTGCTTCGCATGAAGGAAATCAGCGACAGGGAAAAGAGGACGAAAGATCCAAGTATGGGCGGGATAACATAAACATACGAGGTGGAGATATAGTCTGACATATGCCCCGCCTTTTCTTTTTTTTAAAATACAAATACAGCGGCGGCGATTACCGTTGTATATCCCTGGTGCTTCACGATACTTGATTGCGTAATATTCCTGGTGCTTACAATCTTGCCACTTATCTTGAATATCTCTTTTTTCTCGTCCCAGCTCTCATCAATATCGAAATCAATGCCGAGTGTTGAGGCCAGCATGGCAGCCGCCAAGTCTTCCGCATAGTCTCCCGCTTGCCTTTCCGTCTGACCGAAGGAATGGTGCTCGCTTATATAACCGTAGGCGTTTTTATCCGTGGGCAAAGCGCATCCAACCGAAGCCGCCAGCAAACGTCTCGCCTCATTACTGCAGCAACGGCTCAATACGCAGTACGTGATGGCGCCTGGCTGCAGCGTTTTCAAACCCTGAGCGCGGGATATTACCTTGCATCGCGGCGGCAGGATGCTGGAAACCTGCACAAGATTACATTTCTCGATACCGGCATCTCTAAGCGCCAGCTCAAAAGAATGGAGTTCCTCCTTGTGAGTGCCTACACCCTTTGTAAAAAACATCATCTTCGGAAGTAAAGTTACACTCAATTTATTTTGTCTCCTTTAATGGTAGTTATACAGGTAACATCGCATTGATGATTCAAACCCTATTTTTCAATCTTTATCAAGATAAAATGCCGGTCCTCAAATAGCCCATCAGGCGATAGATCAACTTAGCCGCCAGAAAATCCGGGGCAATCATTCCGGGGATCGGCGCCAGTTCCACCACATCAAATCCCCTGATCCGGCAGCGGCGGGACACTTCCCCTAAAAGTCCAAGGACATCTCTCCATGACAGTCCGTCCGGCTCCGGTGTCCCGGTGGCAGGCATAACCGCCGGGTCAAGAACATCAAGATCAATAGTAACATATAAATCACCGGATAATTTTCCACAAATCTCCTCCCGCCACCCCTTTTCCTGGTGGATAAACCCGGCAGAAAAGGTCTGCACCCTGCCTTCTGCCATAAAGGCGGCTTCCTCGGCGCTGAAACTCCTGACGCCAGCCTGCACGAGCGGGCAGATCCCGGCAATCCTGCGGGCGACGGCAGCGTGGCTGTAAGGGCTTCCCTGATAGGAATCCCTCAGATCGGCATGGGCGTCAAGCTGAAGCGCCGATATCCGGGGATATTTTTCCTTCATCGCCTGCACGGCGCCGAAGGATATGCTGTGTTCCCCGCCAAGCATTACGGGAATTTTATTATGGCAAAGAACATGGGCAATCGTCTCACGCACACCGGCAACCATCTCCGCCGGACCGCGGGCGTCCGCCTCGAGAGGGGAAAGGGTGTGGATGCCGGCAAGATATGTTTCCTTTCCCAGCTCTTCGTCATAAAGTTCCATGTTAACGGAAGCATCCAGTATGGCGCCCGGGCCGCGCCGGGAACCGGACTGATAGGTTGACGTCAGGTCATAAGGCACGGGCACGACAACGAATGCCGCCTCCGTAAAGGACCTATGCGCCTCATCAATGCCGCCGTAATTCATTTATTAAACCGTCAGGAAAATTAATGGCGTGCTTAACATATCCAAATCCATCTGTCCAGTTATCTCCGTGCATGAAAAACCGGTCAATCAAAACCTCCCTTAAGGGGACCGGAAAGTTTCAAGGGTAAAAGCGCCGTTTTCATAGCAAAGGTATGAGTCATGCTGGAGCCAATCGCCAAGAATAGCAAAGGTCTTTTTATTCCCGTTTACTTTTTGTTCCTCCATCAGATGTTTATGGCAATGCCCCAGGATAACGGCATCAAAACCGTCCCTGAACTTTCTTAACGAAAACCGGCGCATTTTCTCCGTTAGTGCGTCCGCTGTTTCCGCCGTAAGCTCTTTGCTTAGATTAGAACTGATCAGGGAGGCTTTCCAGAGGAAGGATAGGGGCAACATCCGCTGCAATTTGTAGAAAAAGCTGCTCCTGAGGAATCTTCTCAGCAGCAGATATCTCCTGTTTCGCTCATCCACCGTGTCCCCATGCGAAACAAGGACGCGCCGGTCATCAAGATCAATGGACGCCCATTCCTTAATTACCTCGATCCCTAATTGCCCTGTAAAATAGTCGGCAAGAAAAAAATCGTGATTCCCCTCGCAGAGGTGAATTCTGATCCCCCGTTCCTTCAAGTCCATCAGCATTTCCACTACATCCATGAATTCCGGGTAAATGACGTGACCTTCGGAAAACCAGAAATCAAAAAAATCTCCCAGGATATAAAGGTCGTCAATACCGTTTAAGTTTCCGTTATTGCCTTTAACCTGCCCTTCCCCTGAATTTCGCCCACCCTTTCCGGATTCCTTTTCCCTCAGGGAATCAAGAAAGGCCATGAGGTTCCTGTAACCTCTGTCTGTTCTCTTTTTAAGATGGGCATCGGATATGAATATTGCCTTCATAAAATTTTACTAACACAAAACGGCAAGCATCAAAAGCTAAAAATTTTCCCTTAAATTGGCAATCCCCATGCGCATGGGGATCACCACGGCCAGGATGCAGAGGAGTAAAACCAGCAGAAAGGAACCTATAAGCCACAGCCACTGGAAAGATGTAATGGTTTCATTTCTGATGCCCGCCATGAACAATGTATAGATGGGCCCGGCTTCAAGGATTATGATCAACCCGATAAAACCGGCGCTGAAAAGCATAAAGAGGAGCCCCCCGAAACTGGTGACGGTCTGGGCGGGATTTTCCGACTTGAAATCGGGATAGGTAGCACCTAACCCCAGCCCCATAGCCACAATCCCCGGCACCATGAGAAATACCGTTATCGTGGAAAGCTGCATCATGAGGGGCGTCACATGCAGCAGGATATTGGTAACCACGATAAGTATCTCGGCAAGCGCCAGGAGGGGGGCGTAATAAACGAAAAATTTTATCCAGAGGAATGTCCTGACAGGAATGGGCGCAGCCCTTACGATCCAGAAGGCCTCGCCCTCGAGACTGACGGCGGGAAAGACGAAACGCGCCGCAACAGCAGTCAGGACAAAGGCCGCCAGCCCCATGTTCAGGAAGGAAAGGACATTCTGAAGATAGATGGTCTTGATGGGGGATTTTTCCAGAGGCAGCACGGAAAAGTTGTATACATAAACCGTGATCAGGGCCACAAGAAGAAAAAGCTGCGGCCACTGGGTCTGATCCCGGAAAAAAGTCTTTATCTCCTTTACTGTAAACGCCCTGACAGGTCCGGGCAACATGTTAATAAGAGAATAGGCGCTTCTGTTATTGTGCCCAGGGCGAACGGGAAAAAGCTTTTCCGGCGCCGTTTGCGCCTTGGAAAAGCCGGTAAAGTAACAGGCGCCGGCCGTCCAGAAGGCAATAAAAATCATGGTTATGCAAAAACTCCAAGAGAGGGAAAGATGAAAAAGAGCGCCCTTCAGATCTCCCATAAGCGAGGCGCGCAGGCTGTCGTAAACCCAGGTAGTAGGAAGCAGAGGCGAGGCGGGCATGGACAGGGATCTGAAGTAGAGAAGCACTGAGGCAAAGGCATCGGGATCAACTAACTGCTCCGGCCGCATCAGGCGAAAGGCGAGGATGAGGATCAAAAATAAAATCATGCCTAAAAAGATGAAAACCGACCTGATGCGTCCGGCCGGCAACAGTAAGGCGGCCAGCATGACACAGAGGGAACTCATGGCGGAGGCAATCAGGCAAAGCGCCGGGATCGCTATCACTACGGCGGCATAAAAGAAGATATCCGCCCGGTACACAATGCCGTAAGACAGGAAGATTGGCAGGCTGTACACGATGACCATCCAGGAGCTGTCCACCGTGCTTTCCAGGAAACGGGCAAGAAAAATCCCGGCGGCAGGCACCGGCATGGAGTGAACGAGGATGAGGTCGCGACTCAGGTATAATTTGGAAAGGGACGTAATTATGCTACTGAAGATAAGCATGGCAAAAAAGGTCATGAGCACCATGGAGAGAAGTTTATAGGCCAGAATATCGCCGAATCCTTCAACCCTTTGAAAATAGCTGAGGATACGGTAAAAAACGGCAAATGTCCCGCCCCAGAAAGCCAGGCCGATAGTCCCCATAAAAAACAGTTTTGCATTACGGGTTCCGGCGGTTTTTCCGGACCGGCCTTTCCGGAAGGCCAGATAACGCGGTTTAAGAAGGGTAAGCAATTGCTTCATGGAGAATCATTCTCCTCCGTAAGTTTCAAAAATACCGCCTCCAGATCCGCCTCCCCAATACCGGCAGCAAGCTTCAGGTCATTCATGGTGCCGGTGGCAATCAGAGAACCGCGATTTATTATACCGATACGGTCACAGATGTCTTCGGCAATTCCCAGGCTGTGTGTGGACATGAAAACCGTAGTCCCATCGCGGGCCTTGTCTTTCAGGAGCTCCTTCACAATCCTTATGCCGTTGGGATCCAGACCAACCATTGGTTCATCCACGATGATCACGCCGGGATCATGGAGCAAGGCCGCAGCGATGATAAGCCTCTGTTTCATGCCGTGGGAATAGCTTTCCACCAGCCCGTCCGCCCAGTCAAAGAGGGAAAACATCTTTAAAAGACCTTCCGCCTTTTCCCGGAACGCCTCCTCGTTATTTACACCATACAGGTCAGCCGAAAACCTCAGGAACTCAAGACCGGTCAGTTTTTCGTAGAGAAAGGGCCGGTCGGGGATGAAACCGATCTTTCTTTTCGCTTTTTCCGGCTCCCTTGCCATATCAATCCCGTCAATGATGACGGTCCCTTCCGTAGGCGCCAGTATCCCCCCCATGATCCGGATCGTGGTGGTTTTTCCGGCGCCGTTCGGGCCGATAAAGCCGAATATCTCGCCCCGCGCCACGGAAATGTTGATGCCGTTCACGGCCAGGATGGGGCCGTACTTTTTTGTAATATTCTTCAGCGTTATCATTGCCCCCCTCCTAAGAAACTTCCCCTCCCCTGGGAGACTGTGTCATAATTCATTTTTTTGTCATTTCGAGCGTAGCGAGAAATCTTAATGACTAATGAAATTAACATATTAAGATTCCTCACCTCCGTTCGGAATGACCCTTTCCCCTATTACGACACAGTCTCCAAGGGGAGAGGGGGAGGGTGAAAGGGATTTTCAGATGAAAATTCTGTCCGCCAATTTCGTAAAAAGCGCCGTTGAACCTTCTCACTATCCTGCGGGAACTTTACCGGAAATAGCCTTTGCCGGAAAATCCAACGTGGGTAAGTCCTCCATGATTAATGTCCTGTCCCAGAGAAAG